>Ga0307373_10012474_pt1 | contig 12054 bp, 14 predicted proteins | sample OX2MG_FD_202534 | JGI IMG/M metagenome (GOLD analysis project Ga0307373, IMG submission 202534) | Soil microbial communities from Risofladan, Vaasa, Finland - OX-2 | ecosystem: Environmental > Terrestrial > Soil > Coastal area > Acid sulfate soil | place: Finland: Risofladan, Vaasa | collected...
CTTGATGTCCGTGCACGTGAGTATCCCCCACTGCTCGTCCTCCGGGACCTCTTCGAAACCGACGCTCGGCTTCAGGGGCTCGCCGTAGCGCTTGTCGTCGCAGAAGAGCTTCTTACATCCCCTGCAGACCCAGACATCGACGACCCCCTGCAGATAGTTGTCCCTATTGACGTTGACCATCCCGGCGAAGACTATCTCGTGCTTGTGCTCTGGCACGCCGCTCTTGTTATCGCCACTCATATCGAGATCAACCGGTCGCCGTTCTTGCTCCCCTCGGACCACTGGCATTTGTGCCCTTCGATTCGCCCGGCAGGAGCGGGATGAGCTCGAGAGTCAGCTTGTCGACGAGCAGCCGCTTCTCCTTCCTCTGCCGGACGGCCCTCTCCTCGTAAGCCCTGAAGAGGTTGGAGAGCGCCATGCGGGGGTGCACCGCCAGGAAAGAGCCACCTTTCGCGTCGAGTATCAGCATCCCACGAGCTGAGAGGGAGTCCGCCACCGCCTTCGCCCCAGCGTCCTTCGGCACGCACTGGCCTTCCATTAGGGTGCTGACGTAGAGCTCGGCCTCCTCCATTGGGATCTCGAGAGCCTCATGGATGTCTCGGACCAAGGACCCTTTGTCTCTGGGCACGAGTCAACGAATGGCTCTCGGATTAAAAGCCCTGCGGACCCAATGTGTCATTATTCTTCGCATCTTGTGTAAGATAATGAGATTCTTTCAAGAATCCACTTCCAGGAAGTCACCGGTTATAGCGGGTGGTACCCGAATAAACGCCGTACAGGCATGAATCTAGCGCGCGCAGGGGCAAACACCCTTGCAATTCTTGCAATCCTGATTCTTCTAGGCTTCGGGTTCGTGGCCTACGCCATCCCTGTGCCTGGGGGCTCGGAGAGTTCGGCGCCTCCTGCTGGCGGCCCCGCGGATGGATCGGGCGGCTCCCAAGGGGCGAACGCCCTCGCCAACGGACTCAGCTACGCGCTGCTCCCCACGCCGGTCTATCTTAACGAGCAGGCTCCGGACAACTACTCGTTCAAGGAGGGAGGAGCCCTCGTGGTCGCGTCGGGCGACCAGCTCCAAGTGAAGACCAGCTTCATCGGCTCGCCGAGGACTGCCTTCACCACCGTGCTCCAGACCGGCGGCGGCAACATCACCGTGGGAAGCGTGACCACGGGCAAGGGCGGGGGGGCGGTTTTCAAAGGGAACGTCACCCTCCAACCAGGCACCTACGGGGTCGGGCTTCTTGTCTTCGTGTCCGGCCAGTTGGCCGCGCCAGTCGGTGTGAGCGTCCCCAGGGCGATACAGGTAACGCTTCCTGAGACGGGCCAGGGGTCGAGCGTCAAGAGCAGCTCGGTCACGTCGACCAGCGCCACAGCCTCGCAGCAGCAAGCGCCCGGCCAATTGCAGTTCACCCCCTTCGCTGTCCCGAACGCGCCAAACTCCTATTCCTACGGCGAGGGTAGCGGGAGATACACCGTCGAGGGCGGAGTCATCTACTTCAGCCTGGCGTTCACGGGACAGAGCCCGACCAGCGAATACTCGCTCGTCCTCTCTGTCAACGCGAGCGCTAGGACGATCGGGCAGTATACCACGAACGCAAAGGGCGAAGGGAGCATCTCTGCCAACGCCACGCTAGGGACGGGGAGGTTCATCCTCGGCGTGACAGTGTACGACTCGTCGACATTCGCGCTTCCGACCGCCGTGCTCTCGAGCGTCCCTTCGAGCTTCACGGTGAACGCCAACGCGGAGGTCACGACAACGATGACCTCTGCTGCCAGCGGGGTCGAGTGGAACTTCAAGCTCGCGCCCGCGACGGCCGTGAACGCCCCTGAGGGGTACCGCTTCGCGACCACCGGGACTGCGGTGGTCTCTCTTGAGGGGCGGTCCTCCCAGCTCAAGGTGGAGCTCGGCTTCCAAGACGCCAACCCATCGACGACATACGACGCCGCGTTGGTCCTCAACGGGAGCAGCGTCGACCTTGGGTCGATGACCACCAACAGGATAGGCGGCGCAGTGCTCCATGCAAACATCCAGGTGAGCCCTGGGAGGTATCTCCTTGGCATAATGGTCTACGACGTCTCGGACGTCGCCGCGTTCAAGGCCGGAGGCCCGGTACTGGTGTTGGTCAGCGACCCCAGCACTCAGGTCGCAGCGATCCTCCCGCCTAACGCAGAGGCGTCCTCGTCGACCTCGGCGACGACCTCGAACCAGTCTCAAGGCACGAGCATCACATCGTCGGCCAGCACGAGCACGGTGACTGAGACCGCGACCACGATAGACGCCGGGACGGAGGTCCAGTCGCAGATTCAGGATGCGGTTGACAACCTCACCATCCCGGCCTCAATCCAGGTCACACCCCTCTCGAGCTCCACCACCGTCCTAGACTCGAGGTTCTCGCTCTCGGTGGGGCAGCAGGTGGGCAACGGCCTAGTCATCGCGATCTCAGGGGAGAACGTCACCGGCCCGCGAGTCCTCCTCATCAACATGAGCAGGACGGCCCCGCTGGCCCTCTACCCCGCCCTGAACGTCACCCTCGACGGAGTGCCCGTCACCGAGGCCTCCTCGGCGATCCAGGTTCTCAACCCCGTCTCGACCAACCCCCCGATGTATGTCCTGGTCGCCACCTCGAACTCGGTCCAGCTGATCCTCTCCATCCCTCACTTCTCCCTCCACCTCATCCAGGTGGCGGGCGTCGTAGTGCGCAACATCGCGGCCTCGCTCGAGCTCGACGCCCCGCTCCTTGCGGGCTCGATCCTGATCATCACGCTCGCCTTCGTGGCGGCGTACGCCTCTAGGAAGAGGTACTTCTCGATCCTGCTCTGATTCGAGGGCGCACAAGAAAGTAGCTAATTTTGGTGAGCGAAAACGCAACAATATCGCAACAGGCTCCGGATCATCTCCGACGTGCTCTCCGTCGCGCTCAACTCCAGCAGCGAAGGCGGGGTCAGCCCATCAGTCCTCATGAGGCGCTCCAACCTCTCATACAGGGGGCTGGAGCAGCTCCTCTCCCAGCTCCTCTCTGCGGGATTGCTTCTTGAGAGGAAGGAGGAGAGCGGTGTGAGGTACGTGGTAAGCGCCAAGGGCGCGGAGTACCTCGCGCACTTTCACCAGTTCGAGACCTTCGCCGAGTCCTACGGGCTCCGCCTCTAGCGACGCCCGCTTGGAAGGATTTCGACTCCGTCATTCTTTTAGAATGGTGATTGCAAGTTGCAACAATTGAGTGATGAGGGGCTAGATCCGGCCAAGGTCATGCGGATAATCAACCACCCCGTCCGCATGAGGATAATCGAGCTCCTCGCCGTGAAGCCGATGTCCTGGAAGGAACTGTCCACCGAGGTGGGGGTCAAGACCGGCTCCTTGTACCATCACCTGGACACCCTCGAGAAGATAGTCACCAGAGACTCCGAGCGCAGGTACACGCTTACCCGCTTGGGGCGGGACATCTTCGCCCAGCTCAACGACGAGAAGAAGACCCACGCGCAGTCGATGCAGGGGATTGAGAAGGCGATGAAGAAGAAGACGCTCGGCGGCTCGGTCAGGGAGGTGTTCGTCCCGAGGAGCCTGATCGTGCCGCTCACATCGACGAGGTCCAGGGGCGTGGCCAGCCTCATTGGAATCTCGGCGCTCGCCCTGGGCCTCCTCCTGCTCTCCGGGGACGAGCTCGTCCTCTTCTCGTTCTCGCCCTCTTCGAGCATGCTCCTGTCCGTCGCCACATACGGAGTGAGCCTCGCCGCGCTCACTGCCGCGGCCTACGTTGCCCTTGCGGTCGCGTTCAAGGAGCACGGGGACGTCGTCACCCTTCTGGCGTCGACGGCCCTCTCGTTCATCCCGCTCTGCCTGTTCGGCGCCGCGCTGAGCCTCATCGACGTATACGCCCCTCCCGCGTCCGCATCCTTCCCGCTCTCGATTTTCGCAGACAGCGCCGTGGTGACAGTGATGTTCGCCTTCTTCCAGGCCTGGGGGGCAGGCGTCGTCGGAGCCGGGATGAGCGTCGCCTCAGGCCTCAGGGTCGAGAAGACCTTGGTCGTCAGTTTGGTGGTGCTATATGCCACCACGCTGATAGTCCTCCTACAGGGGGGACGTCTCAGCTAGTCAGTCGTCAGCTAGCCCTTCCGCCGCCCCCGTCTGACGAGCCTTTCTCCTTCACCGTCTCACGTGAGTTCCAAAGGAACTGGAAGTAGTCTCGCGCGAAGTTCGCGAGGCCGGGGTGGTCTGCCCATATCGCGAGGGCAGAGCTGGCCACCTCTCCGCTCCCTCCTCCGCCCAAGAGAAGGACGACATCCTTAGAGTCCGCTATGACACCTCCTCCGTACATCATCCTCCTCGTGCGCACCTCGGCGCTTGCCGAGAGCGCGGCGAGGGACTCGTCCGGGAGACCTAGGGAGGTGAGGATTGAGATTTTTACGCCCTTCTCCTTGACTGCGGTCAGGAGCGGGGTGAACTGGTCCGCATAGGGGGCGATTCCGACCGGGAGTGCAATGAGCAGCTCGTCCCTCGAGTTCACGATCGTGTTCTTCACGCGGGAGAGTATCTCCGATGCGCCCCTCAGAATCCAGATGTCGGGCCGCTCCTGCTCTCCCTTCTTCTCGTAGATGCTGACCAGCTCGGCCAACGCCACCTTTTCCATCTCGCGGGTCGCGGACTCGTGCTGGGACCTCAGCTCCTCGAGCGCGCTCTCTGGCGGCTTTGCCGTGTAGAGGGTCGGCCTGCTCCGCTGTCTGTCGACCCATCCCTTCTTGTGGAGGGACTCGAGCGCCTGGTAGACCTTCGAGTAAGGGACCCTGGCGGCCTTGCTGACCTCGCTGGGGGTCATCGTTCCTCCCTCCAGGAGTGCTGCATAGCTCCGGATCTCGGACTTTGTGAGGCCGAGCCACTCGAGTGCGGTTGCCGCCCTATCGCTGACGCTCAACGATCGCTCTTCTGGTCATCGGCTCGGACCAGCGGAAAAGGCTTGTCCTGCTTTGCAGCTTTGCAGCTTACAGCCCGGCCTCGCGCGTGGCAAAGCCACGGCAAAGTTTCGAAAGCAGTCCTGGTTCGTTCTAGCTCATGCCAGGTGAGTCGTTAATATGCCGTCCGAACGCCCTCGTCTAGATTTTCTTTGCACGTTTCAATTGGGGGAGGTATTTCGAAGCGCTCCACTCATCTTCCTTCCATCAGTATTTGCGTCGGTGCGGGTTGATGAGCCCAGACTCCCCCAGTCGTTTCTATGGGTGTAGTCGGGGACGGCTAGCCTGTGACGGTAAAGTGGATTGCGGCCAACTGGCCCCAATTGTCCGCCGCGACGACCGTGTAGGTTCCTGCTGGGAAGGGCTCTGGACTGGCGAGGCCGCCCGAGTATATGTCCACGAGCGAGTCAGCGGTCGTGGCCGACCTTGTGGTGATTGCCGCCGTGCTGTTCTTAGGGCTCCCCTGCTCCTGCGGAAGCGGCCCCGAGAAGATGTCGCCGTTGGGCTGGAAGACGTAGTAGCCCAAGGCCGAAGTCGGAACTGTGCACATCATGTTCTGGACGCCATGGATGCCGAGAACCGTCCCCGCAGTGAAGTTGGCTACCGTGTAATATCCCTGAAGGACCTCGAAGATCACAGGCCCGGTGTTGCATAGCGGATTGACCTGGACGCCGTTGTAGTCGTTCACCCCGGTCACATTGTTTGGGCGCGACAGCGTGTTCCAGACGGTCGCATTCACCTCGAACGAGGTCCCCTCTTGGCCTTGGACGGGGCTGACCGAAAGCACGAGCTTGATGCCCAGAATGGGGTTTGCCGCGGTGGTTGTGCCGGCCACGGACGAAGTGGTCGACGCGGACGAGGAACCGTTATTTCCCGAAGCGTCCGTGAGCACGAAAGCGGTCGTCACCATGGCGATGACCCCAACCGTCAGGGCCATCAGGGCATAGGTCCTAAACGACGGAGCCGCTTTTTCTGAATTCAAGACTGCTCGCCATCCTCCTTGCATCGCTCCCCCCATAATGCTAACCTCAAGAACATGGGGGCGGGTTGTGCGTTCTAACCATTAGAACGGCTCTGCGACGGTCTCACGCGACGTAGGTGAGAACGGCGGCCATGGCGAAAGCGACGAGCGGGATGACCACCCACGAAGCGACGACCTCAAGCGAGAGTCTACGGTTGATGACGGCGATCTTCTTCGTGAAAGCCGCCCCGAACATCCCGCCTATGAGGCACTGGCTCACGGAGACGGGGATGCCGAGCTGAGTCGCCACCCACATCATGAAGATAGTCCCGCTGAAGGCGGCGAGCACGCCCTGAGGGGAGAGCGAAAGCATCCTGTCGCCCACCGTTCCGGCGACGCCTCCCCTCCCGAAGGCGGCCATGCCGACTATCGCACAAACCGCAAGGACGAGCAGGGTCAGGACGGAGCTCCCCAAGGGAGATTGGTTCACGCCGAACGCGTTCCCGTAGATCATCCCGATGTTGTTGGCGCCGAGCACGTAGGCCAGCGCCAAGGAGACGAGCCCGACCCCTGCCCTGTTGAAGGCATCTACGGACACAAGGCTCAGATTCGCCGTCCCCCTCTGAATCGCCCTGTAGGTCAGGAAGGTGCCGGCCATCGTCGCAAGGGGAGCTATCAACCAGAACGCGAATATTCTAGTGAGGTCCCCTACTCTGATGAGCACCGACGAAGCGAAGGCCGACCCGGCGAACGCGCCGACCATGGTGGCGCTGAAGGTCACGGGGATGCGTGCCACGGTCAAGCCAAAGGTAAGGACTATCGAGACTGCGAGAGTGGCCAACACGATCGAGGCGGTCGGGGGAGTTGCGATCATCCCTCCGAGGCTCTTGGTCATCTGCGACCCTTCCAGCGCGACCCCCAGGAGCATGCCGACGGAGCACAGGATTGTCGACTCCAGCCCGGACAGCGTCCCCGAGCCTCTTTCGTTGCCAATCAGTATCGCGCTGTTGTTCCAGCCGAAGACGAACGTGAGGATCCCGGCCAGGAAGAGCGGGACGTACTCATCCATAGCCCTTCGCGACTAGAACGATCGCGACGTCGCTCGCGTCCTCCGATTTGTCGGCGACGTCGTCGGCGCAAAAGAGGAAGTCTCTAACCAATATCATCGTCAGCGGGTCTATTCCTCCTTGCGATTTTTCGAAGAGGGCCACTAGCAAGTGCTGTTTGAACGTGTCCGCCGCCTCCTCATACCTCTCGACTGTGTGCACCCTCTCAATGACCGTCTTCCGGTCAATGGCGAATGCTTCGATGATCCCCTGGAGTGCGACTACCGCCATGTCGAGGTTTGCCAGAAACTGCTTCATGTCATCCGAACGGAGCACCTCAATTGCCTTTGGATTGGTGACTCTGGCGAGCGTGATCAGACGGGCGGCGTCCTTTGCCTTGTCTGCGATGTCGTGTATCTTCCCGATCAGGTTGAGCATGTCCTCCCTCACCCCGCCGAAGAAGGCGCCTTCTGCGATCTGCGTGCTCAGCTCCCGATGGACGGCGGCGGCCCTCGACTCGAGTTCGAATATCCTGTTTCTGCTCTCTAGACAGGCTGCGATGTCCCCTTCGGCGACAGCCGATATGAGGCTTGGAAGTGCTTGCTCGGTCTCCCTCACTAGGCCCACGTCATCCCCCATCCTCTTCACTATCGTGCCTTCCTTGCGGCTGAAGGTAACGCCAGGCAGGCTCACCAAGGCCTTTTGCTCGGCCCGAGCGTGATACTTAAGCTAGGCCTCTTCGAAGACGCTAATGAAGTCCGAGGAAGATCGACACCGCAGAGTTGCGCTAGGCGCGGCCAATGACCGGTTTGAGGCTCCCGTGCGAGCTGACCTGGACCTCGACCAGGGGCTTCGCCTCCTTGACGCCCCTCGTCCTCGAGATGCTCGTCACCGCCTTTTGGATTGCCTGCTCGTCATCGCCTTCGACCGTCACAACGGCGTCAAAGGCCCCCAGCACCATGTCGACGTGCGTGACCGAGGTAATCTCGCGAATCTCGTAAAGACTCGACCGGTCGGCATCGCTATAGACTGTGACCAGGACGAACGCTCTCTTTTGGATCAAAACCACCTAAGTTTCTCTTGTCGGACCGGTGCGTACATGGTCGACCCGCCTGCTATTAGAGCTTTGGTGTCAATTTTCTTGCGATTCTTCCCGAATCGGACAAGGTCTTCCTCCAGATTCGCATGAATGTAGGGTCTCTCCGTGCCAACTGCCCAGCTAAGAACCCGGAAGGGCTTCTCCTGTTCAAGAGGCGTTTCCCGTCACGGTGAAGTGGAGCATTGTGCGGCGGAGGCCAAAGAGTGGACTGGCCAAGCGGGAGAGCCGCGCGAGCCGCGTCGATCACTTCGTGCTCTTCGCCAGCCACTCCTGCTCTTCGGACGTGGGAGTGAGCTTGTACCCGACAGACCAGAGAAACATCCTGGCCGTCGACCCGCCTACGTGCTCGAACTTCTCCTGCAGGTCTTCCTGAAGCCTCACCTCGTCCCTCCCGAACGACTCGATGTATCCCTTGAATGAGCCGAACTCCTTCTTTAGCCTGACGAACTCGGCGGCGTTGTGGACCGTAGCCTTGATCTTCCGCTCGTTCCTCACTATCCCTTCGTCCCCCATCAGGGACTTGACGTCTCGCTCGGTCATCTTGGAGACCTTCTCCGGTGAGAACGCGGCGAAGGCCTTTCGAAAGTTCGGCCACTTCTTCTCCACCGTGCTCCAGTTCAGCCCGGCGGTGAAGAGTGTTCTGCTCATCCTCTCGAAATATTCGGAGTCGTCCTTTGGCGGAGTGACTTTCCGTCCCGGTGGCATGCCACTCAGAAAGAGCGCGCTTCAGTATTAAAAACGTGCCTTTGGCACGGTTCGGCCCGCTGCCCGAGCTCTGCTACCTTAAACTCTGCGGTAGGTCGATGGTCCGGCGTTGTCGCGTTAGAACGCGCCCGGACCGTCGATAGCTGTTCTGGCCTTATCATACGCCTATCTGCGGAAGTTGCACGATCTCGGTCGCGCTCTCAACCCTGAACCCGGAACTTGCTCCGAGGTGGCGACTCGACGAATCGAGTTTTTGCTTGACGAGCTGTATGGCTTCCTTTTCTTCGTCGGCGTTGACTATGATGTGTCCCGCCACGTTGACGACAAATGTCTTTTGCATGACTAGCAGGACTTTCTTCATAATTAACGCATTATGGATATGGCGTAACTATTTCGAGTACGGAAACGAGATGCTCTTCCAGCGGATGACAAAAAGAAAACAGGTAATTGCAGCAAGGATCCCTCATCAACGAGACTTCGCTCGTGGAGGGACGGAGAATCCAATACAATTTCAACCCCCAATGGCCTTGGGAAAGGAAAAAATGTATGGAGCTACCGCGGGAGGCCGTCACCCTAAGGGAAACGAGAGGAGAAATCGCCCTAGGTGGACGACCACCAACCTAAAATTTCACTTCTTACCGTCGAAGAAGTTAAAATGCTTATATGCACTTCACCGGATAGGAAAGATAATGGCTCAAATCGTAGACATCTCCCTAGACCTCAGGAAGGAGAGTGCGAAAGGAAGATTCATCAGACAGACGCAGTCGATTTGCCCTGACTGTAACAAGATCCTGCCGGCGATAGTTTTCGAACGCGACAACAAGGTCTTCATGACCAAGACGTGCCCAGAACACGGAGAGACAGAGGAGCTCTATTTCGGCGATTACCAGATGTACGCAAAGTTTGCGCGCTTTTGGAAGGACGGGAAGGGGACCCATGCTCCGAACGTTCCCATGGATGTCTGTTCCTGCCCCGCGAACTGCGGATTATGCTCAAACCACCTCTCGCACACCGGGCTCTCCAACATCATCATCACGAACAGGTGCGACCTGACGTGCTGGTACTGCTTCTTCTACGTAAAGAAGGGCCTGGAGGGCGCGTACGTCTACGAGCCGACGATGGATCAGGTCAGGGAGATGGCTAGGACTCTAAAGTCCGAGAGGCCGGTCCCCGGAAACTCGGTCCAGCTCACGGGTGGCGAACCGACCATACGCCCAGAGCTGCCAGAGATAATCAGGATGATGCACGAGGAGGGCATCGACCACGTCCAGCTCAACACAAACGGCATCAACCTCGCTCTCGACCCTTCCCTCGCAGGGCGGCTCCACGAGGCAGGAGTCTCGAACCTCTACATGTCGTTCGACGGCACCACCCCCAAGACCAACCCGAAGAACCACTGGGAGGCCCCATATACGCTCGAGGCCTGCAGGAAGAACAACATCGGCGTCGTCCTCGTCCCGACGGTCATCAAGACGGTCAACGACCACGAGCTCGGCTCGATAATCGACTTTGGTCACAAGTACCTCGGCACGGTCCATGCGGTGAACTTCCAGCCAGTCTCCCTGACCGGCAGGATGACCAAGAGGGAGAGGGACAAGTACCGCATCACGATCCCAGACTGCATCAAGAGGATTGAGGAGCAGACCAACGGCGAGATAACCTCCGACGGCTGGTTCCCAGTCCCGTCGTGTTCGCCGCTGACGAGCTTCATCGAAGCCTTCACCAAGAAAGAGCAGTACGAGCTCTCGATACACTTCGCGTGCGGTGCGGGCACCTACGTCTTCGAGGACGAAGAGACCAAGAAGCTGGTGCCGCTCACGAACTTCGTCGACATCCAAGCGATGGTCGAGTATCTAGAAGAGAAGACGGAGGAGATATACTCGGGGACCAACAGGTACGTGGTCGCCGCGAAGGTCATCACCCAGATATCCCGCTTCGTGAACAAGGACAAGCAGCCCAAGGGCATGAGCTTCGCGAAGATGATCTCCAACGCGCTGATCAGGCACGACTACACGGCCATCGGGGACTTCCACACGAAGAGCATGTTCATCGGGATGATGCACTTCCAGGACAAATACAATCAGGACGAGGAGCGCCTACAGCGCTGCGACATCCACTACCTCACCCCCGACCTCCGCATCATACCATTCTGCTCGTTCAACGTCATCCCAGAGTGGTACAGGGACAAGATCCAGCAAAAGTACGGGCTACCTATCGAGGCATGGGAAGCGAAGAACGGCAAGAAGCTCGAGGACGGGCTCTACCGTGGCACTCTCAGGCGGGGCGGACACCACGCCGGCTGCGGCTGCGCAGTGGGTGAGCAGGGCGAGGAAGTCCACATCCAGCCGATCACGGGGACATAAAGAATCACCTACCCAATTGAAGCCTTTGCTAAGCCCTCAATTGGATTAGGTCGTGCCATTCGTGCGAGCAGAACTTGCATCTGTAGGCCACCTTGTAGGTGCGAACATGGGGGCTTTGGTAGTCTTCGGGCAACTCGTACTTGGTCATCGGAATACTAGGAGGTATGGGAGAGCTGTTGTCATCTGAGGCAATCATTACCCGTTTGACCGCTTCTGCTGCAAGCATCCTATGACAGGAGGGGCACGACTTGAATAAGAGATAGGGCTAGCAAAGTCGCCAGATTAGATTGATTTACGCTTTCTTGCGTAGAAGCCGATGGTTCTCTTTGGAGAATGTCTTTCCCGAGCAGGGCGAGGAAGTCCACATCCAGCCGATCACGGGAACTTAGAGCAATCAGTATACAGTGTGCGGGCCGCAGCGGAGGAAGGTCACGACACTCTCGCTCGGTTCCACGGAGTATAGGATTCGGATGGCACGCCCAACATCGTAACCGTAAGCACCCTTCCATCTTCCAAGCTTTGACCTGCCGAGACTTCTTGGCTCTTCGGAGTTCAGTATGCCCCCGATCGCCTCATTCACCCTTTGTTGTTCTGACTGACCGAGGTTCTTGTAATCTTTCCTGAACGTCGGAGTATAAGCAGGCGCCCTCGGCAAGGATTCTCAGCGGGTTAGGTCTTCGATCATCTGTTCGGCATTCTTGAAGCGCTTTACCTTTCCCTCCCTCGCCTCCTTTAGGGCTTGGTCTACCTTCGCTCTATATTGGGAGTCAAGAATCTCCGACGTCTGTTCGCGGATTTCTTTGTCTGTAGCTCCTCTCGCGATTCCATCCCTAAGCATGGCGATTAGGTGCTCCAAGGTCTCCTTGTCCACGAGATACTTGTGCTCGACTCTGGCCATGACTAGCTAAAAGAACTCAGGGAGGTAAATAAGGAGATACG
>Ga0307373_10012476_pt1 | contig 12054 bp, 12 predicted proteins | sample OX2MG_FD_202534 | JGI IMG/M metagenome (GOLD analysis project Ga0307373, IMG submission 202534) | Soil microbial communities from Risofladan, Vaasa, Finland - OX-2 | ecosystem: Environmental > Terrestrial > Soil > Coastal area > Acid sulfate soil | place: Finland: Risofladan, Vaasa | collected...
CGCCACCGACGCCTACCCGGCGGGCGAGATGAAGCACGGCCCGATCGCGCTGCTCGACGAGTCGACGCCGGTCGTGTGCGTGGCGACAGACTCGCCCGTGCTCGAGAAGATGGCTTCGAACATGGCGGAGGTGCGTGCGCGCGGCGCGCATGTGGTCGCGGTGACGACGGCGGGCAACGAGCAGATCGCCAAGCAGGCAGACTCCGTGGTCGAGGTGCCGGCGATCGACTGGATGCTCCAGCCGATGCTCGCGGTGATCCCGCTGCAGCTACTCGCCTATGAGATCGCGCGCAAGCGGGGGTTGAACGTCGACCAGCCGCGCAACCTGGCGAAGACCGTCACCGTGGAGTAGTCATCTAGCATCGCTGGTCGTGGACTCTCTCCCCGACTGGCTGACCCCGTTGCTCGACGCCGAGCAGATGCGCGCGGTCGATCGCTGGGCGATCGACGTTCGCGGCGTGCCATCGCTCGACTTGATGGAGCGCGCCGGGGCGGCAGTGGCGCGGACGGTTGAGCGCATCGCCCCGGACGGGCCGGTGGCGGTGGTGTGCGGGAAGGGAAACAACGGTGGTGACGGGCTGGTGGTCGCGCGCCTGCTGCGCGAGGGGAGCAGGCGCGTGACCGTGGTGTGCACGGCGCCGCCCGGCGACTTCGCCGGTGACGCCCGCGTGAACTTGGACCGACTGCCCGGAGAGGCGCCAATCGAGCTGACCGAGGAGCGCGAGCGAGCGGAGCGGGCACTCGCGGGCGCGACGGTGATCGTCGACGCGTTACTCGGCACCGGCTTTCTGGGGGAGCCCCGGGGGGCGGTGGGGGAGGCGGTCGACGCCGTGAATGCTGGCCGCGCACCGGGCGCGCGGGTCGTGAGCGTGGACGTGCCCAGCGGTGTGGACGCATCGACCGGGGTCGTTGCGGGCGCCGCTGTGCGGGCGGCGATCACGCTGACGTTCCATGCCGGCAAGCCGGGTCTGTGGATCGCGCCGGGCAAGGCGCACGCGGGCGAGGTGGAGACGATCGAGATCGGCATTCCACGCGGCTCGCCGAAAGACACTAAGGTCGGTCTGATCGGGCCCGCGGTGTTCGACCTGCTGCCGAGGAGATCGGCGTCTTCGACGAAGTTCCTAAGCGGCCACGTGCTGCTCGCGGGCGGCTCGCCGGGTCTGACGGGCGCGCCGCGGATGGCCGCGCACGCCGCGATGCGCGCCGGGGCCGGCTATGTGACCGCGTTCATACCCGCGTCTTTGCAGACGATCATCGCGACCGCGGGACCGCCCGAGCTGATGACGCACGGACTGGCAGACGAGGATGGCGGACTCATCGCGCAAGGGGTTGATGAGGTCCTCACCGGGACTGAGCGGGGAGGTGCGCTGGCCCTGGGTCCGGGTCTGGGTCGTAGTCCTGGGGCGTTTGAGTTTGCCCGTGAGTTGGCCAGACGGGCTCAGGTGGCGATGGTATTAGACGCAGACGGCCTAAACGCCCACGCCGGGCGTCTGGGGGATCTCGCGTCCAGACAGGCCCCGACCGTGCTCACTCCCCATGAGGGTGAGCTTGGCCGGCTGCTGGAGGTCGATAGCCAACAGATTCAAGCCGAGCGCCTGCGTCACGTCCGCGAAGCCACAGCGCTCTCCCAGGCGGTGGTCGTGCTGAAGGGCGACGACACGCTGATCGCTGCACCCTCTGGAGCAGTGGCCGTCAGCCCTGGGGGCACTCCTGCGCTGGCCACGGCGGGAACCGGGGATGTGCTGACAGGGGTGATCGCCGCGCTGCTCGCTGCCGGCCTCGAGCCCTTCACCGCCGCGGCTGCAGGCGTGTGGCTGCACGCTGAGGCCGGCCGGGAGGCGGCGCGCAGGCAGGGAGCGAATGAGGGTGTCGTTGCCTCCGATGTGATCGCAGCGTTGCCGGCCGTGCGAGGAGGTGAGAGGTGACCGTGCACCGCGCGCTCGCACGCGTGAACGTGGCTGCGATCGAGCGCAATTGCGCCCGGTTGCGCGGCAAGCTGCGCAGCGGCACGGAGTTGTGCGTCGTGGTGAAGGCTGACGGATACGGCCACGGCGCAGTGCAGAGCGCGCGCGCGGCGCTTGCGGGCGGCGCGAGCTGGCTGGCCGTCGCCTGCGCTCAGGAGGCGCGCGAGCTGCGCGACGCCGGCGTGCGCGAGGTGCGCGTGCTGGTGATGGGCGTCCTCAGCCCAGCGGAGCTGAAGGAAGCGCTCGCGGCCGACGCGGATGTGGTCGTGTGGCATGAGCGGGACGTCGAAGCGGTCGCCGCCGCCGGGGGCGGGCGCGTGCACGTAAAGCTCGACTCTGGCATGGGCCGGCTCGGCACGCGCGACGCAGCCGAGGCCGCTCGCGTGGTGGCGTTCGTGCGCTACACAGCGGGCGTCGAGCTCGCGGGACTGATGACGCACTTCGCCACAGCCGACGATCCCGGCGACGACGGGTTCTTCGTCCGCCAGCTCGCGGTCTTCGCGGACTGGGCGCGCGAGATCAAGCTCGACCATCCAGAGATCCTCGTGCACGCGGCGAACAGCGCCGCTGTGCTGCGCGAGGAGCGCGCGCATTTCGATATGGCGCGCTGCGGTATCGCCGCTTACGGCATGGATCCCTTCGGCGAGGACCCCTACAGGCGTGAGCTGGAGCCCGCGCTCGAGCTGAGCTCCTACGTGGCTGAGGTCAAGGGACTCGCCGCGGGCGAGAGCGCAGGGTATGGGCGGCGGTTCGTAGCTGAGCGCGATACATGGCTTGCGGTGCTTCCGGTCGGCTATGGCGACGGCTTCAGGCGCGGGCTTTCCAACAACGCGGAGGTGCTGATCGATGGCCGGCGCTACCCGCTGGTGGGGACGGTGAGCATGGACAACATCACAATCGACCTCGGCCCCGATCCGGCAGCCGAGGAGCTACGCGGGGTGCAGGCTGTCCTGATCGGCGTTCAAGGCTCAGAGCGCATCACCGCCGAGGCGCTGGCCGCTCGCCTGGAAACAATCAACTACGAGGTGACCTGCGCACTTACTCCGCGAGTGCCACGGTCCTACCATCGCGACGGCGAGGCGGTATGAGTGATGGTCTGAACGTAGCCCGGGCAGCGCTCGAGGGCCGCCCTGCTTGGCTGGTGGGGGGCGCCGTGCGCGACCGTGTGCTGGGCCGGCCGCTGAAGGATTTCGATCTCGTGGTGGATGGCGACCCCGAGCAGGCCGCGCGCGCCCTCGCCCGCACGGCAGGAAGAGCAGCGTGCTTTGCGCTGTCTGAGGATTTCGGTGCCTGGCGTGTGGTGGCGCGCGATCACGCCTGGCAGGCAGACGTTGATCGCCTGCGCGGCGGCTCATTGCAGGCAGACCTCGAGCTGCGCGACTTCACCGTGAACGCGATCGCCGAACCGATCGAAGGGGGTGCGCCGATCGATCCTCTCGGTGGGCTCGAGGACTTGAGGGCGCGTCGCCTGCGTATGGCTGGGCCGGGCGCCTTTGCCGATGATCCCCTGAGGGTGCTGCGCCTGGTGCGGATGGCGGTCGAGCTGGAGTTAGATCCCGACGCGCAGACCAGCCTAGAGGCGAGCGCGCACGCAGGCAAGCTACGGCACGTATCGGCCGAGCGGGTGTTCATGGAGCTGCGCCGGGTCCTCGCCACGCAGCGTGCACGGCGCGGGATTGAACTGATGGGCGAACTGGGGGCGAGCGCTGAGGTGCTACCCGAGCTGCAGGCGCTCCACGGAGTGGAGCAGAATCGCTTCCACCATCTCGACGTCTATGACCACACGCTCGAGGTGCTTGACCGCACGATCGAATTGACGACTGGCGCCGGTCCGGGCGTGGCCGAGTTGGATGCCTGCATCAGACCCTACGGCGGCGAGGTTTCCGCGCTGCTGGCTGAGCCACTGGCCGATGAGATGACACGCGGAGAGGCATTGCGCTGGGGAGCGCTGTTGCACGACGCCGCCAAGCCCCTGACCAGGGAGGTGCGTCCAGGGGACGGGCGTGTGACGTTCATCGGCCACGACGAGCGCGGAGCCGCGCTCGCGCGCGAGGTGCTCAGCAGACTGCGCACCAGCGAGCGGCTGCGTGCCCACGTCGCCGCGCTTGTGCGTAACCACCTGCGTCTCGGCTTTCTCGTCCACGAGCCCCAGCCTCTGTCGCGTCGCATTGTGTTCTCCTACCTGCGTGCCTGCTCTCCGGTGGAGGCCGACGTCACGCTGCTATCGATGGCAGACCGCCTTGCCACGCGCGGAGACAGCGCAGAGGAGTCGATCGATGCGCACATGCTCGTGGCGCGAAGCATGCTCGAGGACGCCCTGCGCTGGCGGGCGGAGGGTCCGCCTGCGCAGCTGTGGCGCGGAGATGAGCTGGCTCGAGCCCTGGGCATCGATGAGGGGCCGCGGCTGGGGGAGCTGCTCGAGGAGCTCACCGAGGCACAATACGCGGGAGAGCTCACCACTCGCGAGCAGGCACTCACGTTCCTGCGCACACGCCAAGCAAGTGGTTAGGCTCTCTGCTGCTGATGGCCGATACCGATTGCATTTTCTGCAAGATCCTCACGGGCGAGATTCCCGCCACGATCCTCGGTGAGGACGAGCGCACGGTGACCTTCATGGACATCAACCCCGCCACGCGCGGTCACATGCTTGTGATTCCCCGCGCGCACGCCGAGGATCTGTTGAGCGTGGGTCCGGAGGACCTACAAGCGGTTGCGCTCGCCTCGCAACGCCAGGCAGTCATCGCGAAGGAGCGGCTGGGGGCCGAAGGTGTCAATCTGGTCAACTCCTGTGGCGCTGTCGCCTGGCAGACGGTCTTCCATTTCCATATGCATGTGATCCCGCGCTACGCAGACGATCCGCTGCGGCTACCCTGGGTTCCCGCGCCTGGAGATCCGGGGGAGATCGCGGCCGCGGCGCAGGAACTCACGCGGAAATAGCGAACAGACCGCTACATCGTTCCCGTCGTTGTGTTGAATGACCACATGATCCGTGCATCAACAGCTGCTGTCCTCATGAGCCTCGCGCTCGTGCTGGTGCTACCCGCTGGCTCGCAGGCGACGCTCGCCGAAGTCGGTGTGATCCCCCCCACCGTCAAACCCGAAACTGTGCCGAGCTGCCCAGGCAGCCCTTGCCTGGCCGTCAGCCGCACGACGGGCTTCCAGGTGAAGGTGGCCACGGCTCACAACCCCCTGGGCACGCCACGCGCCGGCACGGTAGTGGCCTGGTCGATCATGCTGGGCAAGCCGAACGCGACCCAGATCAAGTTCTTCAACGCCAACGAGGGCGGCGTCTCTGAAGCCGGGATCGCGATTCTGCGTGCCCAGAAGAAACCGAACCTAACCTACAAGCTGATCGCGCAGAGCCCCCTCGTCAAGCTCGAACCGTACTTCGGGAAAACCGCTCAGTTTCCGCTGGAAACAACGATTCCGGTGAAGAAGGGCGACATCATTGCCCTGACGGTTCCCTCCTGGGCCCCGGCGCTGGCACTGGGCTTCGGCAACGACACCTCCTGGCGGGCAAGCCGTCCGAAGAAGCAGTGCACGAGCACCAGCGCCCAGACCGACCACACCTCTATCGGCAGCGCGGTCCAGTACTTCTGCCTGTATCTCACCGCGCGGCTGACCTACAGCGCAACGCTGATCTCTACGCCCTAGAGCATCGCTGGGCTGCACAGACCGGCCGGAGACCGGTCTGTGCCCTTGGTCGCTCATGGACCGGTCGTTGACCGGACGGGATCAGGCTGAGCGGCCAGCACACTTTGCGGGTGGGCGGGCCGTCTAGTCCTTGACCCGCTTGCCCGGCGGGCTCTCTAGGGTGCGCCAGCGCCGCCAGTCGGGCTTGCTTTGGCTTCACCTTTGGTGGCGCTTTCTTCTTTGGCGCTACCGCCCGCTGAGGTGCCGCCTGCTTCGCCTTTGCTGCTTTCGCTTTCACCACTGGGGCTGCCGGCGCCCGAGGACGCTTCTCCGCCTTCTTTTGTTTCTTCGCCCGATGAGCCTTCGCTTGATTTGCCGGCCGAGGTTGTCGATGTGGTCGACGTCGAAGTGCTCTGCACGGAGGCCTTTTCGGCGCTCGTGTCGCTCGGTGGGGTGATATCGGGTGTGCTCTTTGGCACTACATCGCTTACGCTGCTCCCGCCGCCGCAGGCGCCCAGGCTGATGGCACACAACAGCACTAGGCTCGCTGCGAGTGCGACACGGGCTGGCGAGGGGTGCGCTGGGAGGATGGGTGAGATCCTAATCAAGCGCGGTGCTTCCTCGGCGCCGGTGGCCCTCAACCAGCCGTCCTTGATGTGAGCGGCTCCATGCGACGGCCGCAGGTGGGGCAATCGTTCAGATCCTTTTGGGCGAGCTGGTCACACCAAGAGCAGAAGCGCATGTTCTCCACGGCCCATGGTAGCCGCGAGGCGGAAGGGGCGAGCGGCAGCAACATGCCCACTATTTCCAGCGGCTCGCCCGTCTCACGGTCGAGGTAGATCTCCTGCTGGCCGGTCTCCGATTGGCCGGCCTCCATCACAACCTCCCGACCGCTTGAGGGGTTACGCAGCCGATAGCGCTGGCTCATGCTCATGGCGCGAACTCTAGCGAAGCGCCTGGCGGAGAAGCCCACCCGTGCAGCCGCCTGCCCTTTGGATAGAGTTCCGCCGCCGATGCCCTCTTTTCCCACCTCCAGCAACCTGCGTAATCTCGGCCTTCTCGCCGGAGCGGGTGCCCTGTTGCTTGGCGCGAGCGGCTGCGCGGTCAAGCGCGAGGACAATGCCAACCTGATCGTCGGCAAGCAGCAGTTCGTCGCCAAGTGCGGCTCCTGCCACACGCTCGCGCGAGCAGGCACCAAAGGCATTGTGGGGCCAAACCTCGACGAAGCCTTCCGCCAGAGCCTCGCCGAAGGTCTCAAGCGCAGCACGATCGAAGGTGTTGTGAGCGGCCAAGTGCTCAATCCCAATCGCGAAGGCGTGATGCCAAAAGGGCTGGCCGGCGGGACGACGCTGAGCGACATCGCCGCCTACGTGGCGCAATCGGCCGACCGCCCTGGCCAGGACACCGGCCTGCTGGCCAGCGCGGTGGAAGCCCCCGGAGCTGGCAAGCCGGCCGTCGAGCAGGCGGGCAAGCTCCAGATACCCGCAAGCCCTAGCGGGCAACTCGCCTACACGACCGGCAAGGCGACCGCAAAACCCGGACCGGTCACCGTCGAAATGCCGAACTCCTCGGGCGTCTCGCACAACATCGCGATCGAAGAAGGCGCGCACGGCGCGAGCCCCGGCGGAGCGGTACTCGGTGCGAGCCAGTTCATCACTAAGGGCTCAACCACACTGAAAGTCAGCCTGAAGCCGGGGGTCTACACGTTCTTCTGTCAGGCCCCGGGCCATCGCGCGGCGGGTATGTACGGAACGCTGACGGTCAAATAAGCGCGCGCAGAATCAGAACCAGCGCGACGATCACGACGATTACCGCGAACGCGTAGAGCAGGAAGCGGAAGGCCTCATCCTCGGAGCGCAGGGGGTTGAGCACGGCGGGCCGAGCCCGGTCTAGAGGATGTAGACCGTGGTGTATACGACGAGCCACATGATGTCGACGAAGTGCCAGTAGATCCCCGGCACCTCGACCCCGCGGTGCTCCTCGGGCGTGTAATGCCCGCGGAAGGCACGGATGGTCACGATCAGCAGCAGCACCAAGCCGATGAACACGTGGGCGCCATGCAGGCCGGTGAGCGAGTAGAAGATCGTCTGCTGGGCGTGATCCTGAGGGGCGAAACCAATGTTCGCGTACTCGTTGATCTGGATGAACAGGAACGTGCAGCCGAGCAGGAAGGTGGTGAGGATACCTGCCTTCAGCCCGAAGCGATTACCTTGCTTGATCGCTGTCTGGGCCCAGTGAAGCGTAAACGAGGAGGACATCAGTATCGCTGTATTGACGCCTGCGACCTCCACCGGCAGGGTGGTTCCCGGGGCCGGCCACGGCTGACCTTGGGCGATGCGGATGAAGAAGTAAGCCGTGAAGAACGCACCGAACACCATCACCTCGGAGATGATGAAAAGCAGCATCCCCAGCAGCTGTGGCTCGACGCGTGAGCTGCTGTGCGCAGCCGGAGGGCCATGGTCCTCGCCGTGAACGGCCGCGTGAGCGATGCTGGCTGCCTCCATCGGTCTGCTCACCTCACCCCGGCTGGGGCCGCGGTCGTGTTGGCCTTGAGATCGACAACGACGTGCTCGACCTTTGCCGAAGTGGCATGGCGTACGCGCTCGATCAGGTTAGAGCGCATCCAGCCGGAGCGTTCGCCGGGAAGCGTTGAAATCACCACGTCGTCGACCCTGAACAGCTCCAAAGCGTTGATGGCGGCGGTGTAGGGGTCCGGATCGCCGATCATGCCCGAGCCGATCAGCCCGGCTGCTTTCAGCCGCGCGAGCATCGCCTGAAGGCGCGTGCGCGCCTCAGCAGGCGCCGAGCCGCCACCGTCCTGCAGCGGGATCACAGCTATGAACACATGCTGAGGAAGCCCTCCGGGCTGTGTGCCCTCGTTTGCGGCCTTCTTTGCGAGGTGCTCGATCAGCTCCTCGCCACTCGCTGTTTTGCTGGCCACGACGAGCGTGACGCCGAAGGGCAGGCCCTCCTGCTCGAGGTCGGTCACGATGTGCTCCACCGGCAGCCCCGAGGCGTTGTGAATGCGCTCGATCAAATCCCTGCGCAGCCATCCTGACTGGGTGGCCGGATGGGTGGAGAGGATGATCTCTGTAGGCCGCCGCTCGGCGATAGCGTCCATCGTGGCCGAGAAGGGGTCTGGATCGCCAACTTCGCCGGTGGCCTCGATCCCCTCGCCGGCCACGAGCGAGATCGCCAGGTCGACCCGCACCTGGGCCGATTCGCGCACGGCCTCGTCGTAGATGACCAGGCCGGCCGAAGGCTTGCTCTGAGGAACGACCAGGCGGAAGCGCACATCGCCGCCGGCGGCGCGCGCACGGACCGTGTCGAGAAGCTTCTTGCCTCCGAGCGTCCTGTTGGCAACCACCAGTATTTCCTTCATCGGGCGTGCGTCCTTTTCATTCGCTGGTGACTGGGACGGCGCCGGCTCCCGCCGTGGCAGGGGTTGGAGCGAGGATGCCGTGCACTGCCCCGGGCACTCCGTACTCGTACGGGCCGCCGACGATCGTCGGAATCCTGTCGAAGTTGAAGATCGGCGGGGGCGAGGATACCTGCCACTCGAGTGTCAGGCCTCGCCACGGATTGCCGGGCGCGCGGGCTCCGCCGCGCCAGCTCGTGACCATGTTGTACACGAACACCAGCGTGCTCAAGCCGAGGCCAAAGCTGGCAATCGAGATGAACAGGTTCAGGTCGGCAAACTTGGCGGCATAGTCAGCGACGCGACGAGGCATGCCCTGCAGGCCGAGGACGTGCATCGGGCCGAAGGTCAGGTTGAAGAAGATAAAGGTGGTCCAGAAGTGCCACTTGCCCAAGCGCTCGTCATACATACGGCCGGTCATCTTCGGGAACCAGTAGTAGACGCCCGCGAAGATTGTCATCAGCGACCCGCCAAACAGCACGTAGTGGATGTGGGCCACGATGAAATACGTGGCGCTCACGTGGATGTCGAACGGGATCATGGCAAGCATCACGCCGCTGATCCCGCCGAGGGTGAACGTCGTCAGGAAGCCGAGCGCGAAGAGCATCGGGGTGTCCAGATGCAGCACTCCCCGCCACAGTGTCGCCAGCCACGAAAAGATCTTGATGCCCGTCGGCACCGCGATGATCGCCGTGGTGATAGCCATCGGAATACGAATCCAGGCGGCCATCCCTGAGGTGAACATGTGGTGGGCCCATACCGTGAAGCCGAGCACGACGATCGCCAGCAGTGAGAAGGCCATCATCCGGTAGCCGAAGATCGGCTTACGGGACTTAACCGCGATCACCTCGCTGACGATCCCGAAGCCGGGCAGCATCATGATGTATACGGCCGGATGGGAGTAGAACCAGAAGACGTGCTGGTACATCAGCACGTCGCCGCCGTGGTTCGCGTTGAAGAAGTTGAAGCCGAGCGCGCGGTCGAGCAGCACAAAGAACTGCGAGGCGGCGATGAACGGCGTGGCGATAACGACGAGCAGCGATGTTGCAAAGTTCGCCCAGACCAGCAGCGGCATCCGGAAGAAGCTCATCCCAGGGGCGCGCATGGTGATGATGGTCACGAGGAAGTTCAGCGCGGTCATGATCGATGATGCGCCCGCGAACTGAACGCCGAGCGAGAAGAACGTCTGTCCGATCGGTGCGTTGTCGGACAGCGGGGCATATGCGGTCCAGCCATCGGCAAAGGCGCCGCCGGGTGCGAAGAAACTCGAGAGCATCATCAGCCCGGCAACCGGCAGCAGCCAGTATGAGAGGGCGTTGAGCCGGGGAAAGGCCATGTCCGGCGCCCCGATCATCAAAGGCAGCACGAAGTTGGCCAGGCCCGCGAAGACGGGGATCACGAACAGGAAGATCAACAGCGACGCGTGGACCGAGAACAGGCCGTTGTAGGTGTTCGCATCCACGAACTGCGCACCCGGCTGCGCCAGCTCGGCGCGCATCAGCAGGCCGATCAGGCCGCCCACGAGCAGGAAGAAGAAGGAGGTGACGGTGTACTGCACGCCGATGACCTTGTGGTCGGTGTTGACGCGGAAGTAGTCCTTCCAGCTGTGTGCGCCGTGGCTCGAGTGGTCCTCGGGGCGCGTGGGCCGTCCAATTGCCCAGTAAAACCAGTAGTCAAAGCCCCCGATCCCGACCAGGAAGAGCAGTGGCACGGCGATCAGCGAGACCGTCAAGATCGCTTCGCCGGAGAGGTAGTGGTGGAACGTGGAGTGGCCGGTACTCATACGCACCAGCCAGGTCAACCCGGTGGCGAAGGCCACGCCGAGCGGCATCATCCAGCTGGCACGGTAGAAGCCCGGGGCGCGGAATTTAGCGGCCATCAGCGTGTGTTCTCAGAACCGGTCATCGCGTGGCTCATTATCCCGTAGTCCCGCCACTCGCGCCGGCGCCGGGGGTGCTGCCCGCAGCGGTGCTCGCCTGGCTCTTCAGCCACGCCTGGAATTGGGCAGGCGGGACTACATGCACAGCGGATCGCATCGTTGAGTGCCCGAGCCCGCAGAGCAGGTTGCAGACGACGGGATAGGTGCCGAGCCGGTCCGGTGTCGCCCGGTAGTGGGTCGTGATGCCGGGAACGACGTCCTCCTGGAGGCGGAAGGCGGGGATCCAGAAGGCGTGGATGACGTCCTTGGAGCGCATGTTGAAGTAGACGGTGTCACCCATCGGGATGTAGAGCTGATCAGAGTTCAGGGGCTTGCCGCCGGTCACCGACGATGGGTATTCATAGGACCAGATGAACTGCTGGCCGGTCACCCCAATCTGGATTTCCGGAACCCCGCCCGGCTTCTTCTCATTGTCGTTCAGGACGACAAAGGAGTAGGAGACGAGTCCGAGCAGGATCAGTGCCGGGATGGCGGTCCAGATCACCTCCAGGCGCGTGTTGCCGTGGATCGGAGGCCCGTCCTTGAGCTCCTCGCCGGGCTTCATGCGGAACTGCCAGGCGGAGTACAGGATGACCGTTACGACGAGGACGAAGATCGGCACCGAGGCGTCGATCAGAACGTGATAGAGCCTGTCGGTGTTGGTGGCCTGGGTGGAGGCTCCGACCGGGAACCAATGGATCGTGTACCCCAGCGCGATGCCGATGGCTGTAGCGATCGAGGCCGCCACGATCGTTAGGACGAGCGGGCGCTGCTTAGGCATCGGCGGCGGTGGCTCCAGTGAGGGTTGGGACGTTTTCGGGGGCGAGCCTCTCCATCGCGATGCGTGATCCTATTGCCTTCGCCCGACCTCTTGACGCGCGGCTGCCACAGGACTACATTGAGCCAATCGTTGCAAGTGCTTGAAGCAGTTCTCCGGCAACAGATCGAGCGCGAAGGGAGTGGTCATGCAGGTCAGCGAAGGGATGAGTCCGACGGTCCTCGCAGTGGGCCCCGCTCACACTTTGCGGGCGGTCGCCCAGCTGATGTCCGCTCGGCATGTCGGCGCGGCCGTCGTGATGGACCCCGGCGGTAATGGTCCGGGGATCATCACCGAGCGCGAC
>Ga0307373_10012478_pt1 | contig 12052 bp, 10 predicted proteins | sample OX2MG_FD_202534 | JGI IMG/M metagenome (GOLD analysis project Ga0307373, IMG submission 202534) | Soil microbial communities from Risofladan, Vaasa, Finland - OX-2 | ecosystem: Environmental > Terrestrial > Soil > Coastal area > Acid sulfate soil | place: Finland: Risofladan, Vaasa | collected...
GCTGGCGACCCACTCCTCGCACACACGAACGAGCGCATCGCTGCGGAGCACGTCGCACGTCAACTCGGTGGGATCGTCGACCCCATCGACCGCACGGGGCGCTGAACGCAGCTCGGAGACGAGCGCTCCAGGCAGCTGCCTCGACCGCTGCCTGGAAGACCGCACCGTCCTCCCGGGGAAGCGCCGCCATCACCTGGAGCATCCCGTCGTCGCGCCACCACATCCGCAGGCTGCGCAGCTGGAGCGCGTGCCCGGCGAGGAGCGGGTCGGCAGCATCGAGTGCGCTTGCGACCGCACGACAGATCCTGCTCAGTTGACCACCCGAAGCGTTGAGCGCGACATCGAGCCAGACCTGCTCGTCCTCGGGGACGGCGACGCGCGTGACCTTCCGAACCTTGTCAAAGGACAGCCGGCCCTCGGCGAACGCCTCTGCGATCTGCGGCAACGCCTCGAGCGCGTGCCCGGTGCGAACCATCTCCGCTCCGGTTCCGACATCGACGCCGGCGTGAATCGAGAGCCAGTGCGCGCAGGATCGAAGGCCGACACCGAGCCAGCCGCCGACATCGTCGTACTCGGCACTCAACTGCACGAGCTCTGCGGTGGCGGCATGGATCTGCGCCGAGAGCTCCTCGATGCGGTGGCCGACATCCTCGCTGATGGTTTTGCTCACGCGAATACTATACCAAACATATGTTCGCAACCGTACGCATGGCGCCAGCCTCGGCACCCACTCCCCAGCCGTCCCGAATTGGTCCCGTCCAGCGGATCCGGTCGAGATCCCCTCAACTAAGCGACGGCGTTGATGATCTCCGGACGCAGACCTGGAAAGGACGCAAGATACTCGCGGCGGTCCTTCTTCAACTGCTCGACCAGGGCGCGGTACCCATCGATCCGGCCCTGGCGCTCATACAGCTTGCGCGGCTGAAGAATCTCGGGGTCGTCGATCCCCGGGACCGACGTGGCGACCTCATAGCCGAAGTCCGGGTCCGTCTCCCATTCGATCGTGCCCTCGGCGATGCCCTTGACCATCGCGCTCGAGTACGTGATCGAGATCTTCTTGCCTCGCTCGTCGTCATCTCCGCCACCGACGCGACCGGTGTTGAGCAGGTAGACCGCGAAATTGCCGCTGTCCATGAGCTCGAGGAAGCGATTTCCCTGCTGCTCGTGGCGAAGGGGGAAGAACGGGTTGGTGCCGGGAACACGCAGGAACTTACCAGCCTCTTCCGCGCCACCGGCAGATGTACCGCGCGTCTCGCCGAGCATGAAGTACAGCGCAGCCTGCTCACGGTTCAGCCGCGCCACACCCGGAATGAGGTTCTCGTTGCGGTTGAGGATGAGGAAATGATCGACCGCGCTGACCTCGCGCGCGTCCGTGTGCCATCCGAGGGCGTCCATCTGAAAGACGGCGCGACCATTGGGCGTATAGGACGTATCGAAGAAGTCGACAACGCCGGCCTCATCCTGCGACACGTTCTCAAGGTACGTCTCCGACTTGCAGACGGCACCGTAGATGGTCGGTTCGTCAGCCGGATCGAGCGCGAACGTCTTCGCGAAGCAGCCGTTCTCGGTTGCCACGATGCGTCCCGCCGGATACAGCGCAACGAAGTCGTCCTGCACGGGTTTGCTGTCGTTCTGACGCGTGAAGGTCGTGGTGGTCTTGCCCGTTCCCGACAATCCGATGATCAGCAGCGCCTGATCCCCGCGAGCAGTCGGCACGACTTTGCAGCCGGCGTGCAGCGAGAGCCCACCCTGGTCGTACGTGAGCTTGTTCCACATGCGGAGTCCGCCTTTCTTGGACTCACCGAAGTAGTCGCTGTTGAGGACGCGCGTCACACCTGCCTCCAGGTCGACGGCGATCACGCGATCATTCGGATAGCCGGGCGCGTCGAGGTTGGGCGTGTAGATCACGGTCAGCAGTGGGTTGAAGTCCGAACCCGGGTTCTCAGCATCGAAGTAGAGCCAGCGCTGCATGCCCGCGATGTTCGCGTTGGCTGCTTCGATGAAGAGACGGGCTCCCACACGATGCTGGGTGTCGTTACCGATGTAGCCGTCGATGACGAGCATGTCCTGGTCACGGATGTACGCATCCTGGCGATCGGCGATCTTCTGTCCGTCGGCTCGGCTCATGGTCTGATCGGAGTGCTCCTCGGGTCGATCGGTGACCACGTATGTGCTGGCCTTGCTGCGCGAGACGACCCGGGTCTGCACGTTGTAGTTGTCGTACTCGGTGTGGCTCGCGTTGGGCATGCGCGACGTCAACTCGCGCAACTCCGCGGGCGACGGGTTCCAGCGGATGTTGCGAGCTGCGGGCAGGTTGCTCGCATGGGTCTTGATGACGTCGGTCATGACTCCTCCAATTTCCCTGGCGGATTCCGTGGCGGCGTGTCCCCCCGCTCGTCCAGGTTCGTCTTTCCAGCCAGGTGTTTCCGGACCTCGCGAGCATAGCAAAGGGTCTCGCGCGTGGGCCGATTGGGCCGGTCTCCGCCTCATATGGTTGTAGGCTGTCGCTGATGACTCAAACCGCACCGGCTCCGATCGCTGAGGCCACCTCACTTCGCGAGAAGTCCTGGGTCTTCTTCAACGGCGAAATCGTTCGCTACGCGGATGCCAAGGTCGGCCTGCTGACGCACGGCCTCAACTACGGCACCGGCGTGTTCGAGGGCATCCGCGCCTACTGGAACGCCGATCGCGAGCAGCTGTATGCGCTGTCGCTCCCGCAGCACTTCGAGCGCATGCGGCAGAACACCCGCGTGCTGCAGATGACGATCCCCTGGAGCGTCGAGGAACTGATCGCAGCGACACTCGACCTCCTCCGGCGCAACGAGTATCGAGAGGACGTCTACATCCGGCCGCTCTCGTTCAAGGCCGCCGAGATCATCGGGGTCAAGCTTCACGATGTCCCCGACAGCTTCGCGATCGTGACTGCGCCGATGGGGCTGTACGTCGGCAACGGTGGGATCCGTTGCATGGTCTCGTCCTGGCGCCGCATCGATGACTCGATGGCCCCGGTCAGGACCAAGTGCACCGGCCTGTACGTCAACTCGGCACTGGCGAAAAGCGAAGCGCTGCAAGGCGGATTTGATGAGGCGATCATGCTGACGAGCGGTGGTCATGTCTCCGAGGGCAGCGCTGAGAACATCTTCATCGTCCGCCGCGGTGAGGTGCTCACCCCGCCACCGTCGGACAGCATTCTCGAGGGCATCACACGGGCGACGGTCATCCACGTGCTCCGCGAGGAACTCGGCCTCGAGGTCCGCGAGCGCACCATCGACCGCTCCGAGCTCTACATCTCCGATGAGGTGTTCATGGTCGGGACCGGCGCCCAGGTGGCGCCCGTCATCGAGATCGACCGCCGGCGTATCGGCGACGGCGAGCCCGGCCCGCTGACGATGCGCGTCCAGGACACGTACCACAAGGTCGTGACGGGTCGCGATCCGAAATACGCGGCCTGGCTGACGCCAGTCTACTGAGACAGAGCCGGGAACGTCTCCCGGATCACCTGCGCTGCCGCCCGGCGGAGGAGCGCCCGCGTCTGCCGGATCGGGTCGGTTGCGGCGCCCAACTCGTCGAGTGCGATGGCACGGTCGAACAGCTCAGGCAGACGGTCGGCGACCGTTCCGCACACCGCGACGCACGGGACACCCCATCGTTTCGCGCGTGCAGCGACCTCCGCAGGAGCCTTGCCGACCCTTGTTTGGACGTCCAGCCGACCCTCGCCGGTGAGGGCGAACGACGCGGCCGAGAGTGCGGCGTCGAGCCCGACAACGTCGCAGACGAGCGCGGCGCCGGGCAGCAGCCGCGCCCCGATCAGCGCCAGCCCGAATCCGCATCCGCCAGCCGCGCCGGCGCCGGGCAAGCCGGCGACATCGCCGGCAGGAAGCCCGCGAGCCACACCCGCGAGATGGTCGAGCGCGCGCTCCAGTCGCTCCACCTCTGCCGGAGACGCGCCCTTCTGCGCCGCGAACATGCGGGCGGCACCCTCCGCACCGAGGAGCGGGCTACGGATGTCGCATGCCACGTCGATCGAGCAGCGCGCCAGCGCCGGATGGACGTCGGAGAGGTCGATCGCGGTCAGGTCCTCGAGGCCGGCGCCGCCCGGGCCGATGTCCGCGCCGCGAGCATCGGTGAGCCGGACGCCGAGCGCCTGCAGCATGCCGGACCCACCGTCGGTGCAGGCGCTGCCGCCCATGCCGACGACGATCCGCGTGGTCCCCGCATCGAGTGCTCGACGGATCAGCTCGCCCGTGCCGCGCGACGTCGCGTGCAGCGCATCCATACGCGTGGGTCCCACGAGCCGCAGCCCTGATGCCTCGGCGAGCTCAACCACCGCAGTGGCCGCATCGAGGAGACCAAGTCGGGCGGTCACAGGCCGCCCGGCCGGACCGGTCACAGGGTGCCGGCTCACCTTCGATGCAGGGCGCGCCGCGAGCAGGACGTCGAGCGTTCCGTCGCCGCCGTCCGCCACGGGCAACTCGACGGCGCGCGCGCCCGAGTCGCGCACGCCAAGGGCCAGCGCTTTCGCGGCGGCTCGGGCGCTGAGCGTTCCTTTGAACGCGTTCGGCGCGCAGACCGCGACGGGCGTCGCGCTCAGGGGGCGGTGCGCGCCGCGGCGCACGCCGCGCAGGTGCCGTAGAAATCAAGCGCCGCGTGGTCGAGCGCGAATCCATACCCGCCGAGCACCGCGTCGATGAGCTGGTTGACGGCGGTGTCGTCGATCTCGGTCGTCGATCCGCAATGGCGGCAGACCAGGTGATGGTGATGGTTGTCGGCGCACGACGTGTAGACATGGATGTGGCCTTCAGCCTCAAAACGCTGCGCCAGCCCTGCATCGACCAGGAAGTCGAGGGTCCGGAACACGGTCGCGCGCCCCAGCTGAGGGTGCTCGGCGTGCAGTGTTTCGTACAGCTCCTGGGCGCTGACCGTATGCGCGGCCCGGGCCAGCGCCCCGGCAACGATCATCCGTTGCAGGGTGAGGCGGTGTCCCTGCGCGGCAAGCCGGTCGGCGACGCTCGTTGTCGCGGAGACGGCCATGAGTCAGCCCACCCGCCGGAGCCAGAGGTCCGGATGTCGCAACTCGTCGAGCGACGGCATCATCTCCGCGGATTCCCACACGCGATTGAGCGCGGTCAGCCCGGCGCGATCGAAAACAGCGACGGCGAACTGCTCGCCAACCTCGTATTGGCGCATCTTGATCTCGAGCCCGGTGATGGTGAGGATGAGACGCTCCATGGGACCGCGCTGGCGGCGGCGGCGCTGCATGGCGGCCTCGAGCTTGTCGGCGCCGCGAATCGCCTTCCGCCCGGCTCGGTGCATGAGGAAGTTGCTGTACCCCTCGAGCACGCTCATCACCGCCTGGACATGACTGATCGCGCGCAGTTGTCCGCGGACGGTGTCGGGAAGCTTGCGGACCATATCGCGTGACGGCAGCAGAGTCTCGCCGTCCGCCGAGAGGGCGTCGATCATGAGACCGCGCATGAGGTCCTGCAGGTGCTTACCCAGCCAGGGATGGAGCTCGAACTGCCACGCGTGCGTCAGCTCGTGGAGGATCAGCCAGGGGCGGAGATCGGTGTCGCCGAGTGAGAGGTCGCGCTCGATCCCGGCGATGTTGGGCTCCACCAGGTAGAGCGCGCTCGGCTGCTCGACGGCGCCGGGGTCGTCGACCAGGGAGAGCACCGGGTCGTACTGGCCGAGCACCCGCCGCGACATGAGGCCGAACAGCTCGCCGACGTAGCGGTCGAGCATTCGCCGGCTCATCCCGGTTGCGATCGACTCGGGCACGCGGGCACGCAGCCGCTCCACCGGCGCGAGCAGACGCTGGACCATCACGAGGTTCGCGTCGATGAACCCCGCGCGGTCCAGCGCGACGAATCGCGGGTAGGACGTCAGGGGCACCTGAGAGATCTCCGTCATCATCGGCGCCACCCGTGCGGCCATCTCCGTGTAGGCGGCCTCGAGTGCCGGCCGGTCGATGCTGCGCCCTTGGGCAACCCCGGTTCGCGACACCGCGATGCGCCGAACGTCCTCCCAATCGACGAGGCGACGCTGGGTTTTGACCTGCGGACGGAGGAGCACCCTGGCCGAGATGACGGCGCCGGCGCCGACGGCCCCAACCGTGAGCGCCCGGCGTACGACGTCTGATCGAGTTGTCGGGCTCATGCTTCGATCATACGGGTGACCGCTCGCAGACCCCGGCACTACATGGAGGAGCCTGACCGCCCGTCGATGTAGACCGGATGCTCAGGGGGCTTGCCTTCGAGCCAGTACGCGTCGAGGCGAGCGTCCGTCCATCCCCGCTCGCGGAGAAACGGCTCATCGAGAATCTGCTGCCCGGTGAGCGTGGGTGGCGCGGTCCCGACGATCTCCATCATCGCGTCGCAGAGGATCTCCGGCGAGCGCCACTGGCTGCGGTCCCCGAGACCCCAGTTGATGCTGGCGAGGCTCTCGATGATGGTGACCGGCCAGAGCGAGTTGCATGCGATCCCGTCGGACTCCATTTCCGCCGCGATCCCGATGGCCATACGGGTCATGCCCATCTTGGTGGTCATGTAAGCAACGTGCCCCGGGCTTGGCGTGGTGCTGATCGGTGGGGAGCACATGATGATGTGACCCCAGTGGCGCTCGACCATGTGAGGCAGCGCGTAGTACGAGCAGAGATATGCCGCACGGACGTTGATCTCCCACATCAGGTCGTAGCGTTTGGGCGGCGTGTCGAGCACCGGTTGCCACCACAGTGCGCCGGCGTTATTGACAAGAATGTCGAGACGCCCGAAGTGTTCGATCGTCGCGTTCACCATCGCTTTGACCTCGTCCTCGTGACGCACGTCAACGCGCACTGCGAGCGCGGCGCCTCCGGCTGCCTCGATCTCCGCGACAACGGTGTGGATGCTTCCGGGGAGCTTGTCGGTCCCCGTCTCGGACTTGCCCGTGATGACGACGGATGCGCCTTCACTGGCAAGGCGAAGTGCCATGGCGCGACCTATGCCGCGGCTCGATCCAGTGACGATCGCGACGCGCTGTTCGAGTGGACGAGAGGCACTCATCGGCGCGCATCATATGCGCCTCGGCTGCGCCGGCGGATTGTCGACTCGATCTGATCCGTTCAGGGAACGAGTGCGGCGATCGCTCCGACGATGCGGCCGAGATCGTCGGTCAGCGGTCCCGGCAGTCTGCGTTGCAGGATCTCCGCGACGCGCGTGTAGTACCAGAGTTGCTGGTCCGGGTCCGAGACCGTGAAGCGTTGCCAAACGATGTCGCCCTCGCTGCGGAGGTCCCCGAGGATCGCGCTCGAGTTGTGGACCTTGTCGCACGCCGAGACGAGCAGGACGTCGTCATCTGCGTCGACGTCGAGATGATGGAGGTATTGGTCCTTCCGCTCGCGCCAGTCGGGCTTGGGTTGATCAGGAACGGCGACAGCATCGCTGCACGCCAGCACGATGCGTGCGACCCGTTCCCCGAACTGGTCCTCAATGACGCTGAGGGTGGCGGCGCCGTCATCGGAGTCCTCGACGGTGTCGTGGAGGAGCGCGGCGATTGCGACGTCCTCGTCGGCGCCGTGCTCCATGGCGAGCGCGCAGACCGACATCACGTGCGCCATGTAGGGAATGCCGGTCTTCTTGCGGAACTGATCCCCATGGACGGCCCAGGCGAGCGCGAACGCCGTGGCGAAGCGGCGGGTCAGTGGTGGAGCGGCGGTGTCGCGTTCGGGCACAGCCTCATTGTCGGTTGTGCCGGGTGCCGCGCGAAGAGTCGCCGCCGGGCGCGCCAGAATGGCGCGTGCGCTTCTCTCTGGGCCATCGACTTCCGGGAGGGTTTTGGGCGGGGTTGTCGACCTACGCCAGGCGTCCCCACCATGCCGCCCGGCAGGCAGCCCGAGCCACAGGTGGCATCGGCTGCGTCGGATACATCGTGCTTGCGGTCGTGCTCGCGTTGAGCATCGCGTACTGGTACATCAGCGTCCCCGTCCTGGTGCTGACGGCGATCGCCGTCGGCGTTACCGTCCACCGCCACCACGTGCGGCGCGAGCGTGCGGCCATGTCCACCGCGCCCACGGCGACGCCCGCACCGCCTGACCCGCCGGTTCAGACGCCGCCGCGCAAACCGCCGCTCACGGTGCCCGCGGACACGTTCAAGGTCGGTTCGCTGGTGCATCTCGAGAAGGACGGGACACGTGCGACGTACTTCGTCGACCACGGCAGGACACCTGATGAAATCGTCTTGAAACGCGTGACCAGCTCACCGACGATGCCCGATGCCTGATACCGCGCTGCTCGCCCTCGTCGTCGACCGCATCGACTCAGATCCACCGGCGCCCGGCGCGGCCGACCTCATCATCGCCGCCTTCCAGGGTGCGTCATCCGTCGATGCGGCTTTGCGGGGTGAGGAGGGTTCGGCGGCGGCGTCCGCAACGCAGATCGCCGCGGCGGCCGCGCCGTCGGCGGCGTACCTCACCGCCATCGAGGTCGAGGGCTTTCGGGGCGTCGGGCCACCGGCGACACTGCACATCGATCCGGGACCCGGACTGACATTGGTCGTCGGCCGCAACGGTTCGGGGAAGTCGTCGTTCTCCGAAGCGCTCGAAATGGTGTTGCTGGGCACCAACCAGCGCTGGGAACAGCGCGTCAAGGTGTGGCGCGACGGATGGCAGAACCTGCATCACCGGCATACGCGGGTGGCCGCGCGCTTCGCCATCGACGGACGCAGGCAGGCGCTCGACGTGGCGCGAGTCTGGAAAGATGGCGACGGCGTCGAGGGTTCGACGCTGACCGTCGACGGCAAGGTGGCGTCACCGGATTCCCTCGGGTGGACGCAACAACTCGCGGGCTACCCGCCGCTCCTTTCGCATAACGAGCTCGAGCATGCGCTCGACCGCGAGCAGTCGAAGCTCTATGACGCGGTCGCCGGCATCCTGGGGCTCGGTGATCTCGCTGCGGCGCAGCAGGTGTTGCAGAAGGCTCGCCTGGATCGCGAGCACGATATCAAGGCGGCGCGCGATGCGGTACCGCAGCTGCGCGGGCTGCTCGAGCGGACAACAGATGAACGTGCCGACGTGGTTCGCGCGGCGCTCGCGTCCAAGGCGTGGGACCTGGGCGTGGTTGCGAGCACCGTCGGTGGTGACGCACAGAGTGACGAGAGCATCGTTCTCCGCAAGCTCCGGGACCTCGCCGGCCTGCCCGTGCTGGACCGCGAGCGCGTCAACATTGCGATCACTGAGCTGCGCGACGCGCACGGCGCCGCTGAGCGATTGCGCAGCACCGATGCGGGACGAGCGCACGACGTGGCGTCGCTGCTCCAGCAGGCGCTCGACATGCATGCGCACGCGGAGAGTGAACGGTGCCCCGTTTGCGGCTCCGAAGGGGTCCTCACCTATCAGTGGCGTGTGCGGGCGCGCGACGAGATGGTGGCGCTCCGAGCGGACGCCGAAGCGGTGCGCAAGGCCCACACCATGCTCGACAACGCAATGCGGCAGGCGAGGCAGCTCGTGACCGCACCGCTGCGAACACTTCGCGACAGCGCGGGGGCGGGGATCGACATCGACCCAGCGGTCCGGGTCTGGGAGCAGTGGTCCGGCGTGGCCGCGGACGATGACGCGCTCGCTTTGGCCAGCCATCTCGAAACGTATGGACCACCGCTCATCGCAGCGGTCGGCGACCTTCGCCGCGCCGCAGCCGCCGAGCTCGAGCGGTTGGAGCGAGCCTGGCGGCCCGCTGCGGACGCCATTGCGTTGTGGTTGCCGCTTGGACGCCGTGCGCAGGGGGCCGAGCACGAGGTCACTCGACTCAAGGACGCCGAGCGCTGGCTGAAGGATGCGCACGACGAGTTGCGCGACGAGCGTTTCCGTCCCATCGCCCGCGCGGTGCAGGAGAACTGGACGCAGTTGCGCCAGGACAGCAACGTCTCGCTTGGAGAGTTGCGCCTGCGCGGCGCGCAAACACAGCGCCGTCTGTCGCTCGACGTCAAGGTCGATGGCGAGGATGGATCCGCGCTCGGCGTCATGAGCCAGGGTGAGCTCAACTGCCTTGCTCTGTCGCTGTTTCTGCCGCGCGCGTCGATGCCGGAGTCGCCGTTTCGCTTCGTGGTCATCGACGACCCGGTACAGGCGATGGACCCGGCCAAGGTCGCGGGGCTCGCGCAGGTGCTCGCTCGCGCCGCGAAGGAGCGCCAGGTGATCGTCCTCACACATGACACGCGCCTGGCCGATGCGATGAGTGCGCTCGATATTGCGGCAACGGTGATCGAAGTGGTGCGGCGTGACCAATCGGTCGTGGAGCTGCGGCGGATCCAGGATCCCGTGCAGCGCTACATCGACGATGCGTTCGCTGTTGCGAACAGCAGAGATCTACCCGCGGAGGCGCTCCGTGTCGTGCCGGGGTTCTGTAGGCTGGCGCTCGAGGCGGCCTCGTCACGTGCCGCGACGCGGCATCTGCTGCGTCAGGGCAGGTCGTACGCCGAGGTCGAGGCGACGCTCCAGAAGCCGACCACGCTGAACATGTGGCTGGCGCTCGCGTTGTTGCACGATGCTGACCGAGCCGGGGATGTCGCGGCGTATCTATTCAAGCACCACCCGTGGGCCGTCGATGCAGTCAAGGAGTGCAACCGCGGGACGCACAGCGGGAAGGTCTACGGGGACATGCGCGAGTTCATCCGCAGCGTCGAGCAGCTGACCACGAAGATGCTTGAGGCGCACTGATGCGTGGTGCGCCGGTGGTGGACGCGCATGCGCTCGTGTCCGCAGCGCGCGATCTTATCCGTGATGACGATGCGACGACCGCAGGGCTGTGGCCTCGAGCCGCGGCACTGCTTGCGCGCCAGGGGCTGGAGCTTGCCATGGTGCGGCTGTGGCAGGCCACCGCACCCGGGCTGGAACGAACCTCGACGCGCTGTCAATTGCTGTGCGTCGGCGACATGCTCAACGACCGAGAGCTGGGCGGGCGCGCGATGCTGACGTGGAACTCCCTTTCCAGTGCCTGCCACCATCGCGTCTATGAGTTGCCGCCGACGGCGTCCGAGTTGAACCGTGCGCTCGAGACGGTGTGGGACCTTGCGGAGGCAGTGGAGCGTCTGCGCGGCAAGGTCAAGATGTGACTCGACCTCCTCGAAGACCGCGACAGCCATGTGCCGCAGGCGCCCGCGGGCAACGCGCCATCGGGATGCGCGCCGTTCACGCTGCACGGTGAGCCCGACCTTGCGGACAAGCCGAACCGGAACGCCAAAGTGTCGGGAGCGAATCAAACCCGCGTTTCCGAGAATCGGCTTCTGATCCGCGATCGCCCTGGACGTTCCGGGCTGGAGCCCACCCTGACCTGTGTAGATGACGACATCGCCTTGATCGTCATCTGGGTAGACACCGGACATGACGACTGACGACGCGGCCTGGCCGGCGGCGAAGTCGATGCCGGCCTGAAGAGGCCGATGCATGCCGGCTTCCCGAGGCGCTTGTCGGCTTGAAAAGACAGAACCCACCGGCACGCCTGGCAGTTCTCCGTATCGGATCACGGAAGACGTCACGCTGACGAGACGGTAGCGGCCACGGCTGCTGACTCCATTGTCGCTCCGCGTGCCCCAGCGCCTTAGCACTCGCCGCCGCCACCCGCTAGCAGTCTGCCGAGCCGAGTGCTAAACTAACCCCTGGAACCCAAGGCTAGAGGACATACCAGGAGGAACCATGGCCAAGCAATTGCTGTTCGACGTCGAGGCTCGCGCCCATCTCAAACGAGGGGTCGATCGGGTCGCGGACGCCGTGAAGATCACCATCGGCCCCAAGGGCCGGAACGTCGTGCTGGACAAGAAGTTCGGCTCGCCGACCATCACCAACGATGGAGTCACGATCGCCAAGGAGATCGAGCTCGAGGAGCCCTTCGAGAACATGGGCGCCCAGCTGGTCAAGGAAGTGGCGAGCAAGACCAACGACATCGCCGGTGACGGGACCACCACCGCCACCGTTCTCGCCCAGGCGCTGATCGCAGCCGGCCTGCAGAACGTGGCCGCCGGCGCCAACCCGATCCAGCTCAAGAAGGGCATCGAGCTCGGCGTCGAGGCGATCGTCAAGGCCATC
>Ga0307373_10012479_pt1 | contig 12051 bp, 10 predicted proteins | sample OX2MG_FD_202534 | JGI IMG/M metagenome (GOLD analysis project Ga0307373, IMG submission 202534) | Soil microbial communities from Risofladan, Vaasa, Finland - OX-2 | ecosystem: Environmental > Terrestrial > Soil > Coastal area > Acid sulfate soil | place: Finland: Risofladan, Vaasa | collected...
ATCCAACCGGGCGCTCGATCGTGTCGGACTGTACCGATGTAACCATCGATAGCCCGCGCAACCATTTGACCATCGGCTGTCGCTCACCATGTCGCGATCGAAGCAGTATGACCGGAACGTCGGGCAGCGATCCGACGACGGATAATGCCCCCTGAGAGTGGATTCGCTGTAGAAGTGCGCTTCGCGCTCCCGACCGAACCGTGACGAGCAACTCATCGGCGACGACGCTCGATTCCACCGGAACTCGGCTCACAACCATTCCGTCGACCGCGCTTGCCTCGCCTTCCAACTCGGGGTGGCCGAGCGCCAGCGACGTGCCGGGGAACAGGCCCGACGATGTGTCCTGAACAGTCGAGCGCACGAGCGCCGCCGAGCTCCGCGAAAGTTCACCGCCTGACGCGCCAGAGCCTGTGACGACGAGCGCTCCCAGCGCAATGGTCAGCCCTGCCACCTTTCCAGCGCATGCCCTTGGTCTCATGGCAATTGCGTGGCCAAGTGATCCGCCCGCCATTTCTCTCTTTGTGTCATGTGATCATTCGTCTCCACCGCGATGCGAGTGCGGGCTAGACGTGTGTGGCCCGAAAAACCGTATACCCACTCAATGCAGCACGATGCGAATACCGAGAATCCCCACAGCCAAGGCCGCGCCAAGAACGACTTCGACCGCCATCTCTCGCGGCGGCAGTTTGCGCCCGACTCCTGCCGCCACTTCAAGGAGGACCAGTTCGACAGCCGCAGTCCACAGCGCGGCCGCGACACCGGTGGACAGACTTGCTCCGGCGAGCCACGAAAGTAGCAATGCGACGATCGGTAGTGCCGCGCCCTTCACGAGCGCCGCTTCGTGAAGCAACGTGACCCCGATGTCGCGCGGTTGCCACTCCTCTGGTCGCTTCAGCCGTTCGGCGAGATGACAGGCGTAGGCGTGGGCAAGCCAGTAGAGAACGAGTGCGAGTGCGCTCGCGCCGATCACTGTTTCGTACGTCTCACGGCGGGTACTTTCCGCGGCGATAAGTGTGCCGACGGCGAGCACGCCATAGATCACACCGGCCGGGTTCTTCGCTGAAACGAGCCATCGACCGAGACGAAGAGTCACAACCTTAGCAACCTTTCTGCATCGGGCACTGCACGGGTGCGCGACACACCGTCCGCACCTGCGCGCCGATCATGCGCCTCCGAGGTCGCCGAGCAGAACGATGATCGTGCGCTGCACTCTGGCTTGAGTCGTCACCGCAACCGTCGCCTTCGACTTCGGTTTCAACTGCGCGAGCAGGGATTCGAGATCATTGAGCTGTGCGACAGCATGACCGTTCAGGCCTGTAATCAGCTCACCAACAACAATGCCGGCCTTCGCCGCGGGTCCGCCGACTTGCACCGCAGTAACTGCCACTCCGACCGGGTGACCTTCGAAGTCTGTTGCTGTCGCTCCCGAGATACCAAGCGCGGCACGACCAGCGTTCGTGACCCGGCCGGACTTGATGAGCTGCGGCACAAGTCGCTTGACTGCGCTCGATGGGATCGCGAAGCCGATGCCAACTGCAGCCGATCCGGATTCTCCGTTTATTGCCGCAAGCGTGGGGATACCGATCACGTGACTCGACAGATCGACGAGCGCCCCACCACTGTTGCCGGGGTTGATCGCGGCGCTCGTCTGGATGAGATCGGGTAGCACGATGCCTTCTGCCTCAGGTACATCGCGGCCGTTCGCGCTGACGATACCTTCGGTGACAGAACTCGACAGGCCAAGCGGGCTTCCGATGGCGAGCACGATGTCGCCAACGGTGATTGACTCAGGAGTCGCAAAAGTTGCTGGCCGGAGACCCTTTGGCGAGGAGACCCGCACAACAGCGAGATCGCCCGGGACGTAGGTGCCGATCAGTCGGGCTGCGAGCCGCCGACCGTTTGACAACGTCACCGTGAAGGTCCTCGCGTCGCCGACAACATGGGCGTTCGTGACAATGTCGCCCTTGGTGTCGTAGACGACACCGGAACCGAGTCCGGATTGAGTGGATATCTCAACAACTGAGGGGCGCATGGCTTTCACCACACGAACGAAATCGTTCTGTAGTGAAAGCCCAGAACTATCTGAAGTACCTGTTGATTTTGCGGCATTTGCGCTCTGCGGAACGAGCAGCATTACCGCCAAAATACCGGTGCCCACGGCCACCAAAACCGCTGCCCAGCGTGATCGAATGCGAACGAACGACATCGGTCCTCCCCAAGCTCGTTTGTCTGGCTTACCGATGTTACTTTTGCAACAGATGTTCAGGGCGTTATTGTGTGATTTCCATTCAGACGGACTGCAACATACCCCTTGATTGATGAGTCAAATTTATCGTTAGGGCTCACCGAGAGTCTGATCGAGTGATCGTGTAGTTCCAGTCCCCGTGGAAGTCGTGTGCCGTCAACGGCACTGCGGCAAGCTCGGTGTCGCTGACTTTGATGCCGGTCTCGTAGAAGTTGCGGTCCGCTTCAGCGCGGATGGTGAGTCCCGCCGTGGTGGTCGTTGCCGAGATGAGCTCGATGATGGTCCGATAGGAGACGAGGGGCCGTCCTCGCCAGTTCATCGAGATGAAGCTGAACATCTTGTGCTCGATCCGGTTCCACTTCGACGTGCCCGGCGGGTAGTGGGCAACGGTGATCTCGAGGCCGGTCTCGGCCGCGAGCCTGGCGAGCTCGATCTTCCACAGCCGCACCCGATGGCCGTTGGAGCCACCGGCGTCCGCGGTGACCAACAGCTTGGTGGCATCGGGGAAGCGCTCCTTGCCCATGGAGCTCCACCAGCGCCGGATGGCCTCGACCGCGAAGCTGGCGGTGTCCGCGGTGTCGCCGACCGAGACCCATCCCTCGTCGTTCGCGATGTCATAGACGCCATAGGGGACGGCGCGCCCGAGCTCTTTGTCGACGAAGTCATGGGTCTTGGTCCTCGTCGGCTCACCGATGAGGTGGTACTCCCTCCCGCCGTTCGAGAACTCGCCCACCAGCTCCTTCTTCTTCGTGTCGACGCTGATGACGGGCTCGCCTCCTTCAGCGAAGCGGCGCACCTCGTCGTTCAGGTAGACGAACTGGGCATCACGGTCGGGGTGTGCCTCACCCTCTTTCTGCTTCACGGGTGCCTGGAGGGAGTAGCCGAGGCTCTTCAGGATCCGCCCCACCGTGTCGTCGGTGATCTCGAGGCCCTGGCGCACGAGGTCGTCTGCCAGCTTGGCCGTCGACTTGGAGGTCCAGCGCAAAAACGACATCGGGTTGCCGCGCGTCGCGGGGTTCACGAGCTCGTCGAGGGCCTCCAGCAGGCCCGGCTGCTTCACCTCGGCCAAGATGTCGCCGCCCCCGATCGCGCGCTGGCGCAGCGACGGTCCGAGCCCGGCGGTCACCTCTCGCTCGGCCTTGATTACCGTGTTGCGGCTCATCCCCGACGCCTCGGCCACCGCGGACTTCCCGCCCCGCCCGAGGCTCTCTGCCATCGCACCGGCCACCACCCGACGCTGCACCTCGTTCAGGTGGGGCAGCACCGTTGAGAAGAATCGCGCGAGTTCTTCACGACTGGCCTCCACATGCCAAGGCTACATCGCGCGTACTAACATTCGGTGGACCCTAAATACATTCTTGAGTTGCTGGGCTGCTGTCTGACTTGGTTGTCAGCACAAATCGGCTGAGGTCGCACGGCCGGGGTCGCCGAGGATCGTTCACACCGATTCCACTCCGAGCTTTACTGAACCTCCCGAGCGCGCTCGCCGAGACCGAAAATCGGGAGCTTCTCAGTATAACGATGCACCCCGCGAAGCCGGGAACGGCACAATCTCACCAGGAGCAGCCAGCTTGGATAGCGCATCGGCAACCGTCCGGTCGCGTTCAGTCGTGGCGTGTTGGTAGATCAACGCCGCGCGAGCACTCGCATGACCAAGTCGGGCCATCAGTTCGGCCGTCGACGCGCCAGTGGTGGCTCTCGCCGGGTCTGTGGGACCACAGTCCGGCCGAGACGCTCGACTACCTCACCGACGGTACACGGAACAAACAAGGGAGAAAGTTCGCCATAACAACTAGCGAACTTTCTCCCAAATTACAACGGGCTATTGCGTTGGTTGCCTACTCAATTTAGGTCAGCCGATAATGCGATACAGCTGATTGTCTGATGTGGACTTCGCGTACGTCGTGGACCCCATGTAGACGCTGTAAATGCGGTAGGTGTGATAGCCCCCTAGCTCCGCTGCGGACAGCATGCATCGTCCTCCATTTGACGAGAGCGCGATCACGCACAAGATCTGGTGGCCTGCCAATACTTCCACATTGCCGGTGATCGTGGCAGGAGTCCCAATGACGGTGGACACTTTTACGGTGATGTGTTGCCGGGATTCTTTTCCGTAGAGATCGCTGCCCTTGCGCAGCATGATCGACGTTCGGGTCTCAACTTGTGCGACAGGGACGACGGTGGCCGACGTCGATCCGGTGAACGAAGAGTCCCCCGAATAGACGGCGACATAAGACGTGTTGCCTATCGAGGTATAACTCGTCGCGCACGTTGCTTTCGCTGAGGACAGCTTGAGCGTCGTGCATCCAGTGATAGGCGATCCGTTGTTGAAGAAGGTGACCGATCCTGTTGCGTCCGACGGCGACACGGTCGCGGTAAGGGTGACCGGCCCGATGGGAGGCGTCGGGTTCGGGCTAACCGTGACCGTGGTCGATGAGGCTGTGCTGGACGCCACACCGATGACGGTGTTCGATGCACCGTTCACCGCACTCGTGTCTTGCGACGTTGCAACGCTGAACGTCGCGTTAGAGTACGTCCCCGGGCCCGGGTTCGTGATTCCGGGGATCGAGAGCGTGCCGGACGTCGAGTTGGCTAGCGCGCAACCAGCGGGCAGCGTAACCGTCACGACATTCCCGTTGACGAAATCGTTCGCCGCAGGGCAGCTCACACCGAAGCCGCTAAAGACCACTGATTGTCCGGCGGCGAGGGCGAAGTTCGGGTTGAAGACGACGCTGATGGTGTCGGAGGGCAAGAGCGCTCCCGACGACGAGGTGGTGAGGCCGACGGTCCAGATGGAACTCGCATTCGCTGCCGGCGAGCCCGGTGAGAAGGTAGCGCTAGCTGGGGCAGAGGCATAGGCGGCTTCAATCGAGAAGGTCCCAATCAAGCCGCTGAGTGCAGCGACGCCAACGATCGTGGCTGCGATTCGCCTTGGACGATAGTGCTCTCGGTTCGACGATTTTCTCATTGCGCGAGGAAGGAAGGTCATAAAGTTCTCCTTTTGATGGCTACTTTCAGAGTCTTACCCCAGGACGTGCTCGATCACTCACAGAACGGATGAGGATTCGATTAGGGGTAATGGTGAATTCGATTAGCCGTACTTGCGGCGGTCGCCGTCGCGTGAGCGTCGCCGTCGGCCACCTCGCGGCGGTTTCGTCCCGGCTTTGTGCTCCCGTTTGATTCTCCCAAATGACAGCAGCGACCTTCGGACAATCCTCGGCGATTTCAATTGTGATAGCTCCAACGGTTTTGGTTATTCACTCAGCGTTGGAGTCGGACGCGGCTCTATCGATCCGAGAATGTATTCGGCTGTCTATCAGGGAAACCGAAGAAGCGGCCCTATGGCGAAAGACAAGTAAAAGCGTCGGGCAAGCTGCTTGGTTTCTTCTCACGTGGTTCTTCCTGACTACGACGGGCGTATCGGAATTGATTTGTGGTTCAACCCAGTGTTGTTTGCTGTTGCGTGGATCCATGCGTCAAAGACGGTCGAATTGCAAACGTCCTTGTTAACGGATTATTCAAATCCATTTTCGCAACGTGGAAATCGGCGGTTCGAGTCCGCTCACCTCCAGATTGCGGGACTCAAACTCGCCGTTGCCCTTCAAAGTGTCAACTAGCCGTTCGTGCGCGATCCGTGCGCGAACGGGCGCGTAACTGCGGTAAATCTCGGTATCAGGTGGTCAATCGTGGATCGCTAGAAATAGCGGTTGAGCTGCGTGAATGGCCGCTGATGTGCGCGTCCGCGATGCAGCCCAGAGGGATTCCCAAGCAGAGACTCCACGGCGCAAAAAGCTGAGAACGCGGCCCGCTTTCGCAACGGGACTCAACTCCCAGAGTAATACAGCGCGACTTCGCGGCAGCGTTTTACGACAAGTTGCCCTTGCGCCTCAATCACAAGGTGGGCGGCGGCGCCGTCGTCATGCGAGACAGCGACGATCAGCCGGCGCCGGAATCGAGGCACATGAAGACTCGGGTAGTAGCCAAATAAGCTTGGGTGACGCCCCGTACGGATCGGGTCATTAGGCTCCATGGCCGTCATGGCTGTGCTGATGCCCCCAACTACGAAGGAGCTCAGCCGCGATGGAAGATATCGATCGTCTCCTCGATGAGATCCTCATCGACGCTTACGGTGAGAGTGAGCAGCTCACCGCCTTTGAGGTCGCCTTCGAGGATACAGCTCGTCTTCCGTTCCCTGCTCGGATCGTTGGCACAAACATCGAGGTGGTCAAGGTCGAATTCGAAGGTGACGAGCGTCGCGGATTGACTGCCGTGTGCAGTAACGATGGCGCGATTCACCGAGTGGCCCTCAGCGACCTCACTCCGGGCGCCGTGACGATGGGAACCTCGCAGCTCCTTATCGCGTACCGCCGATGGCTCGGTTTGCCACCACTTCCCGAACCGGAAATGGCGCCGGCCCCTGAGTCGTGGACCTATCAACGCGTCGCCCATCGAACCCGGGGTTTGTCCGTTCCCTTGGCGCTGCGTCCAGCAGGAACTTGGGACCCTACAGAGCAGTACTGGGGTGAGGACGACGAGAAGGCCCCACTGATCGAGGTGATCATCGCCAAAGGTCCCCGTGCTGAGTTCGAGATGGAACAGGTCATTCCCGGCCTCGACAAAGACGATTGGGACTCCGATCCGATCGCCGAGGCAGCCGATCTGCACGGCGCCGGCTACAACCGGGAAGCTGCGATCCTCCTGAAGAAGCTCATCGCACAGGACGAGCGTTGCATCGACGCCTGGGTCCACCTCGGCAACATCGCCTTCGACATCAAGGGCCCACAGGCCGCTCTCCTCCTCTACGACCGGGCGGTGTCGATTGGAGAACAAACCTTGCCCGAGGGCTTCAACGGGGCCTTGCCTCGAGGTCTCATCGACAACCGTCCCTTCCTCCGGGCCCTGCATGGCCTTGGCCTGTGCGCGTGGCGCCAACGACGCTGGGACGAGGCGGAGACGGTCTTCACCAATCTCGTCTGGATCGACGGCGGGAGCACCTCGACAGCACTCGAGTGCCTCGATGCCGTCCGAGCACGACAACGCTGGACCCGAGACTGAGCACCAGAGAGGAGTGAGCGAAATGCGCAATGACTGACCGCCGTAACGGTTCGAGTCACCGCTCGTCGCCTCGATGGTCCCCCGATTCTCCTCGACAGGCTCGCTTCCCATGATCCTGCGCTGCACCAGCAAGCTGCAGGCGATCGTGGGTAGACCGGAACCAGCGAGTGCATCGCGGGCGGCCTCCGGGGACGATTTCTATGCAAACTTGATCTGGATCGAAGGACGGAAATGTCTTCTCGTGACTCACGCTGGGACGCTCTTCTCCGTGTTCGCCCCCGACGTTCGAGCCGCCGACCTCCGTCCCATCGGGGCATTCGTGGTCCCGCTACTGACGCGCCAGCTCGTGACCGAGGGCTTCTCCCCAGTCGCGCTCGGTCCCTTGAACAGCGAGGCGGTCACGATTGCAAAGACAGCGGACCGGCGCGTGCTCGGTTGCATGAACGACCTCGCCCTTCACTGCAGTTATGCAGCAGAAAACGCTGGTGGGCTCGCGCTACTTGACCTTGGCGCGCTCCATCATCACCTCGAAAGGAACCTCAGCAGCGTGACCGCGTACATCCATCCGATCGAACTCGTTGCGGAGAGAGCCGAACTGACTGAGGAGACGAACGACGAAGAGCCCGCTTCTGAAGGCTCGTGACGGCCTGAGCACTCTTACCCGCCTCCCTTGAAGAGGACGAAATCGGTCTGTCCCGAGCTGCGCGCCAGCAATCGCCGGATCGACCAAGCAATGCTTCGGAGCGGCCCGTCTCTCGCAATCGAGGGGTACAATGGATAACGATATGGACAACATGATCTCGACGACCGAGGCAGCACATGCATTGAACACGACGCTCCCGAGGGTCCATCGTTCACTGTCGCGACTCGGCATTGGGGCGCTCGATGGTCATCGGTGGAAGCTCACAGATGGCGACCTCAAACGCCTGCGAGCCGACCTTGGCTTCGCCCCAGAACGAGAAGACGTTGACCGAGAAGAGCTGTTCGTTCTCGCAGCGCTCCGTCAACACTCGCTCGGCTTGCGATCTGCTCGTGCGGTGGCCCGAGTCGCCCGAATCAGCCCGACCACCGCTTCGCGCGTCCTCGCCCGACTGGAGAACAAGGGGTACGTCGGCCATCTCATCCGACGAGTTGTCGAGGGCGCGGTCAAAGAGGTGAAGCTGTGGGAGATCAACTGGTCATCGCCCGCCTGGCGATCCCTCGAGTCCGACGTCCGCCTCACCGTCTTGCCTGCCCGAGTAGCCGCCGACCGCGCTTCCTCATCTCCACCGAAGTATCTTGATCATCTCTTTTGGAACGTGGACCGTTCGTCACTCAATCTCGAGAGTGACGGTGCGTTCATTGCGCTTCGCATCCTCAGCTCTACGGACCTCCAGGGATTGTCGTGGTTGGCCTCCGGAGCTATCTCGAAGAAGAATCTGCGTCGGGCGTCGCTAGCTCGTGGGATCTCTTCCCGCCAGAAGGACTTTGCCCTCAACCTCGCCAGGCAGATGTGACGCTGATCCCAGCCGAGGTAAGGGCCATCCTGCCACCTGATACTGCGCTCACGTGGGAAGCAATCGTGCCCCTTCGCCCAGAGCCCGCTTACCTCGTCGGCGGCACCGCCGTGGCAGTGCACATCGGGCACCGAGAAAGTCGGGACCTGGACTTCTACCTTTCGGGCCCCGTCGACCTGACGGACCTCAACGATCGACTGGGCAACTCCGATCACTGGTTGGCATCGACGCTCACCGAATCCACCCTGAACGGGGTATTCAGCGCCACGAAGCTGCAGTTCCTCCTCGCCGACAAAGAGTCGAATCTGGAGCCGCTCGAGATGGTCGGAGGGATTCCTGTCGCATCACTCCCGGACCTGTTCGCGATGAAGCTCGGTGTCATCACGAGACGTGGAGCACTTCGCGACTACTTCGACCTCATGGAGATGGAGAAGCGCACGGGGCTCAACGTCGAAGAGGGCCTGTCGCTGTTCGTGCGGCGCTACCGCCCGGTCGGAGTCGATGCCGCGCTTACCGGGGTGATCTTCGCGCTTGGACCATCGGCGATCGCCGATGCCAAAACTGATCCGTCAGGCGTTCCGAAGTCAGCGATCAAGGAGCTCGAGCGCTACTGGCCCAAGCGACAGATCGAGGTGACAGCACACCTCGATCGGTACGGGACACCAACGAGTCGGTGAGCTGTACGTCCCGTGGTTCGCGTTCCGACGTCGATAGGTATGGCGACTGATCGCCGAACGCTCGCTTTCTTATTGTCGCCACCAAGGCCCAGGTCAACCCGTTTTCGTGCGCGATCCGTGCGCGAGCGGGCGCGTAACTGGGGTAAATTGCGGTCCCGAGTGGTCACTCGTGGATCCTCAGAAATAGCGGTTGAGCTGCGTAAACTGCCGCCGACGTGCGGGTCCGCATTTTGGCTCGGGCCAATTCCCAAGCTGAGAACGCGAGTTCGATTCTCGTCGCCCGCTCTCTTGAAATTCTTCTGTTTCCGCTGGTTATAGCCACTTTCTTAACTGACCGTCAGTTACCGCTGGTATCCCCTAACTTCGTTCATTACGCGCCCGATCGCGCCGAGCGAGCGACCAGTTTCGAAACGTCGTTTGCCGCTAACGTGCCACGTGAGGTACCCCACGAGGGGATGACCGATGAAGCAAACAACGGCAATCGCTTCATGACCCGAGAGGAGTTTCTGTGATTGGCGAAAAGGTTCTGCAATTCAAGGACAAGAAGGTCGATGTCACCTCGCTGCAGTCAAAGATCGAGGACTATCTGAAATCCGATGGGTTCACTGTGCAGACCTCTGCTGAGAGCCAACATGGGAATGTGATTCAGGCGAAGAAAGGCGGACACCTGGCAGCGGTGATCGATGCAGACCGCGCGATGACGATCCTCATTTCGGGTTCATCCGACGATTGCGTCGTACGCATCGGCATTGGAAAGTGGCTTCAGCACCTAGCGACGGCGGCGCTTGAGACGCTGCTGTTGTCAGATCTGTTTCTCCTCATCGACGTGGCCGAATCGGCTTGGAATATCGAGATTGAGAACAAGCTCGTCAAAAAGATCAACTCAATCGTCAACTAACACCCATTTACGTCGTATGCAGTGCCAGTGCTCGGTCGTTGTGTCTTATCCGAGGATCGTTCATTTCTCGCTGAAGATCAGGCCGTTCTTCACTTGCCTGCACTCCACTTGGTGGCGGGAGCCTGATACCGCGCCGAGGGCCAACCGATACGGCGACCGTGCGAGCGAGCGCTGTGCTCTGGCTTAATCAGTGATACGCAGCTACCGCGACCCAGCCACGGTGGCTGTACCTGACCCGCGGCCGTAAGGCAATTCGCTCAGACGGCGACGCCGCTCAGCGCGAGAAGGACACCAACTCCTCCTGCGATCAGCAGCCCGCTCACCACGCCTCGTCGGATGACGAAGAGCCAGAGGAGTGCCCCGGCGAGGATCGGAACCTGCCACCACCGTCCAAACGCGAGACCGAGCGGGATCGCGGAGCCGGCGATCGCGCCGATCACCGCCGGACCGGCACCGGTGAGGAAGGAGCGCACGGTCTTGTTCGTGCGAATGCGATCGAAGCGCGGGCCGCCGAAGAGTACGAAGAGGAACGACGGCGTGAAGGCGACAAGCGCGGCGAGCAGTCCGCCCCCGACCCCATGTGCCGCGTAACCGACTACGGCCACGGTCTGCACGACCGGACCCGGCGTCACCTGGCCGAGCGCGACGGCATTCAAGAACTGCGCTCCGGTCATCCAGTGATAGGTCGTCACTGCGTCGTGCTGCATGAGCGGGACGATCACGAAGCCGCCACCGTAGGAGAGCGCTCCAACCTTGAGCGCCACCCACGCGAGCGCGAGGAGCCCACCGAGCGGCGCGGCGTGCCCGGCGATCCCGCCGAGGACTACCCGGGTCGCGCCCGTCGTCGATGCGCTTCGCCGGACGGCGATCTCGACCACCCCGCAGGCGAGCAGCACGAGCACGAGGTAGGGGCCGATCGTCGCCGCGGCCGCGGCGCCGAGGAACGCGTAGAGGACGAAACGGATCCGTTCGGCGTGTGCGCCACCGATGCGCTGCCAGCTCGCGGGAACGAAGCCACTCGCGGCGTTGAGCGCTACCGCGGGAACCGCGGCGCCTGCACCCGCGGCGGCACCGAGGATCCAGTTCGCCGGGTGGCGCGCGAGGAAGACCGCGGAGAGCACCAGGATAAGGACGAGGCCCGGCACGATAAAACAAACGCCGCCCACGATCGCCCCGGGCGCTCCGCGAAGCCGCCACGCGCAGAAGATCGCGAGCTGCGTCGACGCAGGACCCGGCAGCAGGTTCGTCGCGGCGATGCCGTCCTCGAACTCCTTCGCCTCGATCCAACCACGCTCCTCGACGCACATCCGCCGGAGGAGCGCGATGTGGGTCGGCGGACCCCCGAAACCAATACAGCCGAGCCTCGCCCACTCTCGGGCGACGGTGAGCAGCGGAACCTTCGCGGTCTCGGCCGATCGATCGGTCCCGCTGGCTGCGCTCACGGCGCCTCTTCGCCGAGCACTTCCTTGGCCAGCTCACGGAGCTGGACGATCGTCTCGCTCAATTCTCTCCTGCCCTTCGCCGTCGCGACATAGACGCGTCGCGCGCGACCGTCGACGACCTCACGCTGCGAACGGAGGAGGCCCTCGGCCTCCATCTTGTGGAGGGTCGGGTAGAGCGACCCTGGGCTGATCTTGTAGCCGTGGTGCGCGAGCTCCTCGGCCATCCACGCGCCATGCA
>Ga0307373_10012482_pt1 | contig 12050 bp, 9 predicted proteins | sample OX2MG_FD_202534 | JGI IMG/M metagenome (GOLD analysis project Ga0307373, IMG submission 202534) | Soil microbial communities from Risofladan, Vaasa, Finland - OX-2 | ecosystem: Environmental > Terrestrial > Soil > Coastal area > Acid sulfate soil | place: Finland: Risofladan, Vaasa | collected...
TAACCGTAAGATGCTCCCCATCAATAGTTTTTGAGGCTGTGCTGGCGGAGGGATTCGCAGCTCTCGTGCCGGGTGCTTCGAGACTATTCTCCAAGCAGGAGTGCCCGCCTGGCAGAAGTCGCCCCGGCGGGCATTTCTGTGCGTGGTGATAAAATCGGAACAGGCTTCGCGCCGCCATGAAGAACGTCAGCGCCGAAACGGTGGATGCGCCGGGGCCGCGGCCGGAACCTGCGGAGAGCAGGAGCGGCGCCGCCCTCAGCCGCGTGCCGGGCGTGGCGCCGCTGGCGCAACTGGAACGCGAACTCCGCCAAGTGGTCCGTACCGGCGGCGATGCGGTGCGCATGGCGCTGGTGGCGGTGCTGGCCGAAGGCCATCTGCTCATCCAGGACGTTCCCGGAGTCGGCAAAACCACGCTGGCGCAGGCGGTGGCGCACGTGCTCGATTGCCGCTTCAGGCGCATTCAATTCACCAGCGATCTCCTGCCCAGCGACGTCATCGGGGTCAGCATCTACAATCAGGCGCGGGAACGGTTCGAGTTCAACCCCGGCCCCATCTTCGCCAACGTGCTGCTGGCCGACGAGATTAACCGCACCACGCCCAAGACGCAATCGGCGCTGCTGGAAGCCATGAACGAGCGCCAAGTGACGGTCGACAACGAGACCTACGCGCTGCCGCGGCCGTTCTGGGTGATTGCCACGCAAAACCCGGCCGAGCATCATGGCACCTATCCGTTGCCGGAGTCGCAGCTCGACCGCTTCCTGCTGCGCATCCGCATGGGCTACCCGACGGCGGAGGATGAGCGTGCCATCCTGCGCGGCGAGGCCGGTGCTGAACGGTTGGCGACCATGGAACCGCTGCTGACCATGGCGGACGTGATCGAACTGCAGCGCGAGACGCAGGCGGTGACGGTCACCGATGCGGTGCTGGATTACGAGCTGGCGCTGGTGGAGGCGACCCGCCACCATCCCGGGCTGGAACTGGGCGTGAGCCCGCGCGGCCTGCTCATGCTGCACCGTGCCGCCCAAGCCTGGGCGATGCTCGAGGGACGCCACTACTGTATTCCTGGCGACGTCAAGCGGCTGCTGGCCGCCGTCTGCGCCCACCGCGTGATCACGCAAGCGCAACACGGCGAGCGGCCGGCGGAACACGCCGAGCAAATCCTGAGCGAGATCGCCGCCACCATCCCCATCCCGGAATAAAAAACGGGGCGGCTGCGGCCGCCCCGTTGCGTGATGATTGGGGTGAATAAAATCCAGCCGGGCCTACTGCCCGCTCTGGCACGAACTGCTGACCATGGTCACCGCCGTCACGCTGAGCGGCTGGTTGGGCTGTCCGCTGGCGTTGGCGGCGCCGGGGGTAGCCTCGCCAGCGGGGTTGGCGCCGGGGGTGGCTTGCGACGGGTTGGCGCCGGCGGCGCCGCTGCTGGCGCTGGCCTGCGCGGGCGTGCCGGTCACGGTGACGGTGTGGCCGACTTGGGCGTTCAGATCCACCTCGCTGCTGGCGGCGGTGAGGTCATAGGTTTTCATGGAAGAAGTATCGGTGAGCTGATACCCGCTGCCGGAGCTGGCTTTCTGCAAGCATCCGGTGGCGCTGATGGCGCTGCCGGCCTGCGCGCCCTGCTCCATCGCCCCGGGGGCTCCCTGGCCAGCCGCGCCGGGGCTGTTAGGCGTTTCGGCAGCGGGGGCTTGGGAGCTGGGATTTTGACTGGGCGACATGCCCGGGGATTGTGATTGGTCCGGCGCCGGTTGCGCCGGTTGCGCGCTTTGGTCGGGGGTTTGGCCCGGCGTGCCGCTACTGGCGCCCGGCGCCGCGCCCGCGTCTTGTGCGGTGGCCCGTGGCGTCATCGCCAAGCCCACCATCGCCGCCAACAGAACCGTCAGATAAACCCAAATTGGTGATTTGCTTTTTGCCATTGCTTTCCTCCTAGTCGTATTCGCTTCCGCATCAGCCCGATGAGGAAGAAGTGGCTGGAATCAATCGCCGGCGTGAGAGTGGAACGCACTCCCCCGCCCGCGCCTTCGGGCTTTCTGCTGAACGGTTGTTCCCTTCCCGGATACGGATGCCCACAGCGGTGCGAAGGTTGGGAGGACGGCGGTCCAACGGCAAAACACAAGCAATGCTAAGGTAAATCCGAGGGGGACAGACGATGATGAATCTAGTGGAGATGTCCTGTGCGGCCACGCCCAGTTCGGTCGCGCCGCTCAAAGGGGCCGCGCTCAAGCCCTGGATGGACCAGGTTCCCGGCTGGTCGGTAGTGGAGGAACACCACCTTCAGCGCGCCTTTTCATTCCCCGACTTTGTTACCGCGCTGGCGTTCGTCAACCGCGTGGGCGCCCTCGCCGAGCGGGAACAGCATCACCCCGACATCCTGCTGGGTTGGGGCAAGGCCGAGATCACCACCTTCACCCACTCCATCCAGGGGTTGAGCAAAAACGATTTCATCCTCGCCGCCAAGATCAGCGCCGCAGTGGCCGCAGCCGGCTAGGGAGCGGTCGCAAAATGCGCTGGGCCGGCTAGCGGTCGCCCGCCGCGCGGAGAAGCAGCAGGCACGCGCTAGGTAAAACGGACGTCACCCGCTTAGGATAGAGCCATGCGGTTGCCATTGGCGATCCTGATGTTGGTGGCGGCGGTCGCGGCGGCGCCGCCGCTCCCCCAGGTCACGCTCGAGCGCACCCCGGGCGGTGGCTTACAGCCGCAGGTGGCGGTGGATCGCGGCGGTACCGTCCATTTGATCTACTTTACCGGTGATCCTGCCCAAGGCCGGATCGAGTACGCCGTCTCGCACGATGAGGGGGCGCACTTCTCCGCTCCTCTGGCGGTCAATCAGCATCCGGATGCCATGGCGGTGGGCAACATGCGCGGCGCGCACCTGGCGCTGGGACCGCGCGGCCAGGTGAACGTGGCGTGGCCATTCGGCAAATCCATGTGGTTGACCCAGCTTGCGCCCGGAGGCCAAGCCTTCGCCCCGGAGCGGGACCTTGCTCTGGGCCTGAGCCTCGATGGCGGCGCACTCGCCGCCGATGGGCGCGGTGATATCGAGGTGTTCTGGCACGGCCAGCCCCCCAACGGCAAAAACGAAGACGCGCGCGAGGTGTGGGTGGCGCGGTCGGTGGATGGAGGCCGCCGCTTTGCTCCGGCCCATCCGGTCTGGGATCACGCCGGCGTCTGCAGTTGCTGCGGTATGGCGGCGGCGGCCACGGCGAACGGCGATTTTTACCTCATCTACCGCGCCGAGCGCGCCCAAGTGCACCGGGATTTATATCTGCTGCACTCTGCCGACCGGGGCCAGACCTTCACCGGGGCCGATTTCGCGCCCTGGAACGTGGGCATCTGCGTGATGAGCACGGCGCAGCTCACCGCAACCTCCCACGGTCTCTACGCCGCCTGGGAGCAGGAGAATCAGGTGCTATGGGCCCAGGTCGCCGGTGATGGGACGCTCGGCCCCGCCCACGCCGCTCCGGGCACACCGGCCCTGCCGGGCGGCAACCGCAAATATCCCGTGGTTGCCGTCAACTCCCAGGGCCAAGTGCTGCTGGCCTGGACCGAAGGCATGGCCTGGAAGCGCGGAGGCCGCCTGGCCTGGCAGCTCTACACCGCCGCTGGCGCCCCCCTGGGGCCCCCGGGCGCGGCCACGGGCGTTCCCGCCTGGAGCTTGGTCGCCGCCTTTGCCCACCCCGACGGCAGCTTTACCGTCATGTACTGAGGCGACCAGGGCCACGAGGAACCGCGGCACCCTGATCAAGGACGTCCGCCGCGCCGAGATACGTCACCGTGCGTGGACTGGCAGAGCGCACCGTGAACCCGGCTAGGGGTTCCAGACCACGCTGGAGGCGGGGGTGTTCTGGCAGCCGAGGGTGCCGGTGACGCCGGCGGTGATCTGGCTGCAGGCGTTGTCGTGGGCGGCGCGGAAGGCCTCGTTCTGGGTGCGGCCCTCGGCGGTACGGCAGGCGCTGAGGCCGTGGTAGGCGACGCAGACCTCGACCCGGAACTTGGCGGTATGAAAGCTGGACCAGACGAGGTAGGCGAGGGCGGCGGCGACCAGGCCGGCGAGGGCGATACGCAGGGTTTTGGGCATGGGTTAGTGGCTCCCGCCGCCGCCGGCGAGGGCGGCGCGGCTGTGGCTGGAGGCGCTGGCGAGGGCCTGCAGGCGGCTGGCGAGGCGCACGCCGAAGACGGCCGCGAGATCGTCCACGAAGCCGGGGTGGGCGGCGGTCAAGGCGCGCCAAAACACCACCTGCCCGAGTTCGGCGCCTTCGGCGCCACGCAACGGAAACTGGCACATCCACCCGCTGAAGTCGGGTGCGCCGGGGGCGGGACCGGGCGCCGCCGTCCAACAGGCGCTGCGGCGCCAAGCCGGAGCGGCGGCGCTGCCGGCGCGGAACTCGAGTCCGTGGAAGTCCAACTCCAGCCCCGCCTGGCTCAGACACGCCCACAGGGCGTCGTAATCACCAGCGCGGTCGATCTCGCCGGCCCAGTGTTCGAGCCGGAGTTGGGTTTGCACACCCCGCCGGGGATGGACGATGCCGCGGCGCCAGAGCCGTCCGGCGGTGGCGAATTCGGTGTAGCCAAGTTGCTGGATGCCGATGCCCAGCAGCACCAGAAACAGCACGATCACCAACTCGAAGGAATGGCGCTCGCGCACGTCGGCGAGCAGCAGCGATAACAGCGCCCCGGCGGCGGCCACCGCATACAGGACCAGCACCGCCGCGCGCGGGCGCAGGCCGCGGCGCAGCAGGCGATGGTGGAGGTGGCGCTCGTCGCCCTGGAACAGCGGCTGGCCGCTGAGCCCGCGGCGGGCGATGGCGGTGGCGGTGTCCAACATGGGAATCAGGAGCGCGAAAAAGGGCGCCAGCAAGCCCAGCACGGTGGTGGCCTTGTTGGCCCAGGCGAGGGCGAAACAACCCAGCAGAAAGCCGATGCTCAAGCTGCCGGCGTCGCCCAAATAGATCGACGCGGGATGGAAGTTGAACCAGAGAAAGCCTGCCAAGGCGCCGAACAGCACCCCGGTCACCAGCGCCAGGCCGGGCTCGCCGATGAGGACGGCGTGGGCGAGCACGGTGCCGGTGGCGAGCAGGGCCAAGCCGGTGGCGAGGCCATCCATGCCATCGATGAGGTTGAAGGCGTTGGTACAGCCCACCAGCCAGAGCACGGTCAGGGCCAGGGCCAGCCAGGCCGGCAGGGTGTGATGGAAAATGGCGGCGACGCGCAGGCCTTCCAGCGCCACCCAGATGGCGGCGGCGATCTGGCCGCTGAACTTCCACGCCGGCGACAAATCGACGCAGTCATCGACGACGCCCACCAGCAGCACCAGCAGGGCGGGCGCCGCCAGTTGCCGCAGCAGCGGATCGCCCGCCCGTCCCGCCGTGCCCCAGTGCAGCAGGAAGCGCAACAGCAGCGCCAGGGCGGCGGCGGCGAGCACGGCCACGCCCCCCAGCCGCGGCACCGTGGACGGGCCGCGGCGCGCCGCCGCGCGGGACGGCGGCGGCAGCCGGCGCAGCAGGCGGCGCCACAGCAGCGTCAGCAGCAGACTGAGGAGGAAGGCAACGACGGCCGAGACGAGCAGCGCGGGCATCGCGTCTAAGGGGCCACAGGGGCCACGGGGGCGGCCGCGAGGCGGGGCGCCCGACGCCCGACGCCATGGTACTCGAAGCCCTGGCGCTCGAGCTCGCCCGCCGTGAACAGATTGCGGCCATCCAGCACCAGCGGGCGGCTCATGCGCTCCCGCATGCCCGCCCAATCAGCGCGCTGGAACTGCGGCCATTCGGTCAGGATCAGGATCGCATCGGCGCCGTCGGCCACCTCCTCCGCCTGGCTGCAATAGTGAATGCTGCCGCCCAGCTCGGCCCGCGTCCGCTCCATCGCCTGCGGATCATAAGCGCGCACCCGCGCCCCGAGCCGCACCAGTTCCCGCACCACGTTCAGCGCCGGCGAGAGGCGGATGTCGTCGGTGCCGGCTTTAAACGCCAGCCCCAGCACCCCCAGCGTCTTGCCCGGCAGCACCCACAGCGCCTCCCGCACCTTGTGCACAAATTGCTCGCAGCGGCGCGTGTTCACCTGCTGCACCTCGCGCAGCAAGCGGAAATCGTAACCCAGCTCGGCCGACATCTCGATGAAGGCGCTCAAATCCTTGGGAAAGCAAAAACCGCCAAAGCCGATGCCCGGGCGCAGAAAGTCGCTGCCGATGCGCCGGTCCAGCCCCAGCCCATGCAGGACTTCGCCGGCGTCGGCGTCCGCCAGCTCGCAGATGTCGGCGATGGCGTTGGCGTAGGAGATCTTCATCGATAAAAACGAGTTGGAGGCGTGTTTGATGAGTTCGGCGCTGGTGATGCCGGTGGCCACCCAAGCCGGCGGCTTCCACCCGCACACCGCCGCCGGCTGGCGGTGCCAGCCGCAGGTGAAGGCGCCCTCCAGCACGGGGGCGTAAATGGCGCGCAAGCGTTCCGCCGCGCGTTCGCTGTCGCTGCCGGTGACGATGCGATCAGGGTGGAAAAAATCGTACACCCCGGTTCCCTCGCGCAGGAACTCGGGGTTGGAGGCGACGTCGAACTCCAGCCGCCCACGGCTGTGGGTGGCGAGCACGCGCTTGAGCTGGGCACCGGTATGCACCGGCACGGTGCTTTTGCCCACCACCAGCCGGTACCCCTGGGCGCACTCGGCAATCTGCCGGGCCGCCGCCTCCACCGCCGCCAGATTGGCCTTGCCGTCGGCGTCCGGGGGCGTGCCCACGCAGATAAAGATGGTTTCCGCCGCGGCAATCGCCGCCGGGGCATCGCTGGTGAAGGTGAGCCGCCCGGCAGCCACCCCCGCCGCGACGATTTCGGGCAAGCGCTCCTCAAAAATCGGCAACTGCCCGCGATTGAGCGCGGCGATCTTGGCCGCGTCCGAGTCCGTGCCGACGACGTCGTGTCCAATCGCTGCCAGACAGGCCCCCGTCGTGAGCCCGACATACCCGGTGCCAATGACACACAGCTTCATTGCTGGTGATTATATTACGGCGGTGGCAGGACCTCTCGAGGCAGCTTGGAAGCGCCACGAGCAGAGCGGGCGTCCGCTGCCGCCAGTCGAAGCCCGCCCACAAGCGACCAGCGCCGGGTCCCCCAGCGCGCAGCGCAGGGGTGGCAGCGGGCGCGAGCCTGCGAAAAGTGGCGAGCCACGGAAGCCATGCCATAATTTCATATCACGGCGGATTGTTTACTCCAGCAGCACTGGGGGTCATACGTGCGCCCAGACCGCAGAGCCGCACTCCACCGGCGAAGAGAGCCAGGAGCCTGAGCACCAAATTGCAACTCCCCGAGAACAGCCGCCGGTCCTCCTACCTTTGGGATCGTCCCCTCATCCACCGTTACCGTGCCCTGGTGCGGGCGGACATGCGTGCCACCTATTCGCGCGACATCCATAAGTGGATTATTTACGCGCCGATCCTGGGCGTCATCACGGGGCTGCTGATCACGCTCATGGTCAAAGTCATCCTGGTGTGGATATGGCCGCCGATCCTGGCGCTTTATCTCGCGCATCCGGTTTGGATCATACCCGGCGTGGCGGGCGGCTTCCTCATCGCCGGGCTGATCATGCAGTACCTCACGCCCGACCCCAACGATCACTCTACGGAAGAAATCATCCGCGCCTTCTTCGAGCGGCAATCGCGGATCGCGATGAAGCCGTTCATCCCCAAGCTCGCGGCCGCGGTGGCCACGGTGGGCGCGGGCGGCAGCGCGGCTTTGGAAGGCCCCAGCATCTATGGGGGCGGCGCTTTGGGATCATGGCTGTGGGCGCGGCTGCGCAAAATGGGGGTGAAGCTGGAGCCGCGCGACCGCCGCATCCTGCTGATCAGCGGCGCCGCCGCCGGCATGTCGGCGGTGTTTCGCGCGCCCTTCACCGGCGTGATCTTTGCCCTGGAGATGCCCTACAAGGACGATCTCGCGCACGAGGCCCTGATGCCGGCGCTGATCGCCTCGGTGGTGGCCTTTGCCACGCTGGCCGTGTTCATGGGAGCGCAGCCGCTGTTCAACTTCATCTCCTCGGACACCTACTCGAGTCGTGATCTCCTCTGGTCGGCCGTGCTCGGCGGCATCTGCGGCCTGGTCAGCGTGCCCTTCACCATCACCTTCCGGCGCTTCCGTGAGTTCATGGTCCACTGGGACGTGCCGCACTGGCTCAAGATGCTGCTGGGTGGGATCGCCACCGGCATGTGCGGCGTGATCTTCCTGCAGATGTTCCCCGGGCCACTGGTGCCGCTGGGGCCGAACTACGAAGCGGTGTCGATCATCCTGCAGCACACCCACAGCGTGCTCGAACTGCTCGCTTTCGGGGTGTTGAAGCTGGCGGCCACGCTGTTCTCGCTGGGCGTCGGGGGTGTGAGCGCCATGTTCGTACCGTTGTTTTTATCGGGCGGCGCGTTTGGCAAAGCCTTCGGGCAAATCGTGGCGCATGGCAGCGCGCTCAATCTGTTTGCCGCCGTCGGCATGGCCTCCTTCATCGCCGCCGGATACAAAACCCCGCTCACCGCGGTCGTCTTCGTGGCCGAGGCCACCGGCGGCCACGCCTACATTGTTCCCGTGCTGATCGGCGCCGCCGTTGCCTATGCAGTCTCCGGCCAGGCCTCGGCCTCAGGCGACCAACGGCTGCACGAGGGCGTCACCGTGGAAGAGCTCACCGAGATCCGCGTGCAAGACGCCATGCAGCACGATATAGCCGCCGCCCAAGCGGATTGGACGCTGCGCCGTTGGGTGGAGGCCGCCACCGGCGCCACCAACCACGCGGCGTACCCGGTGCTCGAGCAGGGCCGCGTGTTGGGCACCATTGCCGTGGCCGCGCTCACCCGCGTTGCCCCGGAGCAGTGGGATCAGGTCCGCGTCCGCGATCTCACCAACCGCGAATGGGCGAGCATCCTCCCCGACGCCAGCCTGCAGGATGCCTTGCGCCTGCTGGTCGCCATGCGCCATCAACACCTCGCGCTGGTCGTGGACGAAGCCGGCCTCTTCAAGGGCATCCTCACCCAGACGGATATTCTCGCCGCCATGAATGCGGCCCACCATGGCGCAGACTATAGCGGCGCCGAGCCGGGCTAAGCCCAACTCAACCCAACCGCGGGTTCCGGAGGTAGGATGGCGGCATGGGAATGCGTTGCCGGGTGGCCTGCGCAAGCCTCTGGCTCTGTCTGTCGAGCGTGGCGCTCGGGCAAGCTCCGCCGAACGCCGCGCCGCCTGCGTTTGAGATTGCTTCCGTGCGGCCCGCCGCCCCCCACTCGCTGTTCCAGGCATTGCAGCGTCTCGGCAACCGCTTGAGCGGAATAGTGAACCGGGATGCTTTGGTCGGATTTGCGTTCGATCTCGGTCCTAACCAGATCAGCGGTCTCGGGCCGGAGCCGAATTTTTTCGTGGTGACCGCCGAGATGGACCCGCACTCGACCGACGCGCAGGTCCGGACAATGACCCAGAATCTTCTGCGGCAACGATTCGGGTTGGTCAGCCATTTCGCATTACTGCCGGCGAAGGCCTATGCCCTCATAGTCGCAAAGACAGGCCCACGCCTCGAACTCAGTAAGCCAGAGAGATCCTCTCCGGCTACCCCCAGCGGCAAAATCACGTTCAATTACCACAAGGGCTACTTCCTTTCGGGTAGAGACGTCTCCATCAGCGATCTGTGCCTGGCCCTCCAAGCGCCGTTGCACGCGGTCCTGATTGACAAAACCGGGTTGACCGCCCGCTACGACTTCGATCTGAATTTCGAGGCGCCGAACAATCCTGCCTCCGCTGCCGCCGCACTCCCCTCCATCGATACCGCGTTCCCGAGCCAACTCGGCCTTCAGCTCGTGCCTGTCACCGCCCCCGTGAAAACGCTTGTGGTGGACCACATGAACAAGACGCCTTCACCTGACTGAACTAGAATGAGGCTGTTGACCGTATCCAGCCCCACCCCTGCAACCGGCGGCGATCTGTATCTCATTGACACCATGGGGTATATTTTCCGCGCCTTCCACGCGCTCCCGCCCCTGAGCAACTCCCGCGGGCAGCCCACGCAGGCGGTGCTGGGGTTCATCAACATGCTGCGCAAGCTGCTGGCCGAGGCGCAGCCGGCGCAGATCGCGGCGGTGTTCGACCTGGCCGGACCCACCTTTCGCGATACTCGGTTTGCCGGCTATAAGGCCACCCGTGCGCCCATGCCGGAGACGCTCGGGCCGCAGTTGCCCTACATTCGCCAAGCGCTCGATGCGTTCCGCGTCCCCATCCTGCAAGCCGAAGGCTTCGAGGCTGACGACGTCATCGGTACGGTGGCGCGGCAGGCGGCGGCGGCGGGCGCGGCGGTGGTGGTGGTGTCCAGCGACAAGGACCTGCTGCAACTGGTCAACGGCGCGGTGCGCGTCTACAACCCCAGCCGCGATGCCTGGATGGACGCCGCAGCCGTCGAGGCCAAGCTGGGCGTGAAGCCGGAGCAGGTGGCCGATCTGCTGGCCCTGCGCGGCGACAGCGTGGATAACATCCCCGGCGCACCGGGAATCGGCGAAAAGGGCGCGCAGATGCTGATCGCCCGCTTCGGCTCAGTCGAGCAGGCGCTCGAGCACGCGGCGGAAGTGGAGTCGAAGCGCTACCGGGAGTCGCTGCAGAACTTCCGCGAGCAGATTCTATTAAGTAAAGAGCTGGCTACGATCCACACCGAAGCCCCGGTGGACTACACGCCCGGCGCCTGGCCGCGGCAGGAGCCCGATGCCGAGGCCTGCCGCGCCCTGTTCACGGAGATGGAGTTCCATCACCTGCTCCATGCGCTCGGGGCCGCGCCCGCCGGCGTGGCCACGGTGATTGCCGCGGCCACGTCCCAGGCCAGCGCGGCGGATTTGGAGCAGTTCCTGGCGGCCACGGCGGACGAGCCGGTGGCGGTTGCCTTGGGCGACCCCAACGCGGAACCCGAGCTGGGATTGGCTGCGGCAGGCGCGGCGTGGCGCGTCGGACGTAGTGAATTTTCCCCACTCGCTATCGCGCTTGCCCACCCAGGGCGGCGCTGGCAGTTCGAGGACGCCAAAGCCGCCCGCGCCCGTCTGCGGGAGTTGGCCCTGCCGGTGCCCGAGCTCGATCCGGATCGCATCGACGATGTCTTGCTGCTGGGCTACGTGGCCGATCCCACCCGCGGCAACTACGAGGTCGCGGTCCCTGCCGGTTCCGACGCTGGCGCCGTCGCGGCCGCCGTCGCGATGCAGGCGGCGCGGCTGCACGCCAGCGTGGGCGCGAGTGCCGCCTACCGGGAACTGGACCTGCCCTTGATTGCGGTGCTGGAAGACATGGAAGCGCAGGGCATCCGGGTCGATCCCGAGCCCTTGGCGCGACTGTCGAAGGATCTCGAGCGGCGCGGCCTGGAGTGCCAGGAGCAGGTGTTCGCGCTGGCGGGCGAGCGCTTCAACCTCAGCTCACCGCAACAGCTCGCCGCCGTACTGTTTGACCGCCTGGGCCTGCCCGCGCCGCCCCGCCGCGGCAAGAGCAAGAGCCGCTCCACCGCCGTCGATGTGCTCGAGGACCTGGCCGGGCATGAGATCATCCCGCCCATCCTCGAGTTCCGCCAGCTTTCAAAACTGAAGGCCACCTATGTCGACGCCTTGCCGCAGGCGATCGACCCGGCCACGGGGCGCGTCCACACCACCTTCACCATCGCCGGCGCCGCCACCGGACGCCTGTCGTCGAGCAACCCCAACCTGCAGAACATCCCCGTGCGCACCGAGCTGGGGCGCGAGATCCGCGCCGCTTTCGTGGCCGAGCCCGGCTACCGCCTGCTGGCCGCCGATTACTCCCAGATCGAGTTGCGCCTGCTGGCCCACTTCAGCCAGGACGAGCTGTTGCTGGCGGCTTACCGCGGCAACGATGACATTCATCGCTTGACCGCCGCCGAGGTGTTCGGCGTGCCGCCCATGCTGATCACGGACGAGCACCGGCGCCGCGCCAAGGCGGTGAACTTCGGCATCGTCTACGGCCTCTCGGCGTTCGGGCTGGCGCGGCAGTTGGGCATCCCGCAGGCGGAGGCGGCGAAGTTCATCCAGCGCTACTTCGAGCGCTACGCCGGGGTGC
>Ga0307373_10012486_pt1 | contig 12047 bp, 8 predicted proteins | sample OX2MG_FD_202534 | JGI IMG/M metagenome (GOLD analysis project Ga0307373, IMG submission 202534) | Soil microbial communities from Risofladan, Vaasa, Finland - OX-2 | ecosystem: Environmental > Terrestrial > Soil > Coastal area > Acid sulfate soil | place: Finland: Risofladan, Vaasa | collected...
GCTGACAACGTGACACTCCACCGGGCAAGCCGGTGGCATCTTCGGGAACCACTGGGCGTTGACGGAACAAAAACAGCATCAACAGTATGAGGCAAATCGATCGGATTTAGCCAGATTTTGCGCAGGCCAGTCCCACCCTACGTGCTGTGTGCGGCACACACACGTCGGATGGTTGAAAGGATGAGACGATACCAGCGATCCCGTCAGGCTGGAAAGCCTGACCTACGGCATCCCACCGAGTTCCATGTTGGATTCGGCCGGCTGCTCGGGCACGTTCTTCGACTTGCGCTTGACCCGCGGCATGGGCGTCTTCTTGGGCGGTTTTTGCCGCACTTTTTTCGCCTTCGCCTTGGAGCCACGAGCCGGCGGACCGTCAGGCGGTTGCACTTCGCCTTGCATAGCGGGCGGATCGTCGTCCTGGGCGTTGGCGCCGCCCCGCCGCGGTTGCTTTCGCGGCGCAGCCTTGGCCGGCGGCTTGTCCATCGCCGCCTCGTCATCCATCATGGCCTCGTCGCCGGCGTCATCATCGGCGACCGCAGGTTTCCGGCTAGGCTTGAGCGCCTTCCGCCGCGGCCTGTCAGGATCTTCGTCCATCACCGGATCGCGGCCGTCGTCGTCGTCCATTTCGTCCGCGTCGGCGGCCACCGCTTCAGCACCGCGTTTGGGCGGCCTGGCCTGCCCTACCGGTTTTCCATTGACGCGTCCCTTTGCCGCCGGGACGTCGTCCGCTTGATCCGCCGGTTCCCCCACGGCAGGTTGGCCCACGGCACGTGGGCCGGCGGGCTTGTCCATTTTCACGATGACATTGTCCGCCTCGTCCACCGGCGGGTCGTGCGGAGACGAGCCGGTATCAGCCAATAGGTAACCGGCCCAGAAAAACGGGTTCTCAGCTTTGGGCGGTGTTTCGTTCGGTTTGAGCTTGACCCGCGGTTCGGCACTGGGGTCGATTTCGGATTCCTGGGCCAACATCACGCTCCGCTGCCAAGCCTCGGCGGCCGTCGCGTGAGGCAGCTCCTGCGCGAATTCGCGCACCAGGTTGAAGCTCGTTTGCCCGCCGGTTCGCCAACGGCTGATGAGCACCGTCCGCGCGCCGGTCGACATCAGCCCGCAAATCGAGAGGAACAGGTCGTCGCCCGATGGGCTGGCGATGTTCTTGAAAGCGCGTTCGGCCGGCGTGTGGAAGCCGGGCAGAATTACCTGGTCGGGACCGCCCCAGGGAAAACTGAACCAATTCGAAAGAGCGCCACCCTGTGTGGCCCGGTTGAATTGCAGCGGCGCCCAGTCGTAGGGCCCACCGTCCTGAGGTTGCTGCACGTCGTTGAGCACGATCAGTCGGTCGAAAAGCGCGGCGTACACGGCCGGGGGCGCCGGCAAAGGCGCGCTGAGGGACACCGCCCCCGAGGCGACGTGCGAGAGCTTGTCGAACTCGGCCACGGCCACTTCGGCGTCGTCCTGAGGATAGAGCTTGCCGACGACCACCGCGGTGTTGCCTTCTTGCCGCCGCGGCCGCCTCTCGCCCACGCCCAGCCCGACCGTCGGAGCGTAGCGTATCCGCAATTTGTCCAGGAGCGGCTTGGTGCCGTCGCCGTCGGAGAATTGAAGCGCCTCGAACGGCACGTACCATAGGACCCCGTCGGGCACGATCACCAGTTCCTCGAACAGCCCGGCCAAATCGACCTTCGAACCCTTCATCAACGCGTCGAGCACCGTCTTGCCGTGCGACTTCCATTCATGGTTGACGAGGTCCTCCCCATCCAAGTGCTTGTTCGAGTTGAAATTGCCCCAGCCCTGCAAGAGCGACACGATGTCCTTGGCGAACTTTTTCGAGACCTTGATTTCCCAGTGGGCGTATTTGTCGTTCGTCATCACGAACGCGTACCAGGCGGGCTTGCTGGTCGAGATGAACGCCAACATCGCCTCGCCGTCGGCCAGTTGCTTCTGCACCTGCTCCGTGGTCCGCAGAGGTGGAAACACCAGCTCGCACGGTTCGCGCCTCAGGGCGATTCCTCGCAACACCATTTCTTGTTGTACGCTGATCTCGGTCAACTCGGCGAGCGTCGCCTTCTGCTGCCGCGCGACTTCCGGGTCGTCGGGAGCCAGCGGCACCAACGCGAGGTCGGCGCGCAGCTTGCGGGCCTGCGTCGACAGCTTGTCGTAATTGGGGTAGCGCGTCAGCATGGCCTGGCGCTGAAGCATGGCATCCTGGCCAATCACTTCCGGCGGGCCTTCCAGCACCCAGCGCAGGTTGAGCAGGCGGCCGCCCCACTCCTGAGAGTACAAGAACCGGTGCTTGCGGATACGGTCGGAAATCTCCAGCGCGCGCTCGTGTTCCTTCGACTGCTTGAGCGTGGCCTCGAACCAGTGCTCCAGATAGGGGAGGTGCGGCACCATCAGGGACGAGAGCGACTCCATGGGGTCGGTGCCCCAGTCGACCGGGGCCGGATCGCGCAGCACGTATTCGAACATGTCGAGCGCGATCCGGTCGGTAATCTGGCGCGTGTTCCAAAGTCTGTCGACCGTGAACATGTGGTACAGCCAAAGCGAACCGCCGGTCTGAAAGGTCATCGCAAGTCTCAACGCCGCCTCGCCGCCGACCACGTTACCCGACTGAAACGACGTCAATGCCGTAACGTAGTTGAAACGGGCGCCGACGCGGCTCGTGAGCATGTTGGTATGGAGCATCGCGCTGCCGGCTTGGGCCAATTCACCGGTCGCCAGCGCCGGGTTGTCGAGCGTGCATTGGACCTCGGCATCGGAAATCAAGAGCGAGGCTTGCAGGTGAAACGCTTGTTGCGCCTTGGCCCAAAGGATGGCCGGCGCCGATGGCAGGAAGGGTACCGGCTTGCCGTCCATCAGGTGCGCCATGGCGCCGAGCCGGAAGGCTTCTTCCATCGTGCCGAAATCGCCGTATTGGGCGGCGGAATACGTTGCGTCGTAAAAGTAGATTCCGGCCGCTACCAGATCGCCGGTCTTCATGGCGAGCCGGCCCAGTTCCAGCAGCACCATGCCGGTCAGCGGGTGTTCGAACGAACCGCCCGCCAACTCGGCGCGCTTCAGCGCCTGGACGGCCTGTTTGTCCTTGCCGGCCGCCGCGTAGGCCATCCCCAGCTCCGCGTCGACCCAGACCGCCGACCAATGGTTCGGCAGCGCGGGGCGAGGCGCCAGCTTCACCAGCAATGCTTCGGTCACTTTGTCGTAGGGCGCGGCCGGTCCCAGTAGCTCGCGGCGGCGGCGGATCGCCAGGCACGTGCAGCGCACGATTTCCTGGGGACAGATCTGCACCGCGACGGCGTTGAAGTTGATCACCCCTTGCATGATCGAGACGTACGGCGGGTACGCGCCGATGACCGCCGCGCGGGGTACCGGGTGCCAGGGGGTCGCGACCATCTGTCCTGCGTTGGCCGGCATGATGGCGGCGGGCGTAAACATGACCTGCTGCAGCCAATTCGGGCTGGCGAGATAATACCCCACCGCAAAGTTGTAATGTATCAACGCCGCCTCGTATTGACCCATCTGGTACCGGCACTCGCCCAGCATCGTCTGGTAACAAATGGAGTCGATCCATTTCTGCAGCGTCGCCCCGTTGGTGATCGCACTTTGGGCCTGGATTCCGTACCCGTTCAAGGCGGCCAGATAGTTGCCCTGGTAATAGACCTGGTGTACGTTGAAATAACTCGGCGGGGGAAATTGCTGGCCCTGGCCAAACGCTTGGTTCGCCGTCCCGACGGCCCCTACCCCGAATGCCACTGCTCCGACCGCCGCCACCCTGACCATGCATGCTAGCGTCGCCACCCATGAGAAGGGGCGTGAGCCGATTGCCGGATACAACCTCGCCATACGAGTTCGCGACATCGCCGCGACGGAATTGAACATGGCGACTCCTCCGGGTCCGGTGGGCATCCACCAGCATATCGAACGGCATGTTGTTTAGCAAAGCAATTGCCTTAATTCTAGCGGTCCGCCGCCGGGAACCAGGGGGAATTATGACAATTCCGGCGAGTTTTCCGAAATTCCCTCAAACTCCGCGCCGCGACATGACGATAACGAGCCTGTCAGTTTTGCCGTCGTCAAGGGTCGCACCGGATTGCGCGGTTGTTCCGCTTGGGCGGGCCAGGCGCCTGAGTGCACGGCACGGCATGGACATCGCGGCCCAGCACTAGTTTTGCGGCCCAGTGGAGACTTGCGATGAGGAAGTCTGAAAATCGGCGTCATCCCTGGCATCGGTTGCTGGGGGGTCTGGGAACGCTGGCGCTGTTGAGCGCCACGGGTTGCCAAGTGGATATCGGCGGCCAGACGTTGCCCAGTCCCTATTGGCAAACCGATGACGTGCAATACTTCGCACCTGGTCCTGAATTCAAGCTCGCGCGCGAAGCTGCCGCTTTGAAGGCCGCCAAGATCGAGAATTTGCGTGGCGGCGCCGAACCGCAGGCGCCCGCGATCGAGCAAGAGCAAGCACCTGGGCCGGCCCCTGATGACGACGGAACGTAGAAACCAGAGTTTTGTCGAGCCCCGGCAGGTATCAAGAGTTGGAAGCGGTTTCGCCGCACCCAACGCGGCAGGATGACCGCTGAAAGCCGAACCGGTCGGGCTAGGGGGGACGACGCCCTTTGCTCCTGGCGTCCAAGGAAGGCCTAAATCAGGCATTCCTTGGGCGTCAGACGAGCGAAGGGATTTTCGCACGTAGAACGGAATTCATTCCGTTAGAAATCGGGAAACGGAATGAATTCCGTTCTACCCCTGAATCCGCCAACCTCCCCGCCGCGTCCCTTCTCCTTCCTCCCTCCTCCTCCCTCCTTCACCCCTCCCCATGGGCGGACCTGAGACCTATCAGACCCTCGAGCACCTCGCGCACGACGCGTTGACCTGGGTGGGCTTCGGATTACTGGCCGGACTCCTCGCCAAAGCGATCATGCCGGGCCGCGACCCCGGCGGCCCCGTGGCCACCCTGATCATGGGCTGCGGCGGCAGTGTCATTGGCTCCGGTATGCTGGCCTTGATTGGCGGTAATCGGCGCGTCACGCCGATAAGTCCGCTGGGTTTCGCCGTCGCCACGACGGGCGCCTTTGTGCTGCTGTTCTTTTACCGTCTTCTGGCGGGCCGGATCATCCGCGAGGATGGCGAAGGGTATGGCAGTGGTCTCGGACGGGCGCCGTATTATCGCCGCAGCCGGACGCGGCGGACGTATTACGAAGACTGAGCGTTTCGTCCGGGCAAGGCCAGTCTCAATGTGCTTTGGCGAGAGCCGCCTCCGGCTTCTTTCCCAGCCAATCCTTGAAGAAGTCCTTGAGCCGCAATGCCTGGGCTCGCGGACTGGCGCCGGCATAGTGCCGATAGCCGTAGCTCGTGGCGATGGACGTGAGCCAGGGCCGTTTGCACTCCAGGTACCCGGGCCCGAGGTCGAAGATTCGGTCGCCGCGCTCGAAGCTGTCTTCGACCATTCGCCGCATCAACACCGTGCCGGCCCCCACGTCGGCCACCGTTGGCTCGTAACCCATCCGCAGACCAAAAACGTGCCCTTGCAGGTGAAGGCAATAGGCAAAGGCCACCGCCCGGCCGTCGAGGCGCAACAGGTTCAAGTCGACTCCTCCCGCGCGCACGGCGCCGGCGTGAGCGTCGCGCAGATAATCGCGGACCCGCTCGTGCGTCAACGTCGTGCCTGTCTTCGAAGCACCCTGCCAACTCCGCGCGGCTATCTCCTCGCACGCTGAGTAGAGGTCCCAACGCGGCTCGGCATCGCAGTCGGCCCCCTGCGGGCGGTAGCGGTAGTACGTGACTTCGCCCAAGGCGGCCAGCTTCCGTTGACAGCGGCCCACGTTATTTCGCCAGCGGTGCCCGCGCGACGACCAATACGACTCCCACGAGTCGCCCAGCTCGATCACGGCCCCGCGTTCCCCGACGCGTTCTCGTGGCTTCCATCCCGCCGGCCGACGGTCGCTCAAGGCGCGGCGCGCATCGCAGCCGTCGCGATCGATCCAACGCAAGTCGATGAGATCCCAGTCGCGGTCGGTCTGGTCGACATGGATCATCGCCGCCGAGAGCGAGGCGGTCGGTTGCGGGCCGATGGGGCCGTAGAACATGCCCCAGTAGTCCAGCGGAAAGGTCAAGACTTTCACGCGGCCCAAACGAGTCGGCTCGGTCCTCACGACCAGTGGCACGATGCTCCGCACCTGGCCGTCGGCACGTAAGATCACGACTCGCAGCCGTTGGCCCGCTCCGAAGTGCCGCCAGTAGGCTTCGAGCCAATCGAACGTGTGAAAGAACGACGCCCGGTGCGTGCCGGCCAGGAGCGACTTCCAGAGCTGCCGGTATTCGGCCAGCTCATCCAGGTCGTTGATTTCGGTAACATCGGCCACGTCGCGCGACCCCGGTTTTCATGTTTCTCAATTCTACGTCGAAAACGGCGGCGGCCCTACTGGATTTTTGCCGCGCATTTCCTAAGATACAGCGGCCGGCACCATCGCAAGGGAGAAATCATCGTGGGCCACCACCAAACCAAGCTGCACCGCCGCGGCAAGCATTCCTTCCACCAAATCGGTTTGGTGCGCGGACAGTTCGGCAACGTGCCCGAAGACCAATGGCTCGACTGGATCGGGCGGACCGGGTTCGACGGTTGGGAGGAAGCGAGCTGGGAGCTGGACTTGGCCCGTTGTGGCGACGACGCCGGCGCCAAGGCCTATGCCCAGGAACGCGTGGCCAAGGCCAAGGCCCGCGGGCTCGAGATCTTCTCGGTGGCCGCCCACCTTCAAGGCCAGGCGCTGGGCGACGAACCCGGCGCCAAGTCCGTGCAGTTTCTCGGCGGCGAATCGGCGGCGGCGTATTCCGCGTGGCGCGCGGCCGGAAACCAGCCGCCGCGGACCGATCCGTACTACGTGCCGCCGCACGTCGGCGAGATCGTCCGCCGCCAGGCGACGACCGCGCTGGAGAATAGCGTGAGGCTGGCCCATTTCCTCGGACAAATTCAAGACCGCACGGTGCCCGTTTCCGGCTTCGTCGGTTCGCCGGCCCACTGCTGGAGCCATTGGTTCCTTTTTCCGCCGCTGCCCAAGGCGATTGGCGGACATGCGATTCCCGACGTGTTCCAAGTGAGCCTCGAGTTGCTGGTCGAGCGTTTCGCGCCGGTCTTCCAGGCTTGCCTGAAGTACGGCACCACATTCGATCTCGAGTGCCATCCGAGCGAGCGGGCGATGGGCGATATCGCCAGCGCCGGCGATTACCTGGCGGCGGTCGATGGCGCCGGTTTCGCCAAAGTGGCGGGCTTCAACTTCGATTGCTCGCACATGGAATGGCAAGGTGTCCGGGGCGTCGATTTCATTCGCGCTTACGGCGACCGCATCCACTGCGCCCACATCAAGGGAGTTCAAGTGGTCCGCGGCTATACGCGCAACGGCCTCCTGGGAGGACACCGGCCGATGGGCGACAAGCACAACGGCTGGAACTTCGTCACGGCCGGCACCGCCCGCGACGCGACCTCGACCGAGGAGTTGTTCGTCGAGTTGAACCGGGCCGGCTTCAGCGGCGCCGTTTCGATCGAATGGGAAGACAACGACGTCGAGCAGCACGCCGGCGCCAAGCAAGCCCTGGCCAACGTCCACCTGGCCGACCAACCCCCCAGCGGCATGCGCCACGACGAGCAACTCAAGGCGTGACCTAAAGCAACCTCTTCCAATCGCGCACCGCATCGACCAGCCTGATCTCACGGGCCGGAACGCCAAAGGCGACCAGGTCGGCGCCGACCGACTTGGTGACGACTGAGCCTGAGCCAATGATCGACTCCGGGCCGATTGTGATTCGCGGGTTGATTGTCGCCCCGGCGCCGACGAACGACATCCGGCCGATCCGCACCCGCCCGGCCAGGACGACGCCGGGCCCCAGGGCCGCGCCGTCGTCGAGCACGCAGTCGTGCTCGACGACCGCTCCGGTATTGACGATCACATGATTGCCCAGCCGGGCCCCGGCCCAGACCACGGCCTGCGGGCAAATCACGACGCCTTCACCGAGGCTCGCCGAGGGACTGACGACCGCGGAGGGATGAATGGCGTTGCCGAAATTCAGGCTGAGCCCGGCCAATTGCCTGGCCACGCGCAGGCGATTTGGGTTGTGGCCGATGGCCACAATTGCCCGCACGTCGTCGCGGTCGGCCAAGGGGGCGAGTTCGTTGCGCCCGACGACCCGTACTCCGCCCACTTCCTGTCCCTGCAACGCCGGGGCGTCGTCCGCCAACCAATACCGCTCGGCCGGTGGGCCGGCCTGTAGAATCTCCAATGCGACCCGGCCTTGGGCACCGGCGCCAAATACGACCCATTGCATCGTCACACCTGGTTACAGGGAACAGGTTACTGGGGACAGGAAACAGGTTACTGGGGACAGGGGACCGCCTTTCCTACTGTAACCTGTAACCTGTCCCCTGTAACCTGCTCTCTTGTCTAACCTGCTCTGCTGTCCCCTGTATCTTGCTCTTCGCCAACTCTTCGCCGACGCGCCGACGGTAGACGTGAAAACGGTCGAACTGCGCTTCCTCGACGTACTGGTGTACGACGATCTCTTGGAATTCCTCGAACCGCGCCAATTCGACGTTCGAGTCGCGCCACATCGCCGTGCCGTTGTCGTCGACGACCACGATGTACTCAGGCGGCGTCGCGCGGAGACTGGCCAGAAACTCCTGGCGCCAGGCGGCCCGACGTGGCAACTCGTCGAAGCAAAGCATGCGATCGACCGCAAAGCGGGTGGGCGCGCGGCGGTCGGCCAGAAAGTTGAGCACCGTTTCGTAGCCCCAAACGAGCAGCTTGTCACCGGAATGGGTGCGCGCGCGGATGTATTCGGCCACTTCACGATGGACGTCGGCGCAGACCGCGCCGCACTCGTACGGGGCGCGAAACTCGTCGAGCGACTTGCGGCCGGCGGCCACCAGCGCGGCGTCGCGCCAGATCGAAAGCGCGTAGCGCGCGTCGACGGGCACCGCCAGAAGCGCCAAGGCGGCCGCCACGGCCGCGGCAATCGGCAGCTTCCCCGCTGTGCGCCGCCAAGGTCGACTTTCAAGTCGACCCAGTCGCCGCGCCACCTGCGCCGCGACGTGGCTCACGCTCACACCGGCGAAGATCGCCAGCAGACCGATCATGGGGGTCCAGTGGTAGGGCCAGTACTTCCCTTGCCAGATGACGGCAGCCCAGTTCGAAACGATCAAAGTCCAGAGCAGCGAGTCGAGCAACACGGCTCGCCGCCGCCGGGCCGCCAAGGCACCGAACGAAGCCAGCACGACGAACTTTCCCCAGTGCCCGGCGAGCATCGTCACGGCCGTTGCCGCGCTGTTCATTTGGCCGGCATAAGTCGCGTTGTATTCCACGATCACCGACCAGAAATCGTCGAACACCCCGCGCGCCGCCAGAAAGCCAATCGCCAGCAAGGGCGGCACCACGAATCCCGCCATGCCCCACGCCAGCCGGCCAGCAAGCGGCACGATGCGGCGTCCGCCGCCGCGGACCGTCCAAACGCCGCAAACCACCGCCAGCGCGGCCGACGGCAATACGGCCGTCGGCTTGTAGGTGCAGCACAGCCCCAGCACCAGACCGGCCGCGAACAGGCGCCATCGCGACCAGGGAGGCGCTTGCGTTGCCATCAGCCGCAACACGAGCAACTGGCCCAGCAAAATCAGGTCTTCGACCTGCGCCGTGTGCCAAGGCGTTCCCTCGTCGCCCTGGAGCACGGCCAACGAAAAGCAGAACACGCAGGGGAGCCGCGCGCCCCGATCCGCCAACGTTTCGGCCAGCGCCGCGGCCAGCCGCGTACCCAGCAAGGCAACGATCAGGAAGAACGTCCGCACACCCAACGTCGTCTGGCCGAAGAGGGCCAGGACCAAAGCAAAGGTGTAGTGCGTGGCCGGTCCCTTCTGGTCGAACACGTCACGGTAGGGCAAGCCACCATCCAAGATCACCTGGCCGGTGTAGGCGAAGTGTCCCTGGTCGCGGGCCAGAGGCATCAGGGCCAAAGGCGCGAGGCACGCGATCGCCAGCAGCCACTCGGCCACCAACGCCCAGCGACTCAAGCGAGCCGTCGTCGGTGATTCATCCATGAGTCGATCGCTTCACGTTGCCTGGGCAAATGCGCGAGAAACGCGTCGTTGGCGGAGGAAACCCAACCGGCGCCTGGCCCGAGGGTACGTGAAGCTAGCCCGGCCGGTGAGGTTGGTCAAGACCAACAGCGGCCCCAAATTGACCTACTAGCTTTCAGACGGTATCGTGCCATACGCGGCCGAGAATGAGTCATTCCCGGTGGCTGTGGCGGAGCCCGTGGGGCAGGTTTCCAACCTGCCATAACGAGAGCGCGGTGTATGGCAGGTTGGAAACCTGCCCCACGAGCCGGGGCATCGCTGACGCTCTGCCACCAGCCACCACTTTCTTGGGACAAAACGTCTCATTGTCGGCCGCCATTTCCGCCACTTTAAGATGATAAAAATCGCGCGCGGCGAAGTGCAGGCCAAGGAATGATGAGCAGCCGAACCATCGTCGTCTTGGCCACGCTCGACACCAAGGGTATCGAGGCCCAATATCTGCGCGAGTGCATCACCGCCCGCGGGCACCGCGCGCTGGTGGTCGATACGGGTGTCGTCGGTTCGCCGGTCGCCGCTGCCGACGTCACGCGCGAGGAAGTCGCGGCGGCCGGCGGCGCCGCGCTGGCGCTTCTGCTCGAACGGCCGTCGCGGGAAACGGCAAGCCCGGTGATGGCGGCGGGCGCCACCAAGATCGTCACCGACCTGGTGGCGCGCGGAGCGGCCCATGCCGTGATTTCACTGGGCGGGACCCAGGGAACCACGCTGAGCACCGCGGTGATGCGGGCGCTCCCCTACGGTTTTCCCAAGATCATGGTTTCGACGATGGCCTCGGGCAATGTCGCCCCTTGGGTCGGCACCAGCGACATCACGATGATTTTTTCCGTGACCGATATTATGGGGCTGAACCGCTTCATGCGCCGCATCCTGGCAAACGCCGTCTCGGCCGCTTGCGGCATGGCCGAGGTCGATGTGCCGCTCGGCGGCGGCGGCGCGACGCTGGTCGGCGTGACGACGGTCGGCATCACCACCACCGGCGCGATGAGGGCGGTTGAATGCCTCCAGCGCGCGGGTTTCGAAACCATCGTCTTCCACGCGGTCGGCACCGGCGGCCGAGCGATGGAAGAGATGGTGCGCCAGGGCCTGATTAGCGCTGTGCTCGACTTCTCGATCATCGAGGTCTCCAACGAAATGCATGCCGCGCTGCTGGCCGGCGGTCCCGACCGCCTTACGGTCGCCGGGCGGTTGGGGCTGCCGCAGGTGATCTGTCCCGGCGCCGTCGAGGTGCTCGTGTTCAACGAGCCGCACACGGTGCCCGAGCGGTTTGCGGGGCGAACGCTGGTCCGCCATAGTCCACAGATCACTGACTTGCGTTTGCAACGCGCGGAGATGGCCGCGGTCGGAGTGGAGGTTGCCCGCCGCTTGCAGTCGACCCGCGAAGAAGCGGTGTTCCTGGTTCCCACCGGCGGATACGATAGCTATGCCGTCGCCGGGGGCCCGTTTCACGATCCGGTTGCCGACGCCGCGTTTGTTGCGGAGTTGGCCGCGCGCCTGCCGGCCAATATCCGTCTGATCGAGCGCGCCACGCACATCAACGATCCGGCGTTCGCCGAAGAAGCCGCCGAGACGCTGATCGCGTTGGTGCGCGCACGGGAAGTCTTAGCGACCGTCAATGGTCCGACGTAAACCTCGCAAGATCGGGCGCAACGAGTGTCGGCAACCAGTAGAAATGACCCCATTTGGGAACCAGTAGAAATGTCCTCTTTGGGGGTTCGGATTGACGTCTCCTTCTTCGGCCTGCCTGGCTTGCGCAGCGAAGGTAGCGCAAGGTGCGCAGCGACCCAAGCGGATATCGCCGGTGACGAGCCGGCTTTCGCTGTGGTTGTTTTGGAGTAGAGTAGGGGAGGGAGATTTCGCTGTTTAGGCTACGGCTTACTTCTGTGTCGGGGTTTCCCCCTTTTGTGGCGCAATATCCGCCTGCCGTGCATCGAAACTCCCCTCCCCC
>Ga0307373_10012487_pt1 | contig 12046 bp, 11 predicted proteins | sample OX2MG_FD_202534 | JGI IMG/M metagenome (GOLD analysis project Ga0307373, IMG submission 202534) | Soil microbial communities from Risofladan, Vaasa, Finland - OX-2 | ecosystem: Environmental > Terrestrial > Soil > Coastal area > Acid sulfate soil | place: Finland: Risofladan, Vaasa | collected...
GCATTTTTATAGTTAATTTCCTCTTTACTTCGCTCCCGACCGCGCGTATATGGTTAACCCAGAATTCAGTCATGGTTAACGAGCAGAACGCTCCTCGGTGTGGCCCGAAGGAGGCTTTGTCTATGCTCGCATATCTCGCTCGCTTGGCCCTGCGCTGGTCGTGCCTGTCGGTCGCGCTGGCCGCGCTCGCCTTCCTGGCGCTCTCGCCCGCGCCGGCGCAAGCCGATACCTGTACGCCCTTTCTCGCCGGCATCACGTTTCCCGGCATCGTCAACGGCGTGACGATCAATCAATGCACGACCGATCTCGTGATCAACGCGAACGGGACGGTCACGGTCGATCACAACAACACGCCCTATACCAACAGCGGCAACGCGCTGATCGGCGTCATCAACAACAGCGGCAGCGCGGTGTTCGATCTCTTCATCACCGGCTTCAACAGCAGCAGCCCCGGCATCCTGCAGTTCAGCGGCGCCGATGCCGCCGAAGTGCTATGCGCGACCTCGCTGGCGCCCCGCCTCGCCTGCGGCAACGCGCTCGCGACCTCGGGCGACGAAGGCATCACCAGCGCCGGCGGCATTGTCTATTTCACCGCGATCGGCCCTGCCAATGGCGCGAACGGCAACACCGGCGACGTCATCTTCACCGGCGATCTGCTGCCCGGCCAGAGCGCGATCTTCGGCACCTTGCAGGACATCCTCAATGCGCAGGTGAGCCCCGTGCCCGTACCCGAGCCCGGCTCGCTCGGCGTCCTCGGCACCGGCGTGCTGGGCCTTGGCCTCTACCGTTTCAACCGCAAGCGCAAGACGCGGCTGAAGCTGAAGCCGCAGCAAGCCTGACTCGTCGTTTATCCCAACCGCTTTTTAGGTAACCCATCATGCCGACGACGCAACCGATCCCCACCCAGATTGCCGACGCTCCGGACGCCGGTTTCCGCGGCCCGTTCTTCGAGATCAATCCGGCGGCCCCGGGCCCAACCCATCTCTCGCGCAGTGCCGCCGCCCTGGCGCTGCCGACGCCGCATCCGGACGCACCGGCGGTCTGCCCGCCGGCGCCGGCGAACAGCAGCGTCGCGCCGCTCGTGGTGCACGAGCCGCCGGCCGGACAGCAGGTGGATATCACCCTCGTCCCGAACCAGCCGCTCACCTTCGATTTCAATCCGCTGGATGCACACGCCGTGCGCCACGGCGACGATCTGACGCTGACCTTCGCCGATGGCGGCGTGGTCGTGCTGCATCACATCGCGCAGGACGGCAATCCCCTGCCGACGCCGCTGCAACTGCCCGACGGCACGATCATCAGCCCTTGCGAGCTGCTTCAAGCGCTGCCCGGGGAGCAGGGAAATTCCGAAAACGGCAAAATCCCGAACGAGAAGATCCCGTTCGAGAATTTCAAAATTCCGCTCGAGCACATCATTCCGCTCGGCGCCCATCCGGTGGTCACGCCGTTCGAGCTGCCCAGCCTCGGACCGGGGCTGGTGCCGCTGGGCGGACTGCCGCCCGAGGGATTTTTCACCACGGTGATCTTCCCGCCTCCCGGCAATGGCGGCTTCCCGCCGGGACCTCCCGGCCCTCCCGGCCCGCCCCCGCCGCCCCCACCGCCGGGCTCGTTCCTGGTTGGCTATGAGGATTCGAATTCCGGGGTCGTGCCGAACCTGGTCGACAATCCGGGCCAGACCACCCTCACCATCAGCGGCAATTTCCTCACCGATTTCACCAATAGCGGCGGGTTGCACGGCGTCAACGGATCGCCGACGCCGACCTTCTCCAACGCCGTGTCGGTCTCGACCGGCACCGCGACCGGCGAGTTCGGCACGCTCGCCGTCACCGCCGGCGGCACCTACACCTACACGGTCGACGTGGCGACCGAGGCGGCGGTGAACCAGCTCGGATCGGATCGGATTTCCGAAGCGCTCAACCAGCAGTATTCGGGCGCCGCGCCTTATCTGGCGCCGCTGGAAGACGAGTTCGTCGTCACGGTGAGCAACGGCAGCCACACCCAATCGGAGCTGCTGGCGCTCTACATCGAGGGAGCCGACGCCACCAAGACGACCAACGCGGTCACGGGCGTCGGCGCGGCGACGGTGCTCCTGACCTACACCGATCTCTACGACCCGGCGCATTCCTTCCAGGAGATACTCACCGTCAACGCTGCCGCCACCACCCTCACCACCGACGCGCCGATCCAGCCGGGCGATCCGGGGCTGGTCAGCCTGGCGCTGGTCAGCGGCACCACCAGCATCTCCAGCATCGAGGTCGCCGGCGGCACGATCGTCGTGCCCGGCGAAACGCTCGACGCGGCGCATCACGCGCTGACGACGATCATCGATCCGCAAATCACGCCCGGCACGAGCTTCCATGTGCTCGACGCACCGACGAGTTGGGCCGATCTCCCCGCCGGCGGCACGGCGGCGGCAGCCGGGCAATATCTCTATGCCGAGGGCCACGCCGTAACGCTCGATGTCGCGCCCGCCTCGGCGGCCGACGGCACCGGCGTGATCCTCAATCTCGGCACCGTCAACGGCGCCGGCACCGGCGCGGAAATCGGCGGCCTCGGCTCCGACACGCTGGTATGGAATCCGGGCACGGCGCCGACCTATTACAACGGCATGGCCGGCGCGGTGGTGTCCGGTACCGCGACCAATGGCGACTCGATCGGCATCACCTTCACCAATCCCAACCTGGCCACGGTCGGGCATATGGAGACGGTGACGATCGGCGTGACCACGGGCGAGACGACCGCGCAAATGGCGCAAGCGCTCGCCGTTGCCATCGACGGCGACGCGACGCTGACCGCTCTCAATGGCGGCCACGCGCTGGCCGATTACACGGTCGGTGCCTCGTCGTTCCAGTTCAACGAGAGTCTCGGCTCGAATGCGTTCGGCACCACGCAATATTCGGAATTCGCGACGCCGGCGGTGTTCGGCCACTCGCCCTCCGAGAGCCTGAACGGCCAGGATGGGCTCGACACGCTGCAGGTGCAGGCGCCGGGCCAAAACATCGATACCACCAATCCGGCGACGCTCGCGCATCTCTCGAACATCGACTTGTTCGATCTTGGCGCCGCCGCGAACGCCGCCGGGAGCAACACGCTGACGCTAGACCCGAACAGCGTGCTGCAATTGACCCACAACGAGACCAGCACCATCACCAGCTTCAGCGGCGGCGCCAACGCCATCTGGATCCTGGGCGATGCGAGCGACACGGTGAAGCTCACCGGCTTCGTCTCGGGCAGCAATCCAAACCCAATGATCAGCGGCCCGATCACCAGCGGCGCGCAGGATCCGATCCCGAACGTGCTACCGGCGGCGGCAGTCGGGGTCCCTGGCGGGGTCGATGTCGGCGGCACGCCCGAGACGCATCTCGTCGCGACCGGCCCCGTAAGCCCGACCCAGATGGTGGGCTTCACCGAGTTCACCGGCACGGCCGCCGGCGGCAATGTCGTTCACGTCTATGTCGAGAACGCCATCGCGACCGCCGGCCATGTGCATGTGACTTGAGCGCGCGGAAAGGGGGACGACGCCCATGACCACACGAATTTTCACGCTCTACAGCCAACGCGAAGCGACGCGGGACGACGACATGCTCACGCTCTCGTTGCGAGAACTGCTACCCGACGACGGCGGCGAGGTCGTCATCCACAACCAGGCCGGCACCGACGTGACCGTGCTGACCGACGACCCGGTTACCGATCGCGGGATCGAGCGGGATCACGTTACCCGCGCCGGCCACGACGTCGCGGGCTTCGCCTATTGTCGCTTCGCAGGCGGGATCACGGTGTTCTACCCGCGCACGCATTCGCTTTGCGTCACCGACGTGGAGACCGAAACGGAAGCCGTCTAAGTCCGGTCTGAGGGGATAAAGGCGGCGCATGTGCCGCCTTTATTATTTACGCGGGCCGATCGCGATCGAAGAACCCGACCAGCCGCTCGCCAGGCGGAAATGCATGACGCCCCTGGCGATGCTCAGCGCGGTGCGAGCGCGTCGCGCACCCAGCGCGCGGTCGCAATCAGCGCAGCGTCGCCGTCGAGGAAACCCAAAAGCTGCAGGCCGAGCGGCAAGCCCTCGACATCGAGCAGCGGCAGCGAGATCGCCGGCACCCCCAAGAGCGAGCCGGCGACGACGAAGATCGAATCGCCGGTGCTCTCGAGCCCGAGCGGCGCGGGGCCGGTCGCCGCGAGCGTGATCGCGGCGTCGCATTCGCCGGCCAGCGCCGCATAGATCGTGCGGATGGCGGCGCGCTCGGCGCGGCGGGCGCGATAGTGATCGAGGGTGATGCGCTCGGCCTCGGCCAGGCGCTCGAGGGAGAAGGGCGTGATCTTCGACGCGTCGGTCGCGCGATAGGATTTGAGCGCCCAGCGCGATTCGAAGGCGTTGATCTGCTGCGAGACCGGCATCGCGCGCATCAGCGCCACTTCGACCGCTTCGAGTGCGACGCTACCCTGGCGCCGCGCCAACTCGACCCCCGCCGCCGCAAGCCGCGTCAGCGCGGCCTCGAGCGCGGCGAGCGCCTCGGGCGCGGCTTTGCTCCAGCCCGGCGTCTCCAGCACCGCGAGGCGGCGCGGCGGCAGCGGCGGTGGCGGCTCGGCAGGACCATAGAGGCCGGGATAATCGGGATCGCCGCCGGCGCGATCGGCGATTTCGCGCAGGAGCACCCAGGCATCCTCGATGCTGGCGGCGAGCGCGCCGTGCACGCTTTGCGAGAGGCCGTCATGGCTGCCGCTGCGGTTGATCGCACCGAGGCTGGGCTTGAAGCCGACGCAGCCGCAGAAGCTCGCCGGCCGCAGGATCGAGCCCAGGACCTGCGTGCCGAGACCCGCGGCGATCATGCCGCTGGCGGCGGCCGCCGCCGAGCCGCTCGATGAGCCGCCGGGCGTGCGGCGCGTGTCCCACGGATTGCGCGTCGGACCGGGCGGCGCGGTTGCGAATTCGGTGGTGACGGTCTTGCCGAGGATCGCCGCCCCCGCCTCGCGCAGTGCCGTCACCGAGGCGGCGTCGCGGTTGGAGTGCCAGCCCTTGTAGAAGGCCGAGCCGTTCTCGGTCGGAAAATCGCGGGTCTCGATGATGTCCTTGACGCCGACCGGCATGCCGTCGATCGGCGACAGCGGCTTGCCGGCGCGCCAGCGTGCGGTCGAGCGTTCCGCCGCCGCGCGCGCCGCCGCCGCATCGTAATGGACGAAGGCCAGCACCTGCGGCTCGATCTCGGCAAGCGTCGCGAGGCAGCGTTCGAGAAACGCGCTCGGGCTGTCCGTGCCGGCGCGAAAATCTTGCTGCGCGGCGAGGTATGAGCATGCGACGGGCTTGGTCATGGCGTCCCTCCGCGGCAACGATACCATGAAATCGTCGCGGCCGCGAAAGCCGGCGACGGGTTGCGCTCGGCGAATGCAGCCATAAACTGGCACGCCGAGAACAGCGACGAGGAAACGAGGCGCCATGACCGACCTCTACGACCGGAAACCGCCAGGCCCCGGGCACAATCAGCCCGAGGAAGAAGGCGATGTGAAATGGGAGCGCTGGACCCGGCGCCGCGTCTTCGTGCGCGAGCTCGCCGGCACCTATTCGCATCTCTACAAGCAGCTCCTCGATCAGCCGCGGGTCTATTCGGCGAAAAGCCTGCCGTGGAAGGGCGGACCGCAGCAATACGGCAAGCAGATCATCAACCCGCAGAACGCGATGGTCGCGCAATCGATCGAGACGCATATCGAGGCTTACGGCCCCGGCGCGTTCGGCCAGAAGCACGGCCATATGAACAGCGCCGTGTTCTATGTGCTGAAAGGCTATGGCCACGACGTCCATGACGGCCGTCGCATCGAATGGAAGGCCGGCGACGTGATGATCGTCGAGAATGGCTGCGTCCATCAACATTTCAACGACGACCCGGAGAACGAGGCGATCCTGCTGGTGATGAAGGCGAAGCCGCTGTTCCTCTTCATGCATCTGCTGTTTCAGAAGATCGTGTCCTATCCGCCGAACGAGCCGATCAAGGGACATGAGAACTGGCAACCGCCGACGGACCTCTAAGGAAATCGAACATGGCAAAAGCCCAAGACGAACGCGATGTTGCCCATGCCGGCGGCGAAAGCTGCAGCTTCCGTACCGAGGCGATCGCGCAATCCGCCGAGTTCCGGCAGATGTACGACAGCCTGCGCAACGTCGTCCATGCCGAGGAGATGCCGTTCGAGAACGCACCGGACGGCTTGTTGAAGCATCTCGTCCATGAGCGACTCAACACGCGCGAATGCTGCATCGAGGCTTATATGCAATTCCTGCCCGGCGGCGGCCAATCCGGCAAGCACCGGCATATGTGGGAAGAGGTCGCCTTCGTCGCCGAGGGCTCGGGCTACGACCTGCATTGGGATTTGAAATTCGATTGTCTCGATCAATTCGAATGGTCGTGGGAAACCGAGCCGAAAAAGATCGAGTGGTCGCGCGGGGATTTCCTTTACGTCCCGCCTTTCACGGCGCATCAGCATTTCAATGCCGACGCGCACAGCGAGGCGCGGCTGATCGTCATCAGCAACCGCATCGTGCGCGAGATGGGCTTCGACTGGCTCGATCAGCTCGAGCACGCGCCGGGATTCTAAAAAGATAAAGGGGGAGGATATGCGGATTTTCGGGATAGCGGCCGCCGCGATTGTCGCGCTGGTCGCGCATAGCGCTCACGCGGCCGATGCCGTCGCGAGTTTCTATAAAGGCCGCACCGTCACGATCGACATCGGCTACAGCGCCGGCGGCGGCTACGACATCTACGCCCGCGTGCTGGCGCGCCATCTCGGCGACCACATTCCCGGGAAGCCCGACGTGGTGCCGCAGAACATGCCGGGCGCCGGCAGCCTCAAAGCCGTCAACTATCTTTACAACATCGCGCCCAAGGACGGCACGGTGATTGCGACCTTCGCGCGCGGGCTTGCGATGCAGCCGCTGTTCGATAAGACCGGTATCGCATTCGACGCGCAAAAGCTCAACTGGATCGGCAGCATCACCAACGAGGTCAGCGTCTGCGCCTTCCGCGCCGATTCCGGCATCGCGACCTGGCACGACATGCTGACCAAATCCTACACCGTCGGCGGCACCGGCTCGGGCTCGGACACGGACGTGTTCCCCGACGTGCTGCGCAACCTGTTTCACATGAAGATGAAGCTCGTGACCGGCTATCCCGGCGGCGAGGATGTGGTGCTCGCGGTGGAGCGCGGCGAGGTCAACGGCCGCTGCGGCTGGTCTTGGTCGAGCCTCAAGAGCCGCAACTACGCGCTCTACCAGAAAAAGGAAATCGTGATCCCGGTGCAGCTCTCGCTCAAGAAGCATCCGGACCTGCCCGACGTGCCGCTGATCATGGATCTGACCACCGATCCGCAGCAGACCGCGGCGCTGAAGCTGATTTTCGGCCGCCAGACCATAGCGCGCCCCTATGCCGCGCCGCCCGGCCTGCCGCCCGAGCGCGTCGCCGCGCTCCGCAAGGCATTCGACGACACGATGAAGGACCCAGCGTTCCTCGAGGAAGCGCAGAAGACCGCGCTCGAAGTTCAGCCGGTCTCGGGCCAAGAGGTGCAGGCGCTGGTCGCCGAAATCTATCGCTCGTCGCCGGCCGTGGTGAAGATCGCCGCCGACGCGGTGAAGGGCGCGAAGTGATCGATCGCCGTAGCGAGGCGGAAGTAACGACGGCTAGGCGCATTTCTTAAAGAATGCCGCAAGCTTCGCCGCGACTTCCTGGGGTTTTTCGGTGTGAAGCGCGTGGCCGGTCTCAGCCATTGCGTCGAGCGTCGCGTATCTGATCGGCTTTTGATAAAGCTCGGCGCAGGCGAAGGGACAGATCTCGTCGTTCTTTCCCCAAACGAACAAGGTCGGGACGTCGATGCGATGCAGCCAATAGGGTAACTGCGGATTGTTGAGCCGCGGGTTCCAGGCGAGCCGTGCCGCCGCCGCGCGGTTCTGGAGCTGAACATCCTGGTCCATCGTCGCGAGAAGCCTCAGCCGCTCCTCGACCAGCCGCTGATCGAAGAACATGTGGCGCGCATGCTCTTCCGGCGACCACAGGAAGATGTCGCCGAACGGTACGGTCGGCGAGCGCACGCCGGCCGGCGCCAAGAGGCTGAGGCTCTTCAAGCGCGCGGTGTTGCGCACCGCGATCTCGGCCGCCGCCCAGCCGCCGAGCGAATGGCCGACGAGATGGACGTGTTTGAGATCGAGCTTCTCCAGCACGTCGAGATAGAAGTAAGCGAGATCGCCCATGCCCAGCATCCATTCGGGAATCTGCGAGCGGCCGAAGCCCGGATGCTCGGGCGCGATCACGCGATGGCGCTCGGCGAGGAGTTGCAGCAGCGGACTCCAATTCGAGCCGCCGGCGCCGTGGAGGAACAGCACGGTCTCACCTTTTCCTGCCTCGAAAAGATGCAGCTTGGTGCCGTTGACGTCGATCGTCGATTCCTGCATCCGCTTTCCTCCCCGCGTGTTCGCGACGATAGAAAGCGCGCCGGTTGCATGCAAGGTCGCGAGCGGCGCATAGTGGCCAAGACCGGAGGTTTGATCATGCACAAACTCGCCATTCCGCCTGCCATTATCGAGCGCGTGATCGCGCGCCGTGGCAAGGAGCATGTGTTCGACGATCTCGACCCCACCCGCACCGCGCTGATCGTCGTCGACATGCAGAACGGCTTCATGCTGCCCGGCGTGGCCTTCGCCGAGATCAAGGCCGCGCCGACGATCGTCCCGAACATCAATCGCCTTGCGGCGTCGCTGCGCGCGGCCGGCGGCACGGTGGTGTGGATCGTCACGACATATACCAAAGAGGTCGAGAGCGAATGGTCGACCTATTATCGTCTCTCGACCCCCGTCAATGGCGCCATGCGCAGCGCGGCGCTGACCAAGGGGAGCAAAGGCCACGAAATCTGGGCCGGGCTTGAGGTGAAGCCCGGCGATCCGATCGTCGAGAAGAAGCGCTTCTCGGCTTTCATCCAAGGATCGAGTTCGCTGGACCAAGTGCTGCGCGCCCGCGGCATCGACAATCTGCTGATCACCGGCACCGTCACCGGCGTCTGCTGCGAATCGACCGCGCGCGACGCGATGATGCTGAACTACAAGGTGACGATGGTCACCGACGGCAATGCGTCCTATAGCGATGAAGAGCACAACAACGCATTGACCGCGTTCTACGGCACCTTTGGCGACATCATGCCCACCGACATGCTGATCGGCCTGATCGCGAAGAACGGCAAGCAGCAGGCCGCGGAGTAGCTGGCCTCATCCTTCGAGACGCCCGCTACGCGGGCTCCTCAGGATGAGGAAAAAGTGAAAACCTCACCCTGAGGAGCGATCCGGAGGATCGCGTCTCGAAGGGTGACTTATTTCACTCCGTCTCGTCCGGCCGGAATTTGGTCTCGGGCTTCAGCCCTTTGCGGCGCTGCTGCTCGCTGATGCGGCCGTTCTCGAGATAGCGGCCGGCCGCGGCGCGCGCGGCCGCTTCATCCCACTCCGGCGACCAGTCGCCGAGGGAATACCCGAACCACGGCGCCTCGGGCCGCAATGCGGGCAGGCCGAGCTTTTCCCAGATCGCCTTGGCACGATCCATGTATTCGCGTTTCGGCAGCGCCAGCGGCGGCATATCGCCTTTCGCCGTCGCATCCATCAGCAAGGTCGAATCCTCGTCGTTCTCGGCTTCGCGCTTCGGCCCGTGGCCCTGGCCGCGATGCGCGACGGTCTGCACGTCCTCGACCGGGTTCATGCGATAGGCCATCGCCCACAGGATCGCGTCGGCATTGTCGGGATCGATGTCCTCGCTGACGGCGATGGTGATCTTGCCCATGTCGCCCTTGAAGAAGGCGGCGCCGTGGAGCGCGCGCCACACTTCGGTGCGCGGCGTGGCCTTCGCGACCACGATGATCGTGACGCGCAGCAGCCCGGTCAGTTTCTCGTGCAGCGCGACGCGCTTCACGCCCTTGATGCCGAGCGTGTCGCGCAGATGCGCGAGGAACAGCGGCTCGTAAGAGACGCGCTTGATGACGCTCGATTCCGACGGCGCGACCTGGCTGATATAGGACGGGATGATCGCGTCGCGGCGATGGGTGATCGCAGTCACGCGCATCGGCATGTTGAATTCCTCGAGCGCGATATGGCCGTGGCTCTCGCCGAACGGCGCCTCCGGCTCGAGATACTCGGTGTCGATCAGCCCTTCGATCACGACCTCGGCCTCGGCCGGCACCAGGAGATCGACGGTGCGCGCGCGCACCACATTGATCGGCGCGCCGGCGAGGCCGCCCGCGACTTTGAACTCGTCCATATCGAGCGGCAGCTTTTGCGGCCCCATGAAGGCGACATAAGGCGGACAACCGAGCACGATCGCGCAGGGCATGGTCTTGTCGCCGCGCTTCTGGTGTTTCAGATAATGCTGATAGCCGCCGGCGCCGCCGACCCGCGTCGCCATACGCACGACGAGCCGATCCGGCGCTTTGAGCGCCGCCCGATACGTGCCCATGTTCTGCACCAGCGTCTCGGGGTCGCGGGTGATGACGTTGGTTGCGGTGAGCGTCGGCGCGGCATCGAAGCCCGGCGTCGAGATCGGGATCGGCAGGGCATCGAGCCCATGCCCCTCGCCTTCGAGGTCCTTGCCCTCGATCACCACCTCGTGGCACGGCGCGTCGTTGACGATGCGCGGCGCGACCGGGTTGGCGATCGCGTGCTCCCACTTCGCATCGATCGCCTCGACCGGCGCGCCCATGCCGATCGAATAGATCGCGCGATTGGCGGCGATGGCGCCGACGACGACCGGCATGTCGTATTTGCGCCCGCGACCGTCGACGATGTTGGTGAAAAGGAACGCCTTGCGCTCGTCTTCGGCCATGCCGCCGACGAATTGCCAGCGCACCAGCGGATGCAGCTCGGCATCCTTGTCGATCTTCGCGTCGATGGTGACGAGCAGGTTCTTGGCCTTGAGCGCGGCGAGGTGATCGTGGAGATCGGGATAGCCGCGCGACGATGCGCTCACAGCGTCGCCCCGCACTCGCAATCGATCTTGAAAATGCGCGCCGCAGTCTCGCCCAGAATGGCGCGGCGCTCGGCAACCGTGAGCGGGGTCTCCTCGATTACCTTCACCGGATCGGGATCGCCGATCGGGAACGGGAAATCCGAGCCGAGACACACCTTGTCGCTGCCGGCGACATCGCACAGATAGCGCAGCGCCCGCGGCTCGAACAAAACGCTGTCGAAATAGAGCTTCTTGAATTCCGCTTCGACATCGGCGTATTCGCCTTTGTGGATGGCGGTGTTGCGCTTGAAGCGGCCGAGCGCGTAGGGCAGCGCAGCGCCGCCATGCGAGATCAGCAAGGTCATGTCGGGATAGCGCGTCAGATGGCCGGCGAACATCAGCCGCGCCAGCGCGATCGAGGTGTCGGAGACGCGCCCCACCGCGTTCATCAGGTCATAATCGTTCACCCGGTCGTCGCCGCAGACGAACATCGGGTGCACCATCAGCGTGACCTTATGCGCGTTGCACGCTTCCCAGAACGGGTTGAGATCGGGATCGTCGAGCTTGCCGAGCTGGCCTTTGGGCTGCGTGCCGATCATCGCGCCGTGAAAGCCCTGGCCGAGCGCCTCTTCGAGCACTTGCGCCGCAAGCTTGCCGCTTTGCAGCGGCACGCAGGCCAGGGGCTTCAGCGCCGCCAGCGGCTTGATGTCGTTGAGCATGGTCTCGTTCATGAACCGGCACCAATCGGCGCCCTCGGCCGGTGGCAGCTCGTAGCCGAAAATGTCGAGCCACGAGCCATTCCTTGCGCTTCTCCAGATCGACCAGCAGCGGCCCGACCGGCCGCGACGGCGGCGCACCGCCGAAGACGAAGCGCATGCCGGGCTTTTCGTTGATGACCTTGACCGACGGAAACAGCCGCCGCTGCGCCGCCAGGCCTTCGAGGAAAGAGCCGGGAACGAAATGGCCATGCGTATCGATGTTCAATGAAGCCTCCTATCCAACTCAACATTAGTTCGTCGTTCCCGCGAAAGGGGGAACCCAGGATAAGCGACGCGCTGTTTCCCTGGATCCCGGCTTTCGCCGGGATGAC
>Ga0307373_10012488_pt1 | contig 12046 bp, 12 predicted proteins | sample OX2MG_FD_202534 | JGI IMG/M metagenome (GOLD analysis project Ga0307373, IMG submission 202534) | Soil microbial communities from Risofladan, Vaasa, Finland - OX-2 | ecosystem: Environmental > Terrestrial > Soil > Coastal area > Acid sulfate soil | place: Finland: Risofladan, Vaasa | collected...
CCACGACGATCTTCTTTACGCGTTCTTCGATGCTACTCATGATTGATGGGACCTCCCAAAGTGAATTAAAGCTGGTCTGGCGGGCTTAACCGGCCTGACTGGGGGCGGTATTGTAGTGAAATCCGCCCCCCTGTGCCACCGCCGCCAGCACCAGCTGGTGGTGTGGTTTATCAGGCCATATGCATGCCGCCGTTGACATGCAGGGTTTCGCCGGTGATATAGGCAGCAGCCGGCGAGGCCAGGAACACTACCGCTTGGGCAATGTCTTCCGGTGTGCCCAAGCGCTGCAGTGGAACTTGATTTATCAAGTTTCCGCGTTGCTCATCGCTGAGAGCACGTGTCATGTCGGTGTCAATAAAACCTGGAGCGACACTGTTGACGGTGATATTGCGGGAGCCGATTTCCCGAGCCAGGGATTTGGTAAACCCAAAAATGCCGGCTTTGGCAGCGCAGTAATTGGCTTGGCCCGGATTACCCACTGCCCCAACCACTGAGGAGATATTGATGATGCGCCCATGGCGGGCTTTCATCATGCCCCGCAGGCATGCTTTGGACAGGCGGAATACTGAACTTAAGTCGGTGTTGATGACCGCATCCCAATCCTCTTCTTGCATGCGCATCAGTAAGGTATCGCGGGTGATACCGGCGTTATTGACCAAGATACTCACATCCCCGAATTCCGATGCCACCGCCTTCACCAAAGTATCTACCGAGGCGCTGTCGGCTACATCCAGGATGCACCCCTGTCCTTTGATCTTTTCGGTTTGCAGATAGGCAGTGATGCGGGTGGCACCGTCGTTGGTCGTGGCGGTACCGACTACCGTGGCGCCTGCCTTGCCCAAAGACACGGCAATGGCTTTGCCGATGCCACGGGTGGCACCTGTTATCAGGGCGATCTCACTGTTCAACATCACTTTGCCTCTTTTATTGCAGCCAGGGCCGTATCCAGGTCAGCGGGATCGTAAACAGCATAAGTCTCCAGGGTTTTATCAATACGCTTGCCTAGACCTGCCAGCACTCCACCGGGCCCCAGCTCCACCAGCTTGGTTACGCCCTGACTGGCTAGCAAGCGGATAGTTTCCACCCAGCGTACAGGGCTGTACAGCTGAGCTTTCAGCACCTTCCGGATTTCATCGGCTTGTGTATGCGCCGCCACATCCGCGTTTTGGATGACTGGAATAGCGGGCCGCTGGAATGTGACGGCTGTCAGCTTTGCAGCGAGTTGTTCTGCGGCTGGCTGCATGAGCACGCAATGGGAAGGGACGCTGACCGGAAGTGGGATGACGCGCTTGGCACCTCTCGTTTTGCAAAGCTGGCTGGCCCGTTCGACGGCTGCTTTGTGACCGGCGATGACGACTTGTCCCGGAGCGTTGTAGTTCACCGCCGCCACCACTTGACCGTGCGCTGCTTCACTACAGGCGGCCTGTACGGCTTCATCAGCCAGGCCCAGGATTGCCGCCATGGCGCCCGTACCGGCGGGTACGGCCGCCTGCATGGCTTGACCGCGAAATTCCACCAGTTTTACTGCGTCACGGAAATCCAGTGCGCCAGCACACACCAGCGCGGTATATTCTCCGAGGCTGTGCCCAGCCATGACAACCGGGGATCGGCCCCCTTGGGTCTGCCAAATCCGCCAAATGGCCACCCCGGCCGCTAGTAGTGCGGGCTGGGTGCATGCCGTGGCATTCAATCGTTCTACTGGCCCATGCTGCGTTAGCGCCCAGAGGTCATAACCTAATTTATCGGATGCCTCTGTAAATGTTTGTTTTATATATGGATATATATCACTTATATTAGCAAGCATACCCAGAGATTGTGATCCCTGGCCGGGGAAAACCACGGCAAACGTCATATGCAAGTCTCCCTGAAAGTACCGAATTATAGCTGGGGCATCTGGTCAATCCGCCGTTTCCACACGAGTATGACTACCCCCAGGATCACACCGGTGAAAGCTCCATAGAGATGAGAATCTACCGCGACCGGACCGCCCGTCGTGGTCACAGACCAAGGCAGTGGCCCCTGCAGCTGCTCATAAATAAGCTTCAGGGATAGAAATACCGCCAGTACCCATCCTATCCAGTCTCGTTGACGCATGAGCAGCATGGCGCCTGCTATCCAAAGCGTATTTAGAGCTCCAGACACCCCCATATACCAGCGCAATCCCGGATCCCCTAACAGGATCCCGATACCCACCCCCAAAGAGCCAAGCACCACGAGCAACGGACAACGCCACCCGGGTAATACGTCTTCTAGCAGCAACCACAGCAACACGTAGCCTGCCATATCTTCTCCCATATGCCCCCATCCGAGATGTACGAAATTGCCAGTGAAAACCCGCCATAACTGGCCGTGCAGAATCGCCAACCGGTTAAATTCAAGCGCCTGTCGGACCGGATCACCACCTATATTCAGCAGCAAACAGGGCAGAACGATGACCAGCATCGGCCACAATCGCTGCCAGTTCCAGATGGAGCTACGTGCTGTGGGTAGTGTCATGTGCAAATGAAATCAATAGGTTGCTGTATGATTAAGATCATTATTCGCCCCCAACTTTAACCCACTCACGCATACAAATCAGCCATGCAATTACGTAAACATCTTTCCGGCTTCACCCTCATCGAGGTCATGGTGGTGGTAGTGATTCTCGGCATACTCGCTTCCATCATTGTGCCCAAGATCATGGATAAGCCCGACGAGGCCCGCATCGTCAAGGCCAAACAGGATATTCGCGCGGTCCAATCGTCGCTGGAAATGTACAAGCTGGATAACTATGTTTATCCGACTACCGACCAGGGGTTATCGGCACTGGTGCAGAAACCATCTACTGACCCGGTACCGCCCCATTGGAAACAATATCTGGATCGTTTACCGATTGATCCGTGGGATCGGCCGTATCAATATCTGAATCCCGGCGTGCACGGACCGATTGATATCTGGTCCTATGGACCCAATGGCCCATCGGGCGGCACCAATACGACCGGCGTCATCGGCAACTGGAACCTGGATGACAATGGCAATAGCACCAATGGGACGGCCAGCAACCACAACAGTTGATCGCGGCCCAGGTTTAGGTTGCGACAACATGCCATCGCGCATCAAGGGGTTTACACTGATAGAAATACTGGTGGTGCTGGTCATCATCAGCATCATCACTGCCGTTGCGGTACTCTCGCTAGGCTCGCTGGGTGGTAATTCCGCCACCAAACAAGCAGCCGAACAGCTGTCGGACTTGACTAATCTGGTTTCGCAGCAGGCGGTAATGCGCGGTCAGCAATACGGCCTGTTAATAGCACCACATAGCTATACATTCCTGCTTTATGACGGGCAGAACTGGTCACCTGTTCAGGATGATGATTTGCTTAGAGCGCGGCAGCTGGAAAGCAGTGTCACCCTTGCACTGCAATTGGAAGGCACACCTATCGTTTTACCCACAGATGACCAACAAACTGCTGACAGCGATCTTGATACCGGGAAACAAAAATTGAAACCACAAATCATGCTGCTCTCCAGCGGAGAAATCACACCCTTCAAAATCACCATCAGCGGTGATGATCAGAATCTTCCGTACGTGATCACTGCTAATTTATTGCATGGTATCCAATTGGAGCCGCCGGGTTCTCACAGCGGTCCTTGAAATGACTATTCGATTCAGGCAAACAATCCAGGGATTTACGTTGCTAGAAGTGCTTATCGCTTTGGCGGTGCTGGCTATCGGGATGATTGCAGTAATCGGAACCGCTGGCACCAGCACGCGTCAGGCTGGTGAACTAAGGGAGGAAACCTTCGCTCACTGGGTGGCGATGAATGAGCTCACGACTCTGCGTCTGGCATCTGTCTGGCCGGATGTAGGCACACAGAAAGGCGAAGCCGATATGGCAGGGCAGCAATGGCATTGGCAGGTAGTCATCAGCACCACATCTGATCCTGATCTGCTGCGTGCGGATATTGATGTAAGTAATGCACTGGCACCTGACACCGTGGTCAGTAGCCTTACGGGTTTCATTGGCCAACCACAACAGCTGCCTATTAACGGGTCTGCACCGCCATGAAGCATCGTATCGTTGGCTTTACCTTGATCGAGTTGCTGGTAGCTGTGGCCATTTTTGCGGTCATCGCGGTACTGGCCTATGGCGGCCTCGACAGCGTCATTCATCAACGTGAGCAAACTACCGCAGTCATGAACAGATTGCGCATCGTACAGCAGACCTTTGCCATAATGGCGCGTGATTTTGGACAACTGGAACCACGTCCAGTACGCGATCCTCTGGGTGAAACACCTATGGCAGCGTTATTGAGTACGCCCCAGAACCTGCCACCGGTGACTTTCACCCGTGGAGGATGGAGTAATCCCTTGGCGGATGTTCGTAGCACGCAGGAACGGGTCGCTTATGAATTAGATGATGACAAGCTGGTGAGGCTGTCCTGGCCAGAATTGGATAACCCCGCCCAGACGCTGCCCACAAAACAGGAACTGCTGACACAGGTATCTGCATTTGATCTGCGCTTCATGGGTAGCAGTGGACAATGGCAAGCACAATGGCCACCGCTTAACACTGATGCCAATGCTTATCTGGCGCAAGTGCCGCATGCGGTTGAAATCAGCGTGACATTGAAGGACTGGGGGCGCATCACGCGCATCATCGAAGTGGCTGCTCAATGATGAGAAAACGCTTCAATGTGAATTCTAGAAATGGTCAGCGTGGTGTAGCTTTGCTAATCGCGTTGGTGGTTCTGGCGATTGCCGCCACCTTGTCCACCGCCATGATCTGGGATCGTGAACTGGACATTCGACGCTTCGCAAATATTAAACAAGGCGACCAATCATTGGAATTCGCCCTCGGCGCAGAATCCTGGGCGGAGCAGATATTGCGGCGCGATTACAAATCCAATCCAAATATCACCAATTTGAACCAGGATTGGGCTATGCAGCTGCCTTCATTGCCGGTCGAGGGCGGCTCTATCACTGGGCATTTGGAAGACCTGCAGGGTCTTTTCAACGTGAATAATCTTGCAAGCAGCAACCCCGCCCAGGCTAACGCCGCTTTGGCACAGTTCCAGCGCTTGCTTGTCGCGCTCAATTTGGATCCTGAGATAGCTTACGCGGTACAGGATTGGGTAAATAGCGGTGCTCAGCCCCACTACCCGGGTGGCGCCAAAGATGAGTTCTATTCACAACTGGCACCACCTTACCTCACTGCGGAGCAACCCATGACCAGCATCAGTGAACTGCTGCTGGTGAAAGGCATTACGCCGCAGATCTATGCCGCGCTTCTGCCGAATGTTTGCGCCCTGCCCATGCTGGCTCCCGGATCACAACCGGATACGCCCATGATACCTACGTCCATTAATATCAATACTGCCCCAGCACCAGTTATCGCATCCCTGAATGCTGGTATAACTGCGAGCGCTGCTGAAGCCGCTGTGCAAACTCGCACACAACAGCCGTATCAGTCGCAAAATGATCTAACACGCTTGCTGAATATCGGTCCGGCTGCGGGTGTACCGACAACTCTGACCAGTAGTTATTTCAGACTTACCGCGGAAGTGAAGATTGGCAGTACTGAGATCACCCTGTACAGTCTATTGTTTCGTACATCCAGTGGCGCCACCATCGCCATACGACGCACTTATGGAACATTGTGATGACTGAAAACCTGTTGTTGCGATTACCTGATGGTGACCGGCAGGCAAGTTGGCTGGTAGTAGATGCCTTCGGCAATCGCTTGGGTCAGATCCAGTCTGGTACGCTTACTGAAGCTGCACCGATTGCCAATGGCCGACGTTTGTGTGTGTGTGTGCCCGGTTCTACCGTAATGTTGTTACATGCAGATATCCCCAGCAATAACGCACAAAAAATATTACAAGCAGTGCCCTATGCTTTGGAGGACAAGCTCGCAGAGGATGTGGATACCTTGCACTTTGCAGTGGGCGCACGGGATGCGCAGGGATATACGGTCGCAGTCGTATCTCGTTCGCGTGTACAGCAATGGTTGAATCAGCTCTCGACAGCTGGCTTGACGGCTGCAGAATTGATCCCAGATATGCTGGCGCTACCGGTGCGAGAACATACTCTGGTTTTGGTGCCTGATGACCGGCAGATTCTGGCGCGTTTTCCAGACGGTGCGGGCATCACTGCCGAAACCTCATTAATGCCACTCATGATACGACGTCATCTTTCTGATCTACCAACATCTGAAAATTGCACACATGCTCTGGTGTATGCAGCCGATGAGACAATTTCTCCAGAAATCCGTGACATGCTTGCGTCACTAAAACTGGAGACCGCATACCGCCCCTTGAAGGGAGGAGCCATAGCTCTCATGGCGTCAGCTGTAAGAGACTCCCGCGCCATAAACCTGTTGCAAGGGGAATTCGGACAGCATAGTGGAACAACAGAACATTGGCGCCGCTGGCGCATAGCAGCTAGCCTGTTAGCGGCGCTCTGCTTGGTATTCATTGCGCAACAGCTAGTGAGCGAATTCGGACTTCGCCATGAAGCAGCTAGCTTGAATGCCCAAGTAGCAGCGTTGTTTCATCAAGCGCTGCCAGAAGTAACACACATGGTCGATCCTGAGGTGCAAATGAAACAGCGCATGATCCAGCTCACAGGTGGTGGCGCAAATACTGCAGGGTTTCTGGCTATGCTCACGACCTTAGGTAAGGTGCTGCAATCGCAAAACGGCGTGCAACTCCAGAGTTTCAGTTATCATGATGGTAATCTTCAGCTTCAGGTTCAGGCTGGCAGTATTGATGTTCTCAACAACGTTAAAAGCACGCTTACACAGAATTCTTCACTGCATGTGGAGATGGATTCACTCAATAGCAGCTCAGGGATTACCACTGGCCGCCTGACAATCAGCGGGGACGGCGGATGAACGGTCTAAGGCAGTTACAACAGTGGTTTATGGGACTCGAGAGGCGTGAACGCCTGGTACTCGCAAGCGGTGGTGTATTCCTGTTTTTTTTCATTCTTTATGCGGGCATCGTCAGCCCATATCTTAACCACGAACAAGCTCTCAAAACGCAGATACAGCAACAAAGCGCATTGCTGGCATGGATGCGCCCAGCAGCTATCCGGATCGAGTCACTTCGAGGTACTCACCCTGGGAGTTTACCGGGTGGTTCGCTTCTAAGCGCTGTGAACAATACGGTTGCTACTGCCGGACTGGGTAATGCCTTGCAACAGTCACAACAAGCAGACGATGGAACGGTACGCGCTCAATTCAGCGGCGCGGTCTTTGACAGCCTGGTGCGTTGGTTGGATACGTTGCACAAGAAATATGGGATCACGGTGGCTGATATGAGCGTGACGCGCGGATCCAGCCCCGGATTGGTGAACGTAAATCTCAAGCTGCAAGGCGCCACACAATGAGCTGGCGTATCGTCCGCTGGTGGCTGGCTGGGCTAACTGCCTATTTAATTTTTTTGCTGGCCACATTCCCAGCCGTCTATCCCCTGGTTTGGTGGCAGAAACGCATGCCTGAAGTGCAACTATCGAATATCAGCGGCAATGTATGGTCGGGAGCCGCTCAGAAATTCACTCTCTACGGGCAGCCCTGGGGTGTGCTGGAATGGCATGTTGACTGGCGGATGCTATTCACTGGCCACATGGGCTATCGTTTGCGGCTGCGAGCGTCCGATATGGAGCTCCAAGGTCGCGTGGCAGGCAGCCGCGATAATCTGTTGCTACAGGACGTGCGTGGCCACATACCCATCATCCGGTTAGAAGCGTTGTTGCCATTGCCGGCTGGCAGCGTAAGTGGAAACCTTGATGTGGACTTAAACCGGATGCTTCTGGTAAAAATGCGGCCTACCCTGGCAGACGGCATTGTGACCTTTACAGATGCCGCGCTAAGCTGGCCACAGAGTGTGACTTTAGGTAGTTATCAACTGAAGGTATCCGCCCAAGATAAAAAGGGTATCCATGGCAGTTTCATGGACACGGGCGGTCCGCTGGTTGTTCAGGGTACTTTGGATTTGACGCCCAGCGGACATTATCAGATCAACGGAACACTCATGAGCCGAGACCCTAGCAATACAACACTGACCAATTTGCTGGGCTACCTGCCTGCGGATGGAGCAGGCCATCATCCTTTCAACCTCAACGGTCAGTGGTGAGCTTAAATAGCAAATAATATTGTTTTTTATCATTTACTTAAAAAGTTATCTTACATAGAACTCACGAGCATAATCAGCACTTTTTAATGCTGCTTTGGGGAAACACAGGCATTCGGCACTTCCTGTGTGTAACCCAATAATGACGATTTATGGTTAAATTTAAGCTATGAAACCGGAAACTGCCCTGCTCTTGGTCCCCACCGGCATATTCCGCGCTCTCCAGGAGCAGCTTGCCGGTGTGGTTGGGCAGGATTTCATTCGCCAACTGGTACGCAATCTCGCCATCACCCTGGATGTGGAATACGCCTTTGTCACCGTGCGTAAACCCCAGGATTCAAAACGCTTGCAGCTCATAGCAGGCTGGCATGTGAATCGTGCTGCTGTGGGTGGCAATGACTTGCTGATCGAAGGCACGCCCGCGGAACGAACCCTATCGGAAGGGCAATTATGGTGTGAGGATGATACGGTCGTGGCTTACCCCAAGGATGGCTGGTTGCGTAAGCACGGCGTACGTGCTTTTTGCGCCGTGGCAATTCCCGGCCTGGATGGACGTGCGCTTGGCCATCTAGGCATCATGTCAAGACAGCCCTTTCAGGCGAATGAAGAACTGTTTTCTGCACTACGTGCATTGGCGTTGCGTACCGCCGCCGAGTTGCGCCGCAGGCATCTGGACAATATCCAGCGCCAGGCTGCAATAAAGTTTGCCGCCAGTTTTCGTATTAGCCCTGGCATCCTCGGAGCATTGGATCTTGAAAATAACCAGTGCACTGATATTAATCCGGCCGTTGAACGCCTGCTTGGCTACAGCCCTGCAGAATTGATCGGCCGTAACATACGGGAATTGGGTTTGTGGGGAGACCTGCATGCTTGCGATGACATCCTCCAGGAACTAAAAAGCGGTGGTCGCATCGTCAATTATGACATTGGGTTGCGGACCTATACCGGTGAATTTCGTCACGGACGCTTATGCGCAGAGACAATGGAATATGCTCAACGTCGGTATGCGCTTTTCAGTATTGTTGACGATACCGATTACCGAACAACTGTAGATAATTTATATGCAAAAGAAAGAGTTTATAGCACATTGTTCAATGCCGAACCCAACCCCATACTTCTATTTACGATTGGCAGGGATGGCCGTTTATCTGACACTTTTACCGAAGTCAATGAAGCCGCCTGTCAATCGCTAGGCTACACAATCGAGGATTTTCGCAAACTCAAACCAGCAGAGATTAGCCAATCCAAGGATTGGAACGATATTGGAACCAAACTGTTAAACGAACACTCGGCTGTCTTTGAAACCAGTCTAATTTGCAAAAACGGTGATTTGTTGGGCTGCGAGGTTCGTGCCTGGCTAGTATCAGCACCTGGAACTCAGGCAGCCTTGCTTCTTTGCAGAGACAACAGTCGGTCACAACCAATCAATTCTGATCTCGGTAACACCGAGATCAGCTATCGCACGATGTTCGAGCATGCACTCGAAGGTATTTACCAGTCGACGACTGATGGCCTTTTAGTCGATGCCAATCCAGCTCTAGCGCGAATTCTTGGCTACGATACCCCTGCAGAAATGATCGCTGCTGGTCTCAATATTACTTCACGCGTATATGTGCGCCCGGAGCAACGCGCTGAATTGCTGCGACGTCTTGAACAAGATGGAAATTATGCTAACCAGGAATTCCAGATATTTCGTCGTGATGGCACCACCATCTGGGTTTGCGATAATGCACGTGCAATCAAGGATAGCAATGGAAAGGTGCTGTGCTACTCAGGCACACTACAGGACATCACTGCTCGTAAACGTGCGGAAGAGGCGCTGGTGCGTTCGGAGGAGAAATACCGAACACTGGTTGATATGAGCCAGGATGGCGTATTTTTGAGTCAAAGCGGAAACTACGTATATGTTAATCGCGCATTTGCTTACATGTTGGGCTATGAACCTGATGAAATGGCCGGGTTACCTATTACAGATATCGTGCTTGCATCCAATGGTAAGATTCTCGAGCAGATCGCTTCCGATACTGTCGACCACCGCGCTATTGAACCCCAAGAGATGCACTTGCGTTGTAAGGATGTTAACAACCAAGTAGCCGCTTCTGTGACTGTAAGCAGGATATCCTGGCGTGGGCGTCCAGCTACCATGGGCACGGTACGCGACATCACAGAGCATAAGAAAGCTGAACAGGAATTGATGCATAGCGCTTACCATGATGCACTAACAGGACTACCTAACCGCAATTTATTCTTGGATCACCTCAACCAGATTTTGGGGCATGGCCGAAAGCCTGATAATGAGCGCTTTGCGGTCTTATTCTTGGATCTTGACCGTTTCAAGCTGATCAACGACAGCTTAGGCCACAGCTTTGGAGATCGTTTATTGGTGTCTATCGCCAAGCGGTTGAGGAGCTGTCTTCGCCCCAATGACTTGATAGCCCGCTATGGCGGAGATGAGTTCACCATTCTCCTGGAACGTTTGCAGGCGCTTGATGAAGCCACTACTGTGGCCGACCGCATCCATGAAGAATTGGCGCGCGCTTTCAGCGTGAACGGACATGACGTTTTCACCACCGCCAGTATTGGCATCGTTATCAGCGCATCCCACTACAAGCATCCGGATGAATTATTACGTGATGCAGATACGGCGATGTATCGAGCCAAGGCCGCCGGTAAATCCGGCTACGTAGTGTTCGATGATGCAATGCATGAGCGCGTCAAGGCTAATCTAAAACTGGAAACTGAATTGCGCCATGCCTTACAGCGTAGCGAATTTCGCGTCTATTACCAGCCAGTGATTGAGCTTGCTACAGGCCGACTTACCGGTTTCGAAGCGCTGGTCCGTTGGGCACATCCGGACCGCGGATTGGTGGCGCCTGAACATTTTCTCGCAGTAGCTGAGGAAACAGGCCTTATCATCCCATTAGGTTGGTGGGTTATGGAAACCGCCTGCATGCAGTTAGCGAAATGGCGCAAACGCCATAAACATCTTACGGATAGTATTTTTGTGAGTGTCAACATCGCAAATCGCCAGTTTGCCCATTGGGTATTGCCGCAGCGTGTAGCTCGGGTTTTGGACATGACTGGAATACCTGCAAAAAATCTATGTTTGGAAATTACTGAAACAGTGTTTATGGATAATCCAGAACTCGCAGTTGAAACTATCAGTCGACTCAGAAAAATTGGTGTGAACCTTCAAATGGATGATTTTGGTACTGGTTATTCCTCTTTGAGTGCATTGAGAACCTTCAAGCTGGATACTCTTAAGATTGACCGCTCCTTCATAAAGGGTATCGAGCAAAATCGTAGCGACCGTGCCATCGTGCGTACCATCAATGTGCTGGCGGCTGATCTTGGCATGGATGTGGTGGCAGAAGGTATCGAGAACGCACGTCAACTCGAACTTCTGCGGGCTTTAGGTTGTGGCAGAGGTCAGGGTTATTACTTTTCAAAACCGTTTTCAGAAAATGAAGTGGAACGTTATTTGTCCGCTCTGACCCCACCGAAAGGTTAATGTCAACCTTCATTTCGTAACAGGCAATACTCATTCAGCGTAAACCTGAGCATTCGATATTGAAATCATAGAATCATAGTCAATGCCAATAGCCATTTTGGCCAGTGCACTCCAGTTACGCCCATTAAGACAAGCGTGGCGGTGACCAATATGGCAAAAATGAAGGCTAGTCGACCGACGTATTGTTGTAAGCGACTATTTCTTTTAGGTGCATGGGATGGCATATTGTGCAATATTGGGATTAAATGATTTAAATTTATCTTCTAAACAGTGTGATACAGAACAATACCTTGCGCGGGTTCAAGTTCCAAGTGCAACAATGAGTGAAGTCTTGGTCCGGAAGAATACCTCATACGGTGTCTTGAATCCCAATCGCTTTCTGGGGCGGTGATTGAGCCGCTGCATGGCATGATCCAGTTC
>Ga0307373_10012490_pt1 | contig 12046 bp, 10 predicted proteins | sample OX2MG_FD_202534 | JGI IMG/M metagenome (GOLD analysis project Ga0307373, IMG submission 202534) | Soil microbial communities from Risofladan, Vaasa, Finland - OX-2 | ecosystem: Environmental > Terrestrial > Soil > Coastal area > Acid sulfate soil | place: Finland: Risofladan, Vaasa | collected...
GGTAAGCCTGATAACTGCTCAGCTCTCCGAGAGCGCGGGTGTGATGAGGCCCCTGTCAGCCGATTCCATCAGGGACCGAGGCCTCAGGCCTCACGCACAGTCCGGATCTATGGCCGCAAGTCTTCTCCGCTTGTCCTCATCGAAGGATCGTTTGACAAACCGGGGGCGTCCATCTAAGCAGTTACCAGCTAAGTTGCTAAGCGCTCGGAAAATCACTCACGGGATCGCCTCGCACCCAAAAACGAGCCCCGACGATACGGGCAGGCGATGTTGCGCATCGCAAAGCAATGTGGCCTCAGAACGGTTTGCTGAAGGCAAAGGAGGAGGAATGCCTTGCGCGCCCTTCAAAGCGTTGTGCTTGCGCATGCACCAAAGCCTCGCTGCGAAAGCGGAACGCTGCGTGCGGCAAATGGGGCGAACCGATCTCGAAAGCCGCACAACGCCCTGTCGAATACGGGAGCGCTTCAGTGCGCGCTCGAGATCCGAACGCCTCGCTCAGCACGCCCTCGCGATCCCGGAGCCTGCAACCTCCGTGTCCAGGCACGAACAAGCTCGGCAGTTGCCAAGAGATGCTGCCTCAGCAGTTCAACGGCATTGCCCACATCTCGCGCAACGACAGCTTCCATGATCAACTTGTGTTCGTCGTCGCGCGGGCCGGTTTTCTGCCGTAAAGCTTGTCGGCTCAGGTGTCGATAACGCTCCGCCGCATCGAAGAGCTGCTCACAGTACCGAATAAGCCAGCTCGACCCGCACGCGGCGATTAAGCTCGCATGGAACTGCCGGTGCGCATCCTCCCATGCAGGGTTTTCCGCCCCCCCAAGAGACCCCGTCAGGCGGCGCGGGGTTCGAGAGAGTCTATGGTGCGCAAGCACGACAGACTCCTCCCATTCTTGGCCGCCGTTGGCGATCGATTCACGCACTGCGATTTCGTTCAGCCAAATCCTGGTCTTGATCAATTCGGTGAGATGCACCTCGCTCAGCGGCACGACGCGAAAACCGCGACGATCCGTTTGAATCACAAGCCCATCTCCGGACAACCGATTAAGGGCCTCCCGAATGGGGCTCAGACCGGTCCCGTAGCGATCGCACAACATCTTGATGTTCAACTTATGCCCAGGCGCAAGCGCTGCAGAGATGATGTCCTTGCGCAGCCGTTCATAAACCGTAGACGCGAACGTTGCTTGCTTCATCACGCCAGGTGCGGCCACTTCTGTCACCTTACTCGTCGCTCCTTGTCACGCGCATTGAATAGCCGGATCGCATACCCTGCATTGTCCCCCACAGGAAAGTTTAGCAGCGAAAATCGATTTTCCTTGCATTCATAGAATAGAATCGATTATCATGACGATCTCCCGCAGGGTGACTTGCTAAAGCGGTGATGCCTACAGTCGACGCCCGTGTTGGGCGCTGGGGAATCTGCTCGCGTGGCGGGTTCCGCTTCCCGGGTGGCAATGCTGGCGCCTGCCCCCCTTCGGACTGGGGCGGAACTTGACACGCGTCGGCGGCTGCCAAGGCAATTGGTCTGGGCAGATCGCGTCACGCAACAGGGCGGGCGTCGCTTGCGGCGCACATCGGTCACGAACGGTTAAAGCCTGCGACACACTTGGTTTAAATATGGATCTGGGCATTCGAGAACGCAAGGCTATTGTGTGCGCATCGTCGAAGGGGCTTGGTAAAGCCTGCGCCTTTTCGCTCGCACGTGAGGGCTGCACGGTCGTGCTCAATGGACGCAATCACGACACCCTCGCGTCGACCGCAGCGGAAATTCGCGCCGCCACCAATGCGGAAATCCTGACTGTCGTCGCGGATATCACCAGTGAAAGTGGCCGCGCGACTCTTGTCTCCGCGTGCCCGGATGCCGACATTCTGGTTAACAACAATGCGGGATCCGATCCGGGGGCGCTCCAGTTCCAAGATTGGGAACCCGAGGAGTGGAGGCGCGTACTCGAAGCAAGCTTTCTCGCACCCGCATTCATGATTCGCGCGCTACTGCCGGGAATGCGGGCACGCAAGTTTGGCCGCATCGTCAACATCACGTCGTCACGCGTCAAATCCCCCACGTCACCGAGGGGCGTTTCAACCGCGGCCAGAACGGCGTTGACGGCGCTCGCCAAAACCATCTCTCTAGACGTCGTGGCGGATAACGTGACGATCAACAATCTTCTACCAGAGCGGATCGAAACGGGACGGCAAGAGCTCCAAGCGCAGCGAATGGCACAGACGGGGGGCATTTCCTATGAGCAAGCGAGAGCCCGGCTGGTCGAATCGATTGCCGCCAAACGCTTTGGCAGACCGGACGAATTTGGGGACGCGTGCGCTTTTCTGTGCAGTGCCCAAGCCGGATACATCTCCGGCGAAAATCTTCGACTAGATGGCGGCTCGTACCGCGGATTGATCTGATCCGTACGCCGCACCTTCACACTGGCTATGCTTGAAGACACGAGGGAGACCGTGAGGCTCATTACTTTCCTGAATACCGAAGACGACGTGCGCGCCGGACTCTTGTCGAGGAGCGGTGCGGTGATCGACCTGAGCGTGGCAACCCCGCGCCCGCACTTTGATCTTTCGGACGTCTTGCATCTGATCTCCGTCGGCCCGGAGGCGCTCGGGTGGCTGCGAGACGTCGCCGCACGAGAGCAATCCACCCAGCCCCTCGAATCCGTACGCCTGCTGGCCCCCATTCCGAGGCCCCGGAAAAACATCTTCTGCGTCGGGTGGAACTATCTAGAGCACTTCGAGGAGGGTGCCGCAACGCGTGCTGTCCCCGTGGATCTGCCGGAGCATCCGGTCTTCTTCACCAAAGCACCCACGGCCGTAAATGGCCCCTACGCCGACATCCGAATCGGAAGCGGAATCACCCGGAAGCTGGATTGGGAGGTCGAGCTCGGCGTGATCATCGGGAGGGCCGGCGTCAACATTCACGAAGACGAGGCGATGTCACACGTCTTTGGCTACACGGTGATCAACGACGTCACCGGGCGTGACATCCAGCGCCAGCACGGACAGCAGTGGTTTAAAGGTAAAAGTCTCGATGGGAGCTGCCCCATGGGACCGGTCATCGTCACCGCTGACGAGCTTGATCCGGCCGACCTCCGCTTGACCTGTCGCGTCAATGGAACGACCAAGCAGGAATCGAACACGAGATATATGTATTTCAACATTGCCCGACTGATCGCCGACCTGTCTCATGGTCTAACGCTCGAGCCCGGGGACATCATTGCGAGCGGGACGCCGTCCGGGGTCGGTCACGCGCGCAAGCCGCCGGAGTTTCTGCAGCCGGGTGACTTGCTCGAGACCGAGGTCGCGGGAATCGGGATACTGCGCAATCGGATCGTCGACCCCAACCGCGTCGCGTAACGTACGCGACCCGGAAAGTTCGCATTACCGTAGCTGAGAGCCGTCCAGCCCGCGGGTCAGGTGGCCACAAATCAGGCTGTGATCACCCCGAGAGAGCGTAGACCTCGAGCGCCGGTGCCGATCACGCCGACAGTAAAAGTGGCCCCGCTGATGTCGAAATTCATGCATTCTCCTAACAAATAATTCAATCTGATTTCTTACCACTACGCCAAACGACAATTGGCCAACTGACGCCCGCATCAAACTCGAACACCTTTATCCATCAATTTCACCTTGACTACCTACTAGACTGATCGGAGCATCAAAGGATGCGCCCCGACGGCAGCGGCAAGCCGGCCAGAATGTCGAGCACAACGTACAGCGCGAGCGAAAGCAGAATCGGCAACGAGACGACAGCTCGCCAGGTGCGAAGACCCAGCAGGAGCATGACGCAGAGCACGAAACAGCTCGTCGCGACAGCGTAACCCAGCACCGGCAGCAACAGCGTGTAAGCCGCGGCCGCGGCAATGACGGCGACGAGCAGCAGCGGATTGTTGATCGAGAACCGCCCCCCCGGGGGCGGATGACGGCAGGCGGTGGCGACCATGCACAACCCCGACACGAACAACGCCGCGCACACGACCAGCGGGAAAAAACCGCTCGACACGACGAAGGTCTCGTTCAATCCCCGCCTCGGCGAAAACGAGACGCCGATTCCTGCGGCCACCGCGACAAGAATCAGGCCAAAAGCGATATCCGTCCACCGCGAACGCATCTTGAACTCCTCGTATCAAAACACATTGTCCTCGCCCGCACGCATCGACGTGCCGGCTGCTCGCGAGACGGGATCGCTCGCGCGAACCAGTGCTCTAGCCTATCGCCAACTTCGACGCCGTGGAGTCTACCTGTCGGCCGCCTGCGTCTCGACGGCCGGCGCCAAGGCCGGGGAATCGGGGGAATCCGCGCGTCGACGCTGGTCGAAGAAAATGGGCAACGCGAAGGAGACCGCTCCAAGCAACAGGAGCGCGATCGCGAGCGTGCTGCTCACGAAAATCTCAGGATTCCCCCCCGATATCATCAAAGAGCGTCTGAACGCCATTTCGATAATCGGCTCCAGTATGAACGCCATCACCACGGGCGCGGGAGGAATCTTCAGCTTGCGAAGCACGAACCCGAGCAGCCCGCATCCGAACATGATCCACACGTCATCCAGGTCGCTGCGCACGGCAAACGCGCCGACCACGGAGAGCACCAGGATCCCGATCACTACGATCTTGGTTGGCAGCGAAGCGACCCGGACCCAGAACTTCACGCCGAAGTAGCCGACGATCAGGATCACAATGAGCGCGATCACCAATCCAAGCACCAACGTATAGGCAAGCCTTGGGTGCGTGGCGAGCACCGATTCACCGATCGGAATGCCATGCATGGTCAGCGCGGCAAGGATGACCGAAGTGGAAGCCGATCCCGGTATTCCCAGCGTCAACAGCGGAATCAGGGCGCCACCCACGGATGCCGCTGCCGCAGCCTCAGGCGCAGCCACGCCCTGCGGCACGCCGGTTCCAAAGAGTCGTCCCTTGCCCCAGAAGCGCCGCTCGAGCTCATAGCAGAGCAGCGAGACGATGGTCGCGCCATGGCCCGGAACCGTAGCTACCGCCGCCCCGATGACCGAGGAGCGCCCGATCGTAGGCATGAGTGCCATGAGCTCCTTTCGCGTAGGCCGCCGCCCGGAGAGCACGGTGTCACGCTTAAGCGTTTCCCGACCGAATTTCTCCAGCTGGTCCAACGCTCCGGAGACCGCGAAGAAGCCAAGCACGAATGGCACGAGATGGATTCCGTCCTGCAGTAGCGGCAAGCCGAACGTCAATCGGGTGTCCCCGGAGAGCGGATCCATTCCGGGAAGGGCGAGCAGAAGACCGATCAGGCCGCCGACGAATCCACGCAGCAATGAGCTCCCGGCAACACTGGAGATCACGCTCAACCCGACGATCCCCAATGCAAAAAACTCGGGCGGCCCGAAGCTCAAGGACAATGCGGACAGGGGCACGGCCAGCACCGCGAGGAACACAATGCCTATGGCCCCGCCGACGGTTGCGGCAGTAATCGATATGCCCAGCGCTTTCCCGGGTTCCCCCCGCTTAGTGAACTCGTAGCCATCGAAGACGGTTGCAACATTCGCAGCGTCCCCCGGAATGCCGATCAATATCGCCGTGATGCTCCCGCCGTATTGCGTCGCAAGGTAGAGTGCGCTGAGAAGGAGCAGTGCCTGGTCGGTCGGCAAATTGAACGTGAGCGGAACCAGAAGTGCTATTGCGGGCGTCGGCCCAAGGCCCGGCAACACGCCCACTAATAGCCCCATGGAAACGCCCAGCACAATCATCAGCAGCGAATGAAGCGAAGCGAGAGACTGAACAACGCCAATCAGTTGAGCCATAGATCGTCCGCTCGTCGCCTTTCGCCCGCTTCAAGAGTTCTCGCTAATGTCCGGGACTTGCCGCCAACGCCTTCAGCACCTGCTCGAACAGCGCCTCCTGATGAATCATGACGGCCAGGAACGCAGTCTTGTCCAGATACCCCTCAAATCCGCCTTCGCCGTGCTGCGCCAGGAACGCCTTGAACGCAGGTGCGTCGGCCGCGCCTTGGCACAGATGGCGGAGCCGCGCCTCAATGGCAGCGGGCGTTCCGTGCTTCACTGCAAAGCCGCGCACCTGGCCCCACGTGAAATTCAGCCCGACTTCCCTGCTGATGGGGACATTACTGTAGCCCCCTATCGGCGTCGGCGAGAGCACAAGCAGGGGCCGCAGTTTTCCGGACTTGAAGAGCGATGCCAAAGCACCCCAGTTCTCGGCGATCAAATCCACGTGGCCGCCCAATATGGTCGTTATCCGCTCTCCCGGGTGGCCGTATCCGATATCGCGTGCCTTCAAGCCCAACAGGTGACTCGCGTACCAGGTTGCGAGCTCCGCCGAGCTACCATTGGCGGTCGTTGCGATGCTGACCGGGTGCTGCGAGGCGTACGCAATCATCGCCTTGGCGTTGGGGAAGCGCTTGTCGTCAGGACGCGCCGCGTACACGATGGCGTCGCTGTCGACCTGGCAGATCTCGTCGAAGTCGCGTGAGGTGTAAGACGTCTTCTTCTCCACCTGGAGCAGAGGTATCGTCGCATCGACCTCGAGCAGCGAATAGCCGTCGGCCGGAAGACCCATGATGTGATTCACCGCGCGAAGACTGTTCGCGCCCGGCAGGTCGAATACTCGAACGACGATGTGCGGATGCTGCTCGTGTAGCACTGCAGCGAATTCACGGGCCATCACGTCCGCGCCGCCGCCGGTTCCGAACCGCACGATGAGGTCGAGCGGCCTAGTTGGATACGCCGATGTAGCCGATGCGTTGGTCACACCAATGCCGAGAAACACCAAGCACGCCGCTCCAAGCGCGGCGAATCGGGTCATTGCCATGCTCTTCTCCTCCTTCGTCAAAACGATGATACGTACTCAAAGACAAAATGCTACATAGTGACCAAATGCTACATAGGCCGCCTACTCTCGTTGTACGATCTTCGAACGTCATGCACATCACGATGAGTGACAATGACTTGAGCGTTACGAATGACAGGGTGTAGACGGCCTCCATAGGGAACTCCACGCGCCATGCCGAGATGCGCCGCAGCACCACTATTTGTTCCGACCGGCCTGAGCTGCGGATCGAGCGGTGGCTGTGCCTAAACTCTGTTGCGCGTTCTTGTAGCAGTCTCGAAACCGTCACCAGCAGCGAATAGCGTGTATCCATTGGCGGTCTGGCCGAGCACGTAGGCCGCAGCGACTTGACTTGTCACGCCCGGACGCCCCTGTACCACGACCGGCGTACCAAAGTCCTTTTCCATCTGCGTGGCGAGAAGCCGGTACATCACGTTCTGCGGAACGCCGGGTTAGGACCCATGAATGGTGGTGATGGGCTTCGCCGGAAATTTGGCCGCCTGCGTGGTTACCGCGCAGAAACCCGCGACATCGACAGAGAACAAGGCAAGAACGCTCAAACGTTTCACTAACCGACCTCCTCCGTGTTAGCTGGCGACAAGACACCTCTGAACTAGAAGGGCTTGTCCCCGCGAATTTGTGCGCGATGCATAAGTCGACGGCTCGCCGGATCGAAAGCATTCCGACGGTGGAGCGTGCAACGGTTATCCCAAATGAGAAGGTCGTCTACGCGCCACTCCTGGTACCACGTGAGATCCGGGTTGGCCACATGCGCCCACAAGGCATCCAGTAGCGCCTCGCTCTCATCGAGAGACGCCCCCTCCACATAGGCATTTCTCCGGCGCCCCAAGAACAGTGCCTTGCGTCTGGTATCCGGATGAGTACGCACGATGGGGTGGACGGCGCCGGGCGCAGAACGCGGGTTCGCAACCTCGCTGAACCCCTTACGCAGCTCGCCGGCGCTGTTATAGCTCGCGTCATGCTTGATGTAGCGGCCTGCCACCGCTTTTTTCAGATCTTCGGGAAGGCTTTCGTATGCGACATACATGTTAGCGAAGCCCGTTTCACCTCCCGCGGGCGGCACCTCGAGCGCATACAGGACACTCGCCATCGGCGGATGATCGACGTAGGACATGTCAGTGTGCCATTCGGCCTCATCGCTCCCCAAACCGCCGATGCGCTTCCCGTCGACCACTATGTTCGAGAGCACGAGAATCTCGGGAAATTCAGGAAGCCAGCGCTGGCCGTAGGGATTGATCGGGGTAGTGTCGAGCTCGCCGAACTGACTGCTAAATCTGACCAGATCCGGGTCGGAGAGCCGCTGACCGCGGAAACGCAGGACCAGGTTTGAGTGCCACGCTTCGCGAACGCGCTCGAATGTTCCCGCATCGAGAGGCTTGGCCAGATCAACACCCAAGATGTCTGCGCCGAGGCAACTGCCATGTTGGACAACCGATACCTCTTCCGTCTTCATATGCGGATGGCCCTCCACCCTCAACCTATTGGCTAAAGAGCGCGGGTAAATGTTGTTCTAGGGATTTTAAAAATAATCGATCTGTATGACACAAGTCAAGCATAATCGATTTTCTTGACAGCGGAGCAGCAACCGGGAAAAGATCTCCCACATGGGAGAAGCGGGATGGGATCGCCGCTGGCCAACGTCCTGCTGATCATTTATTGCACGCAAGGTAAAGTGGGGACAAGCGCAGTGCTGATAGACGACCTTCACGCTTGGTGGCTTTCAATCCCATTACATACACCCTACTTCACGGCGCGCGCGCCTAGCGGCCGGGCTGCATTCGACGTTCTGCTAATACATATGACGACGTCCAACGGAACGTCCGGGTGGGGTGAAGCCTGCCCCGTCGATGGGGGCTACTCTCCCGAAACACCACAGACGGCGTGGGAAGCAATATGTCGCATTGCCCCGCTGCTCAGGCGGGCGAGTTCGGGCGATGCAGCGGAACGCCTTGCCCTAGAGAAAAGCAAGTTCCCGTTCGTCGCTAGCGCCTTTTCCGAAGCCCTCGCAGCCGCCGAACACGACGCCGTGCTTGCCCCTCTGGAGCACGGCACCGCGATCCAGCTGGCGGGAACGGTGAACAGCCTGGATACAAATCAGGCCCCGCGCCTCGCCGCGGAGCTCGTCGAGCAGGGATATACGACATTGAAGGTGAAGGTTGGTCTCGACCCCGCATCGGATGCCGTACGTGTGCGAGAGATCGTAAGTGCCGTAGGGAGTGCGGCAAGGCTGCGCGTGGATGCAAATCGAGGGTACAGCGAGGCCGACGCTTTGCAATTTGGCAGCAACGTCCCGGAGCAGGCGATCGAGGTCTTTGAACAGCCGCTTGCAGCAGACAACTGGGCCGGCCTAGAGCGGCTCGCGCGTAACGTCCCTCTTCCTCTCATGCTTGACGAGTCGATCTATGGGCCGGCAGACATTCGTCGCTGCGCCGGCTGGGCACGAGCGGTCAAGCTCAAGATGTCGAAAGCCGGCGGACCGCGCGCACTCATCCATCAAATCGACGTTGCACGGAAATGCGGCCTCGATGTGGTCATCGGCAATGGCATCGCGAGCGATCTCGGGTGTTACCACGAAGCACTCTGCGGAGTCCGCGCCGGGCTGACGAACGCCGGCGAGTTCAATGGCTTCATGAAACTTTCACATCGTCTGCTTCCAATCCACTGGCAGGTCGCAAACGGGGCTCTTTATCTTCCAGCGGGAATGTCGAGCGCGCCAACTCCGTCGAGCTTCGCGCATCTGACGGTGGCTGCATTCGGCTAAGAGCGCGGAACTCAGCCACATCGGCTGGGACTGTAGGAGTCAGAATGGCGTCCGTAGTACGGACGCCCGGCAGGGGCCACAGGTTCGATCCCCGTACCACCCACCAGAAATCGAAGCATTGCGTCCCACCCGGCCGGCGGTACGCGCGCCAGACACGCCGGCGCGCGCACCACTCCCGGTTCCCCCAAGACCTACGCCTTGAGCGCCGCCTTCACCCGCTCCGGCGTGAACGGAGCGGTGCGCATGCGCGCGCCGGTCGCATCGAAGATCGCATTGGCGAGGGCGGCAGGCACCACCGCGCAGGTGGGCTCGCCCGCGCCCCAGGACGGCTTGTCGGGCCGGTCGATGAGCGCGATCTCGATCTGCAGCACTTCCGGGAAGGTGAGGATCGGGTAGCTCTTCCAGTCGAGGCTGGTCACGCGCGAGCGGTCCCATTTGAGCTCTTCGAGCAGTGTGCGCGACAGCGTCTGGACCACGTTGCCTTCGATCTGCGTCCGCACTCCGTCCGGGTTGACGATGAGTCCGCAATCGTGCGCGACCACGAAGCGCGTCGCGCGCACGTGGCCGGTGGCACGGTTGACTTCGACTTCGCAAACCGCCGCGACGTAGGTGCGATTGCCGTCGTAGAACACGTATCTGATGCCGCGGCCTTTCAGCACGTCACCGCCGTCGTTCTTCTGCGGCGAGGGCCGGGCTTCCCAGTTGGCCTGCTTGGCGCACGCGCGGATGCAATCGGCGCCGCGCTCGTCCTTCAGCACCTTGAGCCGGTATTCGACCGGGTCGGCGCCGGCCGCCACCGCCAGCTCGTCCATGAAGCTCTCGTTGGCGAAGGTGCTCTGCAGGCGACCCGGTCCGCGCAGCCACGCCGGCCTGAACGGCGTGGATTCGATCTTGTGGACCGTGGACAGCATGTTGGGAAACTCGTACGGCGGCCTGGCGTTGTTTTCCACGGTGCCGGGGTTCATGTTGTCCGGCTCCTGCATGCCCGCGTCGCCCCGCTCCAGGCTCTGCGCCAGCAGCGGCACGTTCGCAAAGCCGCCGGTGCGATAGGGCAGCCAGGTGACGAAGTTCCAGCCGACCACGTTGCCGGAGGCATCCAGCGCGCCCTCCAGGTCGGCGACGTAGGGCGGCCCCTTCGGGTCCCAGCCGTGCTCGTCGGCGCGCATCCATTGCACGCGCACCGCCCTGCCCATCGCCTGCGACAGCAGGGCCGCGTCGGCCGAGGCGTCCTCGTGGCCGTTGCGGCCGTAGCAGCCGGCGCCCTCGAGGTAGATGACGCGCACCTGCTCGAGCTCGAGGCCGAGCATCTTGGCGATCTCCCGTCCCATCCAGTGCGTGCTCTGCGAGGCCGACCAGATAAGCGCGCGGCCGTCGCGGACCTCCGCGACCGAGCACGACGGCCCGATCGAGCCGTGTGTCTGCACCGGGTACTCGTAGCTGGCCTTCAGCGTCCTGGCGGCGGACTTGAACGCAGTGGCGACGTCGCCCACCTTCGCCGGCGGGAGGGTCTCCTTGATCGGCGTATTCCTCACGCCCTCGTAGACCTGGTCCATCGCCGGCAAGCCCGCCCAGTCGGACCATTTGCAGCGGATCGCCTGAGACGCCTTGATCGCGGCCCACTCGGTCCTCGCCACCACGCCGACGAAATCGCCCTTGACCACGGTCTTGACGAAGCCGGGCACCTTGCGCGCTTCGGCGTCGTCGACCGATTCGAGCTTAGCCCCGATCGCGGCCGGACGCACCACGCGCCCGTGCAGCATGCCGCGCAGCTTGAAGTCCTGCATGTAGGTGAATTCGCCGGTGACCTTGCCCGGGATGTCGACGCGCGCGATCGGCTTGCCGACGAGCTTGAAGGCGTCGGGCTTTTCAGCACGACTTTGTCGTCGAACGGGATGTCGAGCGCACTGCCGCTCGCCAGCGCGGCGTAAGTGACGTGCTTGCCGCCGCCCGAGATCACGCCGTTGTCCACCCTGAGCCCGTCCGCCGCCACAGCGAGCTTCCTGGATGCCAGATCCAGCGTCGCGCGCCGCGCACAGGCGGCGGCCCGGCGCAGCTGCTGGCCGGCCACCTGGACCGTGAGGCTGCCCCAGGTCGGCCCCTGGTCGGGCGTGAGCAGCGTGTCGCCCTGGACGATGCTGACCGCATCGAAGGGCACGTCGAGCTCGTCGGCGACCATCTGCGCGAGCGCGGTCGCGACGCCGGTGCCGAGATCGACGTGGCCGCTGTACACGGTCACGCGGCCGTCGCGGCCGATCGCGAGCCAGGCGTCCACCTCCTTGAAGTCCTTGGGCTTGGCGCCGCGCGTCTTGCCGAACGCCTCGGTCATCGGGCCGGCAAGGGAAAAGCCGACCACCAGCGCACCGCCCGACGTGAGAAATTGCCTGCGAGTCACCATCAGAGCAGCGTTCATGTCAGGCCTCCTTCGACGCACGCACGACCGCCGCCACGATGC
>Ga0307373_10012493_pt1 | contig 12044 bp, 11 predicted proteins | sample OX2MG_FD_202534 | JGI IMG/M metagenome (GOLD analysis project Ga0307373, IMG submission 202534) | Soil microbial communities from Risofladan, Vaasa, Finland - OX-2 | ecosystem: Environmental > Terrestrial > Soil > Coastal area > Acid sulfate soil | place: Finland: Risofladan, Vaasa | collected...
GGAGACAAAGTCATGGTCGTGGCGACCCCTGGGACGGCCGGCCAAGCCGGTTCCTCCGGGTCTTCGCCCCCATCGCTCACCCACCAGGTATCTGGGGTGGTCGAGGCAGTGAACATCGTGCCCAACCAGGACGGGTTCGACGTGGTCGATCTCATCGTCCCCGCCCCGGAGGGCACCGCTGTCGCCCAGCAGGCCTCCACTGGGCAGATCGCGCTCCTGGTCATCTCCAGGAACCCGTGATGGCACTGCACGCCCTCGTATCTCCCGGCGGGTCGCCGGGCGTCACCACCGCCGCCATCGCCCTGGCTCTCACCTGGCCCGGATCGGTGGTCCTCGCCGAGTGCGACCCCAGCGGCGGCGACATTCTGACCGGGCTGTTCGGAGGACATCTGCCGGCCCGCCCAGGGCTGCTGGCCGTGGCACTGGAAGCTGGCCGCGGCAGCGCCGCGGCAGGGGCTGCGCTGCAGAACCAGCTGGTAGAGATGGACGGGGACTTCACCCGGATGCTGCTGACCGGCATCACCGACCCCCGGCAGGTCAGCGGGCTCGTCCCGGCCTGGCCCGTGATTGCGCAGGCGCTGTCGGAGCAGCCGGGCGACGTTATCGCCGACTGCGGACGCCTGGGCGCGGGCGAGGCACCCCTGCCAGTCCTGGCGGCTGCCGCCACGATCACGGTGGTCATGCGGCCATCACTGCGTCAGGTTGCCAAGGCCATGCCGCGAATTGAGATGCTCACCGGGCTGCCCGGCGGCCCCGGCCGCATCACGCTGCTGCTCACCGGCCAGGGCCCCTACAGCGCTCGCGAGGTCGCCAAAGCGCTCGGCCGGCCCGCCCTGGGACTCCTGCCCCATGACACCAAGACGGCCCAGGTGCTGTCGGACGGGACGGGCAGTTGGCGCGGCCTGGCTGGCCGCCCCCTGATGCGTGCCGCTCAGGTGACCGCCCGGGCGTTGCGAGAGCATGCCGCCGTGATGGCCCCGCCGGGAGCACGCAGAACGAGGGCAGCGCGATGACCGGCCTGCAGTGGCCCGCAGCGGGCGTCCGGGCAGGCCCGCAAGACGGTCAGCATCTTCCCGGCCACGCCGCCTCACCCGGAGCCGGCCCACGGCTGAGGGGAGCGGTCGCCGAGATCCTTGAGAGGGTCGCCGCGCAACTCGCCGACGGCGCGCGCGAGCAGGACGTGATGCCCGTCATCCACAGCGCGGTCCAGGTCTGGGCGCAGCAGCAGGCAACCCGGGGCGGGCCGATGCTGTCCCCACAGGAGCGGGACGATCTCGCGCAGGCGATCTATGACCAGCGGTACGGGCTCGGCCCGCTGGAGGTGTACCTGCGTGACGCGGATGTGGAGAACGTCGACATCAACGGCTGCGACCAGGTCTGGGTCACATACGCCACAGGCGAGCGCGTCGCCGCGCAACCAGTCGCAGCCACCGACGAGGACCTTGCCACGATGATCCGCAAGCTCGCGGCGCGTGGCGGGCAGACCGCCCGGGAGTTCTCGGCGGCCGCCCCGCTGGTGAGCGTCGCGATCGGCCGGGGCATCAGGATGACCGGCACCATGGCGGTCACGCCGCGGCCCTGCGTCTCACTTCGCCGCCACGGATATAGGGACATATCGCTTGGCAGGTTGGCTGACCTGGGAACGCTGGATCAGACTCTGCACGCGTTCCTGGCCGCGGCGGTCAAGGCCAGGCTCAACATCATCGTGACCGGCGGGGTGAACGCAGGGAAGACGACGCTGCTACGGGCACTGGCCAGCGAGATCCCGGAAGGTGAGCGGGTCGCGACGCTGGAGTCGGAATACGAGCTGTACCTGCACGGATCACAGCGGCATCCGGACGTGATCGCGTTCGAGGCGCGCGAGCCCAACTCCGAGGGCGTCGGCGGCATCACGCTCCACCAGCTGATCGCCCACGCCCTTCGGCACAACCCGCATCGCGTCCTTGTCGGTGAAGCGCGCAACGACGAGATCATGCCGATGCTGGAGGCGATGAACACCGGGCAGGAAGGCTCGATGTGCACCATGCACGCCAACTCCCCGGAGGAGGCCTTCGACAGGATCCTGATCCTCGGGCTGCGCGGCGGTCTCGCACTGGCCGAGCGCGCCATCCACATCCTCGTCGGAATGGCTGTCGACCTCATCGTGCACATCCGCAAGCGGCACGACGGGCGGCGGAACCTGCGCTATGTGTCCGAGATCCTTGAGGTCATGCCACCCGGCGACACCGAGCGGCCGTCGGTGAACAGGATCTTCGTGCCCGAAGGCCCGGGAGGGCGGGCGCTCGCACGTCACACGCCGTCCCCGGGCCTGCTGCGCAGGATCGAGGCTGCCGGATTCGATACCCGGCTGCTGGATCACCACAAGGCGATGGCGGGAGGCTGGCAGTGAGCATACTGGCGGCGCTCGCTGGCGGGGTGGCCGCCGCCGGGCTGCTGCTGCTCATCCGCGAGTTCACCCGCAGGCCACCGCCCCTGGGTACCCCGCCCGGTCGCCGGCCGTGGGCACGAGGGTTCACCGCCGCGTCGTTACGGCGGATCCTCGTTGCGGTTGGGATGGGCCTTGGGGTTCTGCTGGTCAGCGGGTGGCCGGTGGCCGGTATCGCCACCGCCGCGGCAGTCGTCTTCCTGCCCAGGGTGACCACTGCGAAGGCGCAGAAGCGGCGCATCGCGGTCCTGGAAGGACTCGACCAGTGGACCCGCCGGGTCAGCGACCTGCTCACCGCCGGGCGGGCTCTGGAAGACGCCCTGGAAGCGTCCGCCACCAGCGCGCCGGCCGCTATCGCGGAGCCGGTCACCACCCTGGCGGGGCACCTTGCGGCCCGGACCGGGACCGACGCCGCGCTTCGCGCGTTCGCCGCCGAGATCGGTGACCCGGCCGCCGACCGCATCGCCGCCGCGCTGATCATCGCCACGAGCACCCGCGGCGGCGGTGTCCGTAACGTGCTGAACGCCCTCGCGGACCTGCTGGCTCGCGACGTCGCCGCCCGCCGGCAGGTCGAGGCCGACCGTGCACAGCACCGCACCACCCTGCGGTGGATCACCGGGTTCCTCCTGGCCTACACGGTCTTCGCGCTGCTCAACCGCTCCTATTCGGCGCCGTTCGGCACGTTCGCCGGCCAGGTGGTGCTGGCAGGCGTTGCCCTGCTGTATGCGACCGGGCTGGCCTGGCTCCATCACCTGGGCACCGCACCCTCCCCGGGCCGATTCCTTGACACAGCAGCGGGTCGCGGGGAGCCGACGGGTGCCACCGTGGCCGGGAGGCGCCGATGAGCATCGGGGTGGTTCTCGCTGGGGCATGTGCTGGGCTGGGGTGCTTCCTGCTGGTCCGGGAGATAGTTCCCGCCCCGCCCCGGCTGGATGAGGCACTCGCCAGGCTCGCCAGCGGCACCGCTCCGGACGCTGCTGGGGTGTCCCGCAGGCTCGCGCGGCGGGTGGCTGCCTCGGCTCCCTGGCTACCGGTTCCCTCGGCCGACCTGCGGCTGCTCGGCCAGGACACCGAGGCGTGGGTTGCTAGCAAGGTCGCCTTTGGTCTGGTCGGGCTGGCCGTGCCCGCTGCCTTGTCCGCTCTGCTCGCCCTGGGCGGGGTCAGGCATGGGTGGACGGCCCCGGCTGCGGTGTCGGTTGCCATGGGCGTGGCGTTCTTCCTGGCCCCTGACCTGGTGACCAGGGTCAACGCGGCAGAGAAGCGGGCCGGCTTCCGGCACGCCCTGACCAGCTACCTTGACCTGGTCGCCCTGGAGCGCAGCGCTGGGGCAGGCCCGACCGGGGCTCTGGAGGCCGCTGCGGACATCGGCGGCGGGTGGGCATTCGAGCGCATCCGTGCCGCTCTCGACCAGGCTCGCCGGGCCGGGTCCGAGCCGTGGGCCGGGCTGGCGCAGCTGGCACGCGAGACCGGTGTCTCCGAGCTGGCTGACCTGGCCGACATCGCGGGGATCGCCGGGCAGGAAGGCGCGAAGGTGCTCGACACCCTTATGTCCCGCGCGGCCGCGATGCGTTCCGAAGCCCTGGCCGCCGACTATGCGAAAGCGGCATCCCGCACGACAACGATGGTGGTCCCGGTGGCGCTGCTGGCGACCGGGTTTGTGCTCCTGCTGATCTTCCCCGACTTCTACCGCGTGTTCATCGCCTGATACGACCCGCCGACTGCTCTGGAGGGACACCATGAATCCGGACCCCCTGCTCTTCGCGGCCATCTTCCTGTTCAGCCGGGCCCGGCAGAGGGTGCGGGCAGCCCTCCGGGGAGATCCCGAGTCCGGGGCGATATCCCTGGAGTGGATCGCCATCGCCGGCATCCTGGTGGCCGCTGCCACCGCCGCTGGGGTCTTCTTCCTCGCCAAGCTCAAGTCCTGGGAAGCAAAGATCCCGTAAGCCTCACGGCCAGGCCATGCGCGCAATCAAGCTCCGCTCTGCGGGCGATGACAAGGGAGCGCTGACGCTCTCCTACGTGATCATCGTGCCGGTCCTGCTGCTCGCCCTGATGGTGATCACCCAGACCGCGCTCTGGTACCTGGCACGGCAGGCCGCTCTGGCGGCTGCCCGGCAAGGCGCCGACGCCGCGAGGGCGCAGAGGGCACAGCCCGGGGAGGGGCCGAAGGCGGCGCTCACGTTCGCGCGCACAGCCGCATCCGGCTACCTGCGGAATCCCGCCTCGACCGGCAAGGGGAGCAACGCCCAGACCGTCCAGATCACGGTGACCGGCGCAGTGCCGTCCTTCGTGCCCGGGCTGGTGATCCACGTGACCGAGGTGGCACGGGCTCCGGTCGAACGGTTCACGACACCCTGACCGCCACCTAGGTGAGGTGATGAGGTGGGAAGATCCCGCAAGACGCGCGGGGAAGCGGGCGATGCCTCGCTTGAGCTGGTGATCCTCGCGCCGGCGGTGTTCGCGATTCTCGCACTGGTGATCGCAGCGGGCAGGACGTCGATCGCTGACGGGGCGGTAGCCGCAGCTGCCCGCGACGCCGCCCGGCAAGCCTCCTTGGCCCGCACCCCGGGCGCCGCACAGGCCGTCGCACTGGCAAGCGCCGACGCGGCGCTACGGCAGGACGGCCTGGACTGTTCCCCCCACGTCACCGTCAGCACGGGCGGCTTCAGCGTTCCGGTCGGCCAGCCCGCGACGGTGTCGGCCGCCGTGACCTGCACCGTGTCACTGTCAGACCTGCTGGTGCCTGGGATGCCCGGTTCCAGGACACTCCGGGCGTCCTTCGCCTCACCCCTGGACCCGTTCCGCGGCCGGTGACCGGCCCCATGCAGGCGCTGTCACAGTCACGTCACGCCACCCACCCGAGGATTGACAGCAACGGGAGGTAAGGACCGTGCCGATCCGGCGCAGCAGGCCCGCGGGCCAGGGCAAGCGGGCACCCGGCCAGGCGGGTCGCTGGCGTGGGCTCCGCGATGACCGCGGCTCGATCACGCTGATGCTGACGGTCTTGTTCGTCGTGCTGCTTGGGTTCGCTGGCATCGTCATCGACGGCGGCGCCAAGCTGCGCGCCGCCGAGAATGCCGACGCCATCGCCCAGGAGGCCGCCCGCGCTGGGGCGGGAATGGTGAACCGGTCGGCGGCTTACTCCACCGGGACGTTCGCCGTCGACCAGGCGCAGGCGATCGCCGCGGCCCGCTCCTACCTGGCCAGCACCGGCCACCCGGGCACGGTCACCGCCGATGGCTCCCGCGCGATCCGGGTCACGGTCACGGTGACAGAGCCGACCGCTGTCTTGTCCATCATCGGGATCACAACGATGAGCTCAACCGGGGTGGCGACCGCCGATCTCGTCACTGGCGTGACAGGGCCGGGCACGTGAGACCCCGGACCCGGCAGGCGGGCGCCCTCCTGCGCGGTCTGGCCGCCATGGCCACGCTCGCCGTGCTGATCATCGGCCTGCCGGTTCTGTTGCTCAAGACCGGGGGCTCCCCGATCCCGGGCCATATCCCGTCCTGGCATCAGATCAGCTCAGCCGTCCTGCGTCGCGACGACGGGACCCTGTTCCTGGACGCGGTCCGCGACATCAGCTGGCTGGCGTGGGCTGCCTTCACCGTGGCCGCGCTCGCCGAGGCGCAGGCTGCTGTGCGCGGGCGGCAGGCACCGCGGCTCGCCGGGCTGGGGGGCATGCAGGGCGCCGCCGGGCGGCTGGTAGCCCTGGCCGCGCTGGCGTTCTCCAGCCCGGCTGGTGTGCTGGCCGCGGCCCCGCCCGCGGCTGTAGCCGCCACGGCCCTGGTCACCCCGCCGCTCCCCTGGCGGGCACCGGCTCCGGTCAGCCCGCACGAGGCCAGCAGGGCCGCCTACCGGCTGGTCACCGTCCACCCGGGCGACTGCCTGTGGACGATCGCGGCACACTACCTGGGGGCGGGCGACCGGTATCCCGAGATCGCCAGCCTCAACCTGGGGCACGAGATGGGGGACGGGCGGGTGTTCAGCGACCCGGCGCTGATCTTGCCTGGATGGCAGTTGCGGCTGCCGCCCCGGCCCGCCGGGACACCCGGCACCTCACGCGCACCGCACCCTGCCGGGCACCATCGGGGACATCCATCCCGCCACCCGCCTTTCAGCAGTCCCCACCGGTCGGCAATAGCGCCATCTCCGGCGGCCGACACACTTCCCGTTTCGCCAGGTTCTTCGCCCTTCCCGGTGGACGGGGCCATCAGCGGCCGGTCCCCGCATCCCGCCCGGAGCCCGGCACTGCCGCGCCCGCTCAGGCTCCCGCAGCCCAGCACAACCTTGAGGTCTACGCCGCGGGCGTGCTCACCGGTGGTGTGCTGGCCGCTCTGGCCCGGATGCGGCGCCGGCAGCGGCAGAACCGCCGGCAAGGCCGGCGCATCCCGCTTCCGGCCCGCGCGGCCGCGCTGCGGGCGGAGCAGCGGCTGCGGTCAAGGGTTCCGCCCGAGCATTTGCAGGCCCTCACCCTCCGGGCGGCCCTGCGCGAACTGGCTACCGGGATCATCGAGGCTGACGCCTCCCTTCCGGGGATCGCTGGCCTGCATGTCACCCCGGAACTGCTTGAGGTCCTGCTCACCAGCCCCGCAGCCGGCCCGCCGCCTGCCCCGTTCACCGTCGCGCCCGGGCGGCAGGGCATGTGCTGGCAGCTGGTTCTGCCTGGTCTGGCCCCTGCGCGGCCGGAGGCTGGCCGGGAGGCCGGCGACCTGCTGCCTGGGCTGGTAACCGCGGGGCTCAGCGACGCTGGCGGCTACCTGCTGCTGGACCTGGAGTCCCTGCAGGTAACCACGTGCGAGGGTCCGGCCCGCCTGGTGGACCGGGTGCTCGCCAGCATCGCCACCGAACTGGCGGCCAGCCAGCTTGCTGGCTGGTATGACCTGCTGCTCGTCGGCTTCCGGGAACTTCAGGCCGTGAGGGGCAGAGCCGAATTCTGCGCGACACTCGACGAGGCGCTGGACCTGGTGGCGGCACGGTCCAGCGAGCGGGCGCACCAGATGGCCGCGGTGGGCCCCGGCGACATCCGGCTGCGGCGTGCCGCCAGGCCAGACGGCTGGGACCTCACGTTGCTGGTCTCGCGGATCGCACCCAGCCCCGGCGAGATGGCCCAGCTGCTGGAACTGACCTGCCCCGGCATCGCGGCGCTTGTCGCGGCTGGGCCAGGAAGTAGCGGGCACGTGGCCGCGCCGGCCAGCATCCAGCTGGCCGCCGATCCGGACCGCCCGGACGGGATCATCGCCCGCATCAGCCCGCTTGAGATCACGGTCCGGCCGCAGCCGCTCAGCCGCGAGGACTACCAGGCACTCGTCACCCTGTTCGCCGCCGCGGCCGACCCCGGCGACATCGGCGCAGATGAGCCGCCTTACCGCGACTACGGCGCACCATCCTGGCTGCCGCTCGCAACCGCACCGCCCGTCGTGGCCGAACTCAGCGACCCGCCCGACGCCAGTGACCTCCCCGAGCGGGGAGAAGTCCCTGAGCCCCGTGTGGGGAAAGCGAACGCTGCAGCCGGGCCACCTACGGACGGCGGCAATGACGACCGGCAGGCACACCGAGAGCCCTGTACCGCAGGACAGTCTGCCCCCGAGGTACCGCTGCCGCCTGCGGGCCAGCGCTCGTCGACCGTCCTGCAAGTCAGCGTCCTTGGCCAGTTCGCTGTTACCGGCCCGGCCGGGCCGTTGCAGGGTGCCCAGGCCGAGCTGGTTCTGGCGCTCGCGCTCAACGGCCCGGCAGGACTGTCGATGTCAGGGCTGCGCACCATGCTCGGCGAGGATGCCGACCACCCCAAGACCGGTGACGCCGTGCGGCAACTCATCGCCCGTACCCGCCGCCAGGCCGGGGAGGCGCCAGATGGCCGCGAGTGGATCGAGCACACCGGCGGCGGGCAGTACGCGCTGCATGAGGACGCGGCCCTCGACTGGGCACGTTTCCACACGCTTGCCGAAAAAGGCGTCCGCAGTGGCAACGGGGACGATCTGCGGTCAGCGCTGGCGCTGGTCCGCGGCGAACCGTTCACCGGATGCTTCCCGTGGTGGCTGGAGACTCCTCTCATCGAGACCGTGCGGGCTGAGATCGTAGACGCCGCGGAGACCCTCGCCCGTCTGGAACTCACCACCGGTGACCCGGCCGCCGCCGCCCGGGCCGCCCGGACCGCGCTCGCCGCCGACCGCACCGCCGAGCAACTGTGGCGGGCGCTCATGCGCGCCGAATACGCGGCCGGGAACCTCGCCGGAGTGAGGGCAGCATGGAAGCAATGCCTGGACGCAATCCAGGACATCGCCCCAGGCGGCGAACCCCATCCCGACACTGTCGCGCTCTACCGCGAACTGACCAGCGGCACCTGTCCCCAGCCCGCGGGGCTGAGCTGATGAGGCAGAGCGCAACATCCAACCGACCGGGTTCGCTGGAGACTCGATCAGCCACCAGGCGTTGACACCCGGCTGATCAACGGGATCCAGGCCACGCTCCGCTTGGTTGTTTGCTGTTTTCGCCGGGTCAGCGGAACGTTGAGGGTATGAATCCCTCGTGGGAGGACTCCGCCAGACGGTCGCCCGTCCAGCGACGGCCTCCCCTGGAACCTCGTCCAGCGGGCGGTGGCTGGGAAGAGGTGCTTGGCCAGGCCGAGCAGCGGCAGGCATGCGAGCGACTCGAGGAAACCTTCCTCGGAAAGCTTGACGTGCTTACCCAGCGACAAGAGGGTGCCATGGCGTCCTGCGTCTACCTAGAGGAGCAGGACCTTCAAGAGACGCTCGCCCACGTCCGGGAACGGATTCGGCAGCAAGGCTCCGAACTCGCCAACGAGCATGAGCAGGATCTGCGAACCGCGGCGGGATTGCTGTCCCCGGACGAAATCACGACATGGCTTGGCCGGTTCCGTGAGGCCTGTGACGTTCGGGTAAAGAGCCTGGAAAGCGACATTCAGCTGGTGTCCGCAGTCATTGACCGCCGTGATGCTATCGAGCACGCTCATGCGGAACGCGCAGGGCTGCTGGGAGCAGCTGGCTTGCGGCAGGCAACGCCCCACAAGGCTGGGCGTGACGTCGCGCTTGCCGTGATCCATGGGATGGCCGTTATGGCTGGCGGCCACAACGGCACCGGAATGGCTGCCGGGCTCGTGGGCAGGATGGCGGCGACGGCGCGAGCTCTTGTCATGGCCACGACGATGGAGCGGGACAATGATCTGGCGATAACCGTGCCGGTGTCGCTGGCTGATGGCAAATTCAGCCTTCATCTGGCCACGGCCATGTCAGGCTGCAGGGCGGCAGGTAACGGTTCACCTGACTGCACCGCGCTGGATCAGGTTGTGGCGGAAGACGGCAAGATCATCTGTCCGCTGGTCTACCTGGTGGATGTGCATGAAGAGGGTCATCACGCGGACTGCGGGCCCGAGCCTGGCAGGCAAGCGCCCGCAGACCGGGCTCGCGCGTATCCCGCAGGCACGAGTGCCGTCGCCAGGCCGGCGGTTGGCCTCATCATCAGGGGACCAGCCGCCCAGGTCACCGGCGGGCGCCGGGTACTCGACGCCGACGTCCTAGCCTCATTCGCAAGATCGGCCATATTCCACAAGGTCTATGACGGCAAACCCCAGGCTGCCGCGGTGGCGTTGCGCATTGCCCAGGCGCTGGAGGTAGTTGTCCTCATGGATCCGGGCATCAACGGCGGCGTGTGGGCTGACCTGAATCCAGCCACCCAGGCGCCGGCGGCCACGCTACTCATCGACGGTTACGCTGACGGCCAGCTGAGATTTCTCCGGTCACGATGACCAGGCTGCTGCCCAGGCCGTCAGATTCACCACCTGGTGCTCGTCAAGCTCGCCCAGTCGCTTGGCCCACTGGGCGGGCGACGAGGCGGGATCGCTCTCATCCAGGATTTCTGTTTCCTCGGCATTCATCACCGTGCCCCTGAACGTGTCCGCCGCTGTGTAGCTGACAACGAGCGGGCCGAGCCGCATCGTCGCTGGGCCGCCAGCGTTCATTGCGAGCAGCAGGCCGCGCAGTTCCGTCAGGCCGGGCAACGAGATGCTGTCATCCCGGCACGTGGCGAGCAGACTGCCGAGATGCTGCTCGGGCGACTGGCCATCCGGCGAGTGCCATTCCACGTAGTAGAAAACACCTGCCGGTCCGGCTTGCTCACGGAACACAAAATCGAGGTTGACTGCCCGCAGGAGCGCTTCATAAAGGCAGGGCAGGATCTCCGATGCTGCCCTGCCCTCCGCTTGGGTAAAGCCCGGCAGGATCCGTGTGGACGGATCCGCGCTGGTCAGCCGGACGCTGTGATCGAGCCACCTCCGCAGCTGGGAACGCAGGTCGCAGCGATCAAGGTCTAGCAACTCGACGTCCTTGGCCAGAACAAGCAGCTGCTGCTTGAGGTCGGTCAGGGTCTCGGCTGTCTGTTCGGTGGCAGCGGCAAGGCCGTCCCGCAGCTCGCCCAGAGCCGCAGCTTGCCGGTCCGCTTCAGTCCGCAGCTGCGTGGCGTCCGCCGCCAGGTCGCCAAGCGAGGGGAGCTCTGCGGCGAGCTGGCCAAGGGAGCCCAGTCGCGAGCCATGGTCGGCGGTTAGCTGACCGAGCGAGTCCAGGCGCGAGTCGTGTTCCCTCAGCGTCGTCGTCATCACTTCACGAAGTTGGCTCACAGATCTTGTGATACCGGACGTTGTTTCCTGAGCATTTTTGTATTCATCGGCCAGGGTTTGCCAGTCCGCTCTATAGCGCCCGGCAAGCCTCTGCTCGGCCTCTCTCACCTGCTCTGCACTGCCCGCGTTTGCCCGGCGTTCGGCTGCCGCCATGTCTTGAGTGTGCTTTACCTGTTCAGCTCGCAGGATAGTGAGGTTCTGCTCAGCCTCGCTTAGCCTCCGTCCGTACACATCCGACCGGCGGTGAAAGACGTTAGCAAGATACAGGCTGGCAGCCGCGACAATAACGGCGGCAAGGGCAAGCAATAGCTCCACAAGGCTCCCTTCCAGTACGCGGCCGTGGTCATCCTCTCTGCCGCGGGCCGACGGTTCGAGCGACGGCAGCTATCGACAAGGCGACTGCCGCTAGAGCCGCGATTCCGATCAGCCAGTTCTGCACCCCTGCTGGCCCCGCTGGGGCGCCTTCAGCGTGACCGGTTGGCGTGGAGTGTGTGGGGCTTGCGGCCGCCGAACTCGCTGGACTGGCCGAGGGGCGGGCAGACGCGCCAGCCGACGCATGGGATGTCCGCGGCGAAGGGGACTGGTGAGCTGGGTGCGCCGGCCGGCTCGGCGCGGAATGCACGTTGCCGAACGCCGAGGAGTGCGGTGGGTTTGAGTGGTTGCCCTGAGCCCCGAGTAGTACACCTAGCAGCACGGCGATGAGGAAGCTGGAGCCCTTCATCGGCATCACTCTCAGCTCGGCCCGGCGGGCCGTCGCCCAACATTCTGTTGCCAGCGTCCGGTAAGGGCAACGGGCAGCCAGCCAGGCTCTGCCCGTACGCCGAGGGAACCAAGATCTTTCGATCAGGGCTATTTACGTGCGGTAATGGCCTGCCGCATGATCGGAGTGTTCGGCATGTAGGGGGCCCGGCTGTGCTGCACGTGGCGGATGCCGGCCGAGAGGTTGGTGTCGCCATGAGCACAACGAGACGGAAGCCGTACAAAAAG
>Ga0307373_10012494_pt1 | contig 12043 bp, 14 predicted proteins | sample OX2MG_FD_202534 | JGI IMG/M metagenome (GOLD analysis project Ga0307373, IMG submission 202534) | Soil microbial communities from Risofladan, Vaasa, Finland - OX-2 | ecosystem: Environmental > Terrestrial > Soil > Coastal area > Acid sulfate soil | place: Finland: Risofladan, Vaasa | collected...
CGCCCGCTTGGCGCGCGCACTAGGGCCGGGGACCCCTCGAGCCCCAACCCTGGTGCGCGCGCTCGCTCGCCTTGGGTGGGCGTGGCGTCACGCTCTCTCCGTCAGGCGAAGCATGAAGTCGGCTAGGGCACGGATGCCGCCGTAAAAGCTGGAGAGCGCAAACTTCTCGTTCGGGCTATGTAGGCCGTCGTCGGGGAGCCCAAAGCCCATCATCACTACCGGAGCCCCGAGTTCGGCCGCGCACAAGGCCACCACCGGAATCGAACCTCCTGAGCGGATAAACACCGGCTCGGAGCCAAAGACGCGGCGCAACGAGGCCACGGCCGCGCCCACGTAGCGGTTATCAGGCGAAACCAGCACCGGCGGCGCGGTGCTCAGTATCCGCACCTGGCTGGTGCAGCCGGCCGGGGTCAAGCGCTGCACGGCCGCCGTAAACTGCGCCGCGATCTCCTCCGGATCCTGATCCGGCACGAGACGCATGCTGATCTTGGCCGCGCCCCGTGCCGGAATCACCGTCTTGGCCCCAGCCCCGGTAAACCCGCCGGGGATGCCATGCACCTCGAGCGTGGGCCGCGCCCAGGTGCGCTCAAAGACGGAGAAACCGGCTTCACCGGTGAGCGCTGGCGACCGCACCTCGTCACGGCGGAACGCCTCCTCGTCAAACGGCAACCGCCGCCAGGCTTCCTTCTCCTTCACCGCGGGCGGCGCCACGCGATCATAGAACCCGGGTATCAGGATTTTCCCCTCCCCTGATTTGAGCCCGGTGATGATACGCGCCAATGCTTCCAGTGGGTTGGGCGCCGCGCCGCCATAAAGACCGGAGTGCAGATCCCGCTCGGCCCCTTGCACCTCAACTTCCGTATACACCATGCCCCGCAGTCCCACATCGAGTGAGGGCAATCCGGGCGCATACATGGCCGTATCGCTCACCACCACGCAATCACACGCCAGTTCGGCGTGATGGGCGCGGATATACGCCTCCACCGATTCACCACCCACCTCTTCCTCACCTTCGATCAAAAACCGCACGTTGACCGGCAGCGCGTGCTCGGCCTGCATCCATGCCTGCACTGCTTCAATTTGGGCAAAGACTTGGCCCTTGTCGTCGGCGGCGCCACGGGCGTAGATGTTGCCATCGCGCAGGGTCGGCGTGAAGGGCGGCGAAATCCACTCCGCCAGCGGGTCAGGGGGCTGAACGTCGTAATGGCCGTAGAACAACACCGTCGGCGCTCCCGCAGCATGCAGCCAATCGGCATAGACCAGCGGCAGGCCGTGCTCACGGACCATGAGGCGCTGCACATGCTCCAATCCCATGGCCGTGAATTTGGACATCAGTAACTGCACGGCGCGTTCACAATCTCCGCGGTGTTCCGGCAGCGTGCTCACGCTGGGGAGGCGCAGCAGGGCGAAGAGTTCATCGAGCGCGGCGGAGCGGCGGGAGTCGATTACGGCATCGAGAGCGTCTAAGCGTGAAGTCATGGCTTTTACCGAGTATACGGCTGGGAATGCGGCGCCCCTGCAATCAACCTTAATCGTTGCCGCCCACCCCGATGATGCGGTGCTGGGCGCGGGCGCTTGGGCCGCCGCCTCTACCGGCTCGCTGGCGGTGGCGTTTCTCACCGACGGCGTACCGGCGGAGCCGCAATACTTCGCGCCCGGGTTCACGGACCCGAAGCGCTACCGCGCCACCCGGCGGCGGGAGGCGCGAGAGGCGTGGCGCCGGCTCCGGCCCGAAGCGCAATTGCACTTTGGCACCGTGACCGACCAGACGCTGGCCTTCCATCTCCCCGCCGCTGGCGCCTGGATCCACGCCCTCCTCGCCACGGTGCAGCCGCAGCGCGTGCTGGTGCCAGCGTTCGAGGGTGGACATCCCGACCACGATGCCGCCAACCGGCTGTTGGCCGTGCACGCCGCCCACTTGGACGTCTGGGAATACGCTCTTTATTCCGTCTGGCACGGCGTGATGCTCCATCAGGCCTTTCCCGACGGCTCGGGGCGGCGTCCGGCGGCGCACGCTGCCGCCTATGCCGCCAAGCGGCATGCCCTCGCCGCCTATCGCTCGCAGCGCGCCACGCTCGCCAGTTGTAGCGCCGCGGCTGAAGCTCTGCGGCCGCTGCCGCGCTACGATTACGGCCAGCCCGCCCGCGATGAACCCTGTGTCTACGAGCGCTGGGGCTGGCCCTGGCGGGCGCGGGATATCGCCCTCGCCCTGGCCGCCTATCGGGCATGACACGCAAATGATGCGCCTGCTTACCCTGACGTATCCGCTCACACCGGTGTCGGATGCCGCCTGCGGCGGTACCGAACAGATGGCCTATCATCTGCTGCACGGCTTGGCGGCCGCACGGGACGGCATCGAGGTCACCTGGATTGGCGCCGCAGGCAGCACCGGCCCCATCCCTTGCCTGACCTGGACCGAGGTGATGAACCGCTATGGCCTGGAACCTCCAAGCCCGGCCGTGTACACCCCCGACCGGCTGGCCGATCTGCAGCGGCGCTGCAACCTCGCCGCCTTACGCTTCATCGCCGACCACCGGCCCGATCTGGTCCACAATCAGGGCGCCTGGCTCGCCCCCGCACCCGCCAACGTGCCGGTCTTGTTCACCTTGCATCTGGCGCGGTCGTTATATTCCGCCAGTCTGTTCACCGCCCCACCCACCACGCTGCACTTTCAATGTGTCAGTGCCACTCAGTGGCGGCAGTACCAGCACACCGCCTGTTGCGGCGTCATCGGCAACGGCATTGATCTGGCAACGTACGCCCCGCGCCGCCGCCCGCCGGCCGCCGATGCCCCGCTGCTGTACTTGGGCCGCATTTGCCCGGAAAAGGGCGCCCATCTGGCCATCGCCGCCGCCCGCCGCGCACGCCGCCGCCTATGGCTGGTGGGAGCGGTCGCGCCCTTTCCCAGCCATCGGGAGTACTTCGAGCGCGAGATCTGTCCCGCGCTGGATGCCGACATTCGCTGGTTGCCGCCACCGGGAGCGGAAGTGAAGCGCCAGTTGCTGCAGCAAGCCGCGGCCGTGGTGATCCCCTCGCTCATCGACGAGACCAGTTCGCTGGTGGCCATGGAAGCCGCCGCCAGCGGCGTACCGGCGTTGGCCCTGCGTGCCGGTGCCTTGCCGGAGATTGTCGCCGATGGCGAGACGGGCTATATCGCCGACACCTGGGAGAGGCTGGCCGACGCCGCCTCGCCCGCGGCGCTCGCCTCCATTACACCCGCCGCGTGCCGCGCCCGCGCCCAGCAGCACTTCTGCGCCCGGCGCATGTGCTGGGCCTACCTGGATCTGTACCGCCGCCTCGCCACCCGCGCCGCCGCCTCGCCGCATCAGCACTTTCAGGCCACCTCGATCTGCTCGACATAGCGGTCGTAGTCAGAGTGGCTCGCCACTTTTCGCTGGGTCGCTCCCGCTGGTCGCTTGTGGGCGGGCTTCGATGGGCGGCAGCGGGCGCCCGCTCTGCTCGTGGCGCTTCCAAGCTGCCTCGAACCGGGCGGCAGCAGCAGCCGGACACCACCATCCAGCGTCACCAGCCGCCCGCGGCGGTGCATCGCTAGCGCCAGCAGGTACGCATCGGTGACTTGACGATGCCCGAACAAGCGCGCCTGGGTCACCCGTGCCGCTGCCTCCAACGACAAGGAGCCGGGCCAGAATCGATGGGCGGGATGCCGCAAATTGTGAGCCAGCAGATCCAGCGCGTTTTCGGCCCTGGGGGCGCCCGGCGAAAATGCCGGGTTGGAGACGATGCGGACGAAGCCCGCCTCGGTAATCGGACACGTCGCCCAGCCCGCGCGCGCATGCGCGAGGAAGCAGGACAGCGAGCGGCTCTCGGCAAACTGCCGGGCCCGGCGCATGAGTGCCTCATCGATGGAAATCGTGGTGCGCACCACCCGCATGATGACAATCTTTGATAGTGATGTCTTTGGATAGGCGATGCCAGCGGGGCCGGTATAAGATGCCGCGATGCCGGATTTTCGCGATCGTCTTCGTTCCGCGGCTTCCCGCACGCTCCGGCCCGCGCGCCGGGCGGCGCACGAGGTGCTATCGGCGGCACGGGGCGGCCGGGGCGTGCGCGTGCAGGCCGCTCCCGATTGGAGCGTCGCCGTCTCGCCCGCCGGCTACGAAGATCTACGCTACTGGTTGCGCTACGAAGGCGCCACGCTGACCCTGCTGCGCCGCCTCTGGCAACCGGGATGGACGGTGCTGGACGTGGGCGCGCACCACGGCCTGTTCAGCCTGTGCTGCTGCCGGCCCGGGGCACTGCCCAAGCGTATTGTCACGGTGGAACCCTCGCCCGAGGCGCTGCCTTTGCTGCGGGCCAACCGCGCCGTACATCCGGATCTCGACTGGCGCATCGTCGCCGCTGCCGCCAGCGACACCGCCGGCATATTGACGCTGCACACCGGCTTCATCCACATGCTGGTCGCCGATCCCGGCTTGCACGCTTCCGCCGGCGGGGAGCGGCGCACGGTGGTGGTTCCCGCGGTCACGCTCGATGACCTGGTGGAGGAGCACGGCCATCCCGACTTGGTCAAGATCGACGTCGAGGGCTTTGAGGACGCAACCGTGCGCGGCGCCCGTAATACGTTGGCCGCGCCGGCCGGCCGGCCCGCCATCATCCTGGAGTGGCACTGGGCCATGTTGCGCCAGCGCGGCCGGGATCCGTTCGAGGCGGTTGCACCCCTCATCGACGCCGGCTACAGTTTCGAGCCCTACGAATATCCCGAACTGGGGGTGGTGGCGGGAGACGCGTTGCACCGTCTGCCGGAACGGGATATCTATCGTGTCCTCTGCCGTTAACTCAGGCTCATGATGTCGAGCTTGCCGCCGCCAAGCAACGCCACCAGGCTGTGTTCCAGACAGGTGGTCAGGCTGTGGAAGGCGAGGTCCACCTGGGCCTCGCCCATGAGCTTCAAATCGGAAGTGCGCCAAATGCGGAGACGGTTGAAGCTATCGTCGGCGTCTTCCTTCATGCACAACAGGTACTCCGAGCCCAGACCAAACTCCAGCACCGGCAGCGTGTTCGCCTCCAGCGGCAACAGGTTGGCCTCGACCCCAGTGTCGACATCGATGAGGGAGACGTGGCGTTCGTTGTTTTTGAAATCGACCATCTCGACCGCCAGCAGTTTGCCGTCGGGAGAGAGGGCGTGGACGCCGGCGCCGATGCCGAGGTCGATATCGGTCTTCACCTTGCCGCCCGGCTCCAGGCCCAACAGCCGGAACTTGCGGAAGATGAGGTCGGCGCCTTCGATCTGCTGCACGGCGCCCACGGCTTCCCGTCCAAAGCAGACAAAGCCGCCGTCCGAGCAGGCCAGGCCGCGCACCTGAAAGTCGGGCAGCGCGACGGTAGCCAACGCTTGATGGGGGTCGACGAGCGCGCCCGCGAGTTGGGCCCGCGCCGGCGCGCCCGGCACCGGCAACGCATCATGCCAGAACAGCGCCGCCGGCCCGGCTCCCGCCGCGCGGAAGGCGCAGGTTTCGACCGGCAGCGGCGCCTCCGTGGCCCAGCGCGAGGCGCCCGTGGCGGCGTCGAACACCTCGACCCGGCCGCGCGTGGCGGGGTGGTTGTCGCTGACGTTGACGGCGGCGATAAAGCGTCCGTCCGGGCTGTAGCGCAACTGCGCTAGAAAACCGCCGTAGCCAAACTCGGCCCGCGCCTCGCCGCTCTCGGCGGAGTAGGTCCGGAACTGTTTGTGCCCCACCGCGATCTCTTCGCCATCAGGCGAGAACGCCAAGCGGGTGAGCAGGTACTCCTCAATTGGAAACGAGTGAACGGGATCGAGTTGAATCATTGTGGAAGATATCGGCACACGGTGATCATCGGCGTCCTTAAATCGTTTGCCCGGGCCGAAGTTCGACGACTTCGCAGGGGGTGCCGGCGGCGCTGAGATATTGCCGCAGCTCGGCCGGCGTGCCCGCTAACATTGGCCAAGTGCCAAAGTGAATCGGAATCACCGCCGGCACGCCCAGCAGGCGGCAGGCGACGGCGGCCTCACGCGGATCCATGGTGTAAAAACCACCGATGGGCAATACGGCCACCTCGGGACGGTAAATCTCGCCGATGAGGCGCATATCGCCAAACACCGCCGTGTCACCGGAAAAGTAAACGCGCAGGCCCTCGGCAAACTCTACCACGTAGCCGGCGGGCTCGCCCAAATAGACGGTGGCGCCGTCGTGATCGATGCTGCTGGAGTGGTCGGCGTGCACCATGGTGACCTGGGCGCCAGCCACGGCGAACGTCCCGCCTTTGTTGGCCGCCACCAGGCGGTCGCGGGCCACGCCTTGCGCGCCCAGATAACCGGCCAACTCGACCATGGCCACCACCTGCGCTCCGCTGCGCTGCGCCAGCGGCAGCGTGTCGCCCACATGGTCGGCGTGGCCGTGGGTGAGTAGAATCGCATCGCAGGCGGTGGGCGATTTCTCCGCCTCCGGACAGAGCGGGTTGCCGGTAAGCAGCGGGTCGATATAAAAGACTTTGCCGCCCGAGCGCACCCGCAAACAGGCGTGCCCCAGCCATGTGATTTCAACGCCGCGGGTCTTCAGCATGAATCGATCTCCGTCCCTACCCTAAATATAAGCCGCCATTGACCGACAGCGTTTGTCCGGTGATGTAGGCGGCGCCGCCGCTGACCAGAAACAGCACCGCGGCCGCCACGTCGGCGGGCGATCCGATGCGGCCCAGCGGAATACGTTCAATCAATTTTTCCCCAGCTTTGTCACCCAGGCCGGCGGTCATGGCGGTAGCGATGAAGCCCGGGGCCACGGCATTCACCGTCACCTGCCGCGACGCCACCTCGAGCGCCAGCGATTTGGTCAAACCGATGAGCCCGGCTTTGGAGGCCACGTAGTTGGCTTGGCCGGGGTTGCCGGTTTGACCCACGACGCTGGCGATATTCACGATGCGGCCCCAGCGCTGGCGGATCATGCCCGGCAGCACCGCCTTGGAGCATAGAAAAGCGGCGGTGAGATTGGTGGCCAGCACCGTGTCCCAATCCTCGCGGCGCAGGCGCAGTGCGAGCTGGTCACGGGTGACGCCGGCGTTGTTGACGAGAATATCGACGCGGCCGAAACGGCTGGTGGCGGCGGCCAGGGCGGCGGCGATTTCGGATTCTTGCGTGACATCCAGCGGGCAGGCCAATGCTTGGCCTCCCATGGCGGCAATTTCGGCGGCAAGCGCTTCCAACGCCTCCCGGTTGCGGGCGGCGGCGGCGACGGCGATTCCGGCGGCGGCGAGTTGCCGCGCAATCTCGCGCCCAATGCCTTGCGAGGCCCCGGTCACGAGAGCGACCCGCTGAGGCGTGCTGGGAGTGGCCATGGTGGCCATGGATTCCGGCATAGCGCAGTCTACCTCGAACCTACTTCAACGCGGCCAGAGTTTTAGCCAGCGTGGGGCCATCTTCGACGTTCAAACAGATGACCTCCTTGGCGATACGGCGCATGAGGCCGGAGAGCACCCGGCCCGGGCCGACCTCGACGCAATGGGTCACGCCCCGCGCCACCAGCTCGCGCATCGACGCCTCCCAGCGCACCGGGGCGGTGACTTGGCGGATCAGGCCATCGCGCGCCTCCTCGGCGCCTTCAATCAACTCGGCATCCACATTGGTCACGAGCGGGACATTGAGTTCGGAGAAGTAGGTGTTCCACAGATCCCACTGCAGCGTCTCCTGCGCCGGCGCCATGAGGGAGCAGTGGAAGGGGGCGCTGACGGGCAGCGGAATGGCCTTGCCTTGCCGCTCGCCCGCCAAGGCCACGGCGCGGGCCACGGCGGCGGCGGTGCCGGCGATGACAATCTGACCCGGGGCGTTGAAGTTGGCGCAGGCGCAGACTTCACCCCGGCTGCCGTCTCCGGAAGCGCCAGGCGCGGCCCCCTGGAGAGCATCGCTGCAGAGCTGCACGACAGCCGCCTCATCAAGGCCGAGGATGGCCGCCATCGCCCCCACCCCAGCCGGCACCGCCTCTTGCATCAGTTCGCCACGGCGGCGCACCACCTTGACGGCCTCCTTGAACTCCATGCCGCCGGCGGCGACCAGGGCGGAATATTCGCCCAAGCTGTGGCCCGCCACGTAATCGGGCGTGATCCCGTGCTCGGCCAGCACCCGCGCCGCCGCCACCGAGGCGGTGAGGATGGCGGGCTGGGTATTGGCGGTCAGCTTGAGCGCCTCCTCCGGACCTTCAAAGCAGAGTTGCGATAGCGGCTCGCCCAGGGCCTGATCGGCTTGGGCGAAGACGGCGGCGGCGGCGGGAAACTCGGCGTTCAGATCCCGGCCCATGCCGGCGTACTGGGAACCTTGTCCAGGAAAGAGAAAAGCGACAGTAGGCATTTCTAGAGAGGACGGCGGTCAGGAGGCCGTGGAAGTCGGAACCGTCGGGGCTGCGGGCGGCGCGGCCGGCGGCGTGTCCGTGTGGATAAGTCCGATTTGGGTTTCGATTTGTTGATTGACACGCTGCGCCGCCGATTCGGCGGCGACGCGGATGGCGTTCTTAATGGCCTTGGCGTTGCTGCGGCCATGGCAGATGATAACCACGCCGCGCACGCCGAGCAGTGGCGCCCCGCCGTATTCGCTGTAGTCGAGGCGCTTCTTGAACTCGGCGTAGGCGTGGCGGGACAGCCAGTACCCAAAACGGCTGGCCAGCGAGTCGGAGAGCAGTTCCTTGAGCAGCGCGCGCACGGTTTCGACCAACCCTTCGCTGATCTTCAGCGCCACGTTGCCGACAAAGCCGTCGCAGACGATCACTTCCACGGCGCCGTTGTAAAGGTCCCGGCCCTCGACATTGCCGATGAAGTTGATGGGCAGGCGGCGCAGCAAGGTAAACGCCTCGCGCGTCAGTTCATTGCCCTTAATCTCTTCCTCCCCGATCGACAGCAGACCGACGCGCGGCCCCGTGGCCGTGCCTGCCTGGGCTGGGCCGCTGCCCAGAATGACGCGGTAGTAGATCTCGCCCATGACCGCAAACTGCTCCAAGTGGTCGGGGCGGCAATCTACGTTGGCGCCAACGTCGATGAGGATGGCGGCGCGGCCGCCGGCGGTGGGCACCACGGTCGCCAGCGCCGGGCGCTGCACGCCCGCCAGGCTGCCCAGCATGAGCTTGGAGGTGGCCATCACGGCGCCGGTGTTGCCGGCCGAGACCAGCCCCACGGCGCGGCCGGATTTGACCAGGCGGGCGCACACATGCACCGAGGAATCGCGCTTGGTGCGCACCGCGCGCACCGCCTTGTCCTCCATGGTGATGACCTCGGTGGCGGGAACGATCTCGATGCCGGCGCGAGCGGCGGCCGGATAGGCGGCGAGCGCCGCTCGCAAGGGCGCTTCCAACCCCACCAACAACACGCGCACACCGTACTCGCGCACCGCCGCCACCGCGCCCTCGATCTCGGGCTGCGGAGCTCGGTCGCTGCCCATGGCATCAAGCGCGATGGTCAGGGGGTCAACCGCCATGGAACTGTGGCCGGGCCGCAGCCGGTCAACGCTCCTTGGCGGCGAAGATTTCGCGGTCCTTATAGTGGCCGCATTGGGGGCAAGCGCGGTGCGGGAGTTTGCGCTCGTGGCAATTCGGGCACTCGCTCAGCGAGCCCGCTTTCAGGCCATCGTGCGCCCGGCGGGTGCTCGTGCGCTGCTGCGAATGGCGGCGTTTGGGATTAGGCATGGTGGCAAAAACTCCTAGGAAGTTGGCTTGCGCAGCGACTTGAGCGCGTTCCAGCGCTCATCCGCCTGCGGGGCGCAACTACAAGCGCCCTTGTTCAAATTCGCGCCGCAACGGGCACACAGGCCGCGGCAATCGGGCCGGCACAGCGGCTGCATGGGCAGCGCCAGCAGAATCTGCTCACGCGCCACCTCGGCCACGTCCACGCCGGGCCCGGAAAAAAATCCCACATCGGCGTCGCGGGCGTGGATTTCCACCTCCGCGCTCTCGCCCAGCACCGACTCCGGCTGATATAACAAATCCAAGTCCCGATCCACGGTCATGGCGATCGGTTCCAGGCAGCGCGAACAGGCCGGAGCGATTTCGCCCTGCAGATGGCCGCGCAACCGCAGCCCTTCCCCGGCCAGCGTGGCCTGGCCATGGAACTGCAGCGTGCCCGTAACCTCGGGCACCGCCGTCAGTTCCGCCGCATCCGTCTCCGGCGCCAGCCGGAGATCGAACGGCACCGGATGCAACCGTAAATCCTGGACCTCGATCAGCAACGCAAAACCTGTCCCTCTCCCGCCGGAGGCCGGAGAATCGCCTTGGGGCCCGGCCCTGCTGCGCCAGCCGAGCTTCGCAGGGCCGATTCGCCGCGCGAACCTGGTGGGCGCCATAGGACTCGAACCTATGACCTCCGCCGTGTGAAGGCGGCGCTCTAACCAACTGAGCTAGGCGCCCGAAAACAGCATTTAGTCTAACAGAGCGGAGACAGCGCGGCGCGGCGCAACGCCTGCTCCATGCCGCCGCGCACCGCCTCCGCCGCCAATCACAGCTTCAAGAAAACGATCACGAAGGTGTACAGCGCCAGCGATTCGATCAGCACCAGGCCGATGATGAAGGCGGTACGAATGTTGTTGGCCGCGCCAGGATTGCGCGCGATGCCATCGGCGGCGCCCTTGGTCGCCATCCCCTGCCCGATGCCGCACAGCCCGCTGGCGATGCCCATGGCGATGCCGCCCATCTTCAGGGTGGAGAAATCGGTGGCGCCGCCGCCTTGTGCAAACAGCGGCGAGGCCAAACACAACGCGCTGAGGGTAAACAGCAAATACATCAACTTAAGACGCATGAACGCTCCTTGAACTGCCGTAGAAGATAGCCTCGCAGGAGGTGGTTCCCGTAAACGCTGGGGCGATACGGTCTCACACTGCACAGGCCCTTGCCGGACGCCCGGCAAGATCGAATGCCGGACGGCCGGCAAAATCTGGGCCCCGCCGCGCTAGTGTTCTTCCATCACCGCGCCGGAGAGGTAAATCATGGTGAGCACGACAAAAATGTAGGTCTGCAGCAGCGCCACGAAAACGTGCAAGCCCATGAAGACCAGCCCCGCCACCGGAACCAGCGCCACGAAAATCGCGGTGATCAACTCGCCCGCGAACATGTTGGCGAACAAGCGGACGCTGAGCGAAAGGATGCGGGCGAAGTGGCTGATGATCTCCACCGGAACCATCAGAAAGGCGATGGCTTTGACCGGCCCCATGAAGGTGGAGGCGTACCGGACCGGCCCGTGATGGCGCAGGCCGTGGGCGTGATAGTAGACAAACGCGGTCAGCGCCAAGCCCACGGTCACGGCGATGCTGCCGGTGGGCGATTCGAAACCCGGAATCAGGCCGAGCAGGTTGCCGATCAGGATGAACAGGGCCAGCGTGAACAGGTAGTTGATAAACCGCCCGCCGCCGTGGCCGATGACGTCCTCACTGTGCGCCTCCAGGCCCGTCCAGCCCACCTCAATTGTCTGCTGCCAGGCGCGCGGGCGCTCGACCGAGAGCTGGCGGCTGAGCCAGGTGGCAAAGACCGCCAACATCAACGCCACCAGGATCACCATGGCGTTGTAGTTGGAGATGGGCGCGGCGGGCGCGGCCACATGAAAGCCGAGCGCGCGCAGCCCGGCCGTGACCGGCGCCGCGAGGAGATGGTTCAGGACCTGAGTAAACCAGAGTTGCTCGCCCATAAACGTTTTACCGGCGCAGATCCGCCGCCAGCATGCGGGTACTCTCCACCAGGACCGCGGCGGGGACGGCAAACAAGCCCGCAATTACCCATGCCAGCGGTACCAAGTGACTGATAAATATAGCATAAAGGCACGCCGCCAGCAACCAGAACCGGGCTAGAAACCGCCCCACGCCGCCGCCCACCGGCTGTCCCGCGGCGGCGTGGCGCGTCAAGGCGCGGGCCCCCGCCTTGAGCCAGGAAAAATTGATCAGGCTCAAGCCCACGCCCGCCGCCAGCCCCGCCGCCGCCTGCCAGTGTTGGGGCGCCACCCACCCCGCCGCCAGGCACGCTGCCGCGCCCAACCCCGCTCCGGTCCAGCTCATTTGCGATTCCGGGGTCATTTCATTAGCGCGGGCGCCCGGCTGGCGCCGCCC
>Ga0307373_10012496_pt1 | contig 12042 bp, 7 predicted proteins | sample OX2MG_FD_202534 | JGI IMG/M metagenome (GOLD analysis project Ga0307373, IMG submission 202534) | Soil microbial communities from Risofladan, Vaasa, Finland - OX-2 | ecosystem: Environmental > Terrestrial > Soil > Coastal area > Acid sulfate soil | place: Finland: Risofladan, Vaasa | collected...
CTGCGGAGCGGTCCCGCTCCAGTCGAGCTTCACCCGCTCGCCCGTGCGCTTCATCGAGCAGCGCAATTTGTAGGGGCCGTGGCCGCGCCCGTCATCGCACACGTAGTCCTCGAAGACCATCTCGTCCCCGGGGATCGAGCGCTTGATGAGTTCGGCCATCGCGCGCCGGTTGCGTTCGAGCGAAGCCTCCATGGCGGAGACCAACAGGTCGACTCCGAAGCGCTCGCACATCTCGATCACCCGGCGCTCGGCCGTGCGGCACGCGGCCACGATCGCGTTCAAGTCGCTGCGATTCCAGTGGGGCATCCGCACGTGGTTGAGGACCAGCGCGAGCAGATCCTCCTGCAGCACGCCCTTGCGATAAATCTTGATCGGCGGCGCGAGCATCCCTTCTTCGAAGACGCTGGTGGCGTCGGTCGGCAGGCTTCCCGGGACCTTGCCCCCGACGTCCGACATATGCCCGAGCATCGCGGCCCATGCGACCATGCGGCCGTCGCCGTGGTAGATCGGCAGCAATACCAGCCAGTCGGCCGCGTGACTGATCGCGCCGTCGCACTTGTACGGATCGGAGGTCAGGAAAATGTCGCCCTCCTCGACCGTGCCCGCGTAGGCGTCGAGGAATCCGCCGATGAAGGAGCCGAACTGCCCGACCACCATGCGGCCCTTGCGCTCGGCGATCATCGGAAATTCGTCGTGCTGCTCCCTGATGCCCGGCGACATCGCCGTGCGGAACAGCACGGCGTCCATCTCGTAGCGCGCGTTGCGCAGCGCGCTCTCGATGATGTCGAGGGTAACCGTATCGACCTCGACCGGGCGAAACGCCGCGGTGTTGCGTTCGACGATTTGCGCCTTTGCCATCTTTCCGGCTTCTCCCTGGGGCCGCGACGGTTGCGTCCGCCCGAAAAGGATCATTTCCGCGGACGAATCAGGATATTTCCGAGAGCGTCCACCGCGCCAAAATGGCCGGGCAGGATGAGCGTCGTGCTGTCCATCTCGGTGACGATCGCCGGGCCCTCGAGCACGTTGTTGGCCTGCAGTCGCGCGCGGTCGTAGAGTTTCGCGGCGAGCGCGCGCCGCTCCGCCCAGATGGGGGTTTCGCCCGCGGCCGCCGCATCCGGACTCGCTCCGCCCTGGGCCAGCAGCGTGGGTTTGAGTTCGCGGCGGTTCTCCTGCACGATCGCGCGCAGGTTCACGAACTCGTGCTCCACCTCGAGGTTGAAGGTGAACAGGCGGCGATGGATTTCGTCGAACGCCTTGCGCACGACCTCGAAGCCGCCGCGCTCGAGTTCGCCCGGGTCCACCGCGACCGGCACCTCGAAGCCCTGCCCGTGATAGCGTACGTCGGTCTGGTAGAGGGTCGACTGCTGAGCCCGCGCCACCCCCTCGGCGTCGAGGACCGCGGCCGCGCTCTCCCTCAGCCGGCCAAGGATTTCCACCACGTCGCCGGCCGACGTATCGGAAAAGCGCCGGATGTAAGTGCTCGCCGCCTCATTGCGCAACCGGGTGGTCGCGTCGCCATACGCGCAGAGCACGCCCGGGCTTGGCGGTATGATCACCGGCCAGCATCCGAGCAAAGCGCCAAGCGCGTTGGCGTGCAGCGGCCCCGCCCCGCCGAAAGCCACCAGGGCAAACCCGCGCGGGTCGTAACCCTGCTCGACCGAGACCAGCCGCAGTGCGCCGAACATATGCTCGTTGACGACGTCGATTATTCCCGCCGCCGCTTCCATCAGTCCGATTCCAAGCGCCGAAGCCAGCCCTCCCACCGCCCGCTCTGCCGCTCCGCGATCCAGCTTCATCGCGCCCCCGAGCAAATCGGCGGGCAGATAGCCGAGCACCAGGTTGGCGTCGGTGACGGTCGGCTGCACGCCGCCGCGAGCGTAGGCGGCGGGCCCGGGTTCGGCTCCGGCGCTCTCGGGTCCGACGCGCAAGGCGCGGGTAAGCTCCGGCACCTTGGCGATCGAGCCGCCGCCCGCGCCGACCGACCGGACATCCAGCGACGATACGCGCACCGCGACGTTGCCGACCATGGTCTCGCGGCGCACCCGCGGCTCGCCGTGTTCGATGAGACACACGTCGGTCGAGGTGCCGCCCATGTCGAGCGTGAGCACGTTGTCGAAGCCGGCCTGCTTGGCGATCCATCGCGCCCCCGCGACGCCGCCCGCCGGTCCGCTGAGCAGCATGTTCACCGGCGCTTCCTCGCCGGCTTCGAACGACATCAATCCGCCGTCGGAGCGGAGCACTTTGAGCAGCGCGCCGACCCCGCGCGCCTTGAGGTCGCGCCTCAGGCTGGACAGGTAGCGGGCCACGGTTGGCCGGACGTAGGAATTGGCGACCGTGGTGACGGTGCGCTCGTACTCGCGCATCTCGGGCAGGATTTCGCTGGAGAGCGAGATCGGAAGCTCGGGCGCCTCCTCCATGGCGATCTCGCGGATGCGCCGCTCGTGGACGGGATTGGAGTAGGCGTTTATCAGCGACACGGTAACCGCCTCGACCGCGCGCCGTTTGAGATAGCTCAGCGCTTCGCGCGCGTGCGCTTCATCCAGTTCGCGCACGATCTCTCCGCGAGCCCCGATCCGTTCCCGAATTTCCACCGTGTCATCGAGCGCCGCGAGCGGCTCGGGCTTGGGCCAGATGATCCATCCCGCCAGCCCCCCAGGCACGTAGGAGCGCGCCACCTGAAGAATCTGGCGGTAGCCCTCGGTGGTGACCAGCCCGACGCGCGCGCCCTTGCCTTCGAGCACGGCATTGGTGGCCGCCGTGGTACCGTGCATCAACTCCGCCAGCGCCGACGGCTTGATCCGTGCGATCGCGCATACGCGGTCGATCCCTTCCAGCACCGCCGCGGCCTGGTTGCCGGGCGTGGTCGGCACCTTGGTGCGAAAGGTTTCGCCCGTGTCTTCGTCGATCAGCAACAGGTCGGTGAAGGTCCCGCCTACGTCGACTCCTAAGCGCCACGCCATCTATTGTCTCCGGTCACGCTGGCGAACGATTTCGGCGTCGCATCATCGCGAGTTCGCACGGGACGCCGGGGTTTAGACGGTGCGTATTCATTACGACTTACGACGGTTTCACGCGACGGTCTCAGCGCATCGCTCATCGTTACTGGTGGTCGTCAGAGCTATAGCGAAGCAAATGTATACATAGACCCTTCGCGAGGACAACCTGATTGCGCTGATTGCGGCCGAAAAGGGTTTGGCGCGTGCATATCGAGAATTCTCGCTCGCAGGGCCAGCCACTTGTTGTGCGGCGAATAGGCGGCATGCGCCTAATTCGTGGGCAGGAGCGAGACGATTTTCTGTTTGCAGGATTGCATACAATTTTGCTTGAATCGGATCGTTGGGACGCACGGTCCTTAGCGACCTCTTAACCAAGACTCCGGCGTACGCAGCCAGGGAAACGGGGTCCCGGGCCAAGCTCGGGAGGAGGAGTAATTCCAGTGAAAGTTTCATCGATCGAGCGCGCTAAACAAGGCGGCTGACGCCCCGCGCGGTCTCCTGGTCAGCTGTAATTCGCGCAATTCGCCGGGCCGACCACCGCGCGCGGAAGCTCGGTTCGACGCGCTCTCCCGTGATGCCCTTGGATACCGGCGAGTTGCTGAAATCCCGGGCATCGCGCGCAAACCCGAGACCTTCGCGTTAGTAACGGCGTGCAACAGCGCGAAAAATCCGTTGTGCGCCATCCGGGCCGCGGCTGGCATGGCAAATGCTGGATTATATGCAATCGAGTTTTCTACACCGCGCGTGGGTTCGAAACGGCGGAGCTTATCAAATCTTCCAGGCCACCTGCGGTTCACGAGCGCGCGGACTGGTGCGATGCCTTGGAAGATCTATCGCTCGTGCAAGGGCGCGAGCAGGAGCCAAATCTCTATGAAGCGACAAGCGGATAGCTTTGTGCGGGGTCGCGGGCTGGCGGACTTTCGCTTGCTCACGGTTTTAGCGGTTTTAGTCGCAGCTTCGGCGTTATGTTTCGTGTCAGTGGGCAAGGTATGGGCGGCGGACCCATCCACCTACACGGTCGATACGATTCAAAACTGGCTTAAGCAGTACGCCGACGCCAAGCCGGACTTCAAGACGGGCGACGTATTGACCGCCAAGGACCTGGAGCGGATGCGGCCGTTCGTTCCGCCCGGTTATCTTGAACAACTGAATTTTCCCAATTTCAAAGCTCCGATAATCGCCGTAATTCCACACACCCCGGCGTCCAGCTATCTGCGTTGTACCGAGCAGTACGCCTCGCAGGTCAAGATACGTAGCGACGGCGCGATCATGAATTACACTTGCGGCCAACCGTTTCCGAACGAAGGGCTCAGTACGAGCGACCCAATGGCGGGATACAAAGCCGCGTGGAACTATACCTACCGCTATCTCTATTTTGGCTTCTACGATCTGAGCGTCGATACGGCATTGATTCGGCTGGGGTACAGCCTCGGTTCCGGTGCTACAAACTTCGTGGCGGCCAGCGCGCCGCCGGGACACTACACGGCCGACCTTCCGGCGTGGAAAACGCTTTTTCCGACCGAAGCCGAGGTGAAAAGCGACTACGGCGGCGCTCAGTACATCGAGCGCTACCTGACACTGTTCTACGCGCGCGTCCCGTTTGCTCATCTCGCCGATCTTGACGGTAAGGCGCAGCCGTTGCCGGGCGCGGACAAGATCGAGCAGGAGAACCTGACTTACTTTACGACCCCGTTCGACATTCGCGGAACCGCCTTCATCATATGGCGCTACCTCGAGGACGCCGACAAAGGCGATCCGTACCGGGCCGATGACGCCTGGGCTTACATTCCCAATTTGCGGCGCGTGCGCCGAATTTCGGCCGAGGTGAAATCGGACTCGCTTTTGGGCACCGATATCACGATCGACGACTTCGACGGCTTCAACGACCGCGTACTCAACTGGAATTGGAAATTCCTGGGCTGGAAGAATGTGCTGGAGATCAATGACCCGGGCAACCATTACGTCCGCTACTTCGGTCCGGACAATGTCATCCCCGACGACGGGTGGTCGGTAAAAAAGATGGCGGTCACGCTGCGTACGCCGAAGAGCGAGCGCCATCCCTACTCGGCCGTGATCAACTTCTGGGCCGCCGACGCATGGTCGCCGGGCTATCAGCTGACCTTCGACCGCAAGGACAAGCTGTGGAAAGTGATCGAGTGGGAATACAAATACAGCGAAACCTTCAAGCCCGGGTTCTGGGCCGAGACCATGAACGGCGCCCACGCGGTGATCTGGTGGCATCTGAGCGCGATCGACGTCCAGAATAAGCGCGCGACGGTCTTTCGCCAGCAGGGGCCCGTGATGGAACGGTTTTCGCCGGCACTGCTGAAGGCGCTGTTCGACCCGGGCGCCCTGGAGTCGATCCACCGCTAGGCCCGCAGCGCGCAAGTCGCGCGCCGGGCGCCGGCGGCGGTGTTAGCTTGAGCTTGCACCGCGGGCGCCTGGCGTGCGACGCTGACGATAGTTCGTAGCCGGCGGAGCTTTGACCAACGGAGCTTTGATATGACTAATGACCTGCTTCTCAAAAATGGCTTGGTAGTCACTCCGAGCGGCGCGGTCCGGGGTGGCCTGGCGATTTCCGGCGAGCGGATCGTGGGCGTGGGAGCCGAGGAGACGCTGGGCGGCGCGCGGCGCGAAATCGACCTACAGGGAAAGATCGTGATGCCGGGGTTGTTCGACCCGCACGTGCATCTCGGCCTCAGCGGCGACACGTTCAGCGACGACGCGATGGCCACGGATTTCGAGTTCGACACCCGCGAATGCCTGATCGGCGGCGTCACCACCATCGCGACCACGACGCTGATCGGCCGCGATCCGCTGCCCGACCTATTCGCGCGCGCGATGCGCTGCGGCGAGGCGCGCAGCTGGTGCGATTTCAAAGTCACCTGTGTGGTCAACACGCTCGACCAGGTCAAGCAGATTCCCGCGGTGGCGAGCCAGGGCGGCGTCTCCTACAAGTTTTTCACCGGCTATGCCGGCGAGCAGGCCGAGGGCTTCGGCATGAGCAAGGAGGGCATCAGCCCGGCCTTCTTTTACGAGGCCTGCCGCGCCATCAACTCCGCCGGACGGCCAGTGTTTCCGATGATCCACGCCGAGGATCCGTTCGTGCGCGGGATCCTGATCGACGAGCTGAGGCGCATGGGACGGCGCGATTATCTCACGGCCTGGGCCGAAAGCAGTCCGGAATGGGCGGAGAGCGTACAGATCTACACCTACGGACTCATCGCCAACCAGCTCGGATGCCCGCTCTATCCGGTGCATATCAGCGCCGCGCAGAGTGTCGATACCATCGCTTCGCTCAAGGCCCAGGGCCTTCCGATCGTAGGCGAGACGATCGCGTACTTCCTTTCGACCACCGCGCCCGAGATGGACGCCATCAACGCCGGCGGCAAGGGAAAGATCCAGCCGCCGCTGCGCTTTCAGAAGGATCGCAATCGCCTGTGGCGCGGGATCAAGGACGGTACGCTTTCGGTAATCGGAACCGACAGTCTCACCTACACCGCGAGCTTCAAGGAACGCGGCGATTTCTGGGACTGCCGCGTCGGCGTGAACAATCAGGTCGCCGATACGCTGGCGCTGATCTTCGACGAGGCGGTAAACCGGCGCGGGATCGATCTCCTCACGGTGGCCCGCGCGCTGTCGGAAAACGCGGCCCGGATGTACGGCATCTATCCCAAAAAGGGCGTCCTCGCGGTGGGTTCCGACGCCGACTTGGTCGTGATCGATCCGGAGGCCGAAGTCACCCTGGGCCGGCATCGCTACCGCGGGCGTACTGACTACTCATTGTGGGAAGGCCGCAAAGTCAGGGGTATTCCGGTGATGACCTTTCTGCGCGGCCAGTTGGTGATGGAGAACGGCGAAGTCCTGGGCAAAAAGGGCGGCGGGCAGGCGGTTGCGCAGGTGATGAAAGCGCGCAGCCAATGAAGATCGCGCCTTGCGGTCGCGCGGCTTTAACTATCGCTGGGAGGCCATGTCATGGGCGATGACAAACGATCGATTTACAATCGAAGCGGTTTGGGCCACCGGATCGGCTACGGCAAGCGTCCGGCACTGCTGGTCGTCGACATGCAGATCGGCTTTACCGCGCCCGAAAAATCGCCGCTGGCGGGCAACCTCGACGCGCAGGTCGCAGCGATAAACAAGCTCGTCCCGGCCGCGCGCAAAAAGGGCGTGCCGATCGTCTTCACGGTCGTCGGCTACGATCCCAAAGTGCCCGGCGACGGCGGGCTCTGGCCCGAGAAGGCACCCACCCTGCTCGAGCTCAGGCTGGGTTCGGACCTGGTCGAACTCGATCCGCGCATCCATCGCGCGCCCGAGGATCTGCTGCTGGTGAAGAAGTACGCCTCCGCCTTTCTCGGCACGCCGCTCTCCGCGACCCTGGTCTCGCGCGGCGTCGACACGCTCATAGTCACGGGATGCACGACCAGCGGATGCGTGCGGGCAAGCGTGGTCGATGCGCTCTCGCACGGCTTTCGGCCGATTATTCCGCACGAGGCGGTCGGCGATCGCGCGCAGGAGCCGCACGAGGCCAACCTGTTCGACATGGATAGCAAGTATGGCGACGTGGTTTCGCTCTCGGACGCGCTCGCTTACCTCGAAGAATTGAAGTCCTGAGCCCCCGATGGAACGCCTAGGTATCGCTCTGGGAGCCGGACTGTCGCCCGCCGAAACGGTCGAATGCGTGCGGCTCGCCGAAGAGGCCGGGTACGAATCGGCCTGGATCATCGAGGGCCATGGCGGCGACCAGTTCTCCCTGCTGACGGCGTGCGCGCTCGCGACCACCCGGGTGCGCCTGGGCACGGCGATCAGCAGCGTCTTCGTGCGCACTGCGCCGACGATCGCGATGGCCGCGGCGTGCCTCGATCATTTTTCCAACGGCCGCTTCGTGCTCGGACTGGGCTCGAGCCACAAGGTCCAGGTCGAAGTCGAGCACGGCGTCCACTATGCCGACCCGGTAACGCGCGTGCGCGAGACCGTCGAGGTGGTTCGCGCGCTGCTGCGCGACGGCGCGGTTTCCTTTCACGGCAAGACCATTACCATCGAGCACTTCGATCTATGGTTCAAGCCGGCGCACACCTCGGTGCCGATTTATCTTTCCGCGCTGTTTCCGCAGATGCTCGCGTTGTGCGGCGAAGTCGCCCAGGGACTCCTGATGGTGTTCGCCACGCCCGGTTCCATCCGCACGGCCGTCGAGCATCTCTGCGTGGGGGCCGCCCGGGCCGGGCGTGACGTCAAGGAGCTGGAAATCGCATCGCTGCTGCCCGCCAGCATAGCCGAGGATCGCAAGGTGGCCTACGATCGCGTTCGACCGGTGCTGGCCTTTTACGTCGGCTATTTCCCGCGTTACCAGCGGGTTGCCAGGGAGGCGGGATTCGGCGCCGCCGTCGACGCCATTGCCGAGGCCTCAAAGCGCAGCGACACCGCGCGCACGCACGCCGCGATTCCGGACGAAATGGTGGCGCGGTTGACCGCCTCAGGCACGCCAGCCGACCTGCGCGCGCGCATTGCCGAATATCGGCGCTCAGGGCTGGCGCTGCCGATCCTGATGCCGGTGGCAAGCGGGCCGGATGCGATGGCCGCGGTGGCCGAAACCCTGCGTGCGGGCGCCGGCTGAGACCGCGCACGGCAAATTGCGGCAGATCTGCCCGGCACGCTCGGTCCGCTCATGCGGACCGTGAACGTGTGCGATACCTTGCCGTTGCCGGCGGCTCAGCCTTTGAACGGATGGCGCCGGCGGAACTCTTCAGCCATCTCTTCCATCGTGCACCAGCGCACGCCCGGATGTCCGCTTATGTATTCGATAAGCCGCTCGAGCATCAGGAGCACCTGAGGGCGGCCCGATACGTCCGGATGAATAGTCAGCGGAAATATTGCCCATTCATATTCGCGGTATACCCAGTCGAACTGATCGCGCCATAACTGCTCGATGTCGCGCGGATTCACGAAGCCGTGGCTGTTGGGCGAGGCCTTGATAAACATCATCGGCGGAAGGTCGTCAAGGTACCAGTTGCCCGAAATCTCCACCAGGTCGACCGCCTTGCCGCGCTCCAGCGGTTTCATCCACTGCGCCGCGGGCTTGGAGTAATCGACGTTGGTCCAGGTTTCGCCGACCCGCGCATAGTACGGCTCAAAATCGTTGTGGCCCTGGCTATGGTCGTAGCGAAATCCGTATTTGAGCAGCAGCTCGGCGGTGACGGGCGACATCTCCCACCACGGCGCGACGAAGCCGCGCGGCTTCTTGCCGGCAAGCTTCTGGACCAGCTCGATCGATCGCTCCAGTACGTCTTCTTCCTGGCGCGGAGTCATCGAGATTGGGTTTTCATGCGAATAGCCATGCGCGCCGATCTCGTGGCCGGCGTGCGCGACCTCGCGCATCTGCTCGGGAAAGGTCTCGATCGAATGGCCCGGAATGAACCATGAGGTTTTGATCTTGTAGCGGTCGTACAGCCGGAGCAGCCGCGGGGTGCCCACCTCGCCGGCGAAAAGGCCGCGCGAAATATCGAACGGCGAATCCTGGCCGCCATAGGAGCCGAGCCAGCCCGCGACCGCGTCGACGTCGATGCCGAAGCCGCAGAGAATCTGCTTATTCTTGCTACTCATGGCGATTCCTATACACTACTGACTATTGCGGCCGAGTGGCCGCTTCAGGCGGCCGGGCGGCGCAGCACCACCGGATCCATCTTACGCGGGATGAGTTGTCCGTAACCTAGGTTTGCCAGCAGCTTGCCGTTTTCGACGATTGGCTTGCCGCGCAGTATCGTGGTCACCGGCCATCCCTCGACCGGCCATCCTTCCCACGGGCTGTAGTCGCTCACGTGAAAGTCCTCGCGGGTCAGCTTCTTTTTGATCGATGGATCGATTAGCACGAGGTCGGCGTCGCTGCCCGCGGCGATCGCTCCTTTGCGCGGGTAGAGGCCGAGGATGCGCGCCGCGTTGGTCGAGGTCACGTCGGCGAAGCGCTGCAGAGTCATTCCGCGCTTGACCACGCCCTCGGTGTAGAAGATGCCCATTCGGGCCTCGGCCCCGAGGTTGCCGCCGGTCACGTTGTCGATCCGTTTGCCCGATAGCTTGTGCTTGAGCGAGGTCGGGAACTCGTCGGTCGCGGTGGTGGATACCGCGTCGTTAATCAGTCCGTCCCACAAGGCCCTGTTGTCGTCGTGTCCCTTCAGCGAAGGATAGGTGTGGTAGCAAAAGCCGCGAGGCGTTTTGTAATCGTCGGACGAGAAGCAGGCATAGTGATGCAGGGTCTCACAGTAGACCGGCAGGCCGCGCCCGCGGGCCTCGGCCACCGCCTCCACGCCCTCGCGCGCCGAAGTATGTACGAAATACACCCCGGCGCCGCTCGCGCGAGCCAGGCGGATGACCCGGTCGAAGGCGAGTTCCTCGGAGAGCTTGGTGTGGACCAGATGCATGTTCGATCCGTCGGTTCGGCCTTCGGCGGCGAACCGTTCGTAATTGAACTGGACCAGGTCGTCGTCCTCGGCGTGTACGACCATGATGCCGTCGTTTTTTGCGACCCGCTCCATCGCGAGCTGGACGCGCCCCATGTCGAGCCGCAGCCGGACGCGCTTGGGATGCGGCGGCATCACGTCCGTGGTGAAAATCTTGAAGCTCGGGAAGCCCTGCTTGATTACGTCGCCGATCTGGTCGAATACGCTGATCGGAAGCAGGCCCAAAAGACCGATATGGAAAGAGTAATCGACATAGGATTGCCCCTTCCATCGCGCGGCCCGCGTCTCGATCCCCTGGGTAATATCCATTCCCGGTTCGATGAAGCAGAAGTCCAGATGCGTGGTCGTTCCCCCGAATGCCATGCCGCGGGTGTCCTCTTCGGGGCCGAGCGTGCTCACGCCGGCGTCGGGATTGGTCAGGTCGTAAATATCGAGATGGGCGTGAGGCTCGATCCCGCCCGGAACCACGATCTTGCCGCTGGCGTCGATCGTTCGTCCGGCCTGGGGCGCATGCTCATCGGTTCCGACGAAGGCGATCTTTTCGCCCTGAATGCCGACACTCCACTTGCCGGCGCCCTGTGGGGTGACGACTTCGCCGCCGCGAATCAGCAGGTCCAACATTTCAGTGTGCCTCCATGGTTTGTATGCTTTCCTAGACGTCTCGTTGAACGGTCGCGTCCGCTTGCATAGTCATTCGCGGCCGCGTCACTCCATCGTGGCCTCATTATCGGCGCCCGCGCGCGCGAAATACGACCGTATCCGGGCGGTATCCCATCCGGCTCCCAATGCGAACATCAGCGCGATGCGCGCCTTCAGACCCGACAGATCGCCGGCCGCAATCACGCCCATTTCGCGCAGCGTGACTCCGCCCAGATCGCCGCTGTAAATCGGCACGACGCGGCCGCGCCCGCAGCGCGAGGTCAGCACCACGGGTACCTGGGATTCCAGCAGTTGCGCGAGCGCGCCCTTCCACTGTCCAGGCATATGGCCCGCCCCGGAACCTTCGATTACCACGCCGCGCGCCCGTTCGCGATGAAGCACGCGCAGGAAAAGATCGTCCATCCCCGCGGCCATCCGCACCAGGTATACGCGCGGCTCCGGCTCGACCAGCGGCATCCGCGGCAACCGGACGGGACGCCATCGCAGCCAGACTCCGGAATCGTCAACCGTGCCGATCGGGCCGACACCCGGTGAGATCAGGGTGTCGGTCGCGGTCGTATGCGATTTCGTGACGTAGCGCGGCGCATGGACCTGGTCGTTCATCACGACCGCCACGCCGAGGCCTCGGGTATTGGCGCTCGCGGCGACCCGTACCGCGGAGAGAAGATTACGCGGGCCGTCCGAGCCCGCCTGGCTGGCATTGCGCATCGCGCCGGTTATCGCGACCGGTTGTTCGCCGTCGAGAAGCAGATCGAGCGCGAATGCGCTCTCTTCCATGGTGTCGGTGCCATGGGTGACCACGACCCCGTCGACCTCGCCGGCGGCCAGGCTGTTCTTGATGGTCCGCGCCAGCCGCGCCATCGTCGCCGGCGTCATGTCCCAGCTCGGAATCAGCCCAAACTCGTCGACCCTGAGCTGCGCGTGCGCGGACAATT
>Ga0307373_10012497_pt1 | contig 12042 bp, 8 predicted proteins | sample OX2MG_FD_202534 | JGI IMG/M metagenome (GOLD analysis project Ga0307373, IMG submission 202534) | Soil microbial communities from Risofladan, Vaasa, Finland - OX-2 | ecosystem: Environmental > Terrestrial > Soil > Coastal area > Acid sulfate soil | place: Finland: Risofladan, Vaasa | collected...
TTCACGATGGCCGGTACATTTTGGAGCGCGCCTCGGCGCGCGAGACGGCCGCGCGCGTAGCCGCAGGGGCCATCGCGAAATTGTATTTGAGGCAATTCGATTGCCAGGTCCTCAGCCACGTCATCTCGGTCGGCAAGGCGAGCCTCGACCGCGCCGCGTCCTGGAGCGAGATTCAGGCCATCTGCGCAAACCTGGATTCCCCGCTGCGGTGCGTCGATCCCGCCACGGAATTGAAAATGAAGGGCGAGGTCGACACCGTGCATCGCGCCGGAAACACGGTGGGAGGAATCTTCGAGGTAGTGGCGCACAACGTGATCACGGGTTTGGGGTCGCACGCGCAGTGGGATGAAAAACTGGACGCGCGGCTGGCGCAGGCTGTGATGTCCATTCAAGCGGTAAAAGGCGTGGAGATTGGCGCGGGCATTGCCGCGGCCACCTCCTACGGCTCGGAAGTTATGGACGAAATCGGATACGACGCCGCGTCCAACCAATTCACGCGCGCCACCAACCGCGCTGGGGGCCTGGAAGGCGGCATCACAAATGGCGAGGACGTCGTCGTACACGGGTACTTGAAGCCGATTTCCACGTTGCGGCGCCCGCTGGGCACGGTCGACATGGTGACCAAGCAACCCATTTCGGCCGCCTATGAGAGGTCCGATGTGTGCGTAGTTCCCGCCGGAGGCGTGGTTGGCGAAGCGATGGTGTCGGTGGTGCTGGCGCAGGCCATGATCGAAAAGTTCGGCGGCGATTCACTCGGTGAAGCGCGCCGGAATTTTGACGGGTACCGAAAACAGTTGAATGAATTTTGAAAACACGGATACAGGCGCCAGAAACCGGGGCCAGATACACACGGGTGAACGCGGATAAGAAGTCTGGTTATCCTTCAATCCATAGAGCGAATCCGTAGTTACACGAGCCAAGGTGAATTGCTGAGATGATTTATCCAATAAAAAAATACGGTGAGGCCGTGCTGGAGTCGATGACAAGGCCGGTGGAAAAATTCGACGAGGAACTCGCCAAGCTGTGCGAGGACATGTTCGAGTCGATGTATGCGGCCCAGGGCGTGGGGCTGGCTGCGACGCAGATCGGCCTGTCGAAAAACCTCGCCGTGATTGACGTGAGCGTGGGGAAAAATCAGGAAGCGCGGCTGGTGCTCGCCAACCCCGAAATCACCAGCGTCGAGGGCGACCAGCGGGAAGAAGAAGGATGCCTTTCCCTGCCGGGATTTCGCGGCAACGTGCTGCGTCCCGCCTACGTTAGCGTGCGCGCCCAGAATGTGAAGGGCGAAACCTACGAGATGCGCGGCGAAGGCCTGCTGGCCCGCGCCTTCTGCCACGAAATCGACCACTTGAATGGAATTCTTTTCATCCAACACCTCAGCATGCTCAAGAGGGACCTGATCAAGCGCCGGATCCGCAAATTGCGGAAGACCGGCGACTGGTAAACCGAAAAAACGCGGGTGGCCCTGATGCGCATTATTTTTTGTGGCACGCCGGAGTTCGCCGTACCATCCCTGAAGCGGCTCATCGCGCATCCGGAATTTTCTGTGGAAGCCGTCATCACGCAGCCCGACCGGCCGCGCGGCCGCGGCCAGCACATCAGCAGTTCCCCCGTGAAGCAAGCCGCCGCCGAAGCCGGACTGGACGTCTATCAGCCTGAAAAAATCAAATCGGAATCCTCGCAGGATTTTTTGCAGCGCAATGAGCCCGACGCAGTGGTAATCATTGCCTACGGGCAAATTATTCCCGCGCGGCTTCTGGCCATTCCGCGCCTCGGCTGGATCAATCTGCACGCCTCGCTGCTGCCGCGCTACCGCGGGGCCGCTCCGATTCATTGGGCCATCGCCAACGGTGAAAAATTCACCGGCCTCACCACGATGCAAATTGACGCCGGCATGGATACCGGACCGATCCTGCTGCAGCACGAAATGGCCATCGGACCGGAGGAGACTTCGCCGGAGCTTTCCGCGCGCATGAGCGAAGCCGGCGGGGATCTCCTGCTGGAAACGCTGCTGCAATTGAACCGCGGAGAAATCGCTCCCGTGCCTCAGGATTCGTCGAAAGCCACTTATGCTCCCATCCTCAAAAAAGAGGATGGCCGGATCGATTGGAAGCAAATGGCGCAATCCATTTACGATCGCATGCGGGGTTTCACTCCCTGGCCGGGAGCGCACACCACGTTTCGCGGGCAATCCTGTCATTTGGCGGGACGACCGGAAAGCGCGGGAGCTGCGGGGAACGGCATTCTGCCGGGGGCCATCGTTTCTTCCACGAAAGAAATGTACGTGGTGTGCGGCGAAGGAACGTGTTTGCGCGTGGATTCGGTGCAACTGGAAGGGCGCAAACGCGTTTCGGCGCATGAATTCATAAACGGCGCGCGCCTCACCGCAACTGACCGGTTTGAGTAGCTGCGGCGGCTAGTATCGGGCTTTTCTCCACCGTAGTACGTATGCAGGTCCATCGCAGTGCGGCCCGCAGCAGGGCCCTCAGTGCGGGTCAACGATGAGCGGATCAACTAACGTGTCAACGAAAGCATCGACGAGCGTATCGGCAGCGCGGAAAATTGCATTCGATGTTCTCCTGCGCGTCGCCGCGCAAGACGCCTACGCCGATGAGGCCCTGCGCGGATCGCTCACCGAAACCGTGAGCCATGAAGACGCCGGCCTGGCGACCGAATTGACCCTGGGCGTGCTGCGCTGGCAGCGCCTGCTCGACTTCCTGATCGACCGGCACATCGCGAAGGCGAACAAGACGCTCGATGCCGAGGTTCGCATCGCGCTTCGCCTGGGCGTGTACCAGCTTTTTTTTCTGCAGCGCGTTCCGGCGCGCGCGGCGGTGCATGAATCGGTCGAACTGGTCAAGCGGGCGCGCAAACGGTCTGCGGCGGCGCTGGTGAACGCGGTGCTGCGCAAAATTTCCAAGGAAATTGTAAGTGGAAAATCGCCGGGCGACGCCGTCGCTGCCCTGCTTCCCCGGAACCTGGCTCCCGCGGAAATTCTGGGGATTCAGTTTTCGCATCCCACGTGGCTGGTCGAGCGCTGGCTGCGCTCCTTCGGAGAGGAACGCGCGCGGGCCCTGCTGGCGGCAAACAATCGCGTCCCGGCGCTCGCCGGATACATCCTCGATCCACAGCATGCGGAAGAAACATTGTCATCCTTGCGCAAAGCGGGATGCAGCGTAACGCCCGGGCGCCTGCTGCGGAACTCGTGGACGTTCGAGGGAGGAAATCCCGCCGCCAGTGAAGCGGCGCGGCGCGGCTGGCTGGCGATTCAGGATGAAGCATCTCAGGCGGTCACGCATCTGGTGGTTGCCGCTCCGGGAAACACCGTGCTCGATCTTTGCGCCGCGCCCGGCGGAAAAACCATGAGGCTCGCGCTGGATGCCGGCCCGGATGGCCATGTGATCGCGGTGGACTTACACGCGCACCGGATTCGCTCCATGGCGGAACGTTTCGAACGCGCCGGCATTCGCAACGTGGAAACGCTCACGCTGGACGCCACCGGCCCATTGCCGTTCGAACAGCGGTTTGATCGCATTCTGGTTGATGTGCCCTGCTCGGGAACCGGCACGCTGGCGCGGCATCCGGAGATTCGATGGCGGCTTCGCCCCGAAGATCTGCAAGACCTGCATGAACGGCAAACGCGGCTGCTCCGAAACGCGCTCCCGCATCTTGCGCCGGGCGGCCGCCTGGTGTATTCCACCTGCTCGCTCGAGCCCGAGGAAAATGAAGAAGTCGTGCAGCAATCGCTTGGCGGTTTTGAAAACGATTTTCGCCTTGTCAGTGCTCGAAAGCCAATCGAAGGCCTGCTGAACGAATCCGTGCAGCCGGAACATATCGTCGGCGAGGACGGCTTTTTCCGGACATTCCCTCCGGAAAATCGAACCGACGGATTTTTTGCCGCGGTCGTAGAGCGAACGCCGGAAACGGCGTAATTTTTCACAGATCGCAGCAGACTTTGACTACCGCGATTCTGCCATCGACAGTAGGATAGACAGGAAATCGACCGATACGGATTGCAGATGTCGCCGCGGCGGCGCAAATAATGGCCCGCCAGGCAAGCGACGTCCCGGCAGATATCGAGGCAGCCAACCGCAATTCACATGACATCAATCAGGGGAGAAAATCGAATGACAGAAACGACACAAGGCCAACCGTCGCAGCGAACGCTTGAGGAACTCAAGGTCGAGGCCCAGGCCCGCGCCGATCGCAAAGGCTATCCGCTGCTGGGAATCAAACCCGAGGATGCCCGCGAGGCCCTCGGCAAATTGAAAAGCCTCGATCGGGACGAATGGGCTGCGGCCTGGAGCGCGATTGGGGACCGCTACGCAGCCGAAGCCGAGGCCCTGGCCGCGACCGATCTAAAGCGTGCCGACGCCACCTATCTGCAGGCCTGGCGCGTCTATTCCTTCGCGCGGTGGCCGGCGCCGAATTCACCGGGCAAACAGCGCGCCTACGAACGCGCCCTGGCCATGTTCGCCGCGCATGGCGCACTGCAGGATCCGCCGATTGAAACGTGGCGCATCCCGTTCGAGGGAACTGAAATTGTCACCTACCGGCAGATGCCCCCCAACAAGGAAAAAGGTTCGGTGCCTATAATTTTAGCCATCAGCGGCGCGGACAGCCGCAAGGAAGACATGGCCGAGCGTTTCGCGCCGTTCCTGTCCCATGGCATCGGCGTTGTGTCCGCCGAATCGCCCGGCACCGGGCAGACGCCGATCAAGGCCGTACCCACCGGCGACCGCATGCACTCGGCCGTGATCGAAGCGATCTTCCGTATGCCGCAAGTGGATACCAGCCGCGTGCTGCTTTACGGCGGGAGTTTTGGAGGGTATTGGGCCGCCAAGCTTGCCGTCACCGAGCGGGCTCGATTGCGCGCCGTTGTGGTGCAGTCTCCGCCCGTGCACGAATTTTTCCAGGGCGACTTCATTCGCAATCAGGTGCTCGCCAATCGAGAATATCTGTTCGACCTCGGCCCCGCGATGATGTTCATGGGGGAAAACGTCCGGAGCATCGACGAGCTTTGCACTCAGTTTGAAAAACTCTCGCTGGTCACTCAGGGTCTGATCGGGAAATCAACAGCGCCCATGCTCGTGATCCACGGCGTGCGCGATACGCAGGTCCCCGTCGGCGATATCGATCTTCTGCTACACAGCGGGGATGTCCCGAAGGAAGCCTGGATCAATCCGAGCGGGGGGCACATGGGCCGCCTGCCGAAAGGCTGGACCGACGTCGCGATCTTCAAACACATCACGATGCCGTGGCTGTTGCGAAAGGCAGCCGAGCCCGAGCCTGTCTTTTAGCCAGCGGCGGACGGCAGATACGGAAAAATGCTTTGCGCGCCCTGGGGTCTGAATAAACGGCGGAAATTCTGTTTCCATCGCTTCGCCGGGCGCGTCCGGATTCGGCAGAGCGAATCCGGACGCGCGAATTCGATTGCAGGAAATGCGGCACGCCGCGCTCTGTGCCCTATCCGTTAAAAACGCTGGTGGTTTATCTCTCTGGAAGCACATTTCCGCGCATGCTACATTGGAGAACACGGTGCGACGATGAATTTGCGCGAGCGACTCGAATGGATGTTTCGCGTGGGGCTGCTGATTTTTATTCTGGCAGCCGCGGCGTTTCTCAGCGCGGTGACGGCCATGCGTTTCGCGATTCAAGGCCGTCAGGTGAACATGCCGAACCTGGTCGGAAAAACCTCGGTTGACGCGCAGGCGATTCTGCAGGGCCGCGGCCTCGTACTGAAGGTCGTCGACCGCGTTTATAGCGAGCTCCCCATGAATTCCGTTGTCCGACAGAGTCCCCCGGCAGGCGAAAACATGAAAATTTCCCAGGATGCGCACGTCGTTCTCAGCCTGGGACCTCAGCATGTGACCATTCCCCCGCTGGTAGGGGAAACGCTGCGCGTCGCGCGCATCCACCTGCTTCAATCCGGCTTGCAGATGGGTGAAATCACGACTTATCTGGATCCGGCGCTTCCGGCAGACAGCGTTTTGCAGCAAACCCAGCCCCCGGGAACACTCGCCGCAAGTCCCCGAGTGGACTTGCTCGTATCGGAACCCGAACCGCCGCCCGCCTATGTCATGCCATCGCTGGTGGGCATATACCTGCTCGACGCCGACCACCTGTTCGTCTCCAGCGGATTGAAGCTGGCAAAGACCACGCCGATCCCCTCAACGCAATGGCCCAAGGGCACGGTCATCGAGCAGATCCCCGACCCGGGCTCCAAGATCACCGACGAGACATCCATCGAGCTGGGCGTCGCACAGTAAGAAATGCCGAGTGGGACAGGCTTTCGCCTGCCGGGTTTGATTTTGTGTTGCTCGGGAAAAAAGGCAAATGCCACAGGCTGAAGCCTGTGCTACTGGCGCGAACAAAGGCCTTAAAACTGAGGGTAATTTATTGGCATCCGAGATTGTGCTATGAAAAGCGCGATTCTGGTAAGATACACACGGAGAACTTGTGACTTATCCGGTTGAAATCGCACCCTCCATCCTCGCTGCAGACTTCGCATCTTTGGGAGAAGGAATCCTGGCCGTCGAGCGCGGCGGCGCGGCGCTGCTTCATGTGGACGTGATGGACGGGCATTTTGTGCCGAACATCTCCATCGGCGTTCCGGTGGTGGCATCGCTGCGCAAGGCAACCCGCCTGCCCCTGGATGTGCATCTGATGATCGAGAGCCCCGAACTCTATATTCAGGCGTTCGCAGAGGCTGGGGCCGACATGATTTCCGTGCATCAGGAGGCGACTCCGCATCTGAATCGCGCGCTGTCCATGATTCGCGAGCACGGGTGCCAGGCCGGCGCCGTGATCAATCCGGCGACGCCGGTATCGACGCTTTTCGAAGTCCTGCCGATTGTGGATTACGTGCTGGTCATGTCGGTGAATCCCGGATTCGGCGGCCAGAAATTTATTCCCGGGACTCTGGGCAAGATTCGCGAGCTAAAACGAATTCGAGAGAGTTATAATCAGGTGTTTCGGATCGAAGTTGACGGGGGAGTCAGTCCGGAAAATGTGGCCGAGTTGGTTCGGGCCGGCGCCGAAATTCTGGTTGCCGGCACATCGATATTTCATACGCGCGACGCTGCCGAAGCGGTCCGGTCCATGAAGCAAATGGCCGGAGGGGCGCTGGCACAAAAGGCATGAGGCGAATTTTGTTGAAGCAAACCGGAACAATCTGGCTTACGGTGATGACAGCATTGCTGTTAGGCGGCTGCTTTGGAAAGAAGGCTGTAGCGCCGGTTGTGGGCGCATCGGCAGAACCCGACAAGGTTCTGTACACAAAGTCGCTGGACGATATTAAGCACGGGCGCTATACGGTTGGGCGTTTGGGTCTGCAAACTCTGATCAACACCTACCCGGACAGCGAATACCTCGCCAAGGCAAAGCTGGCCATCGGAGATTCCTACTACAAGGAAGGCGGAACGGCAGGACTGAAACAGTCCATTGCCGAATACAAGGACTTCATTACGTTCTTTCCGTTCCTCGATGAAGCCGCATACGCGCAACTGCAGATTGGCATGGCGCACTACCACCAGATGGAAAAGCCGGACCGCGACCATACCGAGGCGGTGGAGGCGGAAGCTGAACTGCAGACCTTCCTGGAAAAATATCCGAAGAGCCCGCTGCGCCCTCAAGCGGAGCAGCGGCTTCGCGAGGTCCAGGAAGTGCTGGCGGAGGGCAATTTCCGTGTCGCCCAGTTTTATTATATTCGCGGGGCCTATCGCGCCGCGGGCGACCGCTTGCTTGAGCTGACAAAACGATATCCGCTTTACAGCCGCGCCGATCAGGCCAACTGGATGCTCGGACAAATTTACGAAAAAATCGAACGCAATGAAATTGCGGCGCGCTACTACTCCCGGATCGTGAAGGAATACCCGCTCTCATCCCTCGTGGCCCAGGCCAAGGAGAGGCTCACCAAGTTCGGCGTGCCCATTCCGCCTGCCGACCCTGCCGCCCTAGCCCGCATGCGGAAGGACCAGGCTTTGAGCGACCACCAGGGTTTCTTGCGCAGGTCCCTGGGAATTTTGTCCAGTCACCCGGATGTCGCGATGGCATCGCATACCGGGGCGCCCACCATGACGCCGGCCAGCGAATCGGGCGATGAAACTCTCAGTTTCGGACCGCAGCAGGGCTTATCCCTCGGCGTCGGTGGAGGCACGGGAAGTACGGCAACCGTGGAAACGGTTACTCCGGGAGGCACCGCATCCAGCACGGCGCCTGCCAGTTCGGAAGCGGCTCCCGCGACTCCTGCGTCCACCGACGACGCACAATCGGCGCCTCCCGCGAATACCCCGGCACCGCCCGTCGATAAGACCAAGGAATCCACGAGCAAGAAAAAGAAGGGTATCCACAAGATTCTTCCCTTCTAGTTCTTCATCCACAGGGACCGGTCCAAACCTGTACCTTCGGCCAATCTGGTTGTTTCGGACACACCCCCGCCCGGTCTGCATTGACTGACACACATCAAGGTGCTACGAATAATGAAGGGCTTTCCTGACTATCTGCGAAGCAGGATGCGTTTACCCGGGGAAACTGGAGGACGGCACGTGGCAAAGATTCTGGTAGCCGATGACAACAGTAACGTCCAGAAGACCGTAGCCCTGGCGCTCGCGGACATGGGCGTGGAAGTCGAGTCCGTGAATAACGGCGAAGCCGCCGTACGTAAACTGGCTTCCTTCTCTCCCGACCTGGTCCTCGCGGATATTTTCATGCCCGTCCGAAGCGGATATGAGGTCTGTGAATACATTAAAAAGGATGCCCACTTCTCGCATGTGCCCGTGGTGCTGCTGGTCGGGGCGTTCGATCCCCTGGATGAGCGCGAAGCGCAGCGGGTCGGCTCGGACGGTATTCTGAAGAAGCCGTTTGTTCCCCCGGAACCCCTCATTACGATGGTCAAGACCCTGCTCGATCGATCGATGAATGAACGCCTGGTTACGGTTTCTGCTTCCAAGGCGGTGGCCTCCCATCAAGAACGGGCCAGCCGAAGTGGAACCGCAATTGCCGAAGAGTCTTTGCCACAGATGCAGACTTTCGAGGATTCCCCCGCGCAAGATTTTCAGGTTCCCGCAGGCCGTGTTGATTTCGCAGAGGGCGAACATCCCGTCGCCTTTAGCCAGTTATTGAAGACTGCCGCCCCGGAAGACCCGGCGCCTGCGGCTGAAACCGTCGAGCCGGTTAACGACGACCAAATCCTGACCAGTGCGCGCGATGCCGCGCTGGGCGACCCGATTTTCTGGCGCAATGACGAATCCACACCAGAGCCGGAACCGGAAGCGCACCAATCGGAAAATGCTTCGGTCAGTCCCGCCGCGAGCGAACCGGCCCCAGTCGAGAAATCGTTGCCCCAACACGATGAAGGCATCCTGATACAGCCGGTCGAGCCGCTCGAACTCGTTCGAGAACAGCAGGAAGATACCTCCGAGAGCGTTGTGGAATCCGCGCCAATTCTGCTGGAACCTGCTGCCCAGGCAGATCTCAACGTCGATTCCAAACCACCTGAGGATCTTGCCGCGAACCCCCTCGAGTGGATGGCCACGGCCCCGCCGCAGCCCGCCGGGCAAGAAGAAGAACCAGAAAATAAAGCGGAGCAAATGCAGCCAGCTGCCGGGTGGGACACCCCCATTCCAGACGCCGGCGACGCCGCTCAAGGAATTGAATCGCCCGAACATTCGCAATCTCCAGAGGCTGCGCCGGTTTCATCTGCCGCTTCCGAAGAAATTTCCGGATCCGAAAAGGGCATAGCTCCTGCTGCGGACCCGCTTGCAGACACTGCTGCAGGCACTGCTGCCGTCCAACCGGACGCTCCCGCGGATGAAAAGGCGCCCGAACCTGTTAAGCCCGCCGAAACTCACACGGCGCCGTGGCCGGCCATATCCGCACAGCGCGCCGAGGATACAGTTCGATCAATTTCCAAAGAGGACTGGGCTGACCTGACGGAAACGATGCAGGCCGGCGGCGGCGAGGCCGTCTCGGAACAGCACTCGGTGCAATCCGCGGAAACGTCCACCGAACAGCACTCGTCACAAGCCGCGGAAATGACCGCCGAACACCCCGCGGCCGAATCGGAATCCTCCAAACAGGACTGGGCTGACCTGACGGAAACGATGCAGGCCGGCGTCGGCGAGGCCATCTCGGAACAGCACTCGGGACAATCCGACGAAACGTCCGCCGAACAGCACTCGTCACAAGCCGCAGCCGAATCGGAATCCACCGCTCTGGTTCCGGCGGCGAAAACGGAAAGTAACATTTCCACTCCAGAAGCACACTCGACTCCCGTGGTTCCGGACGCTGATCTGGTCGAAGCCGTGGTTCAGAGAATCCTGGAAAAAGTGCGTCCCCAGGTGGTGGATATCATCACCAAGGAATTTTTGCGGCCCATCGTTCACGTGCTTGTTCAACGGGAAATCGAAAAACAGTAAAAGATTCTATCCGCCTGGGTTCCTTCGATCTGATTTTGCGTTTCTGTGTTCGTCTTCCCGGCTATTGGTGTGCCTTCCCGCCTGCCCGCCGGGTATTTGACCGTCCGCATCAGCATCCGTATAGTAATTCTCTTGAACACAAGGCCGGAGAATATGCCGAGAGAGATTCCCAAGGCTTACGAGCCACAACAGATCGAACAGCGCTGGGCCAAACGATGGGCCGAGGAAAAACTGTTCCGCGCCGACGTGAACGCGCCGGGCCCCGTATTTTCCATTGTCATTCCCCCGCCCAACGTCACCGGGTCGCTGCACATCGGGCACATGCTGGACCACACCGAGATCGATATCCTGACCAGGTGGCGGCGCATGCAGGGCTACAACACGCTCTATTTGCCCGGAACCGACCATGCCGGAATTTCCACGCAGCGCGTCGTGGTGCGGCAACTGGCAGCCCAGGGAATCAACTACCGCGACCTGGGCCGCGAAGCGTTCGAGGCCAAGGTATGGGAATGGAAGAAGGAATCGGGCGGAACGATTACCAGCCAGATGCTGCAGCTGGGCGAAAGCTGCGACTGGACGCGCGAGCGTTTCACCCTTTCCCCCGAGCTTTCCCGCGCCGTGACCGAGGTTTTCGTTCGCCTCTACGAAGACGGCCTGATCTATCGCGGACACTACATCGTGAACTGGTGTCCGCAATGCCGCACCGCCATCAGCGACCTGGAAACCGTCCACGAAGAGCGACAGGGACATCTATGGCACATCCGCTACCCGATCGTGGGCACAAACGAACACGTGGTCGTCGCCACCACGCGTCCGGAAACTATGCTGGGCGATACGGCCGTGGCCGTCCACCCGAGCGACGTGCGCTATCAGCATCTCATCGGCAAAATGGTTCTGCTTCCGCTGGTAAACCGCGAAATTCCCATCGTCGATGACTTTGTCGTGGACCGCGAATTCGGCACCGGCGCTGTAAAAGTCACGCCCTCGCATGATCCGAACGACTTTGAGATTGGGCGCCGCCATAACCTGCCGGAAATCGACGTGATGACCGACGACGCGAAAATGAGCGCTGCGGCGGGGCCCTACGCGGGGCTCGACCGCTTTGAAGCGCGCAAGCGCGTGGTCGCCGATCTGGAAGCAGCCGGACTGCTCGAAAAAATTGCGGACCACACCCACGCCGTGGGAACGTGCGACCGCTGCGGCACGATCATCGAGCCGCGCGCCTCGACGCAGTGGTTCGTGAAAATGAAGCCGCTGGCCGAACCCGCCATCGCCGCCGTGGAACGCGGTGATGTGGAACTCCTGCCCGACAATCGTCGCGCAGAATATTTCGAGTGGATGCGCAACATCCGCGATTGGTGCATTTCTCGCCAGCTTTGGTGGGGACACCGGATTCCTGCGTGGCATTGCGGCGACTGCAAGAAAATCACCGTATCGCGCAAGACCCCGGCAAGCTGCGCAAAATGCGGATCAGTCAAGCTGACACAAGATCCCGACGTGCTCGAGACCTGGTTCAGCTCCGCGCTGTGGCCTTTCTCGACCATGGGCTGGCCCGACGATACGCCCGACTACCGAAAATACTATCCAACCACTCTGCTGGTTACGGCGTACGACATTTTATTCT
>Ga0307373_10012499_pt1 | contig 12041 bp, 11 predicted proteins | sample OX2MG_FD_202534 | JGI IMG/M metagenome (GOLD analysis project Ga0307373, IMG submission 202534) | Soil microbial communities from Risofladan, Vaasa, Finland - OX-2 | ecosystem: Environmental > Terrestrial > Soil > Coastal area > Acid sulfate soil | place: Finland: Risofladan, Vaasa | collected...
CCTCGTCCCCGTCAGCTAGGCCCCGGTGACTGAAGGCACGTCCCCCGGAGGCGGACGCGAGGATCTGCGCGCCGTTGCCGGCGGCCAGCTGCAGCGCCCCGGACAGGAAGTCAGCGTGCAGATGCGTGTCGGCAGCGAACGCGATCGTCAGCCCATGCCGGCGGGCAGCCGCATGCACCGCCCGCAGGTCACGCGGCACATCGACCGCCAGCGCGCGCCCATCCCCCAGGCCCACCAGGTACGCGGAGTTACCCAGGCCCTCATCCACCACGGGCACGATCAGTGTTCCGGCCACAGCCAGCTCCTCCCGGGATGGTGTGCGCGGATATGGCCGCCCGCACAGCGAGTAAGCTACATTATTCTATAGATTTAAGGAACAGGTTCACAGGCCGTAGGGTCCGCCGCCGCAGTCGCCAGCCCGGCCAGCGGTCTAGTGTCTCGGCGATGGCAGGAAGGCGGGGCGCCGATGGGTGACCGGCAGCGCAAAGCGGAGCTGTATGAGCAGTTCGCCCGGGTCGGAAAGGCCATGGCCAGCCCGAGACGGCTGGAGCTGCTCGACCTGCTCGCCCAGGGCGAGCGCAGCGTCGAGGAGCTAGCCGCGGCAGCCGGGCTCGGCTTGAGCAGCTGCTCGGCCCACCTGCAGGTGCTCCATCACGCACGGCTGGTGTCCACCCGCAAGCGGGGCACCCATGTCTTCTACTCCCTGGCCAGCGACGACGTCGCCCGCCTGTACGCGGGCGTGCGTGACACCGCCGCCGCATTGCTCACCGAGGTAGCCCCCGCCCGGGACGCCTACCTGGGCGGCAACGTGGAAGAGGTCACCCGCGACGAGCTACTGCGCCGCCTGGGCGCCGGTGATGTCACCGTCCTGGACGTGCGTCCCGCCGCCGAGTTCGCTGCCGGGCACATCCCCGGCGCGATCTCCATCCCCATCGACCAGCTGGCGCAGCGGCTCGCCGAGCTGCCCGCAGGTGCCGAGATCGTCGCCTACTGCCGCGGCCCCTACTGCGTGTTCGCCCACGACGCCGTCCGCCTGCTCCGCGCTGACCGGCGCCCCGCCCGCCGCCTGATCGGCGGTCTGCCCGAATGGCGGCTGGCCGGGCTTCCCGTCGCGGCCGGTGAGGATGTCCAGCCAGCCCGCACATGACCGGTCCGCCGCGCCGGGATCCTCCCCGGCGCTGCGTTATGGCGCATGGTTGAGGGGCCTGGCGGTATCGGGGTACGGCTCGCCCATGATCCCTAGCATGGCGGTGAAGTCTTGTTGCAGCACCTCGACCACAGCGGCACCCAGGCACCTGCAACCACGTCGCGGCGGGCCGGCCCACCAGCCACGCAGGAGGTCACCAACAGCCGCTGAACCCGGCAGGCGTCCTGCCGGCGGTCAGGTGGGGTGCGGCGGTTCTGCCGTGCCGGGCTGGAAGCGGCGCAGGCGCAGGCTGTTGGTTACGACGAAGACGGAGCTGAACGCCATCGCGGCGGCGGCGATGAGGGGGTTGAGGAACCCGAGGGCGGCCAGCGGGATGGCGGCGACGTTGTAGGCGAATGCCCAGAAAAGGTTGCCCTTGATCGTGCGCAGGGTGCGCCGGGACAGGCGGATCGCGTCCGGTACCGCCAGCAGGTCGCCGCGGACCAGGGTCAGGTCGGCCGCCTCGATCGCGGCGTCGGTGCCAGTGCCCATGGCCAGGCCCAGGTCGGCCTGGGCGAGCGCCGCGGCGTCGTTCACGCCGTCGCCGGCCATGGCCACCACCCGCCCGGCGTCCTGCAGCCGCTTGACCGCGTCGGCCTTCCCGGCGGGCAGCACCCCCGCGATGATCTCGCCGATGCCCACGCGGTCAGCCGCTGCCCGGGCGGCGCGGGCGTTGTCGCCGGTGAGCAGCACCGGCCACAGGCCCATCCCGCGCAGCCTGGCCACGGCTTCGGCCGAGGTGGGCTTGATCGTGTCGGCGACGACAAGCACGCCCCGGACCTGCCCGTCCCAGCCGGCGAACACCGGGGTCTGCCCGGCCGCTTCCGCCTCAGCCGCGCGGGCGTCCAGGCTGGCTGAAATGGGCTGTGCCCACTCGCGCTCGATCCAGTCGCGGCGCCCGGCCACCACCGCGTGACCGCCAGCCACGCCGGAGACGCCGAGCCCCCCGTGGCTGGCAAACCCCTCCACGCCGGGCAGGCTGCCACCGATCCTTTCGGCGGCTCCGGCCGCGATCGCCACGGCGATCGGGTGCCCGGAGGCGTCTTCCACCGCGCCAGCCAGGCGCAGCACCTCGGCCGGGTCCTCGCCGGGCGCGGCGGTCACATCCACCAGGCTCATCCGCCCGGTGGTGATCGTGCCGGTCTTGTCCAGCACCACCGTGTCGATGGTGCGGGTGGACTCCAGCACCTCCGGACCCTTGATCAGGATGCCGAGCTGGGCCCCCCGCCCGGTGCCGACCAGCAGCGCGGTCGGTGTCGCCAGCCCCATCGCGCACGGGCAGGCGATGATCAGCACCGCGACCGCCGCCGTGAACGCGGCCCCGGGTGGCTGCCCGGCGGCCAGCCACCCGATCAGCGTGAGGACGGCGATGCCGATGACGACGGGCACAAAGACCGCGGAGATCCGGTCGGCCAGCCGCTGCACCGGCGCCTTGCGGGCCTGCGCATCGGACACCAGCCGGGTGATCTGCGCGAGCTGGGTGCCGGCACCCACCTCAGTGGCGCGGACCACAAGCCGGCCGCTGACGTTCACAGTCGCCCCCGTGACAGGGTCACCGGCGCCAACCTCGGCTGGCACCGGCTCCCCGGTCAGCATCGAGGTATCGACCGCGGAACTGCCGGACTCCACGACACCGTCGGTCGCGATCTTCTCACCCGGCCGGACCACGAACAGCTCCCCCACCGCGAGCTGCCCCGCCGGAATCCGCACCTCATGGCCATCGCGCAGCACCGCGACGTCCTTGGCGCCCAGCGACAGCAGCGCCCTCAGCGCCGCGCCCGCCCGGCGTTTCGCGCGGGCCTCGAAATACCGGCCGAGCAGGATGAGCACCGTGACCCCGGCGGCAACCTCGAGGTAGATGTCAGCAGCGCCGGCACCGCGCGCCAGCAGGGCGAAGCTCATGTGCGCACCCGCCTGGCCGGCGTCACCGAAGAACAGTGCATACAGCGACCACAGGTAGGCGGCCCCGACCCCCACCGAGATGAGCGTGTCCATGGTGGCGGCGCCATGCCGGGCATTGAGGTAAGCGGCGCGGTGGAACGGCCAGGCCCCCCACACCGCCACCGGCGAGGCCAGCGCAAGTGACGCCCACTGCCAGTAGCGGAACTGCGCCGCTGGGACCATCGCCAGCACCACCACCGGGACCGTCAGCGCCAGCGACACCAGCAGCCGCTGACGCAGCGACGCCATCTCGTCCGGCTCACCCGCCGGAGACGGCACTTCAGCCGACTCGGCGCCCCCAGACTGCGCAGCAGGTGGCAGGGCCGCGGTGTAGCCGACCTGCTCCACAGCTGCGACCAGCTCATCCGGGCTGACGGTGCCGGGGAAGCGGACCCGCGCGGTCTCGGTGGCGAGGTTGACGGTCGCGCTGACCCCATCCATCCGGTTGAGCTTCTTTTCGATCCGGGCCGCGCACGATGCGCACGTCATCCCGCTGATCGCAAGCTCCACACTCCGGCCGGAACCATCCGGCGCGGCAGCGACCTGGTCACCAGTAACCGCGCTCATCCGTGCGCCTCGATGTGGTAGTCCCCGGCCTCATCAAGGGCAGCGGCAACCGCCTCCTCCGCCAGCGGGGCGTCGCTGGCCACCGTCACCAAGGACTCCCCACCCGGGACCAGATCGACCTCGACCGAGGACACACCGTCCAGCCCGGCCAGCTCCTCTGTGACTGCGTGCACGCAGTGCTGGCACGTCATGCCCGTCACGTGGTACATCGCCGTGGATGCCATGGTTCTCCGCTCGCGTGCTCAGGTCAGGACCGGACCAGCCGGGCTACCGCATCGGACGCCTCGCGGATCTTGGCGGTAGCGGTGTCCCCACCTTCGGCAATCGCCTCAGCGACGCAGTGGGACAGATGCTCCTCAAGCAACCCGAGAGCCACCGACTCCAGGGCACTGGTCGCCGCCGACACCTGGGTCAGGATGTCGATGCAGTACTTGTCGTCCTCGACCATCCGCTGCAGGCCACGGACCTGCCCCTCGATCCGGCGCAGCCGCTTCAGGTAGTCGTCCTTGCTCTGGGTGTATCCGTGCACGCCGCCCTCCGGTCCGCGGGCTTCCCGCTGATGTCATGCCTTTACAATACCGAGGTAAGGTATCAGATCCGCGCTGATGCGGACCTGGCAGTAATCACGGTGTGTGTTCGACGGTGAATGTGCCGACCATGCCCTTCTGGGCGTGCCCGGGAACCGGGCACAGGTAGTGGTAGGTCCCGGGCTGGCTGGCGGTGAACGTGAGGGTGCCTGTGTGCATGCCCGCCGCGGTGGGGTTGCCCAGGAACCACAGCGCCGAGCCGGTGAACGCGGGGGCAGCGGTCATCATCGGCATCCACGACGACTTCGCCTGGCTGGCGGTGATGACCAGGCCGTGCGCGGTGTCCGGGTCGGCGTTGATGACCTCGATGCCGACCCGGCTGCCGGCCGGGACGATCAGCGCGGGGTTGACCAGCCCGGCGACACGGAAGGTCTCATCCGGCCCACCGGCGGGGCTGGCCACGGCCACCAGGTGGATGCTGGCTCCGCTGAAGGTGATGGTGTGCCTGGCCCGGTCGATGCGTGCGCCCGCGGGGACCTGGCCGCCCAGCCGCGCAGCTAGCTGGGGGCTGACCCGGGGCCCGGGGGCGTCCGCCCACAGAGCGCCCATGACCTTGCCGGGGTCGGTGCTGCCTCCCATCATCGGGGCGGGCAGCCGGCCGCCGCGCATCCAGCCGGGCGCATAAGCCCCGCCCGTCATCCACCGGTACCCACCGGCCCCCATCATCCACCGGCCGGGTGAGCCACCCATCATCGAGCCGCCGTAATAGCGGCCCATCATCGAGTGGTACCAGGAGTACCCCGGCCCAGCGGGAGTGCGCCCGGCGGCCGTAGCCGTGCCACCCGCCGCTGGCCGGCTGGCCGGGCCACTGGCCGCTGCAGCCAGACCCACACCGAGGCCTGCCGCAGCTATCACCGCCACGCCTGCCAGCACAGCAATCCGTTTACGAGTCATCATGTCCCCTGCCTAAGAGTCTTGTCGCACGTGAGTGGGTCAGGCTGCATGGGGCTTGTCGGCTGCGCTGGCGTCTGACGCGGCACGTGGCGTGCTGCCCGAGATGGCCGGGACCGGCGGGACCGTGGACACGGCCGGGCGGCGGACCTCGGCGACCCGCCACCACCAGGAGATCTTCTTCTCAAGGTAGTAGTCGACGCTGTAGCGTGCCGGGCCCGCGTAGGCGGACAGGGCGAGCAGGCCCATGAACACCACCGCATAGATGACGGCGGTGCCGATATCGGCAGAGCCCGAAGTGTATGGCCCGCCGAACCCTTCCGCGGTCGCCCAGATCAGCAGGCTGAACACGGCCGCGGAGACATAGGTGATCTTGCGGGCGAACCCGGCGATCAGCGCCAGCGCGATCAGCGTCTCGGCGACTGCGACCAGATAGCCGAAGAAAGCGGCCCGTGGATGCTGCAAGTTGATCCAGAAGTCGAACCAGGGCTTGAGCCAGCCTGGCTGGCCTTGGGCCTGGCCCATGATCGTGTCCATGTACCCGGTCCGGAACCCGGGCAGCCACTTCAGGGCTGCGTCGATCAGCCAGATGATCCCGAAGCTGATCCGCAAGGCGTCTTTCGGCCACAGCGGAACTTGCCTCCCGCCAGCCGTTTGGGCCTGTGACATCACGACCCTCCTCAATGCGGCCTCTATGCCGCTAATGCCACTGATCCCACGATGCGGCCGCGATACCCATGGGGGGTAGGGACATCCGGCCCCTCGCAATGGGACCTCCGTCACTACCCCCTAGGGGTATTGGCGGTCAGGCTGGCACTGGTGGCCCGGGAAGCCCCCGGGCCTGGTGGAGGTGAGCAAGATGATGTTCTGGTACGGCAGCGGCGGACTGGCCTTCTGGCAGGTCGCCCTGATGTGGGCCGGCATGATCGCGTTCTGGAGCCTGCTGATCTGGGCTGTCTACGCCCTCATCACCGGCGCCTCCCGCCGGTCCGGCCCCGGGCAGGACACGGGCACGCAGGGCAGCGGTGGCAGCGCACGCCGCATCCTGGATGAGCGCCTGGCACGCGGCGAGATCGACACCGAGGAGTACCGGCGCCTGCGCGAGGTCCTGGCATCCGGTGATGGCCGCAGCCCAGCTGGCACGGGGAGCGGGCGATGACGGCCGTCGCCGCCAGCGCTCATAACCGGCAGGCGGGCGAGTGCAGCCCGCCGCCGGGCACCGGCTCCGGCCGGCGTCCGGTCCGCGGTTACGCGCACGGCAAGGACGACTACCTGCGGCGGCTGCGCAGGATCGAAGGCCAGGTGCGGGGCCTGCAGAAAATGATCGAGGCCGACACCTGGTGCCCGGACGTGGTCATCCAGGTGGCCTCGGCGACCAGGGCCCTGCAGGAGGTAGCGGTCGGGCTGCTCAGCGACCACGTGGGCCACTGTGTACTCGGTGCGGCGCGCGGCTCCGAGGAAGCCGGGCAGACCAGCCTGGACGAGGTGGCCAGCACAATCCGCCAGGTCGTCCGGCTGTGACCACGAGGGACCCAACCCGGTGACGGGCGAGCGAGACATGACGTGTGAGGGGTGTGTGCCATGGGTGTGAGCGGCATCGTGGTCCTGCTCGCTGCCGTAGCGGCGATCGCCGGTCTGGGGTGGTTCTTCTTCGGGCCACGCCGGGCCCGTGTCGCGCAGCTTTCCGGCGGGGTGCAGCAGGTTGAGGTGACGGTCCGCGGTGGCTACAGCCCGGATGTGATCCGTGCCCGGCTGGGGGTACCGCTGGAAATAGTGTTCGACCGGCAGGAGTCCGGGGACTGTACCTCCCGGGTGGTGTTCCCGGACCTGGCCCTGAGCGCTGCCCTGCCCGCCTTCGAGCGGACCACGGTACGGCTGGATCCGGCAACGGCAGGATCGTTCGGCTTCGCGTGCGGGATGAACATGATTCACGGCACCCTGGTCGTGGACCCATCCGGCGAGGCCGCGGCAGCCACCGGACCGGAGCCCGCCCTTACCCCAGCAGAGGCGGTGGCCACAGAGATCCCGGCGGCAGGCGCGGCTGGCACCGGGATCTCTGGCTCCGAGGCGGCGCAGGCCGCCGAGCGGCGCGCCGAGATCACCGACCTGTCCCGCCGGGTCATGGTGGGCGCGGTGCTGACCGCGCCGGTGCTGTTCGCGGTCATGGCACATGAAGTGTTCAAGGCGGGCTGGGTGCCGGGCTTGCTGCTGAGCCCGTGGCTGCAGCTAGCGCTGATCACCCCGGTGATGTTCTACACCGGCTGGCCGATCCACCGCACCGGCTGGCTGGCCCTGTCCCACCGCTCCGCGGACATGAACAGCCTGATCACCCTGGGCACTACCGCCGCCTACGGATACAGCCTGCTGGTCACCGTGGCGCCTGGGCTGTTTCCGGCCAGCGTGCGGGATGTGTACTTCGAGGCGGTCGGGGTGATCCTGACCCTGATCCTGCTCGGCCGGCTGATCGAGACCCGGGCCAAGGCCGGCACCGGGCAGGCCATCCGCGAGCTGCTGGGATTGCAGGCCCGCACCGCCCGGGTGGTCCGCGACGGCTCCGAATCGGAGATACCGGTCGAGGAGGTGGCGGTCGGGGACGAGGTCGTCATCCGCCCTGGGGAGAAAATCCCCGTCGACGCCGTCGTGCTGTCCGGTTCCTCGGCAGTGGACGAGTCCATGGTCACCGGCGAGCCAATGCCTGTGACCAAGCGCACCGGCGATGAAGTGATCGGCGCGACCATCAACACCACCGGGTCGCTGCGGGTGCGTGCCGCCAAGGTCGGGGCCGACACGATGCTGGCCCAGATCATCAAGCTGGTGCAGCAGGCCCAGGCATCCAAGGCACCGATCCAGCGGCTCGCCGACGCGGTATCCGGCTACTTCGTGCCCGCGGTCATCGCCATCGCGATCGCCACCTTCACGGTCTGGTTCACCGCCGGGCCGGAGCCCGCGCTCACCCTGGCCCTGGTATCGGCGGTGTCGGTGCTGATCATCGCCTGCCCCTGCGCGCTCGGCCTGGCCACCCCGCTGTCGATCATGGTGGGCACCGGGAAGGGCGCCCAGGCGGGAATCCTGATCCGCTCCGCGGAGGCGCTGGAAACCGCGCACAAGCTCAGCACCATCGTGCTGGACAAGACCGGCACCATCACCGTCGGCAAGCCATCCCTCACCGACGTCCACCCGAGCGGGCCGTGGGATGAGAACGAAATGCTGGCACTGGTGGCAGCCGCTGAGGCAGACAGCGAGCATCCGCTGGCCTCCGCGATCGTCGCGGGCGCCCGCGAGCGTCGCCTTGCCCTGCCGGTGGCCACGGCCTTTGATTCGGTCACCGGCAAGGGGGTGCAAGCCACCGTGGATGGCCGCGTGGTGCTGGTAGGCAATGCCCGTCTGCTTGACGATGCGGGCATCGGCACGAGCGGGCTGGACGCGGTTGCCGCAGAACTGTCCGCGGACGGCAAGACCCCCGTGCTGGCTGCCATCGACGGCAGGCCCGCCGGGGTCCTTGCGGTCGCCGACAAGGTCAAGGACGAATCAGCAGCCGCGATCGCGGCCCTGCACCGGCTCGGCGTGGACGTGGTCATGATCACGGGCGACAGCGCCCGCACCGCCGCGGCCATCGCCCGTCACGTGGGCGTGCGCCGCGTGCTCGCCGAAGTCCTGCCCGAGCACAAGGCCGGAGAGATCCGGCGCCTGCAGGCCGAAGGCCGCACCGTGGGCATGGTCGGCGACGGGATCAACGACGCCCCCGCACTCGCCGCCGCCGACGTCGGCCTGGCGATCGGCACCGGCACCGATGTGGCCATCGAATCCGCCGACATCACCCTCATCTCCGGCTCACTGGCCGGGGTGGTGACGGCGATCGCCCTTTCCCGGGCGACCATGCGCAACATCCGCCAGAACCTGTTCTTCGCGCTCGGCTACAACGCCGTGGGCATCCCGGTGGCCGCCGGTGTGCTCTACCCGTTCTTTGGTATCCGGCTGTCCCCCATCATCGCCGCCGCCGCGATGGCACTGTCTTCGCTGTCGGTGGTCACCAACGCCGGCCGGCTGCGCCGCTGGCGTGCCGCACCCATGCCCGCCGCCTCGCCAGTGGGAGCCGAACCGCTGATCGAGACCGGAACCGAGACCACCGATGTCATCGACCCGGTGTGCGGGATGTCAGTGGACCCCGCCTCAGCACCTGAACAGCGCGTCACGAGCTCGGGCACCATCTGGTTCTGCTCCGCCCACTGCGCCACTGCTTTTGACGCAGCCCAGAACACCGGCACCCCGGCGGGTGGCCGTGGACCAGCGGGCGGCGCCCCATGACCGTCGGCTGGACCGCCCCGGGTTTCTTGGGGCCGTGACCTCTGGGAAGGACCCTGCATAGGCGGAGTCACTTCGGCACCCACGTGAGGATGTCGGCCGTCAGCGCCACCGCCGCGGCGGTCAGGGTGACCGGCCGGGCCAGGAGCCACCTGCGCGGCTCGGCGCGAAGGCCTAGCAGACCTTGCCGCATCAGGGTGTAGGTGGCCATGGCCCCGATGAAAACCGCGCCATCGGCTGACCGCCCAGCCCGCAGGACGGTGAGGAGCGCTGCGGCGCCGATCAGCAGGCAGGTCAGTGACTCAAGCTGCTGCGCCGGGAGCCGCCGCGCCCCGACGTGCCCGTCCGACGACCAGATCCCCCTCGCGCCTGCCTGCCCGGTCCAGGGTCTGACCCGCCGGCTCTCGGAGTGCTGGCTCACCAAGACGGCTCTGACCAGCCACTTTCCCGCGGTGATCCCCTGCACCTTGGTGGTGATGGCAACCGGCCCGCTGCCTGGGATCAGGCCCTCCACCGTTTCCACCTGCTCGAAACGATCCTTGGGCGATAGCGCGCCCGTTACGCCCGCGCGGTGCCCGGTGAACCGGATCACCGCCGTGCACGGCGGCCCACTGTGCCCTGGATCCAGCCAGTACGTCGCGATCAGCACCTGCTGCAGAACCTCGTGCTCCATGTCCCCCGCACACCCGGCGGCACCAGGCGGCGACAGTTCCGGGCCCGTGGAGGCGGGTGCGGTCACCCGGGGGCGCGGTGCTGGCCCGCTGGGTGATGTCCGGCCCGGCGCCTGGGCAGGTTTCCGTCCGCTCCGCCGCCGGAGGGGGGCCTGCGTTGCCATCGTGTCCGCCGCCTTCCCTGGGCTCATCCGCACGGATCTGTTGCAGCCGCAGCACGGGTCACTTGCTGAGGTGGCTCCTGACCTGCTGCAGCAGACCAGCAGCGGACAGGTACATGGATGGGTATTCGCCGTACCAGCGCTCGGTGCCGCGGCTGTCGATGAGGACGAAGCCATGGCCGGGCAGGCCTGCGTGCATGCCCTTGCCGAGCACGCCGTAGGCGCGGGACACCGATCCTGTGGTGTCGATCAGGTACGGGATGCGCAGCCCGAAGCTGGCAAGTTCCGGGCGGATCTGGCTGGCGGGGTTCATCACGATGGGCAGGATCGTGATCCCGGCCCTGGCGAGTTCGGCGGTGTGCTGCTCAAGCTCACGCATCTGGTAGAAGCAGGCGTCGCAGCCGACTCCCTCGTTGAAGTACAGCACCACATCGTGGCCGCGGTAGCTGGCCAGGTGAACTGTCTTTCCGCTGGTGTCCGTCAGCGTGAAGCCTGGGGCGGGGCGCACGTTGCTGCGCTGGAGCGAGCCGGAACCGGTGGTGAGCGCCGCCGCGGTGATCACCCCGCCGATAACGAGGACGGCTGCTGACCACACTGCGGCAGCGCGGTGGCGAGACCACCACCGCCGCTTGACCGCTGGGCGGCCAGCTGTCCGGCTGCGGGGCCTTGTGTGGCTGGCGGTGCGACCGCGGGTGCCGGGGTGGCTGGCGCTAGGGCGATGAGGTGGACGCCTCGCGCGCTGGGGGCGGTTGCCTGCAGCAGTCATGGCTGCTTCCTCACTGAACGGTGGTGGTGGTATGCCCCGGGGGCTCCGGGGCGGTAGGGGGAGACGCAGGACCCGGCGAGGATGGCTGGCCGGCCAGGCCCGGCCGGCGGTGGCCATGCAGGGCCGCGACGGCGAACACGGCGGCCAGGGCGAGCAGCCCCAGGCCAAGGACAGGTTCGGGAACCGGCGCGGTCCAGGCCTCGATGCGGCGGAACAGGTGGGCGAGCCCCCGGCCGATGGCGACCTGGAAGCCGGGGCCACCGGTCATTTTGCCGGCGCCGGCCAGGTAGAAGACGAAACCGGCCATGACGGTGAACCCGGCCGCGACCGCGACGTTGAGTGTGCTGGTGACCAGGGTGCGCCCGGCCAGGCGCAGCCGCACCGGCCTGGCCAGGTGCAGGCGGCGCTCGCCGAGATGCAGCTTGTCCCAGGCCAGCGCCATCACCAGCAGCGGGAACACCATGCCGAACACATAGGCCAGGCCGAGCAGCACCCCGCCAGCGGCCGTACCCGACAGCGCTGACAGGGCCATCACCCCGGCCAGCACCGGGGCGCAGCAGGACGAGGCGATCCCGGAGAAAACGCCGAGCGCGAAGAAGCTCGCCGAGTCTCCCCGGCTGGGGTCGGGGGCATGCAGGAACCGTGGCATGCTCCACATCCGCCCCGACAGCGCGAGCACGGCAAGCACCAGCATCAGTGCGCCGCCCGCGTAGTACAGGGGGGCATGAAACCGGGCGATCATCGCGGCCACCAGGCTGATCCCGACCGTGATCGGGACCAGCACCAGGGCCAGCCCGGCGGTAAATACCAGCGTCAGCGGCAGCAACCGCCACCGGTGGTTGCGCGCCGCGAGGGCCAGATAGCCGGGGGCGAGGAACACGATGCAGCACGGGGCGAACAAGGCCACCCCGCCGGCGAAGAACGCCGCCAGCACCGACCCCGAGGCCAGCAGGCCGCCCATGGCTACGC
>Ga0307373_10012503_pt1 | contig 12039 bp, 9 predicted proteins | sample OX2MG_FD_202534 | JGI IMG/M metagenome (GOLD analysis project Ga0307373, IMG submission 202534) | Soil microbial communities from Risofladan, Vaasa, Finland - OX-2 | ecosystem: Environmental > Terrestrial > Soil > Coastal area > Acid sulfate soil | place: Finland: Risofladan, Vaasa | collected...
CCCGACGCGTTCTGGATGGTGCCGCTGGATGAGGCCACAGGGCGGATCGTCGCCCAGATCCGACGCTTCCGCCCGCACGTTGTGGTCACCTATGACGGTAACGGAGCGTACGGTCATCCCGATCACATCCAGGCGCACCGGGCGACACTGCTCGCCGTCGAGGCCGCGCATCTTTCACCGACGTACAAGGATGCCGGCGAACCCTGGCGGGTCGAGAAGCTCTACTACACCGCCTTCCCTCGCAAGGAGATGAAGCGCATCGTCCAGATGGCCAAGCAGGCCGGGATGGATCCGCCCTTCGGCGAGGAGAATGCTGATGAGATGGCCTTCCTCACCCCCGACGAATACGTGACCACGACCATCAGTGGCAAAGCGGTGGTTGCGCGCAAGCGCGAGGCACTCCGCGCGCACCGCAGTCAGATCTCGGCGGACTGGCCCCAGCTCACTCTTCCCGACGAGATTGCGGTGCAGTTCGCCGACGAGTTCTTCCAACTGGTGATCTCGCGCAAGCCCGCAGTGCTTCCGGAGACCGACCTGTTCGCGGGGCTCACTCCGCAGGAGTAGCCACCGGCTGCGCCACTCCGCCGCGAAGCGAGCTGCGCCGCGCAGAATTCGTTGCCCTCCGGGTGGTGCATTACCCAACGGTGCCCGGCAGGTCCCTTGTCGATCTTGCGGACGCGGGTTGCCCCCAGGCCTTCGAGCAGTGCCACCAGCTTCCCGACGCCGCCGGTCACGTCGACTGGCGGTCAGCTACGCTCCAGCACCATTGCGATGCCCTGACCGCCGCCGATGCACAGCGCTGCCACGCCGAGCTGCGCGTCACGTTTGGCCATCTCGTAGAGCAGCGTCACCAGGATGCGCGTGCCGCTCGCGCCGATGGGATGGCCGATCGCTATCGCACCGCCGTTCACATTGAGCCGGTCCTCGGGAACGGCGAGCTCGCGCCCAACGGCGACGGCCTGGGCCGCGAAGGCCTCGTTGAGCTCGAAGAGGTCGATGTCGCGCAACTCGACGCCAGCTCGCTTGAGCGCCGCACGCACGGCGGGGACGGGACCCATACCCATGATGCGCGGCGCCACACCGGCACTCGAGTAGCCGCGAATCCGGGCCAGGGGGACACGGTTCTCGGCCCTGGCGCGCGATGCGCTCATGACCACGACCGCGGCGGCGCCATCGTTGATGCCGCTTGCGTTGCCGGCGGTGACGGTACCGTCCTTGGCGAAAGCCGCACGGAGCGCGGCGAGTGTTTCGGCGGTGGTGCCGGGGCGGGGGTGCTCGTCGGTGTCGACGAGCACGGTTTCCTTCTTGCGCTGCACGGGGACGGGGACGATCTCGTCCTTGAATCGCCCGGACTTGATGGCCGCCTCGGCCTTCTGCTGCGAGCCCGCCGCGAACGCGTCCTGGTCCTCGCGGCTCACCTCGAATTCGCGCGCGACATTCTCTGCGGTGCTGCCCATGTGACAGTCGTCGAAGGCGCACCAGAGACCGTCACGGATCATCTCGTCTACCAGCTGTCCGTGGCCGAGCCGGTAGCCGTAACGGCCGTTCTCCATGAGATACGGCGCACGCGACATGTTCTCCATGCCGCCGGCGACGAGGCATTCGGCGTCCCCGGCACGGATGGCCTGGGCGGCGAGCGCGACTGTCTTGAGCCCGCTGCCGCACACCTTGTTGATCGTCATCGACGGGACGCTCGCGGCGAGCCCGGCACCGATCGCGGACTGGCGCGCTGCGTTCTGACCGAGGCCGGCCTGGAGCACGTTGCCCATGAGCACCTCATCGACGGAATCGATGCCGGCACGCCGGAGCGCTTCCTCGACGGCAATCGATCCGAGTCTGGTCGCCGGAACTTCGGTGAAGGCGCCCCCGAAGGTACCCACCGCCGTCCGTACAGCGCTGACGATGACCGCGTCTTCCATACCGACCACTCTACGCCCAGCTCTGGGACGGCACCGTCAGATCGGCTCCGAACGATGCCGCGTACCGGTCGCGGAACGACGCAGCGTCGAAGCGGTGGCGCTGCGGACCGTGCTGCTCGACGACATACGCGGCGGCGAGCGACCCGATGCGGCCGGCGACGAGAGGTGATGCGCCCGACCTGAGACCGGCGAGCACGCCGGCGATGTAGGCATCGCCGGCCCCCGTCGGATCCACAACCTCGGAGACCGGAGCCGCGGGGATCACGGCGACGCCGTCGGGGGAGCGCAGCTCGCTCCCTGCCGAACCATGGGTGATTGCGACCATGCGCGCGGCGCTGAGGGCGTCGATGGACAGACCGGTCCGGTCTCGGATCATCTCGAACTCGTAATCGTTGCCGCCCACGATCCATGCCTCCTCGAGACCGCGGCGCAGCACCGCGTCCGGCATCGCCGGTATCTGCTGCGCGGGCACGAACACGAGACGGGCGCCGAGCGCATGGGCCTGCTCGACGTGGAGGGCCATCGCGCCCGCGTCGTCGGCGCCGACGACGACCTCCGAAAGGTCGTCGTAGCCGCTCAGGTCGACCCCTGCGGCTTGCGCCATCGCACCGGGGTGGAACGCCGTGATCTGGTTGCCCTCCTTGTCAGTCGTGATGAACGCGATTGCGGTGCTCACGTCATCGCAGGTCAGGACGCCCGAGGTATCCACGCCGTCGGCCTCGAGTGCCGCGGCGTAGTCGACGAAATCTCCCCCGCCCACGGCAGCGCAGAGCAGCGGCCGTTCTCCGAGCAACGCGAGGGAGAAGGCAATGTTGGCGGCCGTGCCTCCGCGGCGCCGCTCGAGCCGCTCGACGAGAAACGCCACGTTGAGCTCGTTGGTTCTCTCGGGCAGGATGTGGTCGCCGAAGCGGCCGGCGAACTCCATGATGGTGTCGAACGCAACGGATCCGGTCACGGCAATTCGTCCCATGGCCGGGGCAGGATAGCCAGCCCGATGTGCCCGCCGTACGGAGAGCGGCGACAATGGGGCCGATGGTGCTGCACGAGCTGGGACGCGGGCCTGCCCCGCAGGCTCCCCTCTCAGGGCTGTCCGGGGGAGAGCCCGCGACCGCCGAGGAGACAGCTCTGGTCGATGCTGTCGAGGTCTATCACCGCACCTACACGACCATCCTGCGCAGCAGCGGCGAGACCCGGTTGCGCGTCTTCGAGCATTCCCACAAGGCGATGGGATCGAGCCTGCATGCGCTTGCCGGGGCGCTGGAGCTCGACCTCGGAGCCCTGCTCTACGCGATCAGGCGGCTCCCCGAAGCCATCTTCCGTGCCCGGCTCGTGGTCATGGGCCAGTCCGCCGAGGTGTTTGCGCAGCGGGGTTTCCGGCCGTTCACGGAGTGGACCGAGGTCAGCGCCCCCGGCCGGCGGCGACGCTGGTACGACGACGGCGACGGGACCCTCGCCGTCCTCATCGCCAGCGCGTCGGACGTCGATGACCTGGTTCCGACGATGGTCGCGCTCCAGATCGAGCTGAACAAGCTCCGGGTCGCACTTCGGGGCGCGGGGATCGAGCGCCTCGAGGAGTCGACGCCCGGAGAGGTTGCCACCGCCTGCGGCGGCCGCGAGGACGACTGGCTGCAGCTGTATGAGATCTGGGGCGCGGCCTTCGGCACCCGGCTGGCCAGCATCGCCGGGCACGGTATGGGCCTCCGGGTGCGCATGCTGGGCGGCACCCAGGTCGGCTACGCACGAGTGACGCGCCGCTGGTGGCAGCAGGTGACCGGACTGATGCGATCCGAATCGCTGTTGGACCGCCCGGTGTACTTCGTGAGCAGCAACTCGCACGCGATCGCCAACCTGCTCACCGGGGTGGCCCCCCGCCATGCTGAAGAGCTGGCCGCGGCCGTCGATCGTGACGGTGGTGCCGACCTCCGCGATGAGCTCCATCGCTTCCGGGACGGCACCGCACAGGGCCACTGGAACAATTTCCTGTACTACGCGGCACGCGAGCGCCTTCGCCTCCTGCCGGATTCGGAACGAGCCGCTCTGCGCCGCGAGGAGCGCGAGGCGGGCTCGTTGAGCGTCTCGAGCCGGACCGCGCTGGATGTCGCCGCCCAGGTCATCCCCCTCGACCGCGTGAACCCCGCGCAGTGCGACGAACGGGTGCGGCCCGTCGATCCGCTCGCCCTCGCTGCGAGCAGGGCGGTGATCGTCAACATCGATTACCCGCTCGGCCTTGCCGCGTACAACATCCTTCGCGAGGTCGCCGAGACCGTGGACCTCCGCGGCGTGTACATCCTCGGCAAGGCAGCCACCCTCAACGCCGACGTCGGCGATGTGATGATCAGCAGCGTCGTCCACGACGAGCACAGCCGCTCGACGTACTGGCTCGACAACGCGTTCTCGGTCTCGGACATCGCCCCGTACCTGCGTTTCGGCAGCGGCCTGGACAATCAGCGCGCTGTCAGCGTCAAGGGGACCTTCCTCCAGAACCGCGGCTACCTCGACTTCTACTACCGCGAGGCGTTCACCGTGGTCGAAATGGAGGCTGGTCCATACTGCAACGCCGTGTACGAGATGACCCAACCCGTCCGATATCCGACCAGCGAGCCGGTGAGCTTCTCCAAGCTGCCCATCGATTTCGGTGTCATCCACTACGCATCCGACACTCCGTACACGCAGGCTCGCACGCTCGGCGCGCGCGGTCTCTCGTACTTCGGGATGGATTCGACCTACGCGTCGTCGGTCGCCATCGTGCGGCGCATCGTCGCCCGCGAGGGTGCGACGGGGCAGTAGCCGCTTGTCCCTGGTCAGCCTCCGCGACGTGGGTGTCGCCTTCGGTGCCGAGAGCATCCTCGAAGGCGTCACGTTCCGCGTCGAGACGCGCCAGCGCATCGCGGTCGTCGGGGCCAACGGCGCGGGCAAGACCACGCTGTTGACGCTGATCAGCGGCGCACTCGAGCCGACACAGGGCGAGGTGGAATGGCAGCGCGGTCTTCGCATCGGCTATCTGCCGCAGGACGCGCCCGAACCCGTCGCGGAGACGATCCTCGACGAGGTGATGGCATCCCGAGAGGACCTCGCCGCGATGCACCACGAGATGACCACGCTCGAGCCCCTGCTCGCCGACGGAACGCGGCAAGACGCCGAGAAACTGCTGCTGCGGTATGGCGATGTCCAGCACCGGTACATCGACCAGGGCGGGTACGAGCTGGAGGCGACCGCTCGCGAAGCGCTTGGTGGACTCGGCCTCGACACCGAGACGCAGCAGCGCCATCCGTCGCAGCTGAGCGGCGGGCAGAAGCGCCGCCTCGAGCTTGCCAAGCTCCTTGTCCAGGACGCCGACCTGCTGCTCATCGACGAGCCGACCAACCACCTCGACCTCGCCGCGATCGAGTGGCTCGAAGACTTCATGCGCGGCGTCTCAACCGCGTTCGTGCTCGTCTCCCACGACCGCCGCTTTCTCGACAACGTGTGCACCCAGGTCATCGAGGTCGCCGGCCGGACCGTCGAGGAGTATCCCGGCAACTACACGCAGTACACCAGGCTCCGGGTCGAACGACGCGAACGTCGCCGTCGCGAGTTCGCCGCGCAGAAGGCGTACATCGACCATCAGGAGGAGTTCATTCGCAAGTACAAGGCCGGCCAGCGTGCCCGCGAGGCACGCGGGCGGCAGACCCGGCTCAACCGCCTCGAGCGGGTCGCGCCGCCCACCGTCGACAGGAAGCCCCGCCTCCGCTTCAGCAGTGCGCCCGCGTCGCGGGTGACCCTGAAGGGTGTCGGGCTGATCATCGGGAGGGATGCGCCACTGCTGCTCGTCCCGCCGCTGACGATAGTTCCCGGCGAGCGCATCGCCGTGATCGGGCCGAACGGCAGTGGCAAGTCGACGCTGCTGCACACGCTCGCCGGCGATCTGCCGCCGCTGGAGGGGACCCTCACGCTCGGCCCTCGAAGCGTCCGCCGGTTGTACCGCCAGGACCTCGGTCAGTCGATCGAGCACGGTGCGTCCGACGTGCCCGCTGGTCAGGACGACCGCACGGTGCTCGCCGATCTCCTGGCGACTCATCCCGTCGGCGAGGAACGCGCCCGCACCCTGCTCGGGTCACTCCTCTTCAGCGGCGACGACACGCTCAAGCTTGTCGGCGATCTCAGCGGCGGCGAGCGGGCGCGCCTGATGATGGGCAAGCTCGCCATCGAGGAGACGAACCTCCTGCTGCTCGACGAGCCGACCAACCATCTCGACATCCCGGCCCAGGAGGTGCTCGAGGCTGCGCTCGTCAAGTACCCGGGCGCCATGGTGCTCGTGACCCACGACCGGGCGCTGATCGACGCCGTGGCGACGCGGACGTGGGCGATCGAGGACGGGGGTATTCGCGAGGTGCTCGGCGGCTACTCGGCCCTCCAGAAGGCGCGGGATCGCGAGCGGCACAAGTGAACGTTGCGGTCGCGCGCTCGCGCACTCCCTCCCCGGGGTGGGCGCTGATCGCAGCCACCGTTGCGGTTTCCTTCTCGGCGATCCTCATCAGAGCGGCCGGTGATGACCCTGCGACGATCGTGTGGCTCCGGATGGGCATGGCCGCGGTGCTGCTCGCGCCGTGGGTCGTGCGCGACGGGAGGCGCGGAGTTCTGCCGAAGGGATTGGCTCAGCTCGGCCTGGTCCTGGCGAGCGGCGTGTTCCTCGCGGGACACTTCCTGCTCTGGACCGCGTCACTCAAATACACGTCGATCGCGGCCAGCGTCCTCCTCGTGTCGCTGCACCCGATCATCGTCACTCCCCTCGGGAAACGCCTGTTGGGAGAACGGGTTTCCCGCCGAGTGCTGGCCGGTGGCGGGCTCGCGATCATCGGCATGCTCGTGACCTGTACCGGTGACCTCCGCGTCGGCACCAGTGCCTTCGGTGGTGATCTCCTCGCACTGGCGGGAGGGGTCTGCCTCGCCGGGTACCTGCTCATCGGACGCAGTGTCCGGGCGAATCTCGGGGTCGCCGGGTACTCCGCGATCGTCTACGCGGTCGTGTGCGTCATCGCCGCCCTGACGGCGGCGGTCGGCGGTGTGGCACACCTGCCGTCACCCAGGGTGTCGCTCGCCTGCTTGGGGCTCGCGGTGGTCTGCACCATCGGCGGGCACACCGTGTACAACTGGGCACTTCGCCATGTCCCAGTGCTCCTCGTCTCGGTCTCGTTCCTCGGAGAGCCTCCCCTCGCCGCGGCGCTCGCCCTCCTCATCCTCGCCTCCGTCCCATCGCTTGCCACGGTCGCCGGCGGAGTGCTGATCCTCGCCGGACTCGGGCTCGCGCTCATCGAGCCCGGATCGCGTCCGGGACGACCCGGCGATCTCGCGATCGCGCAATGACCGCCCCCACCGCATGCGGCCATACCGGCGTAGAGGCCGAGACGCTGTTCGACGCTCAGGATCCCGCCACCGGGGACGCGTTCACGATCATCCGCTGCCGCCGGTGCGACCTGGCCCAGACGGCACCGGCACCGACCGACGCGGAGCTCGACGGCTATTACCCGCGGGGATACCACAGCACGACCAAGCGGTACCGCGGGGGGATCGACCGCGTTCTCTCGATGGTCCATCGCAGCCGGATCCGGAGCATCGAACGGCTCGTCGGCGGCCCCGGCAGCGTCCTCGACGTCGGGTGCGGGCCGGGCGTGCTCATCAACCAGATGCGCTCACGCGGCTGGCGGGTCCGCGGAACCGAGCGATCCCCGTCCGCCGCGCAGCAGGCTCGCGACGTTTTCCATCTCGACGTCGGCGCGGTCGATGTCGATGAGCTGGTCGCGGCCGGCGCCACGTATGACGCGGTCGTCCTGTGGCATGTCGCCGAGCACCTCCATTCCCCGGCGGCGACCGTGCGCGGGATCGCGCGCCTGCTTCGCCCGGGAGGGGTGCTGCTCATCGCAGTGCCGAACTTCGGGTCCCCTGAGGCGAGGGTCGGACGAGCCGGATGGTTTCACCTCGACGTTCCGAGGCACCTGGTGCACTTCACGCCGTCGACGCTGACGGCCATCCTCGACGCGGCAGGATTCCGCCCGGTCAAGGTCACCCACCTCGTGCCGGAATACGACCTCTTCAGCTTTGTGCAGACGGTCGAGAACCGCCTGGGACTACCCCCGAACCTCCTCTATGACGTGTTGCGGAGACCGGAGGCGCGGCTGCGCCGGCAGCGGAGCGGCCGCCTGCAGGAGATCGTGGCGGTCGGAACGGCGGTGCCGTTGAGCATCGCCGCGGTCGTGATCGCTCCTCTCGCGGCCGCCGCGCGGCGCAGCGCGACCATCGCGGTCTATGCGGTGCGACTCCCCGATCAGCGGGAGTAACGCCGCGAGCGCAGCCCGAGGCGGTGCAGCACGTACCGGTTGACCGTCCAGACGGTCTTGAGCCCGTAGATCAGCGACACGCGGAAATTCACGGATGACGCGTCGTCGAAATACTTGGTCGTGACCGGAACCTCGGCAACCCTGAACTTGAACGACGCGGCCTGGGTGAGGATCTGGGTGTCGAAGACGAAATCGTTCGAGTTGCGCAGAAATGGCACGGTGGTCAGGAACTTGCGGCTGTACGCGCGATAGCCGGTGTGGTACTCGGTCAGTCCAAGTCCCAGCACACCATTCTCGTAGCGGGTGAGCACGCGGTTGGCCAGGCGCTTCCACCACGGCATGCCACCGGCGCGGGCGCCACCCGGAGTGTAAAAGCGTGAGCCGAGCACGACATCGGCACGCCCACTCCGGATGACCTCGACCATGTCGTCCAGGATCGCGGGGTCGTACTGGCCGTCCGGATGCAGCATGACGATGACATCCGCGCCGTCACGGAGCGCCTCGATGTAGCACGTCTTCTGATTGGCGCCGTAGCCCGCGTTGTGCGGATGCGAGATGACCACAAGGTCGAGCGACACTGCGAGCGCAGCGGTTCCGTCCCGGCTTCCGTCGTCGACGAGGATGATGGTGTCAACGACACCCGCAGGAATCCTCGCAAGCGTGGTCTCGAGGGTCTTGGCCGCGTTGTACGCGGGCATCACGACAACGGTCTTCAATGACTCAATCGCACCCCGGCCGGTCGTGACACGTGAGGGTTTCTTCGCTGCCGTCTCGGGCAAGTGCATGCATCCCATTGGGCCAGCACCAACGCGGTGTTGGCGCGTTTGACCTCTTTCGGGAAGGGATCATATCGCATGGCCCCCTTCGCCAACAACGCTCACCTGGCGGTGATGACGATCGCCCAACCACCGCCTGGGGGAATGGGCAGCACAAGTTTTGTCCCGGTCTTCGCCGTCGTGATTGTCCGAGCCTCCTGCGCCCAGTGGTAATCCTGGAATGCCTGGTACCGCCAGGCGGTGATCAAGCCCGAGCAGAATGTCGCGGCACAGACGGCCAAGGCAGTACGCCTCAACCAGGGGCGCGGCAGGCGGGTCGCCGCCCACACCACTGTGATGACCCACGCGATCTGGGCGAGGAGGAAGTACCGTTCACCCGCTCGCGTGACGGCCATGACGCCCCAGGCGTTGCCCGCATTCGAGACGAGCGGTGCGACGAGGCCGCTTGCCGCGATCGCGACCGCCGTCAGGCCGAACATCTTGAGCTCTGATGGCGCTCGCCACGCAGCGAACACCACGATCGGCAGCGCCGCGAGGCAGATCACCGCGCTGAGCAGCGTTCCATGCGATGTTCCGGCGAGCAACGCGTGCGTTCCGCCCTCCTCGGCGAACAGGCCCGCCCAGATGATGCGGTCGCTGATGATCATCAGCAGCGTGTGCAGGCTCGCTCCGAGGGATTCATGCAGGCGAGGCGACGTGAGATCTGCGTACACCTGGATGGGAATCGTCACCGCGAGCGCAAAGCACAGCACCAGCGTGAACGCTCGCCGGCGCATGACGAACCACAGTGCGGCGACCGGAAGCAGGATGTAGGCAAACGGCCCGGACAGCCCGCACAGCACCACGGCGGCGACATCGAATGCCTTCCAGCACCACCGTCTTGGTTCAGCCGCGACGATCACGAGGAATGCGAGAACGACCAGGTGAAACTGCGCAGTGGTGATGTCCACGTTCAGCTCGGTCGACGGCATCAGCACGTACACGGCGCAGAGCGCGAGGCGAGCCTTGAACGAGGAAACCACCGTGTCGAATCGCGAGCTCAAGAGGTAGGCCACCGGGGCCACCTGCACCGCCAGACCGACGATGTTGTACACGAGTGGTGCGTTGCGCAGACCGAACGGAGCAGCGACAACGGGTCCGAGCCGCGAGATCAGCTGGAAGTACCCGTTGTACGACAGGTCGAGGGCGCCAAGCGGCCCGTACGTATACGCGTTGGCGAACCACTTCGACCCATCCTCGGCGTAGAACTGGGCGTTGGTGAACGCATCCACGCGTCGCGAGATCACCACCGCGCACGCCAGCAGCATGACCCCCAGCACGGCAGCGGTGCGTGGCAATCGCGAACGCGTCCTCGATATCCAGCTCACGCCGGCTCCACCCCACCGCGCGGTGCCATCAGCGGTCATTCTAGCTGCCGCCCGTCGGTGCACCTCCGCGCGGCGTCGCGCAATGTTCCTGGCCGGCCCCGGACTTCAGGGTGACGTCGGCGGCGGGCGCTGGACTACGACGCGGGCGTCTCGACGGCCGGCTTGTAGTTGCGTTGATAGAACTCCCAGAACTCACCGGACTTGAGCGGCCGCCACCATTCCTCGTGCTCCACGAACCACGCCACGGTTCGCTCCATGCCGACATCGAACGTCACTGTCGGGCTCCACCCCAAGGCGGACAGTCGCGTCGAGTCGAGCGCATAACGACGATCGTGGCCGAGACGGTCGCGGACGAACTGCTTGAGCGTGCCGGGTTTGCCGAGCAGTTGCAGCACGGTGTCCGCGACGGTGATGCCATTGGTCTCGCCACCGGCGCCGATGTTGTAGTCCATCCCCGCCACGCCCTTGCGGAGCGCGCAGTCGATGCCGCGGGCGTGATCCTCAACGAAGAGATAGTCGCGCACCGCGCCGCCGTCACCGTAGATCGGCAACGGACGGTCGTCGATCGCGTTGGTGATGAACAACGGGATGATCTTCTCGGGATACTGGAACGGACCGTATGTGTTGGAGCCGCGGGTCACGATCGCCGGGAATCCGTATGAGGTTCGGTACGCCTGGATCTGCAGCTCGCCGCCCGCCTTGCTCGCGCTGTACGGGCTGCGCGGCTGCAGCGGGTCGCCCTCGACGCTGAGCCCGCTGTTGACCTCGCCGTACACCTCGTCGGTGCTCACCTGGACGAAGCGCTGGTGCCCGTGGGCGCGAGCCGCGTCCATGAGCACGAACGTGCCGAAGACATCGGTGAGGATGAACTGCCCGGGTGCTTCAAGCGAGCGGTCAACGTGTGACTCGGCGGCGAAGTTGACGATGACGTCGACGACCGCGGCCAGCTCGCTCACCACCGCCGCATCGCAGATGTCGCCGCGCACGAAACGGAAGCGCGGGTCCGAGCGGACGCTCTCGAGGTTGCGCTCGTTGCCCGCATAGGTGAGCTTGTCGAGCACGACCACGGAGTCTTCCGGGTATTCGCGAAGCGTCATGCGGACGAATTCGCTCCCGATGAAGCCCGCGCCACCAGTCACCAGGAGGCGCACGTCAGATGTTCTCGATCGTCCAGTCGAAGCCGATGCGCGGATCGTTCCAGGCGATCCGGCCCTCGTCGGGATCCTGGGCGCTGTACGGCTCGGTGACGTAGTAGGTGAGGATCACGTCACGCATTGAGACGCACTGGTATCCGTGTGCCACCAGTGGTGGAATCGCCACCATCCGCGGCGCGTTCTCCCCGAGCATCACCGACTGGACCTGTCCGGCGGTTGGTGAATCGTGGCGAAGATCGACGAGGACGACGCGCACGTCGCCCTGAACGATGTCCCAGTAGTCCCACTGCCGCTTGTGCCAGTGGAAGGCCTTGATGAGCTCCGGGGGATTACCGCCACGGGCGTACGCGAGGCTTCGGGACATCTGCGCGAACTGCTGGTCCGGGAGGAAGGGCCGGCCCTCGTCGTCGAGATCGCCCCGCTTCAACTGCTCGATGAAGTAGCCGCGCTGGTCGGGCCATTTCGTGAACGTCTTGACCATGACGCCGTCGACCCGGCCGAGCCGCTCG
>Ga0307373_10012504_pt1 | contig 12038 bp, 11 predicted proteins | sample OX2MG_FD_202534 | JGI IMG/M metagenome (GOLD analysis project Ga0307373, IMG submission 202534) | Soil microbial communities from Risofladan, Vaasa, Finland - OX-2 | ecosystem: Environmental > Terrestrial > Soil > Coastal area > Acid sulfate soil | place: Finland: Risofladan, Vaasa | collected...
ACATCTCGCCGACCTTGATCTCACAGATGGTTGAGGAGATCGAGGCCGAGCTGCGCGGCCGCGGCCAGTCCGAGCTGCCCAGCGTCGAGGTGGGGGAGCTGGTCATGGAGCATCTGCGCAAGCTGGATGATGTCGCCTATGTCCGCTTCGCCTCTGTCTATCGCTCGTTCCGCGATGTCTCCGAGGTGCGCAACGAGATTGACCACCTGCTCTCGCGCGCCTCCGACGGTGTCCAGCCTAAGCGCAGACGCCGGACCCCGGGCCGCTGAGCGGGGCTTCCTTTTCGGATCGGCTGGCAGAAGTCCAGGCTGCCATCGGCGAGGCCGAGCGACGGGCGGCCCGACCAGCGGGGAGCGTTTTCCTGCTGCCGGTCAGCAAAGGTCATCCATTTGCCGTCGTCGAGATGACGGTCAGGGCGGGTCAGGTGGCCCTGGGCGAGAACTACCTCCAGGAGTGCGACGGCAAGGCGCGTGCTCTCCAGGCGTTAGGTCTTGAGCCCGTCCGCTGGCACCTCCTCGGTCATCTCCAGCGCAACAAGGTACGCCGCGCCGCCGAGCTCTTCTCGGTGATCGAATCTGTGGACAGCCTGGAGCTCGCCCAACGGCTGTCCGCCGCCCGCACAGGCCAAGAACGGCTTCCGGTCCTGTGCGAGGTGGAACTGACCGGGCGTCCCCAGCGAACCGGGTTCGCGGCGCAGCAACTGCTAGCGGAGTTCAGTCAGATAGCCGACCTGCAAGGGATCGAGGTGCGGGGCTTGATGACGGTCGCCGCTCCAGAGAGCCCGGGCGAGGCATTCTCCGCAGCACGCGGGCTCCTGGAGAAGCTGCGAGAGCTTAGCGACCTACCGCTTCCGACCCTGAGCATGGGCATGAGCGGCGATTTCCGGGCGGCGATCGCCGAGGGCAGCACCGAGGTGAGAATCGGAAGTCGCCTTTTCGGGGAGCGTCCCGCCCGGGGCTGACGTCCCCGGCTAGCGCACCAACGCGGTTAGTTGCTGGTAGCCGCTGGCGCCCTTCGGGTAGGTGTTTCCCTGCCCCGTCTGCTGATAGTTGCCCAGGCCGTCCCGAGCTCGGACGCGCAGCGTGTAGAAGCCGGCCGCCGGGTTCCAGGGGAAGCTCCACAGCGTCCACGTATATGGGGACAGGGGGACGCGGAGATCAGCCTTGGTCCAGCTCCGGCTTCCGTCGACGCTCACCTCCACCCGGGAGATGCCCTTGGTGCCCGCGTAGGCGACGCCGGTCAGGAGGTACCTGCGGCCGGCACTCAGCGACGTGTTTCCCGAGGGAAAGTCGAATCGGGAGAAGATCCGGGGGTACGCCCCGGCGTTCCAACCCTGCTGCTCCCAGTACCCCAGATATGGGGTTGTAGAGGGCCTGATGCTGGTCAGCCACTTGGGATTCTTCATTCCGTAGTGGTCGACCACCAGGACCCGGGCGGGAAACCCATGCTGGGCCGTGAGATGGGCTCCATTGAGGCGATCTACGATGAGGGTGGTGGGCGCGGTAGCCTGCGCGACCGGAAGGCTCTCGGTGTAGCCGTCGGCGCAGTCGAAGAGGATCTGTTCTGTCCCAGACGGCAGGCCGGCCCGCTGGAGCAGCGCATTCAGCTGGACTCCCCGCCACACCCCCGTGCTGATCAGGGTTCCGCCAACCGGGTTGGAGATGCACTCCAGAGTCTGAATCTGGGTCTGGTGAGGGAGGGCGAGCAACTCCTGGAAGCTGAGGGAGTAGGGGTTCCGGCCCCCCACCTCGAGGCGCCAGGTGGCAGCGTTCACTGCGGGCGGTCCGAAGAGATCCTTGGAGACGACGTAGAAGTCCGCGGTAGAGGTCAGGCCGCTGGGCAGTTCGTCGCCGGCACCGCCGGGAACCCTGCCCAGGTTGAGCCGAGGCACGCCGGGCGAACTGGCGTTGAGGAGGTTGAAGCCGAGGTAGCCCAGGCTGGCGACGCCGATCGCTCCCCCTACCCCCGCCAGGAAGGTGCGTCGGGGCAGGGTCCCGGGCGAGAGAACACGGACACGGCCGGGTTGACCTCCCCCACCCGAGGAGAGGCCCAACAGCAGCTCCACCAGACCCGTCAGAAGGAGCCAGTCGAATAGAGCTGCCGCCGTTGCGGAAACGGTGAGCGATCCCTCCCCCAAGGCGATCAGGGGCAGGGTCAAGACCCAGAGACCTAGGCCGGGAGCGAGCCAGCGAACCAGCGCCCGTCCTCGGCGTACCGCAGGCGCGGCCGGGTAAGGCGCGACCGCCTGCCAGCTCCAGCGCCCCAGCCACCGGCCCAGGGCGGCACCCACAAGCACGATGAAGACCGAGGTCCCCAGGAGCAGGAGTGGGCGTCCCCGCTCCTGCAGGGTGTCGATGAGAACCCCAAAGACGCTGCCCGGCATGAGGAGCGCCACTCCGTTGCCGATGACTTCACTGAGCGAGGGAAGACCGGTGAGGGCGCGCAGGAGTAGGGTCGCGCCCAGGGTCAGTCCGGCCGCGCAGGCGCCCAGCAAAGCGCCGTTCGGTCGGGCCGACGTCAACCGGGTCAGGGCAGGAGCCAGCCGAGCGGTCCGCCCTGGCTCACGAGTTCAGTTGCTGGTTCAGGAACTCCAGGGAGCGCTGCCAGGAGAGCTCGTCAGCGTCGGCGTTGTAGACCTCGGGGCGATCCTCGTTGGTGAAGGCATGCCCCCCCGGGTAGGTGTAGAAGGTGTGGGGCACGCCCGCCGCCTGCAGTCCCTGCTCTAAGTTGTGGACCGCCTCCGGGCTGGCGAAGTCGTCGTGGTCGCCAAAGTGCCCGAGCACCGACCCAGGGATCTTGGCGAGATCCGTCTCCTCCCCCGGGATCCCGTAGAAACAGACCACCGCCCGGACTTTGTCGTGGTTGGCGGCCAGGGTGATGGCCAAACCGCCGCCCATGCAGTAGCCCACCGCGCCGACGTACTCACCTCGAGCTTCTCCCGAGCTGAGCAGGTAGTCGACCGAGCCGCGCAACTCCTTGGCAGCCCGCGCCTCGTCCATGGCCATCATCGCCTTCTGCGCCTCGTCCGGCTCGTGGAAGCCAATCACCCGGCCGTGATAGAGATCAGGAACCAGAGCAGCGAAGCCAGCCTCCGCGAATCGGTCGGCGGTGCGCTTGATCTGGTCGCTCAGCCCCCACCACTCCTGGATCACGACGATCCCGGGTGCCGGTCCTGACGGGGGCACCGCCAGGTACCCGCTGGCTGTGCTGCCATTGCTGGGAAACTCGACCATCCGACCCGCCATCTGGCTGCCCTCCATCTCTTCCGTCCGCTGCGGTCAGCGACCCTCTGCCAACAATAGCCAGACTGGGCCGTCAGGCAAAGGCCCTGGTTCAGGGTCGGGACGGGCGCAGGTCTCGGAGTAGTAGCCGCGCCTTGCGGCCTCCTCGCCAATTGTCCACTTCAAGTTCAAAGAGAGCATCGACCTGCCGTCCTGACGGCAGATGGGCCCGGAGGTGGGGCCGGTTGAAGCTGATTGCCTCCGCTGTCCCAGTGGCGTCGGAGAGGATCACTTTTAGGTGGCCACCTGACTTGCCCAGAGTCTCGGTCCGGACCACGGTCAGGCCGTTGGCACAGAGCAGGACCGTGGGATTACCGCTGCCACAGGGCTGCAGTAGAAGAAGTTCCTCGGCCAGCTCCAGACCACAGTCGCGCAGCCCTACCTCGGCGTCGACCCGGAAGGCACGCAGAGGTGAGTGCTCACCCAGCTGGTCGCGGATCGCCTGGGCCATCTGCCTCGCGAAGCTGGCCTCTACCTCTGGGTCCGGGACCAGGCTGAAACCACCGGCTGAGACATGTCCGCCATAGCTGAGCAGATGATCGGAGCACTGCTGGAGCGCCTCGACCACGTTTAGGCCCGGGATCCCACGGGCCGAGCCGCGCCATTTCTCACCAGTCTGGCTGTAGACGAAGGCGGGCCGACCGAACTCCTCGGCGAGGCGTCCGGCCACCAGCCCGACCACCCCCGGGATGATCTCGGGAGAGCCGAGCACGATCACGGGAAGTTCGTCCGGCATCTCGGCCACTTGCTGGCGAGCAAGCACCAGCGCCCGGCTCAGTGAGAGGCGTCGGGCCTGATTGAGCGACTCCAACTCGGCGGCTGCCTGACTCGCCTCCTGGGCGTCGTCGGCGAGGCAGCAGCGCAAGGCCAGCCCGGCGTCATCCATGCGGCCGGCGGCATTGATCCGAGGGGCAAGGCTGAAACTGAGACTGGCGCTGCTCAGATCACCGGGGATGCCCGCGACACGGGCCAACTCGACCAGCCCGCGCGGCGCCTTCTCCGACCACGCCATCAACCCCTGCCTGACCAGCCAGCGGTTCTCCTCCTGAAGCGGCATCATGTCCGCCACCGTGCCTAGAGCCACCAGGGGCAGCTGCGCCGCAGCGGTGCCTTCGGCAAAGACCCCCTCCCCCTCCAGGGCACGGACCAACTTGTAGGCGACTCCCACTCCTGCCAACCCCTTGAAGGGGTATTCGTCATCGGGACGTTGGGGGTTGACCAGAGCGTCGGCCGGAGCCAGCTCCAGCCCGTCTTGACCGTGGGGCAGGTGGTGGTCGGTGATGATCAGCTTGAGTCCAGGGGGTCGATCGCGGACAACCTCCACGGCGGTGGTTCCGCAGTCGACCGTGATCACCAAGTCGGCGCCTCTGCGCCGGAGCTCCAATAGGGCCTCGGCGTTGAGCCCATAGCCCTCGCTCTGTCGTTGCGGGATGTAGGCCAGGGGTTTCTTGCCGGCGCTGCGAAACGCGCGCACCAGGAGAGCGCAGGCAGTGACCCCGTCAGCGTCGTAGTCGCCGTAGATGGCGATCATCTCGTCGTGGGCAAGAGCGTCCCGCACCAGTGCAACAGCGCGGTCCATATCCTTCAGCAGGAGGGGATCGAACTCCTCGCCAGGTGCCTGAAAAGACTCCCGGGCCAGCCCGGCGCGGCTTCCCCGCGCCCGGATTATCCGGTCGAAGGGAGGGGCGTCTAGGTCACCTTCCAGGCTGGGCATGGTCCACTCGCGGGGGGCGCGTTTCACCCGTGCCTCAGAGAAAGCAGGAAGACCGACCGAAGGTAAAGCACCGGTCTTCGATTTTAGTCCGCCCCAAGCCAATCGCCCAGAGACGACACTGCAGGGTGTGAGTCCCCGCAAGTCAGACCGTCCGCGCACCGAGGAGGAGGAGCGAGCCAAGGCCGAGCGGCGTCAGCGCAGCCTCCAGGTGTCGACCATCTGCCTGCACGCCATGGGCTGGATCCTGGTCACCTTCTACGCCACCGACTACCTGCCTCCGCTCTTGATCCGAGTGACCGTGGGCCTGCATCAGCCGGCCTCGCTGCAATACCTGGTCGGCTACCTGGTGCTGAGCCTGCTCTGCGTGGGCTTGGCGGTCGGCTTCGGCTGTCTCTACGGGCCTCGTATCCGCGCCAGCGCGTACTCCTGGCGCTGGTATTTCTTCCCGATTCTGCTGGCCCTGCTGCTGATCCCGGCTCAGGGGATCAATGAGTGGCTGACCCGGGCGATCGAGGCCATCTGCCTGATCCTGGGGATCTCTCTCGGGGTGGGTCTCAGCCAGCCGTGGCGACGCTGGCGGCGGAGGCGGAGACCAGCTCGCGGTCGCGTGGCCGCGCCCTGACCGGCCGGTAGAGGGTGTCGCGTTCACGGGGGGTCCTTCCCACGCCGCGGATGGCTGCCTCGATCTCCGCGGGATCAAGGTTCTGGCCGTGGTCGGCACCACTCATGCGGGTGATCGACTCCTCCATCAGGGTGCCGCCGAAATCATTGGCGCCCCAGCGCAGAGACTCGGCCACACCCCCGGGCCCGAGCTTGACCCAGCTGGTCTGGATATTGGGGATGTCGCTGCCGAAGTAGAGCCGGCAGAAGGCGGTGAACCGCAAGGAATCCTCCAGGGTGAGCGGCTGGAGGATGCCGAAGAACTTGCCCAGGGTGTTGTTGTGAACCTGGAAGGGGAGCAGCACGAACTCGCTGATCCCGCCCGTCTCGCGCTGCAGGTTGCGAATCACCTCAAGGTGCTGGAGGCGGTGCCAGGGGGTCTCGATGTGGCCGTACATGATGGTCGAGGTGGTGGGGATTCCCACCTGGTGGGCGGTCTTGATGATCTCCACCCACTCCTGGCTGGTCAGCTTCTCCGGGCAGAGGATGCGGCGCACCTCCTCGACCAGGATCTCCGCGGCGGTGCCCGGCATGGTGCCCAAGCCGGCGTCTTTGAGCTGACGTAGAACGTCCTCCACTGTGCGGCCCGACTCCTGGGCGATGTAGCGGATCTCCTCCGGCGATAGGGCGTGCAGGTGGAGGTCGGGCCAGCGCTCTTTGATCTCCCGGAAGAGGGTGTCGTAGAAGATCAGGTCCAGCTCCGGGGTGAGCCCCGACTGCATGCAGATCTCGGTGGCCCCTCTGCCGACCGCGTTCTCGATCTTGGCGAAGACCGTGTCGTGGTCGTGGAAGTAGGCGCCTTTGGCGTTGACCGAGCTCCGCCGGAAGCCGCAAAAGGAGCAGCTGCCGACGCAGACGTTGCTGATGTTGACATTGCGGTTGACCACATAGGTGACCGTGTCCCCGACCAATTCCTGGCGCAGGCGATCGGCGGCCGGCTGGAGGTCGGCGAGCGACTCCTGATACACGGGAAGACGCTCCTGCAGGTGGAAGCCCAGGGTGCGTGCCTTGGCCGCCAATTCGGTCTCGCCGGGCCAGGAGTACTCGGGACTGACCGAGTCGCCGTCGAGCGAGATGCCACCCAGATCGGTGGCCCCTGCCTCCACCAAGGATGGCCAGCTCTCGAAGTTTAGGTTGGGAGGAACCTGCACGGCCACGTCGGCCGGCAGGATGGCCCGAGCCAGCTCCACCGCCCCAACCACCGTCTCCGCCGTCGGAGCCGGCTCGTCCGCCATCGGGGTGCCCGGCTTGGGAATGAAGTTCTGGACGATCACTTCCTGGATGTGGCGGTGCCGCAGGTGCGAGTCTCGGATCAGCTCCAGGGCATGGCGCCGATCTTCCTCGGACTCTCCGATCCCGACCAGGATCCCGGTGGTGAAGGGGATTTTCAGCTCCCCGGCGGCGTTCAGGTGGGCGAGTCGCTCCTGGTAGCGCTTGCCCCCTCCCATGGCGTGCGCCCGGAGGTCATCGGTGCCGCTCTCCAGCATCAGTCCCATGGAGACATTCCAGGGCTTGAGCCGGGCCAGGCTAGCCTTGGCGAGAAGACCCACATTGGTGTGGGGCAGCAGTCCCCGGCTCATGGCCCGGCGGCATATGTCCACGACGATGTCGACGAAGGCATCCTCATCGGCGAGCCCCAGGTCAGGCAGCCGCCAGGGCTGCTCCCCGGCCATGATCAGGATCTCCCGGCAGCCCAGCCGCCGGGCTTGGTCGAGATGGTGGTCCGTCTCGGCCACCGTGATCAGGCCGCCCTCGTCCTTGCGGTACTCGCAGTAGCCGCAGCGCCGGAAGCAGCGGTAGGTCACGTCAACCGTGTAGCTGCGGCTGAAGGTCAGGTAGTTGAGCTGGTACTCCGGCTGGTGCCGGCTGGCTACTCCAGGCCGGGCAGGGACGATCGCCTCGTAGGCCATGCTCGAATTATGCGGTCCGGTAGGGGACGGACGGTCAGAGGCGAACTGGAACCAGGCGGTTGGGGAAGCTGACCCCGTATTTCTCCACGTAGTCGTCCAGGGCCAGGAGCATCTCCTGCTGGAAGGCGAGGCGCTCAACCAGGTCGGAGGGCGACGCTCGATTGGACTCGCCGGAGAGATGGCGTTGGATCCAGGGTGGGACCTTCGAGACGAGGTGGGTCGTCCCACCGGTCAGGATGACTGTCTCGGGACGGCTGTCCTCGACCCGCAGCCCGACCCGGAGAAGGATTCCGGTGCGATTGGCGAGCGCCCAGAGACGCTCCCAGTGCCCGGATTCATGGCGGAGGCGGTCCGGCCGGGTGTAGCGGATGGCGGGGTCGTTGATGATGCTCATGTTGGAGTCGCCCCAGCGCACCAGGCGCTCGACCACCGGCTCGTCCATGTCCCGGGAGACCCAGAGAACTAAGGAGGCGCAGCGGTTGTCGAGATCCGGTGGCAACACCTGAGTGCCCCGGGCCATGGCCATTGCCAAGACCTCGACGACGCTGGCGTGGCGAAGACAGTAGGCCCGACCCTCGACCACGTTGAGGTGCTCCTGGCAGGCGACCCAGGAGCAGTCCACGGCGCGCCGGTCTCGGTAGAGGCAGCGGAAAGCCTCCTGGCTCTCACATCCAGCCTGGTCACAGCCTCCCCCCTCGGGCTCGCCGTAGCGGACCTCCTCCACGTCCGCCACGGCGCTGGGCCGCTTGGCCACCTCTCAGGGCCTCCCTGAGGACGCGCTTCGCGCACGAATTCGCACAGGGGGGTTCGTCAGGAGCGCGATTTGCACTGGTCGAGCCAACTTGGGCTCGAACATAGCAGAGCAACTGGGGCGGTACAAGGGGCTGGAGGCAGACATGCTCTGGTTGTCACAGCACCGTTAGCGAACGGGGTCAGGGAAGCAAGCGATAGGCCGGAATGGTCATGAAGGGGACAAAGTCGGCGGCCAAGGCGACCTCGATGAAGAGCTCGCTCGCCTGGCGATAATCCGGGCCTAAGTCGGCATCGACCTGCTCGGTTACCGCCAGTACCTGCTCCCGACTGATCTTGCCGTGATGAACCCACTGCCAGATCTGCGATCGCGAGATCTCGGCGGTGGCGGCATCCTCCATCAGGTTGTTGATGGCGGCCGCGCCCACACCGTGCAACCAAGAGCCCAGGTACTCAATGCCCACGGCGACGTTGAGCCGCACCCCGGCCTCGGTGATTTCCCCGGGTGTGGCGGCCACATCGAGGAGCGCATTTGCTGATACGCGCACCTCGTCGCGCCGGCGCTGCACTTGATTCGGTTGCTGACCGAGAACCTTGTCGAACACCTCACGGGCGACCGGGACCAGGTCGGGATGGGCCACCCAGGTGCCGTCGAAGCCATCGCCCACCTCACGCAACTTGTCCTCGCGCACCTTGTCCAGGGCCACCTGGTTGACCGCGGCGTCGCGGCGGCTGGGCACGAAAGCAGCCATGCCCCCGATGGCGTGTGCCTGGCGCCGGTGGCAGGTCTTGACCAGGAGCTCGGTGTAGGCGCGCATGAAGGGGACGGTCATGGCCACCGCTCCCCGGTCAGGGAGGATGAACCGAGGGTCGTCGCGGAACTTCTTGATGATCGAGAACATGTAGTCCCAGCGCCCGGCATTGAGTCCGGTCGAGCGCTCGCGGAGCTCGAAGAGGATCTCCTCCATCTCGAACGCGGCGAGGACCGTCTCGATGAGGACGGTGGCCCGGATCACCCCTTCGCCGAGCCCTAGGTGATCCTCGGCGATCTGGCAGGCCCGGTTCCACAGCCGGGCCTCGAGATGGCTCTCCAGCTTGGGCAGGTAGAGATAGGGTCCAGAGCCTCGCTCGAGGAGTGGCTTGGCACAGTGAAAGACGAAGAGCCCGAAGTCGAAGAGACTGGCCGAGACCGGTTCACCGTCGATCAGGAGGTGCTTTTCGGGAAGATGCCAGCCCCGAGGACGCACCACCAAGGTCGCCGTCCTCTCTTCCAGCCGGTAGGTCTTGTCTCCCGACTGCAGCGAGATGGTCCCTGCCACGGCATCGATCAGGTTGACCTGCCCCTCCAGGCAGTTCGACCAGGTGGGGGAGTTGGCGTCCTCGAAATCCGCCATGAAGACGCTGGCGCCGGAGTTGAGCGCGTTGATCATCATCTTCCGCTCCACCGGTCCAGTGATCTCGACTCGGCGATCGAGCAGGTCGGAGGGAGGCGGCGCCACCGTCCAATTGGAGTCCTCCCGCACCGATACCGTCTCGGCCAGGAAGTCGGGCAAGTCGCCTTGGTCCAGTCGACGCTGCCGTTCAACCCTGGCTTCGAGGAGTTCCTTCCGGGTCGGCCCTAGCTCTCTCTGCAGCCGCGTCACCAGAGCCAGGGCGTCCGGGGTCAGCACTCTTTCCCCGGCACCATTGCCAGAGTCCGGTAGCTCGACCCCGTGGGCCGAGTCGGAAGAGGCCGTCATGAGCTTGGTTTCGCCTCGAACTGGGCCTCCTCGGTCGACCCCTGGAGGGCGAGGGTGGCACTCTCTCCGCCGGTCACCGTCTCCAGGACCGAGTCGAAGTAGCCGGCACCGACCTCAGACTGATGGCGGGTCGAGGTGTAACCCCGCTGCTCCAATTCGAACTCACGTTGCTGCAGCCGCACATAGGCGCTCATGCCCTCTTCGGCGTAGCCCTTGGCCAGTTCGAACATTGAGCTGTTGGCGACGTGGAAGCCGGCCAGGGTCACGAACTGGAAGCGGTATCCCAGCTGCCCCAGCCGCCACTGGAAATCGGCCACCTCCTTGTCGCTGAGGTGCTTCTTCCAGTTGAACGATGGTGAGCAGTTGTAGGCCAGAAGCTTGCCGGGGAATTTGGCGTGGATGGCCTCTGCGAACTGGGCCGCCTCCTCGATGTTGGGGCTTGAGGTCTCGAACCAGAGGGCATCGGCAAAGGGGGCGAAGGCAAGACCACGGGCGATCACCGTGGCAATGCCCGGGCGAACCCGGAAGAAGCCCTCGGAGGTGCGCTCGCCAAGGAGGAACTCTTGGTCCCGGGGGTCGACGTCACTGGTCAGCAAGGTGGCGCTCAAGGCATCCGTCCTAGCCACCAGCACGGTGGGTACGTCAAGTACGTCCGTTGCCAGGCGGGCGGCGACCAGCGTTCTTTCGAACTGGCTGGTCGGGACCAGCACCTTGCCGCCCAGATGGCCACACTTCTTCTCTGAGGCAAGCTGGTCCTCGAAGTGAACCCCGGCCACGCCGTTCTCGATCATCGACTTCATCAGCTCGAAGGCATGGAGGGGTCCGCCGAACCCGGCTTCTGCATCGGCCACGATGGGCACCACCCAGTCGCCATCGCGGTGCCCGTCGGCCCAGGCAATCTGGTCGGCTCGAAGCATGGCGTTGTTGAGGCGATGGGCCAGCGCCGGAGCGCTGTTGGCCGGATACAGGCTCTGGTCGGGGTAGGTCTCCCCTGAGAGGTTGGCGTCGGCGGCCACCTGCCAGCCGGAAAGATAGATGGCCTTGAGACCGGCCTTGACCATCTGAACCGCTTGCTGTCCCGTCAGCGCGCCTAGGGCTGGCACGTAGCCGGTGTTGGTGAGCATGTCGAAGAGACGCTCTGCTCCTCGGCGGGCCAGGGTGTGCTCGATGTGGATCGAACCGCGAAGCCGGATCACGTCTTCCGCCGAGTAGGGCCTGGTTACGGTGCTCCAGCGCTCGCCCTCCCAGCTGCGCCGCAGCTCCTCCGCGGCGTCGGGGCTTGTGCCGTTCGATCGACTGGAAGCGGGAGTCATGAGGTGGACCCTCCTAACGGGTGCGTGCGGAATAATGCGGAGCAAAGACCTTCATTTCAGTTGGCGCCGTGAGGACAGGGCGCGGCTGGAGGCCGCCACGACTGAATCCTTTCGGACGGGCGGAGACGGCCCCCTCTGCTCGATAAGTCCGACCCTGCGCCCATCACAGGATCCTAGGGGCGGCCCCGGGGGCTGTCAAGAAGCAGCAGTCCCGGTTGTGGAAGCTCAGGGAATCTGTCACCCCATAGAAGAAGAGCGGGTGACCTTGAGCGCCGGTGAGCAGAGGCGGGTGGTGGTGCTGAACCATCTGGAGAAGCGGGCGGTGACCTTTGGGAGGCGGCCGGGCTGTTGGGGATCTCGGTGCGGCAGGTGAAGCGTCTTCGGGCCGGGTACCGGCAACAGGGGGCGGCAGCCCTGGTTCATGGCAACAGGGGCGGGCGGCCGACCAACCCGGTGGATCTGCAGGTGGCCGAGCGGGTGGTGGAGCTGGCCCAGACGACCTACCAGGGCTTCCACCGCCAGCACCTCACCGAGATGCTGATGGAGCGAGAAGGGATCTGCCTCTCCCGAGCCACGGTGGACCGCTGGCTGAGAACGGCGGGGATCTCGGCGCCTCGGAAGCGGCGTCCGGCGAGGACTCACCACCGGCGGGACCGGATGGCCAAGGAGGG
>Ga0307373_10012505_pt1 | contig 12037 bp, 9 predicted proteins | sample OX2MG_FD_202534 | JGI IMG/M metagenome (GOLD analysis project Ga0307373, IMG submission 202534) | Soil microbial communities from Risofladan, Vaasa, Finland - OX-2 | ecosystem: Environmental > Terrestrial > Soil > Coastal area > Acid sulfate soil | place: Finland: Risofladan, Vaasa | collected...
GTACCATTCGGGCGAGGACCGGCTGGTGAAGACCACCTTCGTCCGGGCCGCCACCGACGACTGCCGGTGCCCACCGGGGCTGCCCTGCGTCTGTGGCGCCGATCCCCAGTTCCGCCTGGTGAGCCGGGGGGCGCGCCGGCCCGGCGAGGACGAGGTGGCCAGGAACCGCCGTGCCGAGGCGGCCCGCTTGCGGGTGATCGAGCGGCGGCCGGCGGCGGCCGATCGTTCGAACGGCGCCGTGGCCTGATGGCGCCGCCGGCGAGCGCCACGGCGCGGCGCGCCCCTTCCCGGGCCACCCCGCGCCCGGCTCCCTCCGGGCCCCGGCGGCCACCCCTCCGCCTCTTCGAGCCGGCCCCGCGTCGCAAGCCGGGCGGCCGGACGGTCCAGCGCTCCACCATGTGGTTGTCGGGGCTGCTCATCGTGGGGAGCCTGCTGGCCGTGGTGGTCGGCGATGCCCTGGTCACCCAGGGCCAGGTCCGCCTGTCGACGACCCAGCGTGCACTGGTCAGCGCCGAGGCCACCCAAAAGAGCCTCCAGACCGCCGTGGCCTGGAAGGCCGCGCCGCCGGTCGTGGTCAGCCAGGCCAAGAGCCAGGGTCTCGTGGCGGCGTCCCAGGTGGTCTACCTGCCCCAGGTGCCCCTCGACGTCCCGCTCCCCCCACCCCGGCTCGTTCCCTCGTCCCGGCATGCGGCCGCCCCCTCGGCGACCCCGCCGGCGCCGAACGCCACACCGCGTCGACCGGCGGCCGGGCCTGCGGCCGCCACCCCTCCCGTCACGACCGCGGCGGGGCGGTGAGCCCGTCGATCCTGCTGGGCCGGCGCTCACGCGCCATGCGCCTGGTACTCGTGATCGTCTTCCTGGCCCTGGTCATCCAGCTGGTCAACGTCCAGGAGTTCTCGCACCAGCGGTATGCCTCGCTATCGGTGTCAGAGCTGACGCAGACAGTGAGTGTCCCCGCCGTGCGCGGTGGCATCTACGACCGGAACGGCGAAGTGCTGGCCGAGTCGGTCACCAAGCAGACGGTGGTGGCCGATCCGATGCTGATCACGCACCCGGCGGTCACGGCCGATGCCCTCTCCCCGGTGTTGGGGCTGCCCACCGACCAGCTCCGGGCCCAGCTCACCGAGCGCTCCGGCTTCGTCTACCTGGCCCACCGGGTGACCGACGCCGTGGCCGCCAAGATCACCGCGCTCAACCTGACCGGCATCAACCTGGTGCCCGAGCCCCAGCGGGTCCAGCCCGACGGCCAGCTGGCCCTGCCCGTGGTGGGGACGGTCAACTGGAACGGGGACGGGGCATCGGGGCTCGAGTACCAGTACCAGGCGCTGCTGGCCGGCAGGAGCGGGGCCAAGAGCCTGATGCGGGCGCCGGACGGGGTGACCATCCCCGGCACGGGCAAGGCCAACGTGGCGGCGCAGCCCGGCGAAGGCGTGGAACTGACCATCGACGAGTCCGTGCAGTACGTGGCGGAACAGGCCCTCGCCGCCGAGATCTCGGCCTCCCACGCCTACAGCGGGACCGCCGTGGTCATGGATGTGAAGACCGGCGACATCCTGGCCATGGCCGACCTGCAGTCCACCACCGGCTCCGCCACCACGGGGGCCGCCCCGTCCACACCTCCCGGGGCCGTGACCGTGGCCGACACCAAGGGGACTGCCAAGCCCTCGACGTCGGGCCCCACCCTGGTGTCCCAGGCCGACACGTTGCCCGCCGGGGTGGAGGAGGCCCCTTCCAACACCGCGGTGACCCAGGTGTACGAGCCGGGATCGGTCTTCAAACTGGTGACCTTCTCGGCCGCGCTGGCCGCCGGAGTGACCAGTCCCAACCAGCCCATCGAGGTGCCGGCGTCGCTTCCCATGGGGACCTACACGTTCCACGATGCCGAGTCCCACGGGCTCGAGCGCCTCACCGCCAGTGGCATCCTGGCCCAGTCCTCCAACATCGGCACCATCGAGGTGGCCCAGGCACTGGGTGAGAACCGGCTGCTGGGCCAGATCGGCAACCTGGGATTCGGCAAGCCCACCGGGCTCAAGTTCCCCGGTGAGTCCGAGGGGCTGGTCCCCGGACCGTCGGCCTGGACCGGCACGTCCATCGGCTCGACCCCGATCGGCCAGGACGATGCCGTCTCCGCCCAACAGATCCTCGATGCCTACAACTCCGTGGCCAACGGCGGGACCTACATCGCTCCCCGTCTGGTCCGCGCCACCATCGCCCCCTCGGGAGCCGTGGTGGCGGCCAAGGCCTCCCCGACCCGCCGGGTCATCGCTCCGACCACCAACGCCCAACTGGTCCAGATGCTCGAGGGCGTGGTGTCCTCGGGCACCGGAACCAGTGCCGCCATCGACGGGTACACGGTGGCCGGCAAGACCGGTACGGCCCAGATCCCCGATCCCAACCACCTCGGCTACATCTCCGGCGCCTACGTGGGGTCGTTCGCCGGGTTCGCTCCGGCGGAGAACCCCGTCCTCTCGGCCGTCGTGGTCCTCGACCATCCCACGCCCATCTACGGTGGGGCCGTGGCCGCCCCGGTGTTCTCGACGATCATGGCCTATGCCCTCCACCACTACGGCATCCCGACCACCACCGCCGCCACCACCTCGGCCTCGAACTCGGCGGTCGGGGGAACCGGTACCATTTCGGTGCCCACCGGAGCGACCACGGAAGGGCCCTAGGTGGGCCCCCGCTGGTCGCGCCCGTACCCTCCCGCAGACCGGAGCCCCTGGACCCCGCCACCGTGCAGATGACCGCGCTGATCCACGACGTCGACGCGCTCGAGGTTCGTGGTGACCCGGCCACCACCGACGTCCGGTCCGTCGAGTTCGACAGCCGTCGGGTGCGGTCCGGCTCCCTGTTCTGCTGCGTTCCCGGAGCCCGTACCGATGGCCACGCGTTCGCTGCCGAGGCGGTGGGACGGGGAGCGACGGCCCTGCTGTGCGAGCGTCTCCTCGACCTCGATGTCCCCCAGGTCCGGGTGGCTGCCGGAACGGCGCGACCGTCGATGGCCACCGTGGCCTCGGCCTTCTACGGCCACCCGTCGCGGGCCCTGCGCATGGTGGGGGTCACCGGCACCAACGGCAAGACCACCGTCACCCACCTGGTCCAGGCGGTGCTGGAGCACGCCGGCATCCGCACCGGCCTGATCGGCACCCTGGCCGGGGAGCGAACCACACCCGAGTCCCCCGACCTCCAGCGGCGGCTGGCCGAGTTCCGGGACGACGGCCGGGAGGCGGTGGCGCTCGAGGTCTCCTCCCACGCCCTGGTCCAGCACCGGGCCGACGGCATCGTCTTCGAGGTGGCGGCGTTCACCAATCTCAGCCGGGACCACCTCGACCACCACGGATCCATGGAGGCGTACTTCGCGGCCAAGGCCTCGCTCTTCGAGCCGTGGCGGGCGAGGTCGGCGGTCATCAACGTGGACGACCCCTGGGGTCACCGGCTGGCGGCGGGCCTGGACGGCTCCCGTGTGGTGCCGGTCCGCCGTTCCGAGGCCACCGACCTGGTGGCCTCCGTCGGACGTACCTCGTTCCGCTGGCGCGGCCGCGCGGTCAGGTTGCCCCTCACCGGTGGGTTCAACGTGGAGAACGCGTTGATGGCCGCGACCGTGGCGACCGTCCTCGGGGTCGACGAGGACACCGTGGCGGTGGGCCTGGCCGCGGCGGGACCCGTCCCCGGTCGCATGGAGGTGGTCGCCGAGGGGCCACCCGTCTCGGTCATCGTGGACTACGCCCACACGCCGGCCGGCCTGGAGGCCGCCCTGACCGCCGTCCGGGGCCTTCCCGGTCCGGCCCGCGTCGTCTGTCTGTTCGGCTGTGGTGGAGACCGCGACCAGGGAAAGCGGCCACAGATGGGTGAGGTGTCGTCCCGGCTGGCCGATGTGGTGGTCCTGACCTCGGACAATCCGAGGTCGGAGGACCCCATGGCCATCATCGGAGGGATCCGGGCCGGTGTCGGGGCCGGCACCGAGCTGGTGGTCGAGCCCGACCGTGCCCGCGCCATCCGGCTGGCCGTCGGGCTCGCCGAGCCCGGAGACGTGGTCCTGCTGGCCGGCAAGGGCCACGAGTCCACCCAGTCGGGCGGGGGGCGCACCTGGCCCTTCGACGACAGGGCCGAGGCACGCCGGGCCCTCGCCGCCCGGACCGGGACGGACGCCCGGTGATCTCCCTGATGACGTCGGGAGGGGTCGCCCTGTGGGTGGCGGTCCTCTCCACCCCGGTGCTGATCCGCTGGTTGATCAAGAACAACATCGGACAGCAGATCCGAGAGGACGGCCCCCAGGTCCACATCGCCAAGGCCGGGACCCCGACCATGGGCGGGATCGGGATCGTGGCCGCTGTGGTCATCGGCTATCTCACCGCCCACGCCGTCCCCCGGGTCCAGTTCTCCCGGTCCGGTGCCCTGATCATGCTGGCCATCGTGGGAGCGGCGTCGGTCGGATTCGCCGACGACTGGATCAAGGTGCGACACCGCCGGAGCCTGGGGCTGAACAAGCGGGCCAAGTTCGGGGCCCAGATCGGCCTGGGCCTGCTCTTCTCCCTGCTGGCGGTGTACTGGGCCCACGCCGCGACCACCCTTTCCTTCACCCGCTACGACCTCCCGGGGCTGCACATGGGGACCGCGCTGTGGGTGGTGTGGGCCACGTCCATCATCGCCGCCGCGGCCAACGCCGTGAACCTGACCGACGGATTGGACGGCCTTGCCGCCGGGTCGTCGACCTTCTGCTTCGCCTGCCTCGCGATCATCGGCTACTGGCAGTACCGACACTTCGCCATCTACCGCGTGCCGGACGCCCTCGACCTGGCACTGGCCTCGGTGGCCCTGGCCGGTGCCTGCCTCGGGTTCCTGTGGTGGAACGCCGCCCCGGCCAAGATCTTCATGGGCGACACCGGGTCCCTCTCCATCGGATCGGGGCTGGCCGCCCTGTGCCTGCTGATGAACCTGGACCTCCTGCTGGTGGTGATCGGCGGACTGTTCGTGATCGTCACCCTGTCGGTCGTGATCCAGGTGGTCAGCTTCCGGGTCTTCCACCGACGGGTGTTCCGCATGGCCCCCCTGCACCACCACTTCGAGCTGATGGGCTGGCCCGAGACCACGGTCATCGTCCGGTTCTGGATCCTGGCCGGGCTCTTCGCCGCCCTGGGCCTCGGCATCTTCTACGGGGACTTCCTCTCGGTGGGCAGGGTGTGATGGTCTCCGCCGCCGCCCGTGCGGAGGGGTTCCACCACACGGAGCCCCAGGTGGTGGAGGCTAGAGGGATGTGTCGGACCAGCCTCGCACCAGAAGTGACCGCCGTCCCGCCCCTACCCACCCGAGGAGTCCACCGTGGCTGATCGATCGACCATCTCGCGCCAGGTGACCCGGCGTCGTCGTCCCTCCAGCCCCGACGAGGGGATGCCCGGGGCCTCCAGGGCTCCGGGCTGGGTCTCGAGGCTGGGCACGGCGCCGGCGATCGCCGTCCTTGTCGCGGTCCTGTGCGCCTTCGGGTTGATCATGGTGGGATCGGCGTCCCCGGTGATCTCGCTGGGCCTGTACGGGTCCCCCTGGGCCATCTTCATCCGCCAGGTGCTGTGGATGGGGGTGGGGACGGGCGCCCTGCTGATCCTGTCCCGGGTGGACTACCGGAAGTGGCGGACCGTCCGGGGCCCGCTGGTGGTGGTGTCGATGGGGCTGCTGGTGCTGGTGCTCGTCCCCCACTTCGGCGTCAGCGCAGGGGGCTCGTCCCGGTGGATCGGCTTCGGGATGATCCAGCTGCAGCCGTCCGAGCTCATGAAGCTGGCCCTGGCGATCTTCGCCGCCGACCTCCTGACCCGCCGGGCCGACCGGTCGTCGGAGCCCAAGATGGTCATCGTGCCGGTCCTCGCCGTCCTGGGCATCTCGGGAGTGCTCATCTTGAAGCAGCCCGACATGGGGACGGCGCTGGTCCTGAGCTGCATCGCTTTCGGCATCCTGTTCATGGGCGGCGTCCCGATCGGTCCCATCATGAGGATCATGGGCATCTTCGTCGGCCTCGCCATCGTGGTGGGCCTGGCCGACCCGTACCGCCGGGACCGCATCCTGTCCTTCCTGAACCCCGGGGCCAACAAGTCCGGCTCGGGCTACCAGGTATGGCAGTCGCTCATCGGACTGGGATCGGGCCACGTCTTCGGCCTCGGGCTGGGGGGAGGCCGTCAGAAATGGGGCCTGCTGCCCAACGCCCACACCGACTTCATCTTCTCGGTGGTGGGGGAGGAGCTGGGCCTGCTCGGGGCGGTCGTGCTCCTCTCCTTGTTCTTCGCCCTGGCCTGGTTCGGGCTGCGGGCGGCCACCCGGGCCCCCGACCGCTTCGGCAGCCTTCTGGCCGTGGGCATCACCACGTGGATCACCAGCCAGGCGGTGATCAACATCGGGGCCGTCATCGGCGTGTTGCCGGTCACCGGCATCCCGCTCCCGTTCATCTCCTTCGGCGGCTCGTCCTTGATCATCACCATGGCGGCCGTGGGCATCCTGGTCAACATCGCCTCCCACGAACGGGTGGCTCCCACCCCGACGGCCCGGCGGCGGCGACCCTCCAGGGCGTGAGTGGCGAGCGGTATGCCCTGGTCGCAGGCGGCGGCACCGCGGGCCACCTCCAGCCTGCCCTGGCCATCGCCGAGGCGCTGGTCGAGGCAGGGCACGACCGCGGCAGCATCGAGTTCGTGGGCTCGACGCGCGGCCAGGACCGCGCCACCCTGGAGGGACGGGGCTTCCCGTTCACCCTGCTGCCCGGACGGGGCATCGTTCGGAGCCTCCGGCCCCGGGACGTGGCGGCCGACATCGGGGCCGTGGCCGGCCTGGCCTTGGCCGCGGTGCGGGGCTTCGGGGTGGTGACCCGGGCCAGGCCGAGGGTGGTGGTCTCGGTCGGCGGGTACGCCAGCCTGGCCGCGTCGATGGCCGCAGTGGTCCGGGGCGTGCCCCTGGTGCTGGTCAACGTGGACGCCGTCGCCGGTTCGGCCAACCGGCTGCTCGGCCGGTTCGCCCGGGCCAGCGCGGTCGGGTGGGAGGGCAGCTCGCTTCCCCGGGCCGTCGTGACCGGGACGCCGGTCCGGCCCGAGATCGCCGCGATGCGGAGGGACGCTGGGAGCCGGCAGGCGGCGCGGCGGCGCCTCGGGCTCCCCACCGACCGCCTCACCGTCGCCGCCTTCGGTGGCTCCCTCGGCGCCGACCGGATCAACCGGGCGGTGTTCGATCTCTCCGATCGCTGGAAGGACCGCCAGGACCGCTCGATCTACCACATCGTCGGACGGCGGGAGTGGGGGAGGGGAGCCGGAACCGGCCCGGCGGGGACCGCCGGTCGTGCCGGCCCGGGGTCCCGCGGCTCAGCGGACCCGGATCCGGCCGGCCTGGCCCTCGTCCGGGTGCCCTACCGCGACGGGATGGAGGACGTCTACGCCGCAGCCGACGTGATGGTGTGCCGGGCCGGGGCCATGACCGTGGCCGAACTGGCCGTGGCCGGCGTGCCGGCGATCCTGGTACCCCTTCCCGGGGCACCCGGTGACCACCAGACGGCCAACGCCCGGGTGCTGGAGCGCGCCGGGGCAGCCCTCATCCTGGCCGACGGCGGGTGCGACGGCGCGGCGTTGGACGTGGCGCTCGACGACCTGGCGTCCCGGCCGGGTCTCCTCGAGTCGATGGGCCGAGCGGCCCGGGCGCTCGGCCGGCCCGACGCCGCCGCGGCCGGGGCCCGCGTGGTCGAGGCCAGTGCCGCCGCATCCGCCGACCGGGGGGCGTCGTGAAGGCCCCGGCGCCGGCCGATCTCCTCCGCCGCAGCGACCGGCCGCTCACCGTACACGTGGTCGGGATCGGCGGGGCCGGCATGAGTGCCATCGCCACCGCCCTCCGGGCCATGGGACACCTGGTGACCGGGAGCGACCTGAAGGCATCGGCGGTGACCGACCGTCTCCAGCGGGGCGGGATCGCCGTCGCCATCGGCCACACCGCAGCCAACATCGGCACCGCCGACCTGGTCACCGTGTCCTCGGCCATCCCCGAACGGAATCCCGAGGTGGTGGAGGCCCGCACCAGGGGGATCGCCGTGCTGTCCCGGGCCGAGGCGCTCGCCGCCATCGCCTCCCTCCGACGCTGCGTGGCGGTGGCCGGCACCCACGGCAAGACCACCACGGCCTCGATGCTGGCACTGCTCCTCGTGGAGGCAGGGATGCGGCCCTCGTTCCTCATCGGGGGGGACGTGAACGAGATCGGCACGAACGCCGTGTGGGACGAGGGCGAGTGGCTGGTGGTGGAGGCCGACGAGAGCGACGGCACCTTCCTCTCGCTGGTCCCCGACATCGCGGTGGTGACCAACGTCGAGGCCGACCACCTCGACCACTACGGCTCCTTCGGTGCCGTCCGGTCGGCGTTCGAGGCCTTCGTGACGAGCGCCCGCGACCGGCGGGTGGTGGGCGGCGACGACGCGGTGGCGGCCGAGATCGGCCGGTCCAGCGGCGCCGACGTGGTGGGGACGGCCCCGGACAGCACGTACCGCATCGTCGACGTCGAGCTGGCCCGGAGCTCCGTGGCCTTCGGGCTCGTCGGCCCCAGCGGGGTCCGGCTGGGCCGCCTGTCGGTCCCGGTCCCCGGACTCCACAACACCAAGAACGCCGCCGTGGCCGCCGTCGCCGCCCTGGCCGTGGGGGTGCCGTTCGACGCAGTGGCCCGGGCTCTGGCCCGCTTCGCCGGCGTGGCCCGGAGGTTCGAGTTCCGGGGGACCCTCAACGGGGTCACCTTCGTCGACGACTACGCCCACCTGCCGAGCGAGGTCCGTGCCGCGCTGGCCGCGGCCCGCGACGGAGGGTGGCCGCGGGTGGTGGCCGTCTTCCAGCCCCACCGGTACGGCCGGACCGCCGACCTGTGGGAGGAGTTCGGGCGATCCTTCTCCGACGCCGACGAGGTGGTCGTCACCGACGTGTACGGCGCGGGGGAGGCCCCGGTGCCCGGGGTCTCCGGCCGCCTGGTGGCAGACGCCGTCCGCCACGAGTACCCGGACAAGCCGGTCCACTACGTCGCCGGTCGGTCGGACCTCCGGGAAGCGGTCGGCCGCATCCTCCGGCCTGGGGACCTGTGCTGCACCCTCGGAGCCGGCGACCTCACCTCGTTGCCCGACGAGCTCATGTCCGATGCCGGGAGGTGACCTCGCGGTGAGCACCCTCGACGCCTCGTTGGACCGCCTGGCCGGTGCCCTCGGTCCCGCTGCCGTGCGGGACCATCCGCTGGGGGCGCTCACCACGTATCGGGTTGGGGGCAACGCCGCCCTGTTCGAGGAGGTGGCGGACGAGGCCCGCCTCCTCGAGGTGGCCCGGTGCACCTCGAGGGCCGCGCTGCCGGTGCTGGTCGTCGGAAGGGGATCGAACCTCCTGGTGGCCGACCGGGGCTTTGACGGCCTGGCCGTCACGCTCGGCCCGGGCTTCGACACCCTGTCCATCGAGGGAACCACGGTCAGGGCCGGGGGTGCCCTCAGCCTCCCGGTGCTGGCCCGCCGAACCGCCGCCGCCGGCCTCTCCGGCCTCGAGTGGGCGGTGGGCGTCCCCGGATCGGTCGGAGGGGCCGTCCGCATGAACGCCGGCGGCCACGGTGCGGACACCACCGCCACGCTGGTGTCCTATCGCTGGGTCGATCTGGCCACCGGCTCGACGGGCGAGTCCTCCGCCGACCGCCTCGAGCCCGGCTACCGCCGCACCGCGCTGAGGCCCACCGAAGTGGTGGTGTCGGGGACATTCCAGCTCGACCACGGGGACCCCGCTGACGGTGCGGCCGCCATCGCCGAGATCGTCCGCTGGCGGCGGGCCAACCAGCCCGGGGGCAGCAACGCCGGCTCGGTCTTCACCAATCCGCCCGGCGACTCGGCCGGGAGACTGATCGAGGCCTGTGGGCTGAAGGGATTCCGGATCGGGACCGCCGAGGTCTCGCCCAAGCACGCCAATTTCATCCAGGCTGACCCCGGGGGCTCGGCCGACGACGTACTGGCCGTGATGATGCGGGTCCGCTCCCTGGTGGCCGAGACCAGCGGCATCTCCCTCCGCACCGAGGTCCGGCTGGTCGGCTTCCCGGACGTGCCCGAGGACCCCCCATGAGCCCGTCAGGCCGATCCGACAGCGGTGAGGCCTCGGACATCGATCCCCGCATCCACCAGCGTCGGGAGGACATCCGGCGGATCCAGGGTCGGAGGCGCCTCCGCTGGATCGGCGGCTCGCTGGTGGTCGCGGTCCTGGTCCTGGTGGTCGTGGGCCTGGCCCACACCCCGTGGTTCGGTGCCCAGGCCATCACCGTCACCGGGTCGCACCCCCACACGCCGGAGGGGGCCATCGTGGATGCCGCCGGCCTCCAGCACCACCCACCCCTGATCAGCGTGGACCCCGGCGTGGTGGCCCGCCGGGTGGAGGCCCTGCCCTTCATCGCCACCGCCCGGATCCGCCGGCACTGGCCCGACGGGGTGCAGATCGCCGTCACCGAGCGGGTACCGGTGGTCCAGATGGCCGGTCCGGGCACTGCCTGGTCCCTGTTGGACGGGTACGGCCGCACCCTGCAGGTCGAGCCGGGCCGGCTGCCCGGGCTGGTGGTCTACGTCGTCCACACCGCCACGGCCGCGATCCCGCCGGCCCCTGTGGGGCGCTCGTTGCCGCCACCGGCCGGTCCCGGCCTCGAGGTGTGCCGCACTCTGCCCCCGGCGTTCGCCGGCCAGGTGGTCTCGGTGAGTGTCGCCGCCGACGGCTCCATCGGCATGGCCCTGGACTCGGGCATCAACGTCCTGTTCGGGACGGACGCCGACCGCACCGCCAAGTACTCGGACATCGCCGCCATCCTCGCCCACGGGACCCTCGACGCCACGTCCACCATCGACGTGACGGTGCCGGAGTCGCCGACGGTGAGCGGTTGACGGCCACCGTCGGGCGCCGTCCCGCCCGGAGTCGGGACCGTCCCGGGGGTCCGAAGTGATGGGACCGTGCTTGACCAGGTACTCCGCTGACCGTATCGTGGGCATCAACTCGCCGGTTGGAACGGTTTCAACCTTTGGTCGAGGGTAAGGGATTACATGACCGTTCCGGCGCAGAACAACTATTTCGCCGTCATCAAAGTGGTAGGGGTGGGTGGTGGCGGGGTGAACGCCGTCAACCGGATGATCGACGCCGGTCTGCGCGGTGTCGAGTTCATCGCCACCAACACCGATGCCCAGGCTCTCCTGATGAGCGATGCCGACCTCAAGCTGGACATCGGCCGCCAGCTCACCCGGGGCCTCGGCGCCGGAAGCGACCCCGAGGTCGGGCGTCTGGCGGCCGAGGAGCACCGCTCGGAGATCGAGGAGGCGCTGAAGGGCGCCGACATGGTCTTCATCACCGCCGGCAAGGGGGGCGGGACCGGCACCGGTGCCGCACCGGTGGTGGCCGAGATCGCCAAGTCGCTGGGAGCCCTGACCATCGGCGTCGTGACCCGTCCCTTCACCTTCGAGGGCCGTCGTCGATCGGTCCAGGCAGAGCAGGGTATCCAGAACCTGAAGGAGAAGGTCGACACCCTGATCATCATCCCCAACGACCGGCTGCTGACCGTGTCCAACGAGAAGACGTCGATGGTCAACGCATTCAAGATGGCCGATGAGGTCCTGATGCAGGGAGTCCTGGGGATCACCAGCCTGATCACCGTGCCGGGACTGATCAACACCGACTTCGCCGACGTCAAGATGATCATGAGCAACGCCGGCACCGCCATCATGGGGATCGGATCGGCCACCGGCGAGGGGCGGTCGGTGAACGCCGCCCGGGCCGCTATCACCAGCCCACTGCTCGAGGCCTCCATCGAAGGAGCCCGGGGCATCCTCCTGAACATCGCCGGCGGCCCGGATCTCGGCCTGTTCGAGGTCAACGAGGCGGCCGAGATCATCCACGGAGTGGCCCACCCCGACGCCAACATCATCTTCGGCAGCGTGATCGACGAGGCCATGGGCGAAGAAGTGCGGGTCACGGTCATCGCCGCCGGCTTCGAACGCTGGGAGGCCCAGGGCCGCGGCGGTGCCAGCCCGACCGAGTCGGCAGGA
>Ga0307373_10012506_pt1 | contig 12036 bp, 8 predicted proteins | sample OX2MG_FD_202534 | JGI IMG/M metagenome (GOLD analysis project Ga0307373, IMG submission 202534) | Soil microbial communities from Risofladan, Vaasa, Finland - OX-2 | ecosystem: Environmental > Terrestrial > Soil > Coastal area > Acid sulfate soil | place: Finland: Risofladan, Vaasa | collected...
AGAACAACGAGATGAGGCTGAAAATAATCTCATACAACGCAGCGAGGATAGCCAGTCTGGTCTACTCTCTACTCATAGGGTTTCTACAGAGCCCAGGAGGCTCGACCGTCTTCGGGCCCCGCTCAGATGCTACTTCCTACTCTCCCTGAGAAGAACATCCCACAAGCGCGACGATGAGGAACTCCTAAGGCATGGAGCCCATCGCGTATCTCCGCGCTCCCTCCCCGGCGAGGAGCCCCGTCACGGCGGCTTGTGAGATGCCACCGAGGTACCCGCCGTTCCGACCTCCCATGAGTCCCCCGACGAGGTCTCCGGCGGCGAAGAGCCCGGGGATGGGCTTCTCGTTCCTGTCGAGGACGTTCGCCCGCCTGTTTATCAGCGGGCCTCCCATCGTCGATATGATCCCTGGGAGCAGCTTCACGCCGTAGTAGGGCGGCCTGAGCGGCCTTGCGTTGTTGAACCTAGGGACCGGCAGCTCGCCCAGCCGGCGCCGGACAGCCGCGGCGTTGAACTGCTCGACGGTCGCCTCGAGGCCCTTCCTTTCGATTCCGAGCTTCGTCGCCAGCTCCGAGAGGCTTTCGGCCTTGTAAATCATCCCGTCTTTCTCCAGCAGCCAAGGGTTCGGCGGCACCACCGACTGGGTGTCCGTGCTGGAGCGCTGCCACGCCTCCTCGTCGAAGACCAGGCGGGCCTTTGTGACGTCCTCCCAAGTCGCCAGCTTGTTCGCCAGGGGGATGTCGCCCCACCCCTCGTCGCTGAACCGCCTCCCCTTCCGGTCGACGACCACCCCGTCCTCGATGAGCGTGTCCATCATAGGGTATGGCCAGAACCTGTCGTCGGTGAGCGCCTTCAGTGAGACAAGGTGTCCGCAGAGGTATTGGAGGTTCACCGCCTTCGCCCTGACGTCAAGGGCCATCCTCAAACCATCCCCGGTCGCGGTGGAGGAGCCCATGAGCTTGCAGGCGTCGGCGTGGCGCCCAACGTACTTCCTCAGGAGCTCCCTGTTCGCCTGGAACCCTCCGGTGGCGAGCACCGTCGCCGCACTCCTTATCGTGACGCGGTTCCCGGAGCTGTCCGTCGCCTCCAAACCCACGACCTTGCCTTCGCTCGTGAGCAGCTTCGAGGCCCGCGTCTTGGAGATGCTCACCCCCTGTCGAGCCTCCAAGAACGCCCGGAGCTTCTTGATTATGCTGGTCCCGACATCAATCCTGTACACCGGTGCCGTCGAGATCGAGGACCTGGGCTCAAGGCGCGGGACATCCCCTCCGCGCCTGTCAATCTCGATGCCCGCGTGCTCCAGCCATTCAAGCGCCCTGTGGCAGTTGTCAGCCCAAACCCTCGCCAGCTCGGCGTGGGTAGCGCCGCCCCTCAGGGCGCGCGTGTAGAGTTCACCAGGGTCGGATGTGACGCGGATCCCAGCGGTGTAATACTCCCCGGTCGTGGTCTGCGTGTTCCCGTCGCCCAAGAAACTCCCCTTGTCCATGAGGAGGACACCCGCGTTGAGCTCAGCCGCCCGAGAAGCGGCCACGAGCCCCGCCAGCCCCCCGCCCACCACGAGGACATCGTACTTCGCAGCCGCTGGCATGGCGGCTTAAGGGCGGGTGCTGGATATTAATGTCTCAAGCATCACCGACACTTATTCCGGCTCCGCATTGCGGGACGTAAGAAACACGAACTCGAATACTAAGGCTTGTCGAGGAGAGTCAAGTCCGAAAGGCCCGCCAAGAGGCTGAGCGTGGTTCCACGGTCGCCCGCGAGTGAGAGGCGGAGCGACGCCCTCTCGCCGAACTCCTGAAAGGCTCTTTGGGTCGACCGACGGCTACTTGGGTTGCTCGAACTTCCCCTTCGTCCCGATCTCCACCATGCTGCAGCTGATCTGGTGCGTCCTGCTCTCGCCGTCTATGACGGAAGGCAGGGCGATCTTGCCGTTGACGTAGTACCCAGCCGAACCTGAGCTGAACGGCTTGCTCTTGCCTCTTGAAGTAGCGTCGACCATCCCTAGCACCTTTCCATTGTCGTCCTGGATGACGAGTTTCAGTCCCATGACGACATATGGAATCTCGGGTATATAGTTTCTAGCGAGGCGCGGTAAGGGACGCAGGATGTCGCCTGCGTCGTCGCTCTTGGCTCAGGACAGGGTGAAGTTCGCTCCTAACGAGTCGGCCGCCGAAGTACCGGTGGCGACAAGACGATAGGATCCTGCTCTAATCGCATTTCCCTGCGGGTCGGGATTCGCGGTGTTCCAGAAGGCCAGACAAGATTCGTTTGCGGGACCGCCGTTAGCATCGGGGGCTTGACTAGCGATGCACGAAGCCGTGAATACCAAGCTTCCGGTCGAGTTCGTAATGCTGAAGTTGGCCTGATCCGAATCGCTGAATTGTGCCTCCACGCACACATTATCCCCGACCTTGGGATTGGGCGAGACGTAGAGGCTTCCGTTCGAGTTCGAGTCCACCAGAACGCATCCGCAAGCAGGTGCGGAGGAGCCAATGGTTTCTGTGGCGGTCGCGTCCGCGGCGCACGTGGACTGAGTGGTCGACGAAACGGAATAGGATTGACTGACCGACGAGGACGCCAGCTGCAGCGAGAGCGAGATTATCTGCTGTGCTGACAGTCTCTCAGGCGGACCCTGAGAGGCGAAAAAGCCTCCGACGCCCACCATCATCGCGACCATCGCGATGACGACTACCGTCGCGGCTATCTTGCCGACTCCTCTGCGCAAAGCCCTGGCCATCTTCCGCTGCGAACCCGAGTTTGGGGAGTTAAGATGTCTTATGGCGCATCCCGCTAACTCTCCGCAAGAAGAGGCGGAAGCGCGAAACGGGCCCGGGGAGACCCTCAGCTGGGTCGGCAGAGGGTCAGGATGGAGCGTCTGGACTTTATCGGCAGAGCCAGGCCTGCGCCTGCATGTCGGTAACCGAATTCCGGCTAAGCCTTAAATCACGTCTTCCGACCGCCAAAATTGATTGCCGCGATCCGGGTTCGAAGCCTTCAACTCCTTCTTGAGGAGGCGCCACAGGCTCATTATCGTAGCATGGATAGTCGCGGTCATCGTCGCGGGCACCCAGATTCCAGTCTTCTTCAGTTCCGTGTCATACAACGTGGCTGGCTCGAGCTTCGGCGGACCCACCAACGCCGAGTCGCAGGTGGCGCAGACGGTCATCGACACCCAGTTCCCCTCCTCAGCCAACTCCTCCGGCAACGGCATAATAGTAGTCCTCCAGAACGACCGGATGTACTCCGCCTCCGTGCAGTCGGCGGTCCTAGGGTTCAACCGGACCATCGCCGCCGACCCCACGCTCTCGAAGAACTTCACGGGCCTGAGAAGCATCTACACGACGGAGTACTCGTTCCTGGCCTCAGTCGTCCCCTCGCTGGTCCAGCAAGTCTCCAAACTAAATTCGAGCCTGGCCTTGAGTGCCCCGCCTGGTCATCCACTGACACCGCAACAGTCGTGGGACCTCGCGTCGCAGCTCGTTGCCAACGCTAGCGCCTCGTCATTCTCCACGTCTCCCCTCTTCACCGCCAACGCGAAACAGCTAGGTGCGGTCCTCTCCTCTCTCAGCGCCGGGACCAGCGCCTCTCAGGTGCGGGCTGCCGACCTCGGCGTCGTCTCTAACGAGACCTACCCCGAGTATCCTCTCGCCCTGTCTCGCTCCCTGACGAGCAACTTCGTCAGCGCCGACAACAGCACGATGATCGTGATCTACGACTTCTCGGCTCCGCCCAGCGCCGGCATGATAGCCGCGTTCAAGGCCGACCTCGCCAGCTCGACGATTCCCGCGCTCGGCACGTACTACATCACCGGGTCGGCCGTGCTACAAGAGGACATCTCCAACGTCTTCGGCCCGGTCATCGGGATAACCGTCGTTCCTGGAGTCCTCGCCGCCCTTGCTATCGTCGGGGTCCTCCTGCTGGCGCCACTCGCCGCGCTGGTCCCCGTCATCATCGGCGGGATTGCCATCGCCATCGCCCTCCCAAGCATCTACTACGGGGTCGCAGTCCTTGGCCACGGCACGCTAACTTTCCTGACTCCCTCCCTAACTATCCTCTTGACATTGGGGCTCGCCGTGGATTACTCCGTCCTCCAGCTGAGGAGGACTAAGGAGGAGAGGATCAAGGGCAGGACCACCGAGGAGAGCGTCTCCACCTCGGTCCGGTGGGCTGGTCAGGCGGTGCTTACGGCGGGCATCACGGTCGTCGTGGCGTACATAGTCATGGCCGTGGCCAACGTGCCGCTCTTCAGCGGCGTGGGTACGGCAATCGCCGTGGCAATCTCGATCCTCATCCTGGCCTCTCTGACGCTCCTCCCGGCGCTGGAACTCACGCTGAAGGACAGTCTCTTCTGGCCCGGATTGAACAGGCGGGGGGATGTCCAGCACACAAGACCCACCCGCCTCAGCAGACTGGGAGAGAAGACCCTGAGGAGGAAGGTCGCGGTCATCGTGATAATCTCCGGGTTCGCGCTCGGCGCGTTCTACGTCTCGCAGAGCACGTCGAGCGGCGCGAACATCCTCAAGCTCTTCCCTGACTTTCCCAGCAACCACGGCCTCACCGTGATAACCGAAAAGCTGGGGAGCTCCGCAACCGCCCCAACCACGATCGTCGTGACAACCCCGACCCCGATCGCCTACGCCGACGGCCAGTTCAACCAGACCCTCCTCAGGCAGATCGAGTCGATCAGTTCCACGGCTTCCTCGGTCCCTGGTGTGTCCACGATGAGCGGGCCGACGCGGCCCTACGGTTCGACCTTCAACTATACGGGCGTGCTGCAGCTATCCGAGCCAGAGCGGTCGCAGTATGTGGCCGGGATGCTCTCCTACGTCGGCGCGAACAACAAGACCGCCTCGATAGTAATGGGCTTCCAGAGCGACGGCCAGAGCCAGGCCGCGATCAACACGCTCCTCAAGGTAGAGTCTGCCGTCTCCTCCCAACAATTGCTGAAGGGCGTTTCGGTCTACTACGGCGGGGAGACCCAGTCCACCTACGACAACCAGTCGTTCCTGAACGGCATTCTGCCAGAGGTCGTCCTTGTTCTCGCCGCGGCCGTGTACGTGATCCTTCTCATCCAGTTGAGGTCTGCCTTCACCCCGATCAGGCTGATCTTCACTATCCTCTGCAGCGTGGCGTTCTCGATGGCGCTGCTCGTCCTCCTTTACTTCTACGCCCAGGGGCTCCCGATCCTCGACTTTGCGCCTCTCTTCGTGGTCGTGACGATGCTGGGCGTGGGCATAGACTACGACATCTTCTTCGTCACGAGGATAAGGGAAGAGGTACTGAACGGGAGCACCGACAGCGACGCAATCAAGACAGCTCTGAACAAGGTCTGGGTCACGATCTTCGGGCTCGGGCTTGTCCTTGCGACGGTCTTCACCTCTCTCATCTTCACCCGGATCGCACTGCTGGGCGAGATAGGGTTCGTGGTGGCGGCGGCTGTCATGGTTGACGTGGGAATCGTAATCCTCTTCTTCGTCCCGGCCCTGATGGGCCTCGCGGAGAGGTTCAACTGGTGGCCCACGAAGATCGCCAACCGCGGACCCAAGACCGAGAAGAAGTCCACCGGCGAGGCCTGACGGGACCCTGGACGGGTCAGAAGCGACCGACCCGGGTGGCATCAGCCGTGCTCCGCGGAGACTGACATCGAGCTCCGTCAAGACCCTCTCGCCAAAGCCTTAATTCTCATCAATCTCCAAAGACCCGGGAATGATCTACGAATGGAGAGTCTACGAAATAATCCCGGGGAAGAGGCGCCTCCTCAACGAGAGATTCGCAAACCACACGATAAGGCTGTTCAAGAAGCACGGCATGGAGGTGGTGGGCTTTTGGGAGAACATGATAGGCGGGAGGACCAACACCATCTACTACATGCTCGCCTTCAAGAACTTGGGCCACCTAGAAGACGCCTGGAAGAGTTTCAGTTCAGACCCTGAATGGCAGGAGGTAGCGAACAGCTCCGAGAAGGACGGACCCATCATCGCGAGCATCACGAACATGGTGCTCAAGCCCACGCAATACTCCCCGATGCAGTGAAGAGTTTCGACTGCCACAAGTTGCTGACGGGCCTTCCCTGAGCGGCCAAGAAGGGCGCGCGATTCGTTGTTGTCGAAAGGCTGCGAAACGCTGATGATGACCGTGTATTTCTGTGGCGCATCTTGACGAAAACCAGCGAATCGCGTTAGAATGCCCGTACGCCGCAAGCGGGCCCCCGGTGTCCCTGGGCGGAAGGTGACCCGCTCCTCCGCGCCTACCACGACGAGGAATGGGGAGTCCCGGAGCATGACAGCCGCAAGCCCTGGGAGACGCTGATACTCGAGGGCTTCCAAGCAGGCCTTTCCTGGACTATCATCCTTCGCAAGCGCGAAGCCTTTCGCAAGGCGTTCAAGAGCTTCGATCCAGAACTTGTCGCTCGTTTCAATGATGCGGACGTGGCGCGACTCCTTGTGGACCCTGGCATAGTCCGGTCTCGGGCCAAAATCGAGGCGACCATCGCCGGCGCGCGCGTCTATCTCGCGATTCAGGCAGCAGGAGACGACTTCTCGACCCTCATCTGGGGCATAGCCGGGGGGAGGCCGATTCAGAACTCCGGCCACGTGCCCTCCAGTACCCCGCTCTCCGAGGAGCTATCCAAAGTACTGAAGAAGCGAGGATTCAAGTTCGTAGGCCCTGTCATCGTCTATGCGTGGATGCAGGCGAGCGGCATCGTCAACGACCACGCGACAGGGTGCTTCCGCCGAAGCGCGGTCCAGGAAACGGCGCGATCCTGAGGAGAACTTGGCGCCAGAGGAGGCTATGACACTTCGAGACTGCAACAGCGGGCCAAGTCTGGCGTCAACCATCCACACTTGCCAGCGTTGACATCAGTGTATTCATGTAACCGGGGAGCCCGGTATAGGGGTTCGGCCAGATCCCGTCTGTGATATAGAGATAGCCCACGTACTGAGAGGCGTCTCGAACCCAAGTCGTGTTGAGACTTGGGACGCCGTAGGCGGTCACGATCCAGTTGGTCTTGGGATAACTTGCATGCCACCCGGCGATGAATGTGAGACTTGGGACACCAGGGCTCTCGTAGATCACAATCGAGTTGGCGGTCCCGACGAAGCTTGGGGGTACCTCTGCTCCGGGGTTCCCTATCGTTATTGTCATCCCCAAGGACTTGTCGAAATTCGTAAGCGTGGAGTAGTAGCCCGTCTCCCCAAGGGTGTTGTTCATCTGGTCTAGCATCGTCCCGTTGACGTGGTACCAGTCCCGGTAGCTCGTTATTGTCGCCTCGACGCTCTGAAGGTCAATGTTTGCGTAGTCGGTCACGATGTAGCCCAGGACCGGTATGCCTGCGTTCTGCAGGGTTTGAATGCCGAGTTGGAAGGTCGGATCGCGGAACGAGCCCGGACCGCGCACTGGGTCCACCACTGCGACCACCGGCACGGTCGGATACTGTTGGTGGAATCTGATCAGCTGCGACCATGACGGGCCTAGGTATGAGAACAACGGGACCATGATCCCTGTTGGCGCGTTGGGAGGCGCAGCCCCAACCGGCGTGAGAAGGGGGACGAGAGCGGATACCAGGATCACGGTGACGACCAGCGAGGAGACGGCTCGGACGGTTACTGAGTGTCGCTCTCCGCTACGCTTTCTTCCACCGCTACGACTTCGAAAGAACCACAAAAGTTGTCCTCTTCTTAGACTATTGCTCGCCATAAGTGACTTACGAAACATACACAGGGTGGATTCTTCTCATGGATTGTTAGTGAACACGGACCTGTGCGATTCTCTGCATTTGTTAGTAAGCGAAGACCAGTATGATGCCTTTGCTTGAATCATACGTTCTCATCTATCCGTGTCTTGGTGCTGGTTTCCTCCATCCTAATGATCACGCCGATAGTAGTCGCCCCGGGGATTACAAGCGCCGCCTCGGTGCCGTCGGTCTCGACACTCAGCGTCGCCTCCTTCCCGATTTCACTAGGATACAATCCGTCCAACGGATACGTATACGCCGGAAGCTTCGATGGGTCGGTCTCTGTGATATCGGGCACCAGCGTGATAGGCAGCATCTCGTCCAGCGACATCGGCTACACAGCCCAGTCATTCACATACAACCCATCCAATCAGAAGGAGTACGTGGCCGGAGGTGACGGGGTCTCTATAATCTCAGGTCTCAGCGCAACCGCAGACATAACCAACGCCGGATCGACATCACAGACGTTGATCTATGATCCGTCGCACGCCTACGTATACGTCGCGAACTTGGGGTCGATAGCTATACTCACAAGCGACAACGGCCTGAAAGGCAATGTAGCAGTCAACCCTCGGCCGGGGGGATTCGCGTTTGATGCCTTCGACAACTACACGTATGCGAGTTACGTGATTCAGAACACGACCGGCAGCGAGACGGGGACAGAATTGTATGTCCTCTCTGGAGCAAACCTCGCCGGAAATGTGACGCTCGAAGGTGGTATGGGCGGCTTTGTTGCGCCCGTGTACGATGCCTGTCATGATTACGTCTACCTTGCGAACACCGCGCTCGGTTCAGTCTCGGTTATCTGGGGTGCGACGGTCGTCGGCGAGGTTCCTGTGGGCCAAGGACCCGCGTCCCTGGCGTATGACCCCGCAAACAATTTCGTCTATGCCGCGAACTACAATGCAGGGACCGTTTCCGTACTTTCAGGCACCGACCTGGTGGGGACAGTCACTGTCGGCAGCTCACCGGTCGCGGTGGCATACAACCCCTATGACGGCAACATGTATGTGGCGAACGAGAATTCCGGGACCGTCTCCGTCATCTCAGGATCGACGCTGGTCACGACAATCCCCGTTGGAAAGGACCCGGTGGCTTTGGTCTATGATGCCTCTAACAACGACGTCTACGTGGCGAACAACGGCGGCGGGTCGGTCTCGGTCATAACGCCTCTTGGGTCGGCTGGCGCCAATTCCTCGTCGAAGGTAGGATGTTCGCCGGTCCCAGCCGGGTTGATCACGACCACCACGGTCACTACCACTGCGACCACCACCATAACGAGCGCTACGACTCTCACCACTACCTACACGAACACCACCAGTCTCCCTCCGGTCACAACGACATCAACATCAACGTCAACGACCACCCAGACTTCCACCTCAATCGTAACTCTTCCTCCGACCACGACTACAACCACCGCAACCCAAACCATCACGACAACAGTGACGACACCAGGACCGTCGGCTGCAAACCCGAACACGGCTGGAGGAACGACAACCCCGGACGCCAATACAATCACAACAACTACTACCTCGCACGGCGACTCCTCCACGACATTGGGCTTGCCCCTTTCAGCATTCGTCGTCTTCCCCATGGTCATAATCGGGGCTTTTCTGGGCGGCCTCATTGCAGGAAAGAGGCGGGCGCCCAAGGCGAAAGGTAACCCGCAATGGGATGCCCCCGTATGAAGACGAGTTCGGTCGCAAACCATCCAGACCGCGACCTGCGCACTCGCTGACTGGGCCTCCCCTATCGTAGAGCCCCGCGCCCTTGAACCCTGGTGGTGACGGTCGAGGCCTCATTCGTCGGCGGTCTTGTGGCCTGACTCCGCCCACGCCTCAAGCAGGACGGTACGTGCGCGGCTAGGCAATCCGCCAGAGAATAGTGCCAGAACTTGACCACCTGCTCCTACACACGGCATTCTGTTGTTGTCTAAGTATAACTCTGCGCAACAATCATTATCGATGTCAACCATCAATGCTCCGAACAGGTCAAGGAGGAGTCCTCGCGTCATGATAGCCGTCGTGGCGATCGTTGCCTCGGTCCTGGTTTTGGCCGCTACCGGGATTTACGAAAACACCGTAAAGGGGGCCGGAGTAGCCCCGATCCAAGCCACGGGAGCCCTCACAGGAAGCATAGAATACTACCTCCAGGCTCCATTCGTCGTACCGGGAGCAGGGCAGTCCATCAACACGCATGCTGATTTCTTCACATTCACCGGAACTCAATCGGGAGACAGCACCATCCTCCTCCAGCCTGAGTTTAGCACGGCGGGCATAATCCACGCCTCATTCATGGGCCCATTCGCCGGCACGGTAGGGGACTCCGCTCCCGGCAGCTTCACGCAGATAGGAACTTTCGATGTCAATGCGTCGGGACCGATATGGACGCTACATGCTACCTATTCCGTCGGCGAGGGCGTGGACGGTCTGGCGGGGATTTGCGGGGGTGGCACGTTCTCAGGCACATCTGTCGGCCCTATACCGTCGAGCGGCTTGGTTAGCTTCTCTATGACTTATGACGCCACATACATGTTCGGCGCCAAGTGCCCCTAATCAGCGTCAATCGACAGCTGGGCTCAGCCGGGACGCGGAGTTTCTTCGCCGGACGGCGAACCTTCCAGCTTCATCTTCCTGAGAAGGTCGAGGTACCTGGGGTCATGCCTGTATTTGGCGAAGTCCGGATCGAACCTGCAAAGCCCAATCAGCATGTTGCCCTCTTCGTATGCCTTCTGAAGATATTCAAACATTCGAGTCTCGTCCCCGAGGGCGAGGTAGTGGAGCGCGAAGTACGTCGGCGAGACGTACTGGGTCTTCGAGCGCTCCATTATTTCAGTGAAGATTTTCTGCGCTTTCTGAAGGTCGCCCGACTGGGCATAATAATATTCCAAGTCCTCCATGTAGGTCCAGTGTGAAACGCCGGAGTCAGCTGCCGCAGCTTGGGCCTCCCGGATCGCCTCGACGTGCATCTTCTTCCTCGAATAGGTGCTGGCGAGATGAAGGTGTGCGAAGCCCGAGCTCGGCTCCATCTCCAGCCACCTTCTCCCGTGCTCGATCGCCTTGTCGTACTCTCCGGCGGTGTTGTAGACCCAGATAATCGCGCTGTTGATCACCATGGAGAGGGGGTCCAACTCCTGGGCTCGATGTATCTCCCTGAGAGCCTCGTCGAACCTTCCCAGAAGCTGAAGCAGCAGCGCGTACCAATGATGAGCCGTCGCGTAGCTCGGGTTGATCTCGATGGCCTTCTTGAACTCCCTCTCGGACCCCGCCCAGTCCCAATCGTGCGCCTCAAGCGCCATGGCGAGAGATACGTGCGCCTCTGCCAGGGTATCATCGATTTCCAAAGCCTTGATGGCGTATTCCTTGGCTTTCGGAAGCCCCTCCGTCTTTGGGATGTGGCCGTTGATGGCAAGAACCGCATACGAATCCGCCACCCCTGAGTAGGCCAGCGCGTAGCCCGGGTCTATCGCAATCGCCTTCTGGAAGAATTCGATTGCGCTCCTCAGCCCCTCGTCGGAGCGCTTGTTCCATTGGCTCCTTCCCCTCAGGTAGAACGCGTAGGCCTCGATGTCCTTCGTCGGCCTCTTCTCGATTCGTTTCTCCTCTTCGGGCAGGATCGTTATCCTCAGCGCCTCCGCCACCCGCTTCGCGATGTCGCTCTGGACCGCGAAGACATCATCCAGGTCCCTGTCGTAGCTCTGCGCCCAGAGATGCTTGTCGCTTCCCACGTTTATCAGCTGAACCGTTACGCGCATCCTGTTCCCGGCCTTCCTCACGCTCCCTTCCAGCACTGAACCCACGTCCAGTTCCTGCCCTATCTCTCTGATCTTCTTGCTCGTCCCTTTGTAGCCCATCACCGAAGTCCTCGAGATGACACTGAGCTCGCTCATGTTCGAGATGGTCGAGATGAGCTCCTCAGTCATCCCGTCCGCGAAGTATTCGTCCTTCGAGTCTGGCGAGATGTTTGCGAAAGGCAGGACTGCGATTCTTCTCTTGTCTGGTTGCGCCGATGGCGTCGCCTTCTCTTCGCTCCACGGCATGACCATCTTGTACACCTCCAGCGGAGCGCTCACGTTCTTCAGAGACTTGCTCCCGAGGCTGGCTAGCGGAAGTTCGAACTTGTTCTGCACGTGGTCGTAGACTTGCCGAGTTAGACAAACGCCCCCGTCCTCTGCGAGCGGCTCGATTCTGGAAGCCACATTCACGGCATCGCCGGAGATGTCGCCCTGGGACTCCACCACGTCACCAAGATGAACCCCGACTCTCAGGCGTATCTTTTTCTCGCTTGGCAGGGAGATGTTGAAT
>Ga0307373_10012511_pt1 | contig 12034 bp, 8 predicted proteins | sample OX2MG_FD_202534 | JGI IMG/M metagenome (GOLD analysis project Ga0307373, IMG submission 202534) | Soil microbial communities from Risofladan, Vaasa, Finland - OX-2 | ecosystem: Environmental > Terrestrial > Soil > Coastal area > Acid sulfate soil | place: Finland: Risofladan, Vaasa | collected...
GGCGCGAGTGGCGACGACGCGGCGCGCGGTGCGGCATTGAAGGCGTCCGAAGTTTTTCTCTCACGGCGGCTTTACCGAAGGCGCTCTGACGGAAAAATCATCAGCCCGAATTTTTTGATGCAGCACTATCCGCTGTTCTGGCACTACGAAGTCTTGGGCGCGCTGAAGGCGATGGCGGAAATCGGACTGATCAACGATCCGCGCTGCAGCGAAGCGCTGGAAATGCTCGAGCGGAAAGAGCTTCCGGGCGGTGGCTGGGCCGCCGAAGGCAAGCATTACAAGGTAACGCCGAAGCTCGACACCAGCGAACCGTTCGGGTCCGATTCGCTGGTCGATTGGGGCGGGGTCGGAAAGCGCCGGATGAATGAATGGGTAACCGCCGACGCGCTCTACGTGCTGCACGCGGCGGGCCGCGCTTGAGGATCAGTCGAGAGCGGTACTAATTCTCTCTGCGTGTGATTCTGTCGATAAACCTCAAGCTCGTCCGTCATCCTGAACGGAGGTTGCCGGAGTGAATGATCTCCGCGAAGCGCTTAGTGCGCAAAGCCCGCGTACCTTGCCCTAATCGCTGCGCGGAGATCCTTCGCCTTCGGTTCAGGATGACACGGTCAAGGTCTGCGTTCGGCGTCCACGCTATTTCCACGCCCCTCCATATACGCGAGAATCCGCGCCGGAGGCCTTCATCATGCGACCTGTGAAATTCAATTGCGGATTGCCGACCGCGGACTTTGCCGCGATGACTACGATGGCGCGCCGGGCTGAGGAACTCGGCTTCTTCTCGGTCTCGATCGACGATCACTTCTTCATGCGCGGCCTGATGTCCGAACCCAACTCGCCGCATCTCGAATGCTATACGGCGCTGGCCGCGGTTGCCGCTGTGACCAAAACCGTCAAGCTGGCGCCGATGGTCACCTCGATGTCCTATCGCAACCCGGCGCTGCTCGCGAAGATGATCGCGACGCTGGACAATATCTCGGGCGGACGCTTTATCGCGGGCCTCGGCGCGGGGTGGTTCAAAGAGGAATACCTCGCCTACAACTACCCGTACCCGTCCAACGCCGAGCGGATCGAGCAATTCGCCGACGGGATCAAGGTTCTGAAATCGATGTGGACCGAGGACGAGCCGAGCTATCACGGCCGCTTTCATTCGGTGGAAAAGGCCTACTGCTTTCCGCGTCCGGTGCAGAAACCCTATCCGCCGATCATGATCGGCGGCGGCGGCAAGAAGATTCTCAAGATTGCCGCCGAAGAAGCCGACATCCTGAACCTCAACCCTCCCATCACCAAGGGTGTGGTGGATCTGAACGACGCGATGAAGTTCGACCGCGTCGAGGTGCAACGCCGGATCGGCATCCTGGACGATTTCGCACGCACGGCGGGCCGCAAGGCCGACGCGATCGAGATGTCGGGGCAGACGTTCGTACTAATCGCGAAAGAAAAGAGCGTCGCCGACGCGATGATCAAAGCGACCGCGCAAGCCATGGGTATCGCCGACCCGGAACTCGCGCGCACCTCGCCGCAAGTGCTGGTCGGCACGGTGGATGAAATCAAACGCGAACTGGATTTCCGGATCGAAAAATTCCGGATGACCTATTTCGTCTGCCAGTTCATGGCTCCCGAAGGCGCCGAACTATTCGCCAAAGAGGTAATGCCAAAGTATCGCGGGTGAGACATTCGAGCTGCGCGCAGGCCGCGCATGGCGCTGCTGGAATACCCCCTCCCTCCGCGAGGTTGCCACGGCACGCGGGCGCGCGGCTCCTGCTGATACCCTCTCCCGCCGGGAGAGGGCAACGCGGCGCGACGCTTGCGGTCTTTTCGCAAGCATCGTGACGCGTGGGTGAGGGCGGCCTTGCACTGCGCCCTGTTTTAGTCGCGCGTCGCTGACGCGCCGCCCTGAATAATGACCCTCACCTGACCTCTCCCTTTCAGGGCGAGGCATCCGATGCGCGCATTACTCAGCGAGCATTGGATTGGGCTTCGGATATCCCAGCTCCGCGAGCTTCGTGTCGATTACTTCCAGGTCTTTGCTCATCGATGGGTCGTGCGCGGCTGCGGCGCGCTCCGCTATATTCTCGACACCGCGGCGAATCTCGCGCAGCGCTGCGCCCTCGCCTCCGGTCATTTGCACAATCGCGATAAAGCATAGCCACGGAACAATCACCGCCGCGACGACGGTCACGATAATCATTAATCGCGCGCGCGCCTCCACCCGATCCGATATCGAGAGCATCGCGGCGTCGTCGGCCGAGATGAGGTCCGCGACCAGTCCCTGCAAATCACGCAGCCGCGGCTCAAAGCTGTCGTCGCCCGGCTGCGCAGCGCGCATCGCGTCGAAAATCGGGTTGGCCGCCTGGCCGATCTTCTCGATCGCGTCATCCTGCGCAGGGGTACTCGCGTGCGAGCGCGCCGCATCGATCCAGCCCACGAATCCGCGCTGCTGATCGCGGACAATCTGCAATCCTTCCGGCTGCGTTCGCCCCCAATCCATCTTGTACAGTGCGTTCTCCATCTCGCGCGCCGCCTCGATGCCCGCGAACTGATTATCGTGCAGCATCGCCGGCATCGCGCCGAATCCGTAGAAACCCAATGCGAGAATCGGAGCCGCGACGAGCAGGATCATCGGCGCAATTACCGCTACGAATCTGAGCTTGGTGATGATCGTCACTCGAGTCATCGTCAATACCGCTTTCAGAGGTTTGGATGCACGCCGCGCCGGCTAGAGCCGCGCGACACTGCCTGTTTCAGGTTCCAAAGATGCGCGTGCGGCGGCGCCAAATGCAACGCCCTACGCGCTGCGATGCGCGCCGCGCGCGTTTGTGCAATGATCGCCGCGATGAATTTCGCCGATCGCCTGGCCGAGGCCGCGCGCCAGAAAAATTCCTGCGCAATCCTGGGCGTCGATCCACAGCTCGATTCCAAAGACCACCCCGGCGTGCCGAAATCACACACGCTCGCGCGCTTCTGCTGCGAAATCGTCGAGGCCTGCGCACCAAACATCTGCGCCGTGAAACCGCAACTCGCCTTCTATGAAGCGCGCGGCCTCGAAGGGATGCGCGCGTTCGTCGAAGTGGTGCGCACCGCGCGCCGTCTGGGCCTCATCGTGATTGCCGACGCAAAGCGCGGCGATATCGGGTCGACTTCAGCCGCTTATGCGCAAGCGTTTCTCGGCGAGGGCGACTTCGGATGCGACGCCGTGACCGTCAATCCCTATCAGGGCGCCGACTCGACCATGCCGTTTATAGCAAGGGTAGCATCAGGCCGCGGCGTGTTCGTGCTGGTCAGAACCTCGAATCCGTCGTCCGGGGAATTTCAGGATGTGGCGGCTGAGGGCCGTGCGATGTGGGAGCACGTCGCCGCGCGCGTCCAGGGATGGGGCAGCGACTATATCGGCGAATCAGGATTGAGTCCGGTCGGGGCGGTTCTGGGCGCGACCTATCCCGATGAAGCCCGCCGCGCGCGCAAGCTGATGCCCAGCGCGATCATCCTGGTGCCGGGATACGGCGCGCAAGGCGCAAGCGCAACCGACGCCATTGCGTCCGCCCGACCCGACGGCACCGGCATCATAGTAAACGCGAGTCGAAGCCTGATGTACGCCTATCGGAAAGCGGAAGGAAAATCGCCCGCCGAAGCCGCCGCCTCCGCCGCCGCCGCGATGCGCTTGGACCTGAACGCCGCCCTCGCGAAGCGACCCTAATCGGATTCCGCGCCCTGAAAGAAGCTGTCGATTTCTCGCCTACGCCCCGATGGGGTCATCCTGAGCCGTAGGCGAAGGATCTTCACGAGGCGATTAGTGCGGAAGGCTCGCGTTGGTCGCACTAATCGCTTCGCTGGGAGCCTTCCGAAACAGATTCTCTGAAGTGACACAGGCTTTAGCCTCTGTTCTGAGAACTTCATGCGCCGGTATCATCCATCGGGAGTCGGAGAATTTCATGACTCGGGAAAGATAAATTCCAGGGATGCGACATCGGAGTAAGAAGACACAGGCTAAAGCCTGTGCCACCCCGAACAGCATCCGAGAGTTTGCGAGAAAATCGACGGTACCGTTCAGGCCGAGGAATCAGATTTAGTTTCTGCCGCCGAGGTATTCAGTCAAAAACCCGAGGGTGCGCCTCCAGGCGTCTTGGGCGTCGGCGGCGTCGTACCACATCGGCACGGCGGCGAAATTGAATGCGTGGCTCGCACCCGGATAGATGTGCATCTCGTGCGGACGCTTGGCTGCCGTCATCAACCCGTCGAGCGTGCGCGCCTGCGCGACGGGCACCAGTTCGTCGGCGTCTCCATGCAGGATCAATGTTGGCGGCAAATTCGCAGCCATCGACTGAAATGGCGGCGGCAGGCCGCCGTAGTACTCTACGATTGCGGCGAGTTTGCCCGGATCGGTCGCGCCGGTCGAAAGCGCCAGAAAGGAGCCGAGCGAAAACCCGACTACCGCGATGCGTTTCGAGTCGACCGCCGGGTTTTTGTCCATCGCGTCGATCCCGGAACGGATCTCAGTCATCCAGGTGAGATAGTACTTCTGTATATGAGTGATATCCTGTGCTCCGACCGGGCCGGTCTGAGTATAGTATTCGATATACTCAGTGTAGTAGCCATCGCCCGCAAGCTCGGCGCACATCGCGGCAAATTCCGAATTCCCGAAAGACGCCGGACCCGCGCCGTGCAGCAGGATTACCGCCGGATGCGGCCCCGGGGAGGCAGGCGCGCAGTGATATTCGGTAACCGGCTTTCCGGATGAATCGAATTCGCCCTGCTGCCATCCGGCCGCGGCGTTCGCGGGCAGGCAGCAGATCGCGCAAGCGCATGCGGCGAGGAGCGCGAGCGCCAGTGCCGCAACCCGGGGATTTTTCATCTATTCGCTGTTCGCGCGCGCCCTATGAGCGCATCAGCTCCGCTTCGTCGGCGGCGAGCGTCGCGTACACTTCACGGTCGATCTTGCGGTAGCGATCGAGCGAGGCGTCAGCCTGCTCTTCGGAGCCCTGTTCTTTGGCAATCTCGCGCATCTTCTTTTCGATCCACGACAGATGCCAGGTCTCGTCCTTGGTGACCGAGGCCAGAACCTCGAGCGTCTCCGCATCGACGTTGGGCAGCGCGGCATGCGCGTTGTAGCGGCTCTGCGCGCGTTCCTCGACCACGACAGTCAGCGCCAGCAAATCGATTATCGTCTTGGGCACGCCGGTGCGCAGTCCAAGCCGTCGCTGGTAGCCATCATCGACTATCACCGGAGCGCCGCCCAGGTCTGCAATCCGCTTGGTCCACAGCCATGCGTGGCGAGTTTCGTCGGCCAGATGCGCCGCCATCTTAAGTTGCGAATCGCCGTCTTTGAGATGACCTATGAGATTGAAAAGGAGGCGGGCGCCTCGAAGTTCGGCGTCGCGATAGAAGCTGAAGATAAGAATCTGCTTCTCGTTTGCCGACATGCTACTGAAATCCATCAGTTCTCCTGCTCCTCCGCCCTTCAAACAGCCACCGGGGGTAAGAATATAGGGTTTGTCCGCGCCGCGGATCGATCGAGGCGGCGTGCAAAGCGGTTGCGTGAACACTATTTCAATCAGACTGGGCGGTCAACAAATCGGTTACAGTTTTCCAACTGTTTGGACCGGTTGGCGTTAAGCGCAGCTTATTATAAAACTACCAAGAACGCACGAATCTGGCGGATAAGTCTGGCGCGAAAGAGGGGGATGCGGCCGCTGTGCTGCCGCATGACGACCATGCCTGCTTCGGTTGATTCATTGTGGCTCGCGCTCAGGCGGGTGCCGGGGGTCGGACCGCGCACCGCGCATCTGCTGCTCGAGAAATTCGGCGCACCGGAGAAAATCTTCGCGCTCAAAGCCGACCAGATCGCCGCCGCCGGAGTCCAGAACAAAGTGGCCCACGCGGTAGCCGACTTTCGCGACTTCGAACCGATCGAGCGCGAACTGTGCGAGCTGCCGCGAATCGGCGCGCATTTGGTCAGATGGACGGACGCGGACTATCCGGCAAGGTTGCGCGAAATCGCCGACCCGCCGCCGTATCTGTTCGTCCGCGGCGAAACTCCTGCGCCAGATACTCGATGCGTCGCCGTGGTCGGAGCGCGAGCCGCTTCCGACGCCGGCCGCCGGATGGCGCGCCGGATCGGTTTCGAGCTCGCCGCCAAGGGTTTTACCGTGGTAAGCGGCCTCGCACGCGGAATCGATGCCGAGGCGCATCAGGGCGCGCTCGACGCGGGCGGAAAGACGATCGCGATTCTAGGCTGTGGCGTTGACGTCATCTATCCTCCGGAGCATCGCCAACTCGCCGACGCGATAATCGCAAACGCCGGAGCCATCTTCAGCGAGCTTCCGGTCGGATCTCAGCCGCTGCCAGAGAACTTCCCGACTCGCAACCGGATCATCTCCGGGTTGTCGCTGGGCGTCGTGATCGTCGAGGCGGCCGAAAAAAGCGGATCGCTGATCACAGCCCGGATGGCGCTGGAGCAGAACCGGCAGGTCTTCGCGGTTCCCGGCAGTCCCCTGGGCGGCAAGGCGAGCGGCAGCAACCGGCTGATCAAGCAGGGCGCGGTGCTGGTCGATTGCGTAGAGGACGTGATCGAGGAGCTGGCTCCGCAACTCGTCGAGTCGGCGGCCTCGGTAGCCAAATCGAGCGGTATCACATCCGGAAAGCCGTCACCTGTCGCACGGAATTCACAGAAAACCGCAGCAAAAACGGGCACAAAGTCGGTCGAGCGGATATTGGAATCAAGCGATGCAACCGTAAAAGCAGCTAAGGCAATTATATTAGAGCTTAAAGATGATACAAAGCTCCATGTTGACTCACTCATAGAAGCTTCCGGACTCGATGCCCAGACTGTGCTTAGATTGTTGCTTGAGCTCGAGCTAAAGGGCATAGTCGCGCAGCATCCGGGCAAGCTTTTCTCGCTCGCCTGAGTCGTGCAGGATGATGATGAGGCCCCTAGCTGGGGCGTGGGTAGTTGGGGGACAGCCGAATCGTGGCAAAGAACCTTGTTATCGTAGAATCGCCGGCCAAAGCCAAAACGATCAAGCGTTATTTGGGCTCGGCCTATGAAGTCACCTCGTCGGTGGGGCACGTCGTCGATCTGCCCAAGAGCACCCTCGGCGTTGATTTGGAGCATGACTTCAAGCCCGAGTACCACGTGATTCCGGGAAAGGCCAAGGTTATCGAAGGGATTAGAAAATCCGCGCAGGGCAAGGAAAATATCTACTTGGCCTCGGACCCCGACCGCGAAGGCGAGGCAATCGCGTGGCATCTCAGAGAACGGCTCGGGAAGGCGGCGGCAGGCAAGATACATCGCGTGCTGCTGCATGAGATCACGTCGGACGCGGTGAAGGCCGCGATCGCGAACTGCGGGGACCTGAACGAAGACCTCTATGACGCACAACAGGCGCGCCGGGTGCTCGACCGTCTGGTCGGCTACCTGATAAGTCCGCTGTTGTGGGACAAGGTCAAGCGCGGAATCAGCGCGGGCCGGGTGCAATCTCCGGCGCTGCGGATAATCGTCGAGCGCGAGCGCGAGCGCGAAGCGTTTCGCGCCGAGGAATACTGGACGCTCGACGCGCGTCTCGCAGCCGCCAATCCGCCGCCGTTCAAGGCGCGGCTCTATAGCTGGAAAGACCAGCGGATCGACAACAAGGCCTACAAGCTTCCGAAGGTTCAGGCCGACGAGATTATCGCGGGCGTCACCGCCGCGCCGTTTGTTGTCCGCACGATCGAGCGCAAGGAAGTGCGCCGCAGTCCCGCGCCGCCGTTTATCACCTCGCGCCTGCAGCAGGAGGCCTCGCGCAAGCTGTATTTCTCGCCCAAGCGCACGATGCAGATTGCGCAGCGCCTCTACGAAGGAATTGAGCTCGGCGCCGACGGCGCGATCGGCCTCATCACTTACATGCGTACCGATTCGGTGCGCGTCTCCGAAGTAGCGCTCGATTCCGTGCGCGGCCATATAGCAGGACGCTACGGCAAGGAATATCTGCCCGATCGCGCGATTCATTATCGCACCAGCAAGGCTGCCCAGGACGCCCACGAGGCGATTCGCCCGACCGCGGTCGAGCGTGATCCCGAGTCGGTGCGTCAGTACCTGGAAAAGCCGGCCTACGATCTTTACAAGCTGATCTACGATCGCTTCGTTTCGAGCCAGATGAACCCGGCCGTGTACGACCGCACCAGCGTCGATATCGACGCGGCCGCCGCCGTCTTCCGCGCCACCGGCCAGGTGATGAAGTTTGACGGCTTTATGCGCGTGTACCTGGAAGGTCAGGACGAACCCAGTGAGGACGACGAGGCCGCGGCCACGTTGCCCGCGATGACCGAAGGCGAACGCCTGGCGCTCCAGGGACTCGACCCCGAGCAGCATTTCACTCAGCCGCCGCCGCGCTTCACTCAGGCGACGATTATCAAAGAGCTCGAGGAAAAGGGGATCGGGCGTCCGTCCACTTACGCGACGATCATGACCAGTCTCCTCAACCAGACCTACGTCGAAGAGGACGAGAGCAAGCGCTTGCGTCCGACCAGTTTAGGCCGCACGGTGGCCGACCTGCTGGTGGCGGCATTTCCCGACATTATTGAAGTCGGGTTCACGGCCGCGATGGAAGAAGACCTGGACAAGGTCGAAGAGGGCAAGGAGAACTGGGTCAAGACGCTAAAGCGGTTTTACGTCCCGTTCAAAAAGCGCCTCGGCGAAGCCAAAAAGACGATGCCCGAGGTCAAGCGCAAGGGCCTGCCGACGGGGCTCAAGTGCGAACTCGACGCGGGCGACATGGTTATCAAATGGGGCCGCAACGGCGAGTTTCTTGCCTGCTCGAATTATCCAGCGTGCAAGAACACCAAGGAATTTTCGCGCGACGAACAGGGCGGAATCCATGAGCGCGCAGCCGCGCCGATAGCTCCTACGGATGAGACCTGCGACAAGTGCGGCAAGCCGATGGCGCGCAAGCGGTCGCGCTTTGGCGAATTCCTGGGATGCACCGGCTATCCGGACTGCGACGGAATCAAGCGGCTGCAATCGCCGCCGGTGAAAACCGGCGTCGCCTGTCCGGAATGCAAAGAGGGCGAAATCCTCGAGCGGCGCAGCCGCCGCGGCAAGCTGTTTTTCGGATGCGGCCGCTACCCGAAGTGCAAGTTCGCGGCGTGGGATAAAGTTCTGCCCCATCCCTGCCCCTCATGCGGCGCCAACTATCTGGTCGAGAAGACGACCAAGCGCGAGGGCACGGTGTGGAAGTGCGCCAACGCGGAATGCGGCTACAAGGCACCCGCTCCCGAGGTGTCGCCCGAGACTCCCAACGCCTCGCCTCCGGCAACTGCCCCGCATATCGCCTAGCCCTTCGCGTCAGATCCCTCGCCAGCAGGAGAGAAGTCAGGTGAGGGCCTTATTCAGCGCGCAAGTCGGATGATGAAGGCGCGCGGCGTGAAAACGTTAGTCGGTGGGCGATTGAATCGCCTTCGGGCGATTGGGTGTGTCGTCATGGTTGTGGCGGCAAGCGCCGTCTATCCACTTCGCGCGGAGGCTGCGTCAGCGGCGCGCGCGCTCATCACACAGAAGATCAGCGAAAGCGATACGGTTACGCTGGCCGGCAACACGCGGCCGGAAGCGAATGCCGCCAACGATCGCGGCCCGGTCGCTGCCGACTTCGCGATGGATCACATGCTGCTGCAATTGCGGCGGCCTGAGGAGCGCGAGCATGCGCTCGACAAATATTTGGATGAACTCGAAGACCGCAACTCGCCGAGTTATCACCGCTGGCTGACCGCGCAGCAGATTGGCAATCGCTACGGATTGGCGGCGCAGGACGTGAATACGATCACTACGTGGCTCAGATCGCGCGGCTTCACCGTCAACCAGGTTTATCCAAACGGTGTGGTGATCGATTTCTCCGGCTCCGCGAGCGAGGTGGATCAGGCCTTTCGCACCGAGATTCATAATCTCGAGGTAAATGGAAAGATGCACTTCGCCAACATGAGCGACCCTCAGATTCCGGCGGCGATTGCGCCCGCGGTGGTTGGCGTCGTTTCGCTGAACGACTTCCGTCCGCAGCCGCAGTATCAGGTACAACCCGATTACACACTCTCGTGCGGCGTAGGCACTTGCTACGCAGTGACTCCCCCAGACCTGGCTACAATCTATAATCTCAATCCGCTGTTCGCCAAAGGCATATCGGGGCAGGGTGAAACAGTGGTGGTGGTCGAGGACACCGACGTACATAGCACCAACGATTGGAGTACCTTCCGCTCGAACTATGGCCTCTCCGGTTATACCGCCGGATCATTTTCGCAGATTCATCCGAGATGCAGCGATCCGGGCGTGGTCACCGGACCCGAAACCGAAGCGATTCTGGACGCGGAATGGGCGAGCGCGTCGGCGCCAAGCGCGACGATCACGCTCGCTTCGTGCCCAGACGGTTCTACCTCCGGGGAATTGCTCGCACTGGAGAATCTGGTCAATGGAGTGGGTCCTTATCCACCGATCGTCAGCGACAGCTACGGAACCGCGGAGGCTATAGAGGGAGCGACGGCTAACGCCTCGATAAACTCCATATATCAGACCGCTGTGGGAGAAGGGATTTCAATTTTCGTCGCGGCCGGCGACTCCGCGGCAGCATACGCGGACCAGGGATCCGTTAGAAACAAGCTGGAAACGGCAGCCAGCCGGGGTATTGGCGTCGATGGTAGTGCATCAACACCGTACAACGTCGCCGTTGGGGGCACGGATTTCGGCGATACCTATGCAAACACAAACTCCACCTATTGGAATGCTTCAAACGGAACTAGTGACGGTTCGGCAAAATCCTATATTCCCGAGATCCCATGGAACGATAGCTGCGCAAGCGGTTTGCTCGTCGAATATTACAACACTCAGGGCTATGACTTCACGATCTATGGCCCGTTGAGTCTCTGCAATAAAGGATATTTTCTCGATATATCGGGAGGCAGCGGCGGTCCTAGCGGCTGCGCGACCGGCGCACCTTCGGTCTCGGGTTCGGGTATCGTCAGCGGGACGTGTGCGGGATACGCGAAGCCGGCGTGGCAGTCGATCGTCGGCAACCCGAACGACGGTGTGCGCGATCTTCCCGACCTGTCGCTCTTCGCTTCGAACGGACCTTGGGGTCATTCCTACGTTGTGTGCGACTCCTCCGCGGGTGGATGTGAAGCGGGATATGGCGGGACTTCATTTGCGGCGCCGATAATGGCCGGAATCCAGGCGTTGATTGACCAGCATACCGGCGACAGGCAGGGCAATCCGAATCCTACTTACTATTCGCTGGCCGCTACCGAATATGGCTCGAGCGGCTCCTCAGCCTGCAACTCAACGAGTGGCAACGCGGTCTCCAGTTCCTGCATCTTTTATGATGTCACACTGGGAGATAACGACGTGCCCTGCACGGGCTCAAATGACTGTTACACGCCGTCAGGTACCTATGGCGTGCTCTCGACTTCCGACTCCGCATTTGATCCGGCATACAAGGCGACTACCGGATGGGATTTTGCGAGCGGAATCGGCAGTGTGAACGCGAACAACCTGGTGATGGCGTTCAATGGCGGTTCTCCTTCGCCAACCCCGACCGGTTCTCCCACTGCGACCCAAACGCCCACCGCTACTCCGACTCCGACGCCGACTCCGGCCCCAACGCCATCGCCCGTGCCGGTCGCTCTGAAGGCAGCGCCTGGTAAGGTGACGTTCCCGAAAGTAGCGGTGGGTACGACGAGCAAACCCAAGAAGATCACATTGAGTAACCCGGGGAAGAAGGGCGGCCCGTCGATTACTCTTACGAGCTTCGCATTTTCGGCCAATTTTGGCTTCTTTACCAGTGGGACAACCTGCGTCACGAGTATCGTCACATTGGCGCCCAAACAGAAATGCACGATCGAAGCGGGATTCAAGCCGGCCGGCATCGGCAAGGAGACGGGCACGCTGACAATCCATGACAACGCCAGCAACCGGCCGCAAACGATCGAGCTCTCAGGGACGGGAAAATAGCCGCCCGCGCACTGCTCTCATGACAAGGCGGGAGATCAGGCAGGTGGTTCGCGTTTTCGCAAGCAGGCATAA
>Ga0307373_10012512_pt1 | contig 12034 bp, 10 predicted proteins | sample OX2MG_FD_202534 | JGI IMG/M metagenome (GOLD analysis project Ga0307373, IMG submission 202534) | Soil microbial communities from Risofladan, Vaasa, Finland - OX-2 | ecosystem: Environmental > Terrestrial > Soil > Coastal area > Acid sulfate soil | place: Finland: Risofladan, Vaasa | collected...
GGTTGCGTAGTGACCGTCGCGCTCGCGCTCGTGGAAGAAGAGGAGCAGGCCGTGGTCGGTTGCCAGTGGCGGTGCGCCGGCGCCGACGCCGAGCGCGCCGTTGGAGGGTCTGATCAGCGTGTGCTGGTCGAGGTGTCGTCGGTGGTCGTCCCAGTAGCCGGGCGGTGGAGCGCAGAGCTCGTCGAGCGAGTCGAACAGTGCGAGCTGGATGTTCGGATGGATCCGGTGGAGCAGTCCGAGGCGGCCGTCGCTCAGGTTGAAGATGACCGCGTCCTTGTCCTGAATGCCGTCCGGCCCGACTATGCAGCCTGACCTGTGCTCGAGGCTGAAGCGGCCATCGTGGTAGTCGAGGCGGTGCAGTCCGATGCGCCAGGGGCGGCTGGACTCCGGCGTGGGCAGGTTGGTGTAGGTCATGACGACGTGCTCGCTGCCGCCGCTGGTCACCCGCTGCACCCGTGGATCCTCGTAGGAGTGGACGCCGCCTGCGGAGCTGGCGGCAAGTACTTGCTGGAACTCGTAGCGGTGTCCGTCGACCGAGGTGAACACGAGCACGTCGGAGATGTAGTTGAGGAAGGTGTCGCCGGGGCCTGGGTTGCGTCGGTAGCCGTTGCGCACGCCGCGGGCGAAGAGGTGGAAGCGGCCGTCGTGATGGATCACGCCCGCGTTGAAGATCGGCCCGTATCCGGGGACCGAGTCGGCCGCCACGATCGGTGTGTCGCGAACGCGCTCCACCGCGATCGGGGTCTCGCCCTCATAGTCGAAGGTGCTGCCGCGCTTCGAGGACGCTCTCATCAGGTTTTGTCGGCGCGGCCGTAGTCGTCGTCGAGTCGGACGATGTCGTCCTCGCCGAAGTAGTCGCCGCGCTGAATTTCGATGAACGTCAGAAGTTCGGTTCCGGTGTTCGCGATCCGATGAGCCGTTCCGACGGGCACGTCGACGGGCGATCCGGGGAGGACGTCGGTCTCCTTCTCGTTCAGCGTGACGCGGCCGGCTCCGTGGACGACGAGCCAGTGCTCTGAACGCCGCGCATGGCGCTGGTAGCTGAGCCGCTTGCCGGCGACAACGGCGATTCGCTTGACCTTGTAGTCGGCTCCTTCGTCGAGCACCGTGTAGTTGCCCCAGGGCCGTTCGTCGTGTTCAGCCATCTCAGGTCACCCCCAGAATCGTTTCGATTACAAGCGCCGTGTCCTGCCAGCGCGCCACTTCCAGGCAGTCGACGCCCATCGCCTTGACCGGGTAGTCGTTTCCGCCCTTGCGCAGCTGGTCGCCGACAAACAGGACATCGTTCTTGGTCAAGTGGAGCAGCTCGATCAGTTTGGTGATGCCGTAGGCCTTGTCGATGCCGGGCTTGGTCACGTCGACTGATGTGGAACCGCCGACCCGCACCTCGAAATCGGGGATCTCAGCCGCAACGTGATCGCGGAGTTTCTGCTTCTTGGTTCCGTCCGGATCCCAGGCTTGCTTGTCAGCCACCGGAGCCTCCTGTCCGAGCGCAGAGAACGTGACCTGGCTGCCCCGGTCTTCGATCTGCGCACCCCACAGTTTCGGCGGGTGATACCCCAACGCGTCGGCGCCGCTCTTCAGCGCCGCAATGATGCTCTTCCTCTGAGCGGGCGAGAGATCCTCCGCATACACCTGCTGCCAGACCTCTGCTCCGCAATCGAAATGGAAGTACCGCGTTCCGCAGGTCGGCATGATGTGCAACGACGTCAAGGCTCGAGGCGAGGCGTCGAGGTGACCCAGTACCTGCTCTTCGAACTGCTCGAACTTTCCACCGGAGATGACGCAGACCTGGAACTGCGCCAACAGCCCGGCCAGCAGAGCCGCTATCCGATCCGTGATCGGAGACTTGCTGTCAGCAAGCGTGTTGTCCAGATCAAAGGCGATGACGCGCCTCTTCATCGTCCGGCCGTTTTCGGGTTGTGCCAGCGACCGTCGGGTGCGATGAGCTTGCCGGCCTGCTTGGGCCCCCAGGTACCTGGCTTGTAGGAGTGCGCCCGGCGGTGGTTTTCGAGGACGGGGTCGACCACTGTCCAGGCAGCCTCGACCGCGTCCTCTCGAGTGAAGAGCGCGCCGTCACCGGCCATGGCGTCGCCCAGGAGGCGCTCGTACGGTGGCTCCTCGTTCGGCTGCACATCGAGCAGGAAGAGTTCCCGCTGCTCGCCGACGAACTCCTCGCCGCCACGTTTGACGCGGGCGGCGAGCGCGATCGCAGCGTCGGGAGCGATCCGGAAACGCAGGTAGTTCGCCCGACCGGCTTTCGGAGCCGAGTCCTCGAAGAGCCGCTGCGGCGGCGGCTTCAGCTCGACGAGGATCTCCGTGGCCGTCACGGGCAGGCACTTGCCGGAGCGCAGGTACCACGGCACTCCCGCCCAGCGCCACGAGTCGATGAAGAGCCGCAAGGCACAGAAGGTCTCCACGTCGGAGTCCTTCGCCACGCCTGGCTCGTCGCGGTAGCCGACGAACTGGCCCCGCACGAGGTCGGCGGGGAGAAGCGGCCGCATCGCCGTGAAGACGTCGAGCTTCTCGCTCTGCAACGCCCCGAAACTCCTCGAGGTGGGCGGCTCCATCGCGAGCAGCGCAACCACCTGGAAGAGGTGATTCTCGATCACGTCCCGCAAGCAGCCGGCGGTCTCGTAGAACGCTCCCCGACCCTCCACCCCGAACTCCTCTGCGAGCGTGATCTGGACGCTCGCGACGTAGTTGCGGTTCCAGATCGGCTCCAGGAACGAGTTGGCGAAGCGGAAGTAGAGGAGGTTCATGATCGCCTCCTTGCCGAGGAAATGATCGATGCGGAAGATCGAGTCCTCCGCGAAGACCGACCGCGCGACGCGGTTGAGCTCCTTCGCCGAGGCAAGGTCGCGCCCGAAGGGCTTCTCGACGATCACGCGCGCTCCGTCCGCGAGGCCCGCCTTCCCGAGCCCCTCGATCACGGTCCCGAACAGCTCCGGCGGGATCGCGAGGTAGTGGGCCGGGTGCCGAGCGCCCCCGAGCGCGCCCTCGAGCGCCGTGAACGTCGCAGCGTCGTTGTAATCGCCGTCGACGTAGGCGAGCAGAGCAACCAAACGATCGAGCGCCTGCTCGTCGTCCACCCCGCCCGGGGCCGCCGCGACGCTCTCGCGAACGTGGGCGCACAGGTGCTTCAGATCCCAGCCGGAAAACGCAACGCCGATCACCGGGACACTCAGAGAGCCCCGCTTCACCATTGCGTAGAGAGCCGGGAAGACCATCTTGTGGGCGAGGTCGCCGGTCGCCCCGAACAGGACGAGCGCGTCGGCGCGCGCACGACCAGTGGCGTCCTCGCTCATGCGTAGCCCCGAGAACCCGCGAACAAGGTCAGTTGGCCCGGTCGAGCTCGACCGGCGGCAGGTCGGCGACCTCGTCCTTGCTGAGGCTGAGCCGCACGCCGTCCTCGACGCCGGTGACGGCACCGATCGGGATCGCGACCTCTTTCTTGCCCCAGAGATGGCCCTCATCGAGCAGGACATGGGTCACGTGGTGGTCGGCCGGGTCGACTATGAGGCCTTGCACTCGGCCGATAGCGCCGTCCGTGGCGTGCACATGCTCGCCGCGGCGCACCGCGACCTCACCCACCGGCACACGGTCACGAGTGACGGTCAGCGGGCCGGCACCCATGCCCATACCCATGCCCATGCCCATGCCGCCCATCCCGAGTCCGTAGTAGGGCCAGAAGAGCATGTGCTCGGGCCGGTAGGCCCATTGTCCGGACGCGCCGGAGAGGAACTTCGTCTCCTCGGCGCTCTCGAGCGCGTCGAACTCGGCGGTCGAGCAGGTGAGCCGGATCTCCTCTCCCGCTGAGTCGACGAGATCCACCGGCACCAGTCGACCCTCAGCGGCTCCGTTCTTCGGCTCGACGACGAGGTGGGTGAGTGCCTTCGCGACGGGGTCGATCACGACGCGCTTCAGCTCCCCGCAGCTGCCGTCGCTACACGAGACGTCGCTCCCGATCGTGAACTCCGTGTTGTCGCTCATGAGGTTCCTCTCTTCCGTCCTAGCCAGAGCATTTCTTGAACCGATCCCGTGCCCGAACCGACTGTCGTCAGCGGCGGGCGAGTCGGCGGCCGCTCGGCGTCTCTGAAGGCGTGTAGTTGAGTTCGTAGTAGTGGTAGAGCGTCGACTCGTCCGCTTGGGAGAGTTCGTCGCCCACGAGATTGAGCGTTGGCGCGCCTTTGACCTGTGCCTTGGATGCCGGCACCTGCAGGTAGTCGGGTCCGATCGTCACATCGGTCAGCGGGACGAACGTGAGGTGGCGTCCGATCAGGCCCTGCTTGACGGTGGCGAACTGGGGCTGATCGGTCCCGACATCGAAGTAGACGTCTTCGAGCTTGCCGATCCGTTGACCGGCGCAATCGACCAAGTGCCTGCCGTGCCACTCGCTGAAGTCGCGGTAGGCGACGTTCGGATCGGCCTCGGCTGCGTCTGCAACCGGAGCACTCTCCGAAGCGGCGTCGGCGGCGACGACTTCTGCCCCCGGAGGATCCGTTTGAGGGTCAGTTACGGACTGGGAAGGCGATGCTTCAATCATTGTTCCTCCGCTCGTTTGAGGCATGGTCGCCGCCAGGCTGGCTGGGTCGGCCACGCTCTGCTCCAACCCGCGACGCTTGAGGGGAGGACGCTCAGCCGGACCGTGGACTTGGGGCCGGCGAACAACTCCGCGGCGCCGATGATTACAGCGCCGCTGACAGGCACGGTAGCACCTTCGCGCTCCGGCCCCGGCCGGCCAAGAAGCTCCGGGCAAGGGAACTCGTTGTGAGTTCTACAACGGATGGGCGGTGACGGGCTCGAACCGCCGACCCCCTGGGTGTAAACCAGGTGCTCTCCCAGCTGAGCTAACCGCCCGTGCGGGATGAGGGTACCGAGGGCTACTTCTCGTCGAGCTTGAGCGCCGCGGAGTTGATGCAGTAGCGGACGCCGGTCGGCTGCGGGCCGTCGGGGAAGAGGTGGCCGAGGTGGCCGCCGCAGTTCGCGCACATGACCTCGGTGCGGACCATCCCGTAGCTCGCGTCCGTCTCCTCGTCGATCGCGTCGCCCGACGCCGGCGCGTAGAACGCGGGCCAGCCGCAGCCGGAGTCGTACTTCGTCTCCGACTCGAACAGCGTCGCGCCGCAGCCCGCGCAGCGGTAGGTGCCGGGCTCGAACGTGTGGTCGTACTCGCCGCTGAACGGAGCCTCGGTTCCCTTCTGGCGGAGGACGTGGAACCGCTCGGGCGTCAGCTCCGCGCGCCACTCCTGCTCGGACTTCTCGACCGGTTTCTCCGCTGGGGCCATGTCCCGAGCGTACCGGCATGACTGGTGTCCGCCCCCAGTGGCACTTGTACGTGAACTACGCGTGCGACTCGGAAGTGCTCCCCCAACGACGGACTCGAGCGCTTCCCCGAGACGAAGTCGCGCTGACCTGAGAGGTGCGCCTTATGGGTACAGCTCTCGAACCCTCCCGACCCCGTGAGACAGGCGCACGCCGAGGGATGGTGGTTGAAATCGTCCTAACCGGATAGCTATTGAACCCTTATCCGCCTCCTTCGATTGTCTCACGGCCCCGGCCGTGGACCACGCCCTAGCGCTCCTTGATCCGCTCGATTGTCGCTCGCGCAACGCCGGGCATGGCGATTTCGGGGAAGGCGAAGGTGGAGCTGACGTTGATCTCGCAGAGGACGTAGGTGTCTTGGCCGTCTGGTGTCTTTGGGCCGTAGAGGAAGTCGAGATCCCATATGACCGGGAGCCGGTTGGTCTCGAGTCCGAGGATCCGCTGCATCTCGGGCACCCACTCCGTCTCGGCGCGCTCGCGGAGATCCTGGAAGCCTGCGGCGTCCGGCGGCTCGAAGACCTTCGACGAGGGCGGGAGTTCGGTGCCGGGCGTGACGAGCCCACGCGGATATTGCTGCGTGAAGCCGACGACGCGGTCATGGGTCAAGTAGACGCGCTTCATCCCTTCGGGCAGACGCTCCTGGTAGGGCTGCTCGACAATTGAGCCCGTACCGTCGAAGTACGGCTCGCAGGAGTCGAGTAGCGCCGCGAGTGTCGTCTGCTCCGGGTCGGCGCCGCCCGCGGCGTGCTGCCTCGTGACCGTTTCCTCGTCGAGCCGCTCGACCTTCCAGACGCCTTGGCCGCCCATGCCGCGCTGCTGCTTGAGAACGACGGGACTACTGCTCGCGGCAAGTCGACCCGGGAACTCCCGCCGGAACTCGCTCGCGGTCTTGTACAGCCGGGTGTCCGTTCCCCAGCTCATCGAGCTCGTCTCGACAAGCACCTCCTTGGTGCCCATGCGAACCATCACGTCGGGGTGCGCGCTGACAAACACCCCCGCATCGGCGACCTCGCCGAGCAGCGGGTTCAGCTTCGAACGGTCGAGTCCCTTCTCGATCGGGTTCACCCAGACGAGCACGCCGTCCAGCTCGAGCAGGTGCTCGCGTACTGCGTCAACGGCGTCGTCCGAATAGACGACCGCTTCCGCGGCGACGCCCAATTCGGAGAATGCCTCGAAGACCCCGTGCAGCTTCGGGGGTTCGCTGCTTGGGGGATCCCACTCTCTCCGCCAGAGGAGCCCTACGCGCATCGCTAGTGGATGCGGCGGTCGTGGTCGACGAGCGCGAGGTACCTCACGCCCCGAACGCTATCGTCCTCGCTCCGCGCCTGGACAGTGGACGGAGCGGACCACCGAACGGACATCCAAAGGTGGCCCGTTACAGGCAAAACGTTGTAACAAGCGCAACGGGCGGATGCCCCCAACGGGATTCGAACCCGTGCTACGGCCTTGAAAGGGCCGCGACCTGGACCGCTAGTCGATGGGGGCCGGAAATCAGGCTACCGCGCCGTGGGGAGAGGAGATAGCGGCCTCTGAAACCGGACTAGCCGTGACATGTGTAGTCGATGGGGCTCGACCGGACAGGCTAGGCACGGCGGGGGTTAAGAGACAGGACCCCTGCGCGAGCCCCCCTTGGCGCTGAATCAGTCATGGCACGCACGAACCACCGCGGTGACTGTAGATGTCGCGCGTGGAAGAATTGTCTCGTGAAGGACAGGTATCGCGGCAGCTTGCTCGGGCTGGCGGCCGGTGACGCGTTGGGTACGACGCTCGAGTTCACGCGGCCCGGGGCATTTCAGCCCCTTGACGACATCGTTGGCGGTGGTCCGTTTGGGCTAGCCCCGGGAGCGTGGACGGACGACACGTCGATGGCGCTCTGTCTCGCGGAGAGCCTCGTCGAGTGCAGGGGCTTTGACCCTGTCGATCAGCTTCAGCGATATGTCCGCTGGTGGCGCGACGGGCATCTGAGCAGTACTGGCCGTTGCTTCGACATCGGCATCGCAACAAGTGGGGCGCTGACTCGCTTCGAGCGCACCCGCGATCCATGGTGTGGCTCGACCGATCCAAACACCGCGGGAAACGGGTCGATCATGCGGCTCGCGCCGGTGCCGCTCTTCTTCGCCCGTGATCCTCTTGAGGCGATCGAGCGCTCCGGCGACAGTTCCCGCACGACGCACGCAGCGCCGACCGCCGTCGATGCCTGTCGCTACTTAGGGGCTCTCCTCGTGGGCGCGCTCGCCGGCGTTCCGAAGGAGGTTCTGCTCCAGCCTTGGTGGTCTCCGATTCCGGGCTACTGGGACAAGCACCCGCTCGTCCTGGAGATCGATGAAATCGCCGCTGGATCCTTTGCGCGGCGCGAACCACCGGAGATACGGGGCGGCGGCTACGTCGTCCGTTCGCTCGAGGCAGCGCTCTGGGCGCTGAACCGGACGAGCTCGTTTCGAGAGGGTGCGCTGGCTGCGGTCAACCTCGGCGAGGACGCCGATACGACCGGCGCTGTGTACGGACAGCTTGCGGGAGCGCTCTACGGGGGAGAGGCGATTCCGATCGACTGGCGAGAGAAGCTCGCTCTGCGCGAGACGATTGAGCGCCTGGCGGATGGGTTGTGGGAGGCTGCAAGCTCGTGAAGCCGCCGATTCCCGACTCCTACTGGGTCACCCAGGGCAGGCTCCTCGCGGGCGAGTACCCGGGCGCGAAGCTCGACTCTCAGGCGGCGGCCAGGCTCGGCGACTTCCGCGACAACGGGGTGACCTCCTTCGTCGACCTCACAGAGGAGGACGAGGGGCTGGCACCGTACGAGCACCTGCTCGTCGGCGCCCGTTGGCTGCGGATGCCTATCCGAGACCAGGATGTCCCCAGAGTCGAGGAGATGCGGGCAATCCTCGACCGGATAGACCGCGAGCTAGCAGACGGCCGCGTCGTCTACGTCCACTGCTGGGGCGGCCACGGCCGCACCGGTACGGTCGTGGGCTGCTGGCTCGTCCGTCACGGCAGCGATCCTGCCGAGGCGCTCACGCGCATCCACGAGCTGCGTCGCGGCGTTCCGGACGCGAGCTGGATGGCATCCCCCGAAACCGACGCGCAACGGCAGTTCGTCCGCCAGTGGGAGTCGTAGCCGATGGATGACGCAGCCGAGGCGATCGCCGCAGCCGTTCGCGCTGCGGCGCCGGCTATGTCCGCGTTGAGCGGAAGCCTCGACACCGACCTCGTCGAGTCCGAACTCGCTTGCGTCTTCGTCCTCGCTCTCCGCAGGACCGCAGGCAAGCCCTGGAAGGTCGCGACCGAGTACCGCGTCGACTTCCCAGACTGGCAACCTACGGTCGGCAGCGTCGACGTCACCCTGGCCGACAGGCCGACTAGCGAGCCTCACGCATTCATCGAACTCAAGTGGGGTGCAAAGACGCTCTACAACTGCATCTGGGACCTCGGAAAGATGGCGACCGCCGTGACCGGCGGCCACGTTCCCCGCTCCTTCCTTGTCGCGGGGGCACCGGAAGCAGACTGGGCGAGTGCAGCCGGCCGCGAGGTCTTTCACGACCGGTCATGGAGTACGCGCGACCTATTCACGAGCGACTATCTACCCGGCTGGAAGACCTGGTGGAAGCAGGTCCAAACGCGTCCCCAGCTTCTTCCCGCCGAGATGACCACGCGCGAAATGGCCCGTGCCGCGATGACGATCTGCGGGTCGCGCTGGTCCCTTCGAGTCGCGGAGGTTACCGTTACTCCCGATCGCGGCTGGGTGCCCGTTCCGACGGATTGCGTCTCCGTGCGGGACTGGCCTTGGTAGAGGCTTAGCTACACCCGCTCACCGGGCGCCGACACGGCGGAGTCCGAGATAGCGAGCGCAGGCGCGCAGGTCGCCCCGGTCGGCGTGATCGGTGTCGCCCAGCGTGGCGAGTTGCTGGCGGGCATTGTCGCCCGCGTAGCGGGTGAGGAGAGCCTGGCTGGGCGGTGAGGGCCGAACTCTGCCGGAGCGGATGCGTTTGACGGTTGTGAGGTTGAGCCCGGTGTCCCGGGCGATGCGGGCGGCGGGCAGCTCCCGCAGGACGGGGATGACGTAGCCGGCGAACGGGTCTCGGCTGTGGTCGATGTATTCGGTGAGGACGGTTTCTTCGTCGCCGATCAGGCCGGCTTGGATCTCGTCGAGCAGGTTGGTCTCTTTGCCGATGTGAGTGATCGAGAGCGCCTGGACAGGGCGGCGACCGAGGAGGCCAGCCGTGTTGCGGCCGCAGGGGCGGCCGTCAGGCCCGAGGCTCTTCGGTTCGGGGTGGGTGCGGTAGGCGTCGAGGATGTCGCGGTAGCTGCGGACGCCGACAACCCCGGCCGGGAGCGGGTGACCTTGCCGGGTGATGAGTGTTTCTGTGGTGATGCGGTAGGTGGGGCCGGTGGGGTCGTGGACGTTGCGCCAGGCGAGTTGGGGCCAGGTGGCGGGGTCGGGGCTGTAGGGGGCGATGAGGGCGAAGCGGGCTGGGTCGGCTCCGGGCGGGTAGCCGCCGGGTGCGACGTGGGCGACGAGCAGGAAGTTGGCGGGTTTGATCTGGTCGGGGTACGGCTTGTGCCGGTTGTGGGCTTGGAAGGGTTTGAGGAGGCGGGGGTGGCTGGCGGTGAAGCGGGTGAGCGCGGTCCGGTCGAGCCAGGCGGGGTCGGCTGCCGGTAGCCCGAGGGCGGCGCAGAGGATCCAGTGCCAGGCTTCGCGGACCCAGTCGCGGTCGTCGGCGTCGGGGTCGGTGGGGTCGAGGTAGAAGCCGGCGAGGGCGTGCCCGGACCACTTGACCAGCTCCGGCTGTTCCTGCGGGTTGAGGGTGTAGAGGCAGTAGCGCTTGGCGGAGATCGCGTAGCAGTAGAGCTGCCGGCGGGCGCTGTGGGCGTCGAGGTTTTCCGGCTCGAGCTCGAGGAACGACTCCTCGGCAGGGCTGAGCTGCTCGAAGCAGGCGCGGATCTCGTCGACCTGTGCCCAGCTGAGCGCTCGGACGCACTCCCTGCCTTGCGGGTCGCGGTGGGGGCCGCCGGGACAGGGGGTGAGGCCGCCGTGCCGGGTGGCGATGATGGCCATGCTGTCGGTGTCGCAGAAGGCGTAGCTGCCGCCCGCGTCGGTGACGAGGCGTTCGAGTAGGGCGAGCATCAGGCGGGCGGCGCCGGTGACGAGACTCGCCAGGGGCGGGAAGAAGTACTCGCCGGGCTCCTCGAGGGCCATGGCCTCGCTTTCGAAGCTGTCCAGGCCGTGAACCCTGACTGGTACGGGGTCGGTGGCCGGTTCTTGCCGGTTGAGTTCGACGTGAATCCCGTAGGCGGCACTGCTAGCGAAGGTCTTGAGAGCGTGGGCGCTGCGCTGGCTGTCGGGGTCGTTGGCCGTTTCGAGTCCGCGCCGCTTCTCGACAAGTGGCCGGAAGATGTCCGCGCCCGGGTCCAACGGGCTGGAGCCGCGGATCCGCAGTGGCCGCAACCCGGCCGCCCGCCCTGCGGGCCTTAACCGCACGACGCGCAACAGGCGGGGAGTGGTGTGTCCGCCGAGTAGCCGGGCGGCGGCCACGTCGGCGAGCGTGTACCAGAGCGGCTCTTCGCTGGTGAGCGGGTTGACGCCGATCCCCCAGGAGCCGCCGGGGGTGTAGCGCGCCCGCACCGGCAGCGGCTCCCCTTGCGGCTCAACCAACGCGAACCCGCACAGCGACGGCCACATCTCCGGCCGCAGGCACTCCTCCGCGGTGAGCTTCGAGAGCCACGCCTCGACCTGAGCTGGGTCTTCCTCGACCGTCTCGACGTTGGTGCAGGTGAGGTAGGGCCAGGCGCCGAGGAGGGAGGCGAGGTTCGCGTACATGGCGCCGTAGTCGCAGTACGCGACCGGCACCGGCTGGTGGCGGATGCGGCACTCGGCCCGGCCGCCGTAGTAAGCCACCAGCGACCAGCCCAGCACCTCGACTGGGAAGTCGGGCTGGCGGCGCAGGAGTGGTGTGATTCCGGCTTCGCGCAGGCAGGCTTTTGCGAGGCTGGCCGGGGAATAGGCGCGAGTTGGGGCGAGTGCGAGCTGCCAGCGTTCGTATTCGCACGCGAGTTTTCGGTATAGGCAAGCGGTTGCGGCGACGTCTTCGCGGCAGTAGTCGATGTTGGTGGCCGCGACGTGTCCGTGTGTCACGGGCCGCTTCGTGTACTCGACGCCGAAGGCTTGGCAGGCCGATTCGAGGCTGTGTCCGTCGCCGCTCAACGCGTACGCGAGGGTGCGACAGTCTAGGAACGAGCCGCCCATACGCGGGGCCTTGGTCCCGTCGGGAGCCTTGCGCACGCGGGCCAGGCGGATGCGGGCCCGCTTCGAGTCGAGCTGCCGCACAAGGATCCGAGGCCGGAAGCGGTTCTCCGTGGGCTTGCCCGCCCGGTCGTAGGCGGAGAGGAAGAAGCTGAAGCCGCCGCGGAAGCGTTTGCTCCGAGTGTTCGTCCAGCCGAGGGCTAGCCGGCTCAGATCGAAAGGGGCATTGAAGGTGACCACGGTCGCGTCCGCGTACAGCGCCCGCCAGAGCACGCGCTTTACGAACTCGCTGCGCGAGTACAGACGCAGCTCAGGCACGGCGTCCTCTGCGTCCGCGTCAACCGCCGGGACGCTCGGCGTCAGCCGCCCGACGGTGATCCTGTGGCGCAGCCGGTACGCCGATGGCGGCGCGCAGGCGCTGACCGAGACGAGGCCCGGCCGCGGCCGCAAGCCGTCGATCTCGGCGGCGAAGAT
>Ga0307373_10012514_pt1 | contig 12033 bp, 8 predicted proteins | sample OX2MG_FD_202534 | JGI IMG/M metagenome (GOLD analysis project Ga0307373, IMG submission 202534) | Soil microbial communities from Risofladan, Vaasa, Finland - OX-2 | ecosystem: Environmental > Terrestrial > Soil > Coastal area > Acid sulfate soil | place: Finland: Risofladan, Vaasa | collected...
GCCGCGTCCCCCGCCGAGAGCCAGTTCAATTCCGGCTGCTTGCCGGCCACGATCACGTTGACGTAGCCGCGGCTCTTCAGGCAGTGGTCGGCGACGGACAGCAGGCAGTTGGCGTCCGGCGGCAGGTAGACGCGGACAACCCCCGCCTTCTTGTTCACCACATGGTCGATGAAGCCGGGGTCCTGGTGCGAGAAGCCGTTATGGTCCTGGCGCCAGACGTGGGAGGAGAGGAGGTAGTTGAGGGAGGCGATGGGGCGGCGCCAGGGGATCTCGTTGGACACCTTCAGCCACTTCGCGTGCTGGTTGAACATCGAGTCGACGACGTGCACAAACGCCTCGTAGCAATTGAAGAGCCCGTGACGCCCCGTCAGCAGGTAGCCCTCGAGCCAGCCCTCGCAGAGGTGCTCGCTGAGGACCTCCATCACGCGGCCGTCGTGCGCGAGATGGTCGTCGCCGGCATGCAGCGAGCCGAGGAAGACACGATCAGTCGCCTCGAAGACTGCGTTCAGCCGGTTGGAGTTCGTCTCGTCCGGTCCGAAGAGGCGGAAGTTCCGTGTTGCCGCGTTCAGGCGCATCACATCGCGCAGGTAGCCCCCCAGGACCCGCGTCGCCTCGCTGAAACTGGTCCCGGGCTTTGCCACCGCGACCCCATAGTCGAGGAAATTCGGCAATACCAAGTCCTGAAGCAACAGCCCGCCGTTGGCGTGGGGGTTGGCGCTCATGCGCCGCGTGCCCCTGGGCGGCAGGTCGGCCAGCTCGGGCACCAGGGCGCCCTGCGCGTCGAACAGCTCCTCGGGACGGTAGCTGCGCATCCATGCCTCCAACTGCGCCAGGTGTCCGGGCTTGCTCGCCAGATCGGCGAGCGGCACCTGGTGCGCACGGAAGGTCCCCTCGACCGGAAGGCCGTCGACCTCTTTGGGACCCGTCCAGCCCTTGGGCGTCTGCAGGACCAGCATCGGCCAGGCCGGCCGGTCGTCCTGGCGGTGGCGCCGAGCCTCCAACTGGATATGCTCGATGTCGGCGAGGGCCTCGTCCACGGCCGCTGCCATCTGCTGGTGCATGAGCTCGGGCTGGTCGCCCGCTACCACGCGGGGGCTCCAGCCGTGCCCCTGCAGGAGCTTGAGCAGCTCGTCCTCCGGTATGCGAGCCAACACCGTCGGATTGGCGATCTTGTAGCCGTTCAGATGGAGGATCGGCAGCACCGCGCCGTCGCGGGCAGGGTCAAGGAACTTGTTGGATTGCCAGCTTGCGGCCAGCGGCCCGGTCTCTGCCTCGCCGTCCCCGACGGCGCAGCACACCAGCAGGTCGGGATTGTCGAACGCGGCCCCGAAGGCATGGGCCAGCGAGTAACCCAGCTCGCCGCCCTCGTGGATCGAACCGGGGGTCTCCGCAGCCACGTGGCTGGGGATGCCCCCGGGAAATGAGAACTGGCGGAAAAGACGCCGGAGGCCCGCCTCGTCGCGGCTGATGTGCGGATAGACTTCGCTGTAGGTCCCCTCCAGGTACACGTTGGCAACCACCCCCGGGGCGCCGTGACCGGGACCTGTGATGAAGATCGCGTCGAGGTCGCGGGCCTTGATGGCACGGTTCAGGTGAGCATACATGAAGTTCAGCCCTGGGGTGGTGCCCCAGTGCCCCATGAGACGCGGTTTGACGTGCTCGAGGCGCAGGGGCTGACGCAGCAGCGGGTTGTCGAGCAGATAGATCTGGCCCACCGAGAGGTAGTTCGCCGCCCGCCAGTACGCGTCCAGGCGATGCAGCTCCCCCGCTGACAGGGGTTGCGCCACCGGGTCGCCGCTCCGCGAGGACTCCCTGGTATCCATCCGACCGCTCATGCCATCGCTCCTCGCCCTGGTCGGCCAGAGTCCGCTTCCGTTCGCCTCGTGACGCCGGGAAGTGACGGCGCGTACCGGCTCTGGGCAGGACTGCCGCCACCACCCGACCAGCTGACGCGCGTCATGGCCTGGATCCTCGTCACTTGAGCTTGGCAGATGGGGGCTTCGCAAGGCTAAACACGGGGCACCCGAAGGGTCGGCTTGTCAAACGTCCAGGGCGTGGGGTCGCGACCGCACGCCCTGGACGAGACGGCGCGCCGGGCGGCAGAGGAGTGCCCCCGGTGCACATCCAACGCCGGCCAACCCCGCGGCCGGGCGGATCCGCCCGACCGCCCCACCCTTACACCCCTCCTGACCGGCCGCCGTCGCCGAGGCCAACCCCCGGACGTTGGGAAACCCAATCCGCCCGGACGCATCGTTTACCTGCCACGGCGCACCGCCGGCTATCGTGTAGCCTGGCAGTCGCAACTGACGGCGCACGGCCTGCGGCCTCAACGGCGGCCTCGAGAAGGTGATGAGACGCCAGCGATCCGCGACCGCTTATCCGCTTGCTGCCCGACCCTACCACGCCGACGGGACGATGAACGGGACGCACTTCACCGGTGCCACTGGCGGACGCGAGCAACCCCGGCCGGTCGGGGCGCGACCCGACCGGGGCCGCGGGGCAAGCCCCGGGCGCACCAGATGGTCCGTCACCTGCAGTGCTGGCGCCCCGACTTTGTATTCACCCGCCACGTGCTGCGCAGCGGCGGGATCCCGCTCGAATCGGATCCGGCAAGGGTGGCCGCGACGTGAGCATCGTGAGGGTCCTGCTGTTTCTCGTTGCCGCGCTGGCTGTGGCGATTTTGGCGGGCCAGAACCCGGTGCCGCTGCACTTGGCGTTTCTCACCGGGCATGCGACGGTCGCGGTGTCGGTGGTCATCGTCCTGGCAGCCGTTATCGGCGCTGTCTGCACGGCCATCCTGACGACGCCCGCTCAGCTGAGGTGGCGCAACATCGCCCGCCGGCTGGAAGCGGAGCTGAAGAACCGGCCGGTCGTGGCCGTATCGGCGCCGACCTTCCAGATCCTGCAACCGGACACAATCGCGACGGACTCGACATCGGGCTCTGTGAAGGCGACGTCGCGCGCGACGCAACTGCCTTCGTGATGTCCCCTGCACGATCCCGTGACGAACGCTGCGTCCACGCGTCCGACGCCGAGTGGCTGCGGCCCGCGCGGAAGAGGAGGATGCAGCATGCTCGTCTGGATCGCCCTAATCATCGTCGCGGTGTGGGCTGTGGGGCTGCTGGTATTCCATTTCGGTGCATTCATTCACCTGGCGCTCCTGATCGCGGCCGTCATCATCGTCTGGCACCTGCTGTCGGGGGGTAAGCTCCCCCACCGCTGACCGGGGCCGAGCCGCCCGCGGCGGGCTGCGGCCCGCCGCGGGGTCCCGTGCGCGAATCCCTTTGGGGTGCTGCGCCAGCGACTCACGCTGCCCCATTTCCCGTTGGATACTCTCGAATACCCTGAGGAGGCGAGCAGGTGCGCATCGCGATGGTGCATTGGGCCTTTCCACCGGTGATCGGTGGCGTCGAGTCGCATTTGGCCACTCTCTGCCCCGCGCTGGCGGCCCAAGGGGCCGAGGTCTCTCTGCTGACGGGGTCGATCGATGGCCTGCACGCATCCGGCACCTGGGAGGGCATGCCCCTGGCCCGGACACCGCTCTTGGATCTCAACCGCCTGCGCGGGCCCGTCACCAGCGAGTTTGACAAGGCGGTGCGCCGCGAGATCGCGCAGTTCCTCGAAGCTGCCCGCCCGGATATCGTTCATGCGCACAACATGCACTACTTCAGCACCACCCACCTCGATGCCCTGTCCGGCTGGTGCCGGGACGCTGGCGTACCCCTGGTGCTGACGGCCCACAACGTCTGGGACGACAGCCTCTGGCAGCACATGTGCTCGCGCACCCAGGTGTGGGACCGGATCATCGCTGTCAGCCACTACATCGCGGATGAGCTCGCGGGGTCCGGCTTCGCGCCGGAGCGCGTCGCGGTCGTTCACCACGGTCTGGACAGCGACCGCTTCCGGCCGCAGCCCGAAGGGGTCCGCCGCTCGATTCTCCGCCGCTACCCGTCGCTGGCTCACCGGCGTGTCATCTTCCATCCCGCGCGCAGCAGCGTCGCCAAGGGCTCCCTGGTGGCCATCGCGGCCCTGACGGAAATCCGGCGCGCCGTTCCGGCTGCGCTTCTGGTCTGTGCGGGAGCCGGCACGATCGTCGATTGGGACAACGTGCAGGGCGCCGAACTGCAGCAGATCCAGGGGGCGGTACGGGCCGCCGACCTGGAGGAGCACGTGCAGATCCGCACGTTCGCTTGGGAAGAGATGGTCAACCTCTACCAGTTGGCCGATGTGACAATCTACCCGTCGCTGTTTGAGGAACCCTTCGGGCTTGGCGCGCTGGAGGCCATGGCTTCGGGATCGCCTGTCGTCGTCAGCCGCTCCGGGGGAATGCCGGAGTTCGTCGCTGATGGCCGGACGGGCTATGTGGTGCCGCAGGGCGATGCGCACGCCCTCGCCAGCCGCTGTGTCGACGTGTTGACGCGGCCCCGCCAGGCGGCGGTCATGGCAGGGTTGGCGCGGCGGGCCGTGTTGGCGCACCACACGGTGGCGCGGATGGCGCAATCCACCTTGAAGGTCTATGAGTCCGCCCTCGACGACGGCCGCAGCGCCCGCGAACCCGTCCTGGACCCACCTGGGCGCGCTGTCGCTCGGAGCGCACACGACGTCATGGCAGCGCAGGGGGAACCGTCCGCCTGAGCCGAGAAGACGCGGTCGGGGGTTTGCAGATGGTGGAGGCCATGCTCGCCGTCCCGCTGGCCAGCGGGTTGCAGAAGGAGGGCGAACTCCTTTACTATCCGGACCCGGACGGGTGGATCCCGGGGGGTTCCGCAAATGCATTCGGCCTCTATTTCCTGGATTCGCGCCACCTCTCGTGTCTCGACTTGACCGTGGACGGAAACCGTGCCGAGGCCGCCGGTTCGCTGCTGAGCGCCGGCAGCGCCGTGATGCACTGGGAGACGGTGGTGACGGCCGGGCGGTTGTTCGGCCGCCTGCGCGTAAACAGCGTCGCGCGGGCGGACGAGCTCTGTCTCACCCTGCAGGGGGATTTCCGAGATGTGTTCGAGGTACGGGGCGTGTATACGGCTGACCGCCGCCGGGCGGGCGCCGCGCGCTGGTTGGGGGCGGCCTGCCTCTTCCGCCGTCAGGGTGCGGATGGCCTCGTGCGCCGTACCCTGGTGCGGTTTTCGCCGTCCCCGGACCGCTGGGAGGTGGACGGCACGCGGGTCCGCGCCTTCTATCGCCTGGATGGCCCGCGGCTGGTCGACCTGAGTGTGCAGCCCGAGGTCGGCGAGCGCAGCCGGGAAGGGGCAACGGCCCGCCGCCTTGATTTTCCCGAGGCCATGGCCGTGCGGAGGCGGCACGAGGCCGCGTGGGATGGCGCCTGCACAGCGGTGCATTGCAGCGATGATGCCCTGAGCAGGGTGTTCGCGCACGCGCGGCGCGACCTGGGAGATCTGTGGTCCGGCGGCGAGGATGGAATCCTTCACGCGGGGGCACCTTGGTTTGCCGCCCCCTTCGGCCGCGACGCCCTCATCGCGGCATGGGCGGCCCTGCCGCTCAACCCCGACCTGGCGAAGGGAACGCTGCGTTTTCTGGCCAGATACCAAGGGCAGCGGAGCGACCCGACCACCGAAGAGGAACCGGGCAAGATCCTGCACGAACTGCGCCGCGGCGAACTGGCGGGCGCACACCTCGTGCCACATCACCCGTACTACGGCTCGGTCGACGCGACCCCCCTCTGGGCCGCCCTCCTGGGAGAGGCGAGCCGGTGGTGGCAGAGCACCGACCTGGCCGCCGAACTGGCGATCAACCTCGGGGCGGCCCTGGCATGGTGCGCCGGCCCCGCCGACCCCGATGCCGACGGTCTGATCGAGTATCGGGGCCGCCGCACGGCCTGGGGCCTCGTCCACGAGGGCTGGAAGGACTCCTGGGACGGCGTGATCCGCCCCGATGGAACGATTCCCAAAGGCCCGATCGCGCTGGTCGAGGTCCAGGGTTACCATTACGGCGCGCTGGTGGCCGCGTCAGGGTTGTACACGGCCCTTGGACGGAGCGCCGAAGCCAGCGCCGCCCGCCGCGCCGCGAGCTCGCTGGCTCACCGCTTCCACGCAGCCTTCTGGAGCGGCCCCGGTGGCGTGCCGGCGATGGCTTTGGACGGCCGTAAGCGTCCCGTGAGAACCGCAGCCTCGAACTTCGGCCATCTGCTGGCCACCGGGCCGCTGACTGCGGTGCAGGCTCGAGTCGTGGTCGAACGGCTCCTGCAACCGGACTTCCTCTCCGGTTGGGGAGTGCGCACCCTCGCCGCCTCCGAGGGTCCCTACGACCCGGGCAGCTACCACAATGGCTCGGTCTGGCCGCACGACACCGCAATGATCGCCTTCGGCCTGCGCCGGCGGGGGGCCGGCGATGCTGCGGCGCGGGTGGCGGACCAGCTGTTCGATGCGTTGCGCGCATTCCCCGGCGGTAGGATCCCGGAGCTGTTTTCGGGTGCACCGCGGGTGGGAGCGGACCCTCCCCTGACCTATCCCAACGCCTGTGCCATGCAGGCGTGGTCCTCGGCCGGCGTCTATCTGTTGCTGCGAACCGTGCTCGGGCTGACACCCACCGGCCGCGGGCTGGCGATCGTCGCGCCGCGCCTGCCCCAAGGGGTCGAGGAACTCACGCTCAGCCGCTTACGGTTTGGCACGACACGCGCCACGCTCCGCTTTGTCCGACGCTCGGCACCGGGCCGGATCGACTGCGAAGTGCTTGAGGTCGATGGTCCGGGGGAGGTCAGCGTCAGACCGGACGTCCGGTAGGGCAGCACGACGGTGGGCCGGTAGCCGATCGCGACAGTGTGGCTGCTGGGCTCCGGCTGGCCGCGCGGCGGCCCGGACGGGAGCGACCCTGTCGACCTCCGCCGGAGTGGCGCTCGCCAGCCACACGGTGCGTGGCTGGCGAGCCCGAGGGAATCACCCGTGCAACCGGCACAGCGCGCAACCCGGGGCGGACCGCAGCGGCCGCCACCGGTCGGCGGACGCTGCGGGATTGACTACCCGAGGGGGCCGGCAACGACCGGATCGCCTGCATGGTTGATCACAACAGCCGGCAGATTCTCCACGTCCTGCTTGGTGAGGTTGAGGCGGATACCGTCCTTGACGCCCGTCACAGCGCTGATCGGTATCGCGACCTCCTTGTGACCCCAGATGTGCCCCTCTTGGAGAAGCACGTGGGTGACGTGGCGATCGGCGGAATCCATCACCAAGCCCTGGACCTTGCCGATCGGCCCATCGGTCGCGTGCACCTGCTCGCCCCGCCGGATCGACACCTCGCCCGCCGGTAGGCGGTCGTTGGTGACGGACTGGGGAGCGTTGCCCATGCCCAGCAACCCCGTGCCGCCCATGCCCAGCCCGCCCATGCCCATGCCGCCGATGCCCAGTCCGAAGTAGGGCCAGGCGTAGACCTGCCCGGGTCCGTAACCGAACTGGCTGTCCGTGCCCTGCAGAAACTGCACCTCTTCCGCAGCTTCGAGCTTGTCGAACTCCGCATTGGTGCACCGCAGCCGCAGCTCATGGGTGCTCCCGTCGACGAGGTCGAGGGAGACTAACCGGCTGGGACCACGCCCCTGCTTCGGCTCGACCACCAGATGGGTAACGGTGCGGGCGATCGGGTCGACGACCACGCGCGTCAGATCCCCGCAGACGCCGTCGCTGCAGATAACCTGGGACGGAATGGTGAACGGGATCGATTCGGTCTGGGCCATGGTTCTCAACTCATTTCTTTATCGCGCCGGCGGGTCCGTGAGGGTCGGGCCCTGGCCACCGTCTGGGGGTCGTTTCCGGCGATCACGGCAGATCCGCCAAGCGCCCTCGCCATCCAGCTGCGTGGACCACATCGCCCTCACCGCCCTTCGTGAACGGATCTGCGTTCCCGCCGCCACCGCCACCGACGCTGAGCATCGCGGCGCATGCCAACCTTGCCATGCCGCCCGGAGACCGGACAGCGACCGCAGGCCGCCTGGGAATGGCCGACCTTGCCGGAACGCGTTTAGCAGGTTCGCGATGGGTGACCGGGACCATGGCCATCGGCCTTGGCAGGCGAGGCGGGCGGGCATTGGAACGCCGTCGCTCATCTTGAGGGGGTCGGGCGGCCGGTCGACTGAACGGCGAGAAGCGTGCTTCGCTACGTTATCAGTATACCACGAACGACGCGGTCTCGACGGTGGATCGGGACCAGCCCACGCGCCGCCGCGTCCGGCGGTACTCCGCCCGGTGAGCCGGACTCGGGCTATGGTCTCCATTGCACTGAAACCGTGGCGTATGGCCCGACGGCTGCACCTGCCGCGGCAACCGGGCGGGAGGCTCGGTCCCGCGGCGGCATCCCCAGGCTGGCAAGCGCAACTTGTCCCACTGGCCTGGCACGGCGCCGCCCGTCACGTGCCACCGGGTGTCTGCCTCTGGGCGCGGTCGGGCCGAACGCTCGCCCCGACATCCAGCGAGTGATGGAGGGGCCCAGGCACCCTCCGGCGAGCGGCAGGGTGCGGGTGGAGCCGGCTATGAGTTGGCAGCGCCCGTCCGCCGTGGAGCCGACCGCATCCCCTCGAGGACGCGCTTCCAGATGTGGTCCGTCACGGACCTGCCGCCTGAGCGCCCTTGCCCGAGTCCCGGCACCGCGAAACCTGTCAGGAGGCGGCCCGCGTACGCGGGCCGCCCCCAAACGGCCCTATTTGATTGCGTTGATGAGTTGGGCACCGTCCGGGAACCCGAGCCCGGTGGCATCATCCCAGCCGGGTCCGGCGGTGAGCCCCTGGTCGGATCCGAAGCCGATCAGGTCCACGTTGCCACTGCTCTCAGCGAACCTGGCCGAGTCCGTCCTCGCCAGCACGTCGTGGATCGCCCCGCCGCCGCGCAGGTATAGCCAGGGGGTCGCCAGTCCGTGCGGCCGGCGCGCCACCTGGTCGGCCAGGGCCATGACGCCCGTGAAGGTGGGCGCCGCCAGGCTTGTGCCGCCGACGGCCCCGTACTGGCCATGAAAGGCCACCCAGGCCCCGGTGTACGGGTCGGCGTCCAGCGAGATGTCCGGCAGGCTGCGCGCGGTCTTGCCCGCCTGCCAGATGGGCGCGGCGAACGTGCTGCTGATGCCGCCGCCGCCGCCGTACTCGAAGATCGACGCCGGGCAGGCCGGCAGGCCCTCGTCCACCACCTGGGTCTGCACGCAGATGCTCGACCCCCACGGGGTGACCGGCTTCCCGGGCAGCAGCGACACGCCGCCGACGGCCGTCACCCAGGGCGAGGAGGCCGGGAAGTCCACGGTGGTGACGCCGGCGCCGCAAAAGGCGCTGCTCTCGTCACCGCAGTCGCCGGCCGCCACCGCGACGCCGATGCCCTCCACCGCGGCGGCGGCGAAGATCTCGTTCAGGGCATGCAGCTCGGCCGTGGGCAGGGCGGCCTCGTAATCGTCCCAGGAGAGCGAGATCAGGTGAGCGGCCCGCGTGGCCACGATCTGGTCGACAGCCCGGAACAGGGGGCCATCGTTGGCGTTGGGCGCCACGTAGAGATCGATGGGCGCCGCGGGGGCGAAGGCGTGGGCCCACTCCACGTCGAGCGTGGTCTCAACCTGCCAGCCGAGGACGCCGGCGTTGGGGTCGTTGCTGGTGGTGGTCCGGCCGACCTGCCGCAGCCGCGCGCCCTGCAGCCCGAACGTGGCGTCGAAGGCGCCGAGGTCGGGCACCAGCGTCGGGCTGCCGTAGGCGTCCACGATGGCGATGGTCTGCTGCGCGCCACTTGCACCCACATGGCCGAGGCCCGTGGCGGCCGCCAGGGTCTGGGGCGTATACGGGCACGGGACGTACCCGGGCGTGCCACTCGGGGCGACGCCATCACACAGGGCGTCCTGGTGTGGCGCGGGGTGATTGCTGTCGCGGGGCTGGACGTTGGGGTGGGCCGCCGCGGCGCCGTCGAGGCCGCCGACCGCGGCGACGGCTCCGGCCAGGGCGGCCGGCAGGGACGGGTCGCCGTCATTGGCCACCACCGTCTGGCCGCCGACCTGGTACTGCCCGAGGCTGACGGCGAACGCCGACTCCACCTGGGCCGCCGTGCCGCTGGCCGCGATATACATGCGGTTGGCGGCCTCATCGGTGACATGGAGTCCCTGGGCCCGCAGGTAGCTCTCCACCTGACGGTAGGTGGCGGGCGAGGGCGCGAACTGGTCGGTGACCTGCTCCGGCGACAGGAACTTGTCGAATTGTGGGCTGCTGGGATCGGTGACGGCAGCCGCGAGGGCGTCGAGGCCAGCCTGCGGCTGCAGCCAGAGCGTGACGTCCATGGTCTGGGCCGGGTCGGCCTCACCCAGGCGATGGCCGTGCCGCACAAAATCCGGTGTGTGGCCCGCCAGCGGAGTGCGAGAGTCGGCCGCCGCCGGCGCGGCGATGCTGATGACAAGGATACCCGCCAGGATCAGCCCAGGGATCCGGCTCCCGCGCATGCTGGTCACCCCCAGGGATTGCCTGACAAACGGAGTTCGGCAGGGTTCGTGCGGCTCCTGCCCGGTGGGGAAGGCTGGGTGAAGGGGGGAGCGAGACCATGGCCAAGGCCCGCATCGCCGTCGAGGACAGCCTGACCCCGGTCCGCAAGCGCCTGGAGGCCGCCGGCTACGAGGTCGTCCAGCTATCGGCGCGGCCGGAGGGCGTCCAGGCGGTTGTGGTGAACGGGATGGATGACAATTTGCTGGGGGACCAGCGCATCGCCGTGGGAGTGCCGGTGATCGACGCGGACGGCCAGAGCCCCGACCAAGTCCTGGAGCGCGTGCGGGCGTCGGTCTGATCGCTTGGGGACGGCGGCCTGCCGTCCCCAAACCCAAGGTCTAATCAGACGGACGGCCAGAGCCCCGACCAAGTCCTCGAGTGCGTGCGGGCGTCGGTCTGATCGCTTGGGGACGGCGGCCTGCCGTCCCCAAACCCAAGGTCTAATCAGACGGCCGCTTGATCAGCGGGGCGGGGTCCACCGCCTGTCCGTTCTCCACCAACGCGAAGTACAGGTGCGGGCCGAGGTCGGCTTCCGCCGCCGCTGTGGCGCCCGCGGTGCCGATGACCTCGCCCGGCTGCACCGTCTCGCCCTGCCGCACCGCCGCGCTGCTGAGGCTGGCATATTCGGTCCCGACGCCGCTGCCGTCGTCCACCACGACCATCAGCCCCCAGAGCGGGTCCTGGGCCACCGAGGCCACTGTGCCCTGGGCGGCGGCCCGGACCGGCTCACCGGCCCCCGCGGCGAACGAGAGCCCGCCGTGGAGCCGCCAATCCTCCATCGTCCGGGAATAGGCCCAGCCGAAGGGCACCAGCACGCGGCCGGGAACCGGCGCCAGCAGCGCCACCGTGGGCGGCACCTGGGCCGTCGCCGGGGCGTGCGCGTCGGTCGGCCCGCTGCTGCCGGGCGCGGCTGAAGCCGCCGGAGCCGCGGAGGCGCCCGCCGTTGCCTGCTGCGGCCCCGCCACCACGATGGGAGCGGGGGCCGGCAGCGCACCCGCGGCCGGTGTGCGCGGCACCGGGATGGGCGCAAAGAACAGGAAGTACGCCAGAACACCCGTCCCGGCCAACCCAACCAGCACGATGATGGCCTGGCGCGCCAGGTCGAGGCCGCTCGGCGGCTTGCGCGAGGCGCGCTCCGCAAAGGCGCTTTGGACGCGGGCGGCCCAGGTGCGGGGAGACATGAATCCACCTCCGGTGGCAGGTTGCCCCGGAGTTGGACGCTTTAGCCATCCCCGCCCAGCGTGCTGGCCGGGACCGGCTGGCTCAGGGCGGCGGCGCCCTCGATGTCGGCGCCCAGGGCGCGCAGCTGGCCGGGGAGGTCGGCGTACCCCCGCTCGATGTGGCCGAAGCCGATGACCTCGGTCTCCCCCGCCGCCGCCAGACCAGCCAGCACCAGGGCGGCGCCGGCCCGCAGATCGGAGGCCTGCACGGGCGCCCCCGACAACCGCGGCACCCCCGTGACCAGGGCCGTGCGCCCCTCGACCCGGATGCTGGCGCCCATCCGCCGCAGCTCGTCCGCATACCCCAGCCGGTTGTCGAACACGGTCTCGGTCACGGCCGCAATGCCTTCGGCCGTGGCCATCAGCGCCGTC
>Ga0307373_10012515_pt1 | contig 12032 bp, 9 predicted proteins | sample OX2MG_FD_202534 | JGI IMG/M metagenome (GOLD analysis project Ga0307373, IMG submission 202534) | Soil microbial communities from Risofladan, Vaasa, Finland - OX-2 | ecosystem: Environmental > Terrestrial > Soil > Coastal area > Acid sulfate soil | place: Finland: Risofladan, Vaasa | collected...
GGACCGACCGCCTCCCGCAGGGCCTGCCCCGGCCTCACGGATCGCGCCCACCGGGACGCGGGGCCATCGCCATGCATCACCACGTTGAGGTCGGCGGTCCCGGCCACGGGATCGGCCCGGCGGAAGGTGTATCGGCGGCTGACCACCTCGCCGTTTCCCGAGGGAAGCCGGATCATCAGGTCCTGGCCGGGCGCGAAGCGAAACCCGTACAGCGCAGCTCCCTGCAGTCGAATCTCGCGAAAGGTGGGGCCGAGGTCTCGCACCTCCCCGACCTCCAGGGTCATCGTCTGCGGCGGGGGCAAGCTGGCTCGCGCCGGCGGGTCATCGTGGGCGGGCGGAGTTTGAGTCACCCGGACAACGGTAGTCCGACGCGGCGAAGCCCCGCCCCAACGTCGGCTGGATCAGCTCGACTCCGCTCAGCTGGAGGGCGGCTGGACCGAGGTGCAGAACGCGCAGCGGGAAGCCTTGATGGGGATCTCGCTGAGGCACTCCGGGCACTCCTTGGTGGACGGGTCGGGCTCCTTCACGGTTCGCGCCACCAGCGCCTGGTAGGGGACGATCACCACGAAGTACAGCACCAAGGCCACCAGCAGGAATGTGATGACCGCATTCGCCACCAGGCCATAGTGGAAGACTGCATGGTTCACGGTGAAGGCGAGACTGCTGAATCGGGGTTGGCCGATGATCGCCGCGATCAGAGGCGTGAAGAGGTCGGTGACCAGTGCGGTCACCAGGGTGGCGAAGGTCACGCCAACCACGAATGCGACCGCCAACTGGACTAGGTTGCCGCGCATCAGGAACGCCTTGAACCCGGACATCAGGCTTACCCTCCCGGTGGTCGAAAAACCGTCATGCTCGGCCGTACTCGGCCGGCGACACAAGACACCAAGTAACGCGGCCCCAAGCGTAGGTCAGTGGCTTGGATCGGACCCGGGCGCCGGGCCGGCGGCGGCGGCAAATTGCTGATAAGCCTCCCAGGCTCTCGGGCCCCACACGGTGGCCGGTCCGCCCTCGAGCAGGATCGTGACTCCGATCGCCTCCGCCACCTCTTGGGGAGTCGCTCCCCGGCGCGCAGCGCCCCGCGCATGGGCGGCGACGCAGCCATCGCACCGCTTCACGATTGAGATGGCCAGCGCGATCAGCTCCTTGTGCTTGGCTGGGAGCTCCCCCTCGCCCATGGCCGCGCGGTTGGTCTGGGTGTATCCAGCCCAGACCTCGGGGATGGCCTGACGCAGTTCGGCAATTGGGGCGGCCAGCTCCTTGAGCACCTGTGCGTGGTCAGTCATCAACTCTTCTCCTCCATCAGCGGTCGGCACCGCCGTGACTCCCGGTCAACTGCTACTGCCCCATCATGGTCGGAAGGGCGGGTCCACCGGGCAAATCCACCGGGGGGTGCCGGCTGACTTTGGCTGGGGAGACGGCTCGGATTCCGGCCGAAATTCAGTCCACCGCCTGGAAGGCGCCGTCCCGGAGCACGGGAACGACCCTGGACACGTTCAGGGTCGCCGCCCATTCCAGTTCATCGCCGTACTCGCGACGACGCTGTTCGCGGCCCGAGACGCAGTCGCGCAGTACCTGGCGCAAGCCCCGGTGGCGCGCCTGGCGGAACACGGCGGCGGCGGCGACGGCCTCTGGTGAGCGCCGCCGCCGCCGGAGGCCGTCGATGATGGCGCCGGCACCGATCAGATCCTCGAGCGCCGGGTCCAGGCTGCCGTCGGGCCAGCGCTCACCGGCCGCAATCACCGAGATGGTCGCCCCATGTCGGCGGGCGTAACGCGCCACCGCGAAGGCATTGCGGAGTGACCCGGCCACCACCAGACCACCCCCCTCGCCCGCTGCGGCAGAGATCGCCGAGCCGTTCGGGGAGGGCAGAACGATGGACATCCCGGCCGGCGCCCGACTGAGGGTGGCGGGCGAGAGCGAATAAGGCTGTTCGACCGTGACCAGGGAGCGGCTCACCGCCACCTCTGCGCCCAATTGCTCCGCCCGAGCCCGCGCGGCTTCCGGGTCCCAGGGGTAGGGATAGACCAAGCAGCCCCGCTCGACCGCCACCGCGACGGTGGTGGAGAAGGTGATCACGTCGACGACCACCAGCACGTCGGAGGTGGGGGCCAGTGCCGCCGCGCCGGCCAGGCCCCAACCGAAGCGCACGTTGTAGCCGTCCCGGTCTGACACCGCCTGGCGCTGGCGGCCGTACCCGGGGTCCGGAGCTGGGGCCGGGGCTGGCGGGAAGTTGGACATGGCCTAATAGCTTGCCGGATAGGTCGCGGCGGGGCGCCTCCGGTGATTCTGCGCGAGGCGATCTCCCGAGCTCGCTCTCACTTCGCGGGGGCGGACGGGAGGCTGACTATAGTGGGCAAATGGAGCGCCCCCGGTCGCGGGGCTAGGTGGTGATGACGCTTCCTAGCACGCTTGGCGAGTTGCGCGGCAGCGAGTACCGGCTGCGGTCAGTCCGGGAGGAGTTGCGGGACAACCTGGTAGACGCCCTGCGCCAAGGGCGGGAGTGCTTCCCCGGCCTCGTCGGCTATCAGGACTCGGTCATCCCCCAGATGGAAAACGCGCTGCTGGCCAGTCAGGACATCGTCTTCCTGGGCGAGCGCGGCCAGGCCAAGTCGAGGCTGATCCGGGCGATGGCTCAGCTCCTCGACGAGCAGATCCCCATAGTTCGCGGAAGTGAGGTCCACGACCACCCTTACGCCCCGATCAGTCGCTTCGGACGGGACCTGGTCGAAGAGCTGGGCGACCGCACCCCGGTCGCCTGGATCGGCCGAGAGGATCGCTTCGGCGAGAAGCTGGCCACCCCGGACACCTCGATCGCCGACCTGATCGGCGAGGTGGATCCGATCCGGGTGGCGGAGGGTCGCTACCTGGCCGACGAACTGGTCATCCACTACGGTCTGCTGCCCCGGGTCAATCGGGGAATCTTCGCCATCAACGAGCTGCCCGACCTGGCCGAGCGGATTCAGGTAGGTCTGCTCAACATCATGGAGGAGCGGGACGTCCAAATCCGAGGCTTCCAGGTGCGGCTTCCGCTCGACGTGCTGGTGGTGGCAACCGCCAACCCGGAGGACTACACCAACCGGGGCCGGATCATCACTCCGCTCAAGGACCGCTTCGGCTCCCAGATCCGCACTCATTACCCGCGCTCTCCGGAGGCGGAGGCGGAGATCATCGAGCAGGAGAGGGATCAGTTCTCGGGGCTCGGGATCCCGCTGCACGTGCCTCAGTACATGCTGGAGCTGGTCGCCGAGATCTCCCAGCTGGCCCGGCGCACCACGCAGATCAATCAGCGGTCAGGGGTCTCGGTGAGACTTTCGATCGCCAATTTCGAGAGTCTCTGCGCCAACGCGGTGCGCCGGACGATCGCGCTCCAGGAGGCGGAAGCGGTGCCCCGCCTCAGCGATCTCGCAGCGATCTCGGCTTCGACATTGGGCAAGCTGGAGTTGGAGACCTGGGAGGAGGGCGAGGATCAGGCGGTGCTCCAGAAGCTCCTGCGCAGCGCCACTGGCAATGTCTTCCGGCGCCATTTCTCGGTGCCGGAGTTCGGCCCGGTGTTGGCGCGCTTTGAGCAGGGACTGACGATCGAGGTTGGCGAGATGGTCCCGGTCGACCGCTATCAGCAAGTGGCGGACGGCATTCCCGAGATGAAGCGGATCCTCAGTGACCTGGACGAACCCTCCCAGCCGGGATCGGTGGCCGCCGCCTTGGAGCTGGTGCTCGAGGGGCTGCACCTGTCGAAGCGGCTCAACAAGACGGTGGTCGACGGCACCGCCGTCTACGGAAGCTAGGCAAAGGCCGATGGCCGCGGCTCGCCAGCGCTATAGCCGCTGGGACGGCAGTCAGGCAGGTGAACTCCCGGACTCCAGCGAGCTCTTCTCCCGACTGGCAGAGGACGTATACCACGGCTGGGACTTCGAATCGGCGCTCCGGCGGATCTTGAGTCAGGGATTCAAAGACAGCCACGGACGCCGACTCAGGGGTCTGGAAGAGCTACTCGAGCGGCTCCGCGAGCAGCGTCAGGAAAAGCTCGAGCGGTACAACCTGGATGGGCTATTCCGGAACATCGAGGAGAGGCTGGACCGGATCCTCCAGAAGGAACGCCGGACCCTGCACGAGCGCCTTCACGGCGCGCCACCCGCCGAACGACAGCAGCTGGTGGCGAAGGTGGCCCAGAGCCGTCTCGACCGCCTGGACGCCCTCCCCCCCGAGGCCGGTTCGGCGATCCGTCAGCTGCAAGACTACGAATTCTTGGACCAGGAGGCGGGGCGGGACTTCCAGGAGCTGCTGGCGGAGCTCCGGAAGAACCTGGTCGAACGCCATTTCCAGGATCTCGGCAGCGCCGTCCAGGGGATGAACGAGCAGGACCTCGGGCAGCTCCGGCAGATGGTGGGCGACTTGAACCAGATGCTGGAGCGGAAGCTGCGCGGGGAGCCCCCCCAGTACGAGGAGTTCATGGCCAAGTGGGGCAGCTACTTCCCGGACCACCCCGAGGACCTGGATTCCTTCTTGCAACAGCTGCGCCAGCAGATGGCCGAGCTCAACTCGCTGCTGGAGTCCGCCTCGCCCGAGACCCGCGCGCAACTCCAAGAGATCATGCGGGCCGCCCTGAGCGACCAGGGGCTCCAGGATCAGCTGGCGACCCTCTCGCAGTTGCTCTCCCAGCTCTCCCCTCCCAACCGAGGCGGCTCCCGATTCGCCTTCTTCGGGGGCGAGGAGCTCGACCTGCCCGGGGCACTCGACGTGCTGGGTGAGCTGCAACAGCTGGACTCTCTGGAGCGGGGCATCCACCAGGCCTACTCCGGACAGGGGCTCCCGCCCGAGCTGCTGGACCAGCTCGCTGAGGCCCTCGGCCCGAGCGCCGCCACCAGCCTCGGCCAAATTCAGGAGATGATCAGGGAACTGGAAGCGAAGGGTCAGTTGCGACGGAGCGGGGATGGCTTGGAGCTAACCCCGCACGGTGTGCGCAAGATTGGGCAGAAGGCGCTGGGGGACATATTTCAGCATCTTTCGGCGGACAGCTTCGGAACGCACCCGCAGGGCAGCCGCGGGACGGGGCCGGAGATGGGTGATCAGAGCAAGGCCTACGAATTCGGCGATCCCTTCAACCTGGACGTCGAGAAGACCCTCATGAACGCGGTGCGCCACGGCGACGGCAGCCGCCCTCTGCGACTGGCCGTGGACGACTTCGAAGTACGGGAGCCCGAGCGTAGCGTGCAGACCAGCACCGTACTCATGCTTGACATGAGTCGCAGCATGCCCTTGCGCGGCTACTTCTACGCTGCCAAGAAGATGGCGCTGGCGCTGGACTCGTTGATTCGCACCCAGTACCCGCGCGACACACTCTACGTGGTGGGCTTCTCCGATTACGCCAGAGAAATCGGACCAGGAATGCTGGCCCAGCTCTCTTACAGTGAGTATGTGTACGGGACCAACATGCAGCACGGCTTGATGCTCGCGCGCCGCCTGCTGCACCGCCATCGCGCGGCGAATCGTCAGGTGATCATCGTCAGCGATGGGGAACCGACCGCGCACATGGAGGGAACGCATGCTGTCTTCATGTATCCCCCGCTGCCAGAAACGTTTCAGAAGACCCTCCAAGAGGTGCGCCACTGCACGCGGGAGGGGATTGTGATCAACACCTTCATGCTGGAGAGCAATCAGTACTTGGTGCAGTTCGTCAAGCAGCTGACGCGCCAAAACCGAGGCCGGGCGTTCTTTGTCAGCCCCGACCGCTTGGGCGACTACGTTCTGGTCGACTACGTGCAGTCCCGCCAGCGCCCAAACTAGTTCCGCTAGGGCTCCGACGAGGGAGGCCCGAGCACGCTATCAACCCCAGTTGGAGGTCACGGGGGCACGACGACTTTCTCGTTCGGACTGACGGTCTCTGGCTCTGAAGGCACCGCCATAACTACCATCGCGGCGGCCGCAGAGACAGAGGCTCGGGTCGGAGGAGTGATCACCACGGCCGCGGCCGAATCGATTCTGAAATCGGTTCGCATGCGGCCCGCACCTTCACCTACGGTCGGCGGCCCAGCTGGACTGCGCCAAGCCGAGTCGAGCAGCCGCTTCCCTTGGTCTGGGATTGTGGGTCCGATGCGGCGGTCCACTACTGCCGCCCTGATTTTCGTCGTGAAGTTGACTGGACTTCACAATCCAACGCGCGTTTCCCAGCCGACGGGTTGGAGTTGGTGCCGCCCAAGCCGATTCGAGCTGCTCTCTCCCCGGCTCGAGCGCCGCGGCGCACAATGGCGACAGGCGGCGGGTCGGCAAGTTATGTTCGGAGGCGGCAAGTCATCATATGCTCCCGAGGTCGCGGGTGGGGCTGATCGGACGGGTGCCACACGCCCGGTCCAACTGAGCCGTGCCGACTCACCGCTTGGATCTGGGGCGACAACAGTTTCAGGAAAGGGTGACCATCCAGTTGCGGTCACGGTACTTGGGCTGGGAGTTCCATCCCAGTGACGTGGGCTTCGGAGTCGTCGGCCGCAAGGACCGGTCGACGGTGAACCTGGCGCTGGAGTCGCTTTTCGCAGAGGTGGAGCAGCCGGGAGCTTCGATCCCAGCGGGCATTTCCCGTTTCGTGGCGGGGGTGGGACCGCGCCTGACCACCGCTGAGCAGTTCCCGCAGCCAGCTAGCTCGGGCCCGGATCCGGGGGCGCTGGTCTGGTGTCTGCGAACTGGGCGAAGCATCCGCCGCTACAGCCGCTACGCCGAACTGGCCACTCGGGAGCTGCCGGGAGGGCTGCTGGCATTCGTCGCAGAAGTCCTGCCCGGGGACGCCATGCGGGGGGTGTCGCGGGCGGAAGCGGAGGCAGGGGGACTGTTGCTAGAGGACCTCGTGCGTCATTCGGACCACAACACCACGCTCCGGTTATCCAGTTGGAGCTCGACGCTGAATTCCGCCCAGGATCAGCGCACCTGGCTGTTCACCGATGACGTCCTCTTCTCCAGCAGCCTGCTGCTCGTGCCCCCATTCCTGGAACAGCTGGCCCAGTTAGGGCAGGGTAGGGCCGCTCTCGCCGCACCGGACCGGGCCCTGGTGGTGGCCGCCGTCGGAGACGCGGCCACTCCCCACGCTATGCGCGAGCTGGTTCACCGCCTCTACCGGCTGGCCAGTTACCCCCTGAGCCCAGCTTTGCTCACGACGGACGGCCGATCGCTCGAGCTGCATCCTGCCGAGGCGTCTGCGCGCCGACCCCGCACCGGCTGGAGGCGACTCCTAGGGCCAGGCGACAGTTGACCCGGGCACAGAGGGAGTCGTCCCGGGAACTCCTCGAGGCGATCGCCAAGCTGCAGACCGCGGCCAAGACCCGATATGGGGACGCGATCATTGAGGTCAGCCTAGGCCCGGACGGGCTTCGGGGAGCGGTGGCTCTGCCCGGGCAGGCCGAGGCGCTGCGCCGGCTGGTCGGGGATCTGTGGCCCGCCGCCCGCTGCCAGCTGCTGGTGCTGAGCACCCGCCACTCCCGGGCGGCTCTCTACCCGCTCGCGGAGCCGATGGAGATCTGGCGCCGACGGCCAGATCAAGGCGGCCCGGAGCGGGAGCTGACCACCGAGCTGCTGCCGGGGGATCCACCCGCCGAGCTGCTGGCCGTCCGAGGCGGGAACTATCTGGTCAAGGCCACCGGCGAGGCGGTCGGGTGGGTGGCCCACACCGCGCGGTTCCGCTTCGGACCGACCCAAACCCTGGACTGCCCCGGAGCGGCGGTCGTACCCCGGCTTGGCTGGGACCCGGAGGTCGTTCGGCAAACTGCCCTCGACTTGATTGGCCGTCCCTATGTCTTCGGCGGTACGGGCGGCCTGGGAGTCGATTGCTCGGGGCTCACCTGGCGGGCCTTCCTCACTGCCGGGGTGCGGCTGCCCCGCAACAGTCGGGCGCAGCGGAGGACGGGCGAGCGGGTGCGGCTCGCAGAGCTCGGCGCGACGGACCTCATCTGCGCTGTCCATCGTGGGCCCAGGCGGACCAGCCACGTGGCGCTATCCCTGGGTGACGGTGAAGTGGTTCACGCCTGCAGCGAATCCCACCAGGTGCTCCGCGAGCGGTTGGCCGACTTCCGGACCCGATATCAGGTCCTCACCGTCCGCCGCGTCCCGGGAGCGGTCGGCACTCCACGCTAACCTAGCCTCGATGAAGGCGCCCGGAACACCCGCAGCGGCCTCGGCGTCAGCATCTGAGCGAGAGCTGCCACTCCGAGTGCCGGCGGCGCTGGCCCAGCTGCGGGAAAGCCGGATCGACCTGGTGGGAGTGGCCAGCGTGGAAGGGGGCGAGATGGCTCGCTACCTGCTCGCGGCCGGGTTCACCAACATCGTCGGACACGACCAGCAGCCGGATCTGGAGAGCCTGGTTCGAGCGCATCACCTGGCCCACGCAGGACTGGACCGCCAGGAGCGACGGGACCGATTGGACCGGCTGCTCCAGGGATTGCACTCCCTTCAGCTGGCCGGTGAATACCTCTCGGGAGTTGAGCTCTCGGCCATGGTCATCCCGACCCAGGCCTGGTTCCTCTCTAAAGCGAACGGACCACTGCAGGAGCTGAGGCGCCGTGGTCACCCCTTCTACTCCTTGGTCCAGGCCTACCTCGATCTGGCCCAAGGCGAGGTGATCGGAATCACCGGCAGCCACGGCAAGTCGACCACCAGCGCGCTGGTGGCGGCCATCCTGCGCGAGACCGCCCTTTACCCGACTGTCTGGCTGGCCGGCAACGATCGCCACGACCGGCAGGCGCTGGAGGAGGTGGCCCGGGACAGGGGGGCTGGTTGCCTGGTGCTGGAGATCAGCAACCGGCAGTTGCTCCAGCTGGAGCGGGCGCCTCGCGTGGCGTGCTTGACCAACATCACCCCCAACCACCTCGACGAACACCAGGGTCTCGCTGGATATGTGCGCACCAAGCGGCGCATCTTTGAACTGCCCGGTTGCGAGGTGGCGATTCGAAACGGGGACGACCGGCTCAGCTTCGAGGGCGGGGAGTTGGCCCCGACGGTTCGCCAGCTGCGCTTCGCCAAGCTGGCGGCGGGACTGGCCGGCCACGACGGCGCATATGAAGAAGGACGGATGTTGTATTTGCGCCAGGGTGAGGTCGTCCGGCCGGTGCTGGCCACGGGTCGGGTACCGCTGTTGGGGGACCACAACCTCAGCAATGTGCGGGCGGCGCTGACGGTCCTGGCCGGGCTGGCGGAACCTGAACCGGACCTATTGAGGCTGGCGGCCGCCGCGATCGACGGTTTCCGGCCGCTGCGGCACCGGACCGAGCTGATCCGCCAGCACGAGGGGGTCGACTACGTCGACGACCTTTCCAGCACCACGCCGCAGTCAACGGTCGCGGCGATCCGGGGCCTGGGGCGATCATGCGTCCTGATCGCCGGCGGCGAAGACAAGGGAATCGACTTCGGCGAGCTCGCGGAGCTGATCGGGGGGCCGGTTAGGTCGGTGATCTTGCTGCCGGGAGCGGGATCGGACCGGCTGAGTCGGGAGCTGGCTGCGATCGGCCATGGCCACCTGGTCCACCGGGTGGAGAAGCTGCGGGAAGCGGTCGACTTGGCCGCGAGGTTGGTGCAGCGGGGGGAGGCGGTCCTGCTGTCCCCCGCCTGCCCCGGGTTCTTCACCGCCCACTATCGCGAGGGCGGTTTCCGCCAAGCGGTGCGGACGGCTACTTCTCCTCGTCCTCGAACGGTGCCAGGGTGAGCGGAGCCAGCGCGACCAGTTCGAAAGTGGCGCCACAGTTGGGACAGTCGACCAGGTCCCCGATCTCCCCCACATCGACGAGGTCGAGGTCAGCGCCGCACTCTGGGCAGCTCTTGGCCAAGGTTCCGATGGCGCTCAATCGATTCCTCCTCCATGTCAGGCTCTGAGGCGGAAGGGGCCGTACCTCAGGGGCAGTGGACCCACGCCCCACTGTTCGGCGTCAGTCTACCGGCAGCATCGCAGCTCTCATTGGGCGAGGGCGAAACGCCGCTCGAGCCGGCCGAGGAATTAGGCCGGGCACTGGGCGTCCCTCAGCTCAGACTGAAGCGGGAGGACCTCTCCCCCACCGGCTCCCACAAGGCGCGCAGCATGGGCCTGCTCTGCTCCGCGATGCTCGCCGCCGGCCATCGGCAGGCGGTCATCTCCTCTTCCGGGAACGCCGCGGTCGCCGCCGCGGCGTACTGCTCGTTGGGGGGGATCCGCCTGCTGAGCCTGGTGTCGCCGCGCACCCCTCGGGTGAAGCTGAACCGGCTGCGGGGCTTCCCCGGGCTCACCGTCCTGAGCGATCACCCGGTGGCCCTGCTCCACCACGCGGTTCAGAAATGGAGGCTCACCGACCTGCGCGGCTCGGTCAACCCGCTGGCTCCCAACGCCTATCGCGGGATCGCCGCCGAGTTGGTCAGGAGCTCCTCGCCGGCTGCGGTATTCCTCTTCTCGAGCAGCGGCGCCAGCGCCCTCGGACTCGCTCAAGGCTTGGACCAGCTGCTGCTGCCGGAACGACGCCCCGGTCTGCACGTGGTCGAGGGCCGACCTGGCGGTGAACTGACCCGCCCCTGGTATCTCGATTCCGGAGATTCAGCCGATTCTGACTACCGCCTGGGAGAGTTCGGTGCCCGGCGCTCGCGACTCTCACCGGCGGTGAGACGAGCGGTTCGCCAAAGCGGTGGGCGTGGCTGGCGAGTGGGAATGGAGGAGGCGGCCGAGGTGAGGGAGATAGCGGCCGAGCTTGGCGTGCACACCTCCTGGGAGGGGCTGGCCACCCTGGCCGCGATGCGTCGCGCTGCCGGCCCGGAAGCGCTCTCCCGCGATGGCAGCTGGATCGCGGTCCTCACCGGCGATCAGGCGCAGCTGGACCTCGAGGAAGTCAGAGTGGGCGATGCGCCGCTCCCGGTCGCGGAGAGCGTCGAGGAACTCGACCGGCTCCTCGAAGACGCCTCCTTCACCCGGACCGATTCGGGATGACGACGAGCCCCGGTAGGACCGTGTTTCTCGGGCCTGACCCGCTGCCGGCTTTGGGCAGCCACCTGCCGGTCATCTGTACCGACGGCTGTGGCCTGAGTCGGACGAGCGAGCCCGGCTGGGAGGACTTCCCGAAACCCGGGGCTGCCTCGACCGCCGCCCTGCTCAGGGGGGCCGCAGTCCAGGCGCGGCTGCACTCCGGCGTCGAGGACATGGTCGTGTGGAAGAGTTCAGCCGAGGTCGAGCAGATCGCCGAGAAGCTCGGGGTCACGGTCGCCAACTCCCCGGCTCTGATCTCCCGGCGGATCGAGAACAAGACCTACTTCAGCCGGGCAGCCGAGTCCGCCGGTCTGCCGATCCCCCCGACCAGGGTCGGCGTAGCCGGCCCCGAGCTGCAACTGGCCGTCCGGGAGCTGCGGGGGCCGTTCGTCTTTCAACTGGCCCGGGGCTACTCCGGCGAGCAGACCTATTTGGCAGAGTCGGGGAAGGAGCTGGAGGAACTCATCCAAAGGTTCAACGGACGGTCCTGCCGGGTTGCCGAAATGGTGCCGGGCACCCCGGTCACGCTTACCGGCGTCGTATCCCCCGAGAGACTGGTGATCGGTCCGGCCTGCCTGCAGCTGACCGGACTGCCGACCCTGACCCCCCATCCGCTGGGGTCCTGCGGGAATGACTACGGCCGCCCGGTCCCGGAGCCCGAGGGGGTCCATGAAGTCGGGCTCCGAATGGCCGAGTGGTTGCGCCGCCAGGGACACCTTGGAATCTTCGGATTGGACCTGGTCGTCGGTGCGAACGGAATGGTGGTCTGCATCGAGGTCAACCCACGGCTGGTGGCCTCGGTGCCTCTCTTCAGCCTCAGCGCTCGGGACCTTGACTCTCCCAGCATCCTGGACCTACACCTGGCCAGCTTCGGAATCGGGGAGCAAGCGGCTCAGCAGCTGGATTGCCACTGGTCCCAGCTCATCCTCTACCAGCTCCGCGACCGTCTCCCTGACCCTGAGCTGCAGAGCTCTCGGGGGAGTCTCACCGCGACCGGAGAGTTCACCCAGATCGGCGACCTGGAGCTGATGGGACCGCCGGCCCATGAGCTGGGGCTCCTGGTGCAGGCGCA
>Ga0307373_10012518_pt1 | contig 12031 bp, 10 predicted proteins | sample OX2MG_FD_202534 | JGI IMG/M metagenome (GOLD analysis project Ga0307373, IMG submission 202534) | Soil microbial communities from Risofladan, Vaasa, Finland - OX-2 | ecosystem: Environmental > Terrestrial > Soil > Coastal area > Acid sulfate soil | place: Finland: Risofladan, Vaasa | collected...
GGCTTCGGGGAGGAGGTCCGCCGCGCCGGGGGCGAGCGCCGACTGGGTCAGGTCGACGAAGCGAAGCCCGTGCTCTTCCGCCAACCGGCGGGCACTGTCCTCGGCAACCTCGGTCTCGCTCATTCACCTCCCCCTTCCGTACCCCTGTTGAGGGCTGGGGTGCCATCCGGTGTCCCCATCCGTAGCGAAAGGATACCCCTCAGAATCCGCAGGTGGTAATGGCCATTTTTGGAATAGTCACGCCGCTGATAGACGGTGAGAGGGGAGTTAGCACTTCGTTGCAAAATAGTTGATCCAAGGTTGCTATTGGGTGGTGGGCGGGTGGCCATCCGGTCGGGATCGGCCCGGGGCGAACCCCCTGGCCCGCGACTTCGGGGGCTACAGTCGCCGATCGATGCCCCCCACCACGGCGACGACCGTGCTCGTCGTCGTCAGCGCCCTCTTCGGCCTGATCATCGGTTCGTTCCTCAATGTGGTCGTCCACCGGGCGCCGCGGGGTATCTCGATCGTTCGACCAGGGTCGAGCTGTCCGCGTTGCGGGGCGCTGCTCGGTGGCCGGGAGAACGTCCCGGTGCTGAGCTGGCTGATGCTCCGGGGCAGGTGCCGTCACTGCGGGGAGCCGATCTCGCCCCGGTACCCGCTGGTGGAGCTGGTCACCGGCGCCGGGTTCGCGGTGATGGCCTGGGCGGTCGGCCCGGCCGCGGCGCTGCCGCCCCTGTTGGTGGTGGTGGCGGCGACGATCGCCGCCTCGGTGATCGACCACGACGGCCTCGTGGTCCCCCGGATGGTCCTCATCGTCGACCTCTGCGGGGCGATCGGCCTGATCGTCGTGTCGACCGTCGACCACGGAGCGGGCCGCCTCGCCTGGGGAGCGATCGGTGCCGGAGCCGCGGGACTGGCCGTGCTGCCCGGCCTGGTCGAGCACGAGGGCCCGGCCGGACCGGCGCGGTGGTCCGGCGTGGTCGGGTCCGTCGCCGTGCTCGGATGGTGCTCCGGCTGGCTCTGGCCTGCCGGCGGTCTCATCCTGGCCGCGTGGGCCGCGGTCACCACGCTGGTCGGGCCGATCCTGGCGAGGCGGCTGGCAGCACCGCGTCGGGGCGTCGACCCCGCGCACGGGCACCTGCCGGGCAGGGCACCCGGCCTCACGCAGGGCCGATGGCTCCTGGTGGCGTCCTTCGGCGCGTACTGGGTCCTGGTGGCCGGCGCGGCGGTCCACGGTCCGTAGCCGGTCCCGCGGCTTGCCCGAACGAACTGGCTCGCCTGGGGATAGGGGGTCGCCGCGAGACGGGCGAGGCGAGGCGGCGGGCCCCGCTATTCGGGAAGCGAAGCCCCCGTTGCCACCAGCCCGCGGCGCTCGAGGAGGACGCGCAGGTCATGGGGGTTGGAGGCGACGGACAGGGCTTCCTGCAGGGTGACCACTCCCTGCTGGAGCAGCTCGGCCAAGCTCTGGTCGAACGTCTGCATCCCGTAGTACTCGCCGTCGGCGACGATCTCCTCTATCTCGGAGGTGAGATCGGGGTCGGCGATGCACTGCCGGATCCGACCGTTGGCCACCATGACCTCCAGAGCCGGCACCCGCCCGGTCCCGTCGGACCGGCGGACCAGTCGCTGGGCGATCGTCCCGCGGAGCGCCCCGGCCAGGGAGACCCGGATCTGCGCCTGCTGGTACGGGGGGAAGAAGTCCACCATCCGGTGGATGGTCTCGGTGGCGTTGATCGTGTGGAGCGTCGTCAGCACCAGGTGGCCCGTCTCGGCCGCCGACAGCGCGGCGTAGGCCGTCTCAGGATCGCGGATCTCGCCCACCAGGATCACGTCGGGGTCCTGGCGGAGCACGACCCGCATTGCACTGGCGAACGTGTCCGTGTCGAACCCGACCTCGCGTTGTTCGATGGCGGCGATCTGGTCCCGGTGGAGGTACTCGATCGGGTCCTCGATGGTCACGATGTGGCAGGGACGGGTGCGGTTGATGTGGTCGATCATCGTTGCCAGTGTGGTGGTCTTCCCCGAGCCGGTCGGGCCGGTGACCATCACCAACCCCCGGGACTCGTCGGCCAGGTCGTAGATCACCCGGGGGAGCCGCAGCTCCTCGGCCGTTCCCGGGCTGGGTCGCACCCGGCGCATGACGATGGCCACCGTGCCCCGTTGGTAGAACGCGTTCGTCCGGAAGCGCCCGATCCCGGGCACCGAGTACGCGAAGTCCGCCTCGTGCTTCTGCTCGAAGATCTCGGCGGTCCGCGGGGGCATGATCCCCTCCACCACCAGCAGGATCTCTTCGGGTGTGAACGGCTGCTCGTTACTGAGCTGGCGCAACTCTCCGTCGATCCGCATCCGGGGGGTTGCGCCCGCTTTGAGGAGCAGGTCCGACCCTTCCCATTGGGCGAGAAGTGCCAACAGCCTGTCGAGGTCGCCCTGGTCCACCGTCCTACAGCTTACGCATGCCCCGGTCGCCTGACGCGAATCGCCGACGGGCCGTCAACCGTAGGTCGCGCTGCGCAGCTCCTCCACGGAGAGCTCCGCGGTCGAATCGCCTCCGCATTGCGGGCAACGCTCGACGTGCCGCCACGACCGGAGCAACCTCGTCCCCTCGGGATTGAGGAGAACGACGAACGACTCCGAAAGGGGATCGAGCTCCAAGCCGAAGTAGGGCCGCCAGGCAGTGGAGGCGTTCCTGGCGTCGAGATCGAGGCCCTTCAGGATGCGCCGGAAGCGCATGGGCCCGGTATCGAACAGCCAGGTGCTGTGGCAGGACTCGAGCACGAGCAACCCGTCACTGGGGATGGCATCCACATCATTGATCATGCCCCAATCCATGCCCTCACCGGACATCGGAACCACCGCGGAATTGCGGCGGTTCGATGACAAGACGCGTCGTGCCAGGTAGGTGGCTATTTCCTGCCGGTGCTACTACCGGTGCGCTCGGCTCAGAGCGGGCTGCTCCCGTGCTTCCGGCCGATCAGGGCCTCGCGCTTGGTGGCCAGAGCTGCGAGCGCCGCGGTCAGCGCCCGGCGGGTCTCGGCAGGATCGATCACCCCGTCGACGAACCCCCGCTCGGAGGCCGGCCACGGGGTCAGGAACCGTTCCCGGTAGTCGTCCTCCCTCGCCTTGCGGTCCTCGGGGGCGACCCGGCGGTGGAGGATCTGCACCGCTCCCTGGGCCCCCATGACGGCCACCTCGGCCCCCGGCCACGCCAGGCAGATGTCGTTGCCGATCCCCTTGGAGTCCATGACGATGTAGGCGCCCCCGAAGGCCTTTCGCAGGATGACGCAGATGCGGGGGACGGTGGCCTCGGCATAGGCGAACGCCAGCTCCGCACCGTGGCGGATCATGCCCCGCCACTCGAGGTCCTTGCCCGGGAGGAACCCCGGCGTGTCGACCAGGGTGAGGATCGGGAGGTTGAAGGCGTCGCAAAGGCGGACGAAACGGGCACCCTTCTGGGAGGCCGAGATGTCGAGGGTTCCGGCCAACGCCTGAGGTTGGTTGGCCACCACCCCGACCGGGCGGCCGCCCATCCGGCCGAAGGCGGTCACCAGCTGGGGTGCCCACCGTGGCCAGAGCTCGGTGAGGACGTCGTCGTCGAGCACGGCATGGGCGACGACGCGCACGTCGTAGGAGGCATTGTCGCGGTCGGGCACCAGCGTCCGGAGCTCGGGAACCTCCCGGTCGGTCGGGTCCCCCGTCGGCTCGAACGGCGCCTCCTCGTCGGCGTGGTCGGGGAGATAGCCGAGCAGCTCCGCCACCGCGTCGTCGAGATCCTCGGCCTCCATCGCGCAGAGGCCGCTCGCCGTCGCGTGCACGGCCACTCCACCGAGCTGCTCGATCCCCACCCTGACCCCGGTGAACGCCTCCACCATCGCCGGACCGGACACGAAGGCGACCGCAGACGAGCCCATCACGACCAGATCGCAGAGCCCCAGCAGCAGGGCCGTGCCCGAGACCACGGGTCCGGTGACGAGGCCGAGGACCGGCACGTGCCCCGAGCAGGAGGCCACGGCCGCGGCCGCACCGCCCCAACCGTGCAACGCGTCCACCCCCTCCGAGATGTCGGCGCCGCTCGACGCCAGCTGGAGCACGAGAGGCAGGCGGAGATGCAACGCCAGCCGGGCGGCGACGGCCAGGCTCTCGCCGTCGCGTCGGGCCAGGGCGCCCCGCCGCGTGCTTCCGTCGACACGGGCGACCACGGCCGACCGCCCCCCGTAGTCGTACAGCCCCACCCCGACAGTGCCCTTCACGCCGGATCGCAGGACCAGGCTGGTCGGCGAAGCCGGGGGCACGGGCCCCGATCCTAGGGTCCGTGCCCCGTGACCGCTTCCCGTCACCCGGTGCGATCCCCCGAGAGGGCCGCGACGCCGACCCGGCCCCGAGCTCCGAGGAGAGATTTTTCTCTATTCGGATATGTGTGCAGTAGGGTTTCTCGTAGTCAGTGAGGACTTGAGCGGTGGATTGAAGTAAATGGCGGGCTCACCGAGTGGTCCCAGCACCCCGGCAGGTGGATGGCGGACATCCACCCCCGCCGAGTGGACCCGAACCGGCGGAAGGCGGGGGAAGAGCGGATGGCACAGCGGATCGTCGGGCTCGACATCGGCACCAGCGCGGCCCGCGCGGTCGAGCTGTCCGTGGCCGAGGGACAGAGGCCGGTTCTCGAGGCGTTCGGCCAGGTCGGGTTGCCCCATGGTGCGGTAATCGACGGCGAGGTGCGCGACCGGGCCGGCGTCGCCCAGGCGCTCCACCGCCTCTGGCAGGAGGGCGGGTTCAAGGAGAAGCGGGTCCACATCGGCATCGCCGGGCTGCGGGCCATCACCCGTGAGCTCGACATGCCGACGCTGCCGCCCGAGGAGCTCGACGACGCGGTCCGGTTCCGCGCCGACGAGGTCCTCCCCTTTCCCTTGGAGCGCACGGTCATCTCCTCCAAGGTGATCGCCCGGTACACCGATGCCGAGGGCGATCCGACCCTGCGGGTGCTCGTGGCCGCCGCCCATCTCGACCTCATCGACTCGGTCGTGGCAGCGGCGGTCGAAGCCGGGCTCGAGCCCGTCGGCATCGACCTGAACACCGCTGCCCTCGTACGAGCCCTGTCGGACCCGAGCTACCGAGGCGGTCCCGAGGCCATCGTCTCGGTCGGCGCCGGCCTCACGCTGGTGGTGGTCCACGAAGGCGGCATCCTCCAGTTCGTCCGGACCATCGACCTCGGAGGTGCGTCGACCACCAGGTCCATCGCCGGCGCGCTGGACCTGCCCGAGGCGGACGCCGAGGCGGTGAAGCGCCGGCTGAGCTCCGGGGACGAGCAGGACATCGGAGCGAGGGAGGCCAACGCCCAGGCCGTCGCCGGCCTGGTCGGCGAGATCCAGAGCTCGGTCCGTTTCTTCTCGTCCCAGCCCGGGCGGAGCCCGGTCTCGCGGCTGCTGGTGACCGGGGGCGGCGCCCAGACGGCCGGGTTCGTGAGCGAGCTCCAGAAGGCCTCCGACGTGCCGGTCGTCCCCGCCTCCCCTCTCTCGATGACCGACACGAGCCGCCTGCCGATCACCCCCGAGCAGGCGGCCGCCATCGATCCGACCCTGGCGGTGCCGATCGGGTTGGCCATTCCCGACCCCTCCGGCCGGCCCTTCAACCTGCTGCCGGCAGAGGTCCGCCAGCAGGCGGCCGAGCGCAAGGTCCGGCGGGGCTTGCTCGTCGGTGCGGGCGCGATCCTCGTCCTGGTGATCGGCCTCTCGGCCTGGCGCGTGCTCGCGGTCAACGACGCGAAGAACCAGGTGAAGGTCCTTTCGGCGAGCATCGCCGAGATCAAGACGGTGCAGATCCCCAAGTACGACAAGGCGGTGGCGCTGAAGAATTCCGTCGCGGCCCTGCAGAAGCAGCCGATCCCGGCGCTGGCCGGTGAGGTCGACTGGCTGGTCGTGCTGAACCAGCTCGGTCAGTACCAGCCGCCCAACGCGGTCCTCTCCGCCCTCTCCCTTCAGGCCACGCCGGCTACGACCTCGCCGGCTCCCACGACGGGGAGCTCCACCACGCCGCCGCCGGCGTCGGTCGCGGTCGGCACGATCAGCACGACGATCACGGTCCCCGACCTCCCGTCGGTCACGGCGTGGGGCCAGTCGATGAGCGGCGCCCCGGTGCTGTCCAACGTCATCCCGACCGGAACCCTGGCACCGCTCCTGTCGGGCGTGACGTTCACGGCGTCGATGGGCATCAACGGCAACGCCCACTCCCAACGGCTGAGCCAATTCGAGGAGGCGCTGCCATGAGCGAGACCTCGTCGAGCACTGCGGCCGTCGTGAAGAGCCGGCCCGTCCTCATCGCGCTGGGCGTCGGCCTGGTCGTGCTCCTGATCTGGCTGCTGGCCTTCTTCCTCCCGCAGGGCAAGGACCTGTCGAAGTACCACGCGCAACAGCAACAGCTCCAGACACAGCAGTCCCAGCTCGAGGTGCAGCTCGCGCAGCTGCGGGCCACCTCGAAGGCGACCCCGAGGCTGCTGGCCCTTCAGGCCCAGTACACCAACCTCGTCCCGCCCACGGCGGACATCTACAACTACATCAACCTGATGTCGAGCACGGCAGCCGCGAGCGGCATGCATCTGGTGAGCATCACCCCGTCTAGCACCGGCACGCCGGTGCCCGGAACGAGCCTGCAGGCGATCCCGGTGTCCCTCGTCACCACGGGCAGCTACGACAGCACGCTCGGGTTCATAAAGGCGGTGTACGCGCTGCCGCGCCTCACCGTCGTCAACTCGATGTCGCTCACGGGCGGCGGGCCGGGCACGAACCGCTCCACCTCGCTGAACGAGAGCTTCTCGCTCACCATCTACACGACGTTCAAGCCGGCGACCCCGTGAGAGAGGCAGGGCACTGAGATGACCTTGGGCACGAGCGCCACCCCATTGCCGAACCGAGACGCCGAGGCCCCGAACGGCATCTCCTTCCCGCTGCGATCGTCGATCCGCCGCCGGTCGCTCGTCGCGATGTGCGGCGTCCTGATGGCCGGCGGGATCGCGGCGGGTTGCGGCGGCGGCTCCGGTGTTGCTTCGGCTCCGTCGTCCACGGCTCACGAGACGGCCACTCAGGGCACTGCGGCGGCCACCGCACCGACCACGACGACGACGTCGTTGCCCGCCCAGTGCGGAGCCCCGCGGGACCCGCTCGACCCGACCAACACCCCGGCGCCGAGCCCGCCTGCCTGCTGAAGCCCGCCCGCGGGCGCGACGTCGAGGCGGTAACCTGCGGCCTTCGGACCGAGGGGGAGACCGTTGTACGACGTCATGCAGGGTGTACAGGTGGTCGAGGTGGCGGAGCACACCTTCGTCCCCGCAGCGTCGATGATCCTGGCCGACTGGGGCGCCGACGTCATCAAGATCGAGCGGGCGGACGGCGGTGACGCGGCCCGTTCCATGCGGGTCATCCAACGCCCGGGGCTGCGAGCCAACCCGTTCTTCGAGGCGGCGAACCGAGGAAAGCGCAGCGTCGGGCTCGACCTCACCCAGCCCGAGGGGCGCGAGCAGCTCTACAAGCTCGTCTCGGGCGCCGACGTCTTCATCACCAACATGCGCGACGACGCCCGCGTGAAGCTCGGCATCGAGCCGGCCGACCTCATGGAGCGCAATCCGCGGCTCGTGTACGCCAGTGGCACGGGCTACGGGACACGCGGTCCGATGGCCCGGGCTCGTGGGTTCGACTACCCGTCGTCGTGGTGCCGGTCCGGCTCCGCGTACGTGCAGACCCCGGCCGATGGCGGGCCGCCGCCATCGCAGCCCGGATCGGTCGGCGACCTCACCGGCGGGGCGACCCTTGCCGGGGCGATCTCCGCAGCGCTGTACCGGCGGGAGCGGACCGGCCGGGGCGCCGTGATCGACCACGCGCTGTACCTCATGGGCGCCTACATCATGAGCCAGGCTCTCATCAGTGCGAGCCTCGGATGGAGCCCGTCGGGTCGGCCCGCCCCCCGGACGGAAGCACCCGACCCGGCCAACAACATCTATCGCACCAAGGACGGGCGATGGCTCGTCCTCTGCCTTCTGTACGACCAGTGGTGGCCCGACCTGGCGCGCAAGGTCCACCACGAGGAATGGCTCACCGACCCCCGCTACGCCGATCCGGCGGCACGCGCCGCGAACAACGTCGCGCTGATCGCGGAACTCGACGCCATCTTCGCGACCCGGACGCTGTCGGAGTGGGAGGACGAGCTTGCCACCATGGAGGGCGTGTGGTCGCCGGTGAAGAGCCCCGACGAGGTCATCGGGGACGTGCAGGCGCTCGAGAACGGCTTCGTCACCCCGGTGACGCTCGGCGACGGCGGCTCCTACCTGACCGGAGCGTCCCCGGCGCAGTTCGACGGGCGACCCGTCGGGGCCCTGCGGGCGGCTCCCGCCCTCGGGCGGGACACCGACGACGTGATGCGCGAGCTCGGGTTGACCGAGGAGCAGATCGCCGGGATGCGCGCCCGGGGTGTCATCAGGTAGCGGTGGCCCGACAGGTCAGGTGACCGGTGCTCCCTCGTTCGAGAGCATCCGAACCGGTCCCCGTCCCGAAGAGGTCGACCTCGCGATCGACCTCTTCCCCGGCGCGAACCACGGCATCTCGCGCCCCTCGGCCGGTCGGGCGTCCGGGGCGGCTCGAGGCCATCGCCACGCCGAGGAGCGCGACGACGACGAGCCACCAGACCCACGGTCCCGCGTGATGGTAGCTGTAGACGGTCACCGCGGTGGCCGCCACCGTCGTGAGCACGAACCGCCACCGGGCCGTCCCGGCCGCCACGAGGAGCGCGACGGCGAGCGGGGGCCAGAGGTAGTACGGGTTCATCACCGACTCGAAGACGCACCGGAGCGCGAGGGCCAGTGCCGCGCACCACACCACGGCTTGCGCCGAGGGACGGCTGCGGTAGACCCATACGCCGATCGCCAACGACAGGGCCATGGCGATGAGCCGCCCCGGGCCCGCGGCCACGACCTCCCCCACCCGGGAGGTCGCCAACGACGTGGTGAAGTGGGTCCGACCGCCCGAGGTCACCGCGGCGAAGTGACGACTCACCCCGAGGTGTGCGGGCGACAGCACCGGCGCGAGCGCGACCCAGGGGGTGGCGTGGTCGATCGCCGGGTAGTTGGGCTGCTCCAACAGAGCCCGCGACGTGTGCTGCCACTGCTGGAGCAACGGGACCAGCACAAGGGTGACGCCCGGGATGACCGACTTCAGCGCAAGACCGGTCCACCGGCGCACCGGCGCCAGCGCGAAGACGATCGGGAGCATCAGCACCACCAGTGGCTGGGTGGCCAACGCGGCACCCCACAGCCAGCCGGACACCCCCCACTTGCCGCGCAGGGCGGCGAGGAGGCCGTAAAGGGCGAACGTCATGGCCAGGGCGTCCTCGGGATGCCCCCAGAGTGCGACCACCGGCCAGACGAGAACCGCCTCCACCACGCAGAGGACGAGCCGCCGGATAGCGGTGACCCCGAGATGCTCGGCCAGGGCGTCGAGCGGGAACAGGACGGTTGCGCCGATGAGCAGCTCGACGGGTCCCAGCACCAGCCACGCCGTGGGATGGGTCAGGAAGAAGGGGAGGCTCTCGGACAGGCCGAGGTGCCCGGTGAGGACGGCCACGGGTGCGAGGACCACCGTGATGAGCGGAAGGGTGACCAGGCCCGTCAGGGGCGAGTAGACGTCGCCGATGTCGCCCCATCCCACGTAGTGGGCGGCCCGGTAGGTCCCCCAGATGTCACCCGGCATGACCCAGCGCGAGCCGTGCTGGACCACGACGCCCCACAGCAGCGAATAGGCCATGCCGACCGCCACCACCACGAGAGCAGCGATGCCCGGCCACCTTCTCCTGACGAGCGCGCTCGACAGGATCGGGCCCGCGCCGAGGGCCGCGGGCCCGGCGTCGTTCAGCTGCCCGAGGGTGCCGGCTTGGACGGTGGTCACGATGGTCTCCGGGTGCGTTCGTTCAGGTTGCTCGGATGGAGTGGACCGCGCGAGGAGGGGTCCCACCGAAGTGAGACCCCTCCTCCGCTAGTCCTGCCCAAGCTTCTGGGCAAGGTGTTGCTACTCGCCGTTCGGCTGTGCTACGCGGTCTCACCTGCAGGGTAGGACGTGGTCCACCTGGCCCCCGCCGGGATCGTTGTCACGTTGCACACAGCAGTGGTGTACTTCCACGCGGTGTACGTGGTCCCCGCCGCTGTGGGAGCGTTCGTGATGGCGGTGCCGCTGCCGAGCGCGGTTCCGTCCGAGTCGCTCACGGCCCAGCACGTCCCGCCGTTGGCGGGCGAGTAATCCACCATGACCATCTGACCGCCACCACCGGTGCCGCTGTTGGTCGTGCCGATGGAGATGGTGCTCCCGGCAGTCTGGGGGACAGCCCCGGCGACGAAGGTGAGCGACGGCTCCTGGGTGCTCAGCACCGCGATCATGCTCGCCCCTTGCAGGTACGAGCTGTTCGTCGCGTACGTCGACTTCGCCGAGATCAGGGCGTTGGACAGGTTGGACTGCGCGGCCCGGTCCTGGGCACCGCCCTTCACACCGAGGAAGGTGGGAATGGCGATGGCCAACAGGATGGCCATGATGAGCAGGACGACCATCAGCTCGATGAGGGTGAAACCAGCCTCGGCACCCTCCTGCTCGTCTGCACTGGCCCGCTTGGCCAGTGCATCACGCGCAATGCGCAGGAGCCTGGCGCTCTTTGTGGTTTCCATCTGACTGTGTCCGCCTTTCGGAATCATTTGGGTATGTGTCAATGGATACGAGCTGGTGACTCGTGAGCGAATGGTAACCCGAGCCAATCCGGATGTCTCCATCAAATACCCAAGTCAGGGGCGAAAAAGGCATCTCTAACCTTGCAGCAACCTTCCCGCCCCCCGGCCGCCACTCACACCGGTAATTGTCGATTTTTCATTCAGCATCCACTACGCTATTTGCAGGCGGCGGCCGGTGAAATGGAACCCATTAACACCAAGGCGCGCGCGATACCCGGGAGGGAGCGCAGAATGACGACGCAGAACCCACACGGTTCTCATCCGGACAACGACACGGCGGACCTCGTCCGCTCCGTTGCACTGTCCTCGGCAAGGCTGTGGGAGGAGGTGCTCGAGCGACTCGTCCGCGTCGAGCGGTCCCAGGTCGAGCTGACCCAGACCCTCTCGAGGCTCCAGGCGGCCCTCCCGAGCGCCACGAGCACCACCAGCGCACCCGGGCTGTCCGGACCGTCGGCACGGACGCTCGGTCTCCCGGCAGCGCCTCCCCCTTCGCCCCCCCCGCCGGTGGGGGCAGCCGTCGGCGCGATCGAGGTCGACGGGGTAGAGGTCGGCAACTATCAGGCCAACGGGGGAAGCCGGGCGCTGTCGGCGCTGGGCGCCGCAGGTCCCGACGCCGTGGCCTCCACACCGGGGCCACAGGACACCGAAGGGTCACAACTCGGGGAGCCCGTCTTGGCGACACCGTCCGAGCCGGTCTCCGATGACCTCGGGACCGACATCCTTGCGCCGCCACCTCCTCCTCCCGGGTTCGCCAGTGGAGGCGACGTGCCCCCTCCACCGCCGCCCCCCGGTTTCAGCGCCGGGACGGAGCCGGAGATCGCGGGCGGCGAGTTCCTCGCCCAGGGTCCGAGCGAGCTGCCCGAGCCGCAGCGGGGACGGAGGTTCGGGCTCCGACGCAAGGCCCGGAAGGACTCGGCTCCCGTCGACCAGACCACGCAGGTGCCGGTCGACTCGATACTGGCCGCTGCCGGAGAAGGAGCGCAGCCGGAGAAGACTTCGGCGGCTGCCTCTCTCGCCGGCACCGCCGGCGCGGGCGGGACAGCCACCCTCGAAGAGGTCTCGGTGCCGCAGGCGCCGGCTCCGGCGCCGGCTCCGGCTCCGGGATCGGCCTCGGTCGAGACCGACACGGGAACGGGCGCGGCCGAGCCGCTCGGGCTCCACGCCCTCTCGATGACCGCTCCTCCGGAACCGTGGGGCATTCAACCGGAGCCGACGAACGAGGGAGGAGCACCGTCCCCGACGAGCCCGGCGGCATGGGCTGCGGCCCCACCGCCGCCCGATCCGGCATGGGCTGCGGCCCCA
>Ga0307373_10012524_pt1 | contig 12027 bp, 8 predicted proteins | sample OX2MG_FD_202534 | JGI IMG/M metagenome (GOLD analysis project Ga0307373, IMG submission 202534) | Soil microbial communities from Risofladan, Vaasa, Finland - OX-2 | ecosystem: Environmental > Terrestrial > Soil > Coastal area > Acid sulfate soil | place: Finland: Risofladan, Vaasa | collected...
GGTACGCGCGGCCGCGAGGGCGGCAATGCCGCCCGCGGAGACCGCCGCCAGATGATCGGCCGAGGTCGCCTCCAACTCGGCAGCCAACTCGGCGCCTCCCGATGAGGTGAGTTCGTCGGCGTGCAGTTTGAGTTTGAGCCCGGCGCGCCGGGCCGCGGCGAGGATTTCCCGGGACTCGGCCGCCGTATAGACGTGCGTTTCGCAGAACACATCGGCGAACACCGCCAGCCCTTCCGCGCCCACCCGCGGAATGAGATCGCCAATCAGCATATTGATATAGTCGCGGCGCCGCGTGGCCGAGCCGCGGTGTTCCACCGGAACCTCGTGGGCCCCGAGAAAGGTCGGGACGATGCGCAACGGAAGATCGGCCGCCAGCCGGCGGATCACGCGGAGCATTTTCAGTTCGTCGTCCACCGAGAGGCCGTAGCCGGACTTGATCTCCACCGTCGTCACGCCGCTCCGGGCCAGCGTGCGCAGACGGCCCCGGGCCAGCGCGTACAACTCGTCCTCCGAATGCGCGCGCAGATCGCTCACCGACGCGTGGATGCCCCCGCCCCGCCTGGCGATCTCCATGTACTCCATGCCCGCGGCGCGCAGTTCCTGTTCGGCGGCCCGATGTCGCCCGAAGATCGCGTGCGTGTGCGAGTCGACGAAGCCGGGGGCGAGCAATCCGCGCGCGCAGTCCACGCGATCGGCGTCGGGATAGGCGCGCAGCAGCTCGTCCTCCAGACCCACGGCGTCGATCCGGTCGTCGCGCACGGCCACCGCATACCGTTCGCGCGGCGCGGCGTCGGCCATCGCCCCGCCGCGCCGCGCCCCTGCCGGCCCGGCGCAGGTCACGACCTGCGAGGCATTCACCAGGAGGAAACGGCTCACCTCACGGCCCCCGCACGGGTCGTGCCCATCACGTCCTGGACGCGCGACCATTCGAGGGGCGCCTGCGCCTCGCCGCGGCACGCGTAGTAGCAGGCGTCGCACGCGATCGGTTGGTAGCGGCGGAACTCGCGCCAGTGAAAGTTGGTGGGAAAGTCCGGGCAACGCTTCACGTGGCCCACCGGATCGATGTGGATGGTTCGGATGCCCGAGCGGCACGGTTCGCGCAACTCGCCGCGGACGTAACGCGGGATCTGCCGCAAATAGTAGTCCGAACTGGTGATCACGCCACGGTGAGCCTTCTTGAAGGCCAGCAGGGCGGACACCAGTTCGTCCAGATCGCGGGCCTGATCGCCGCCCAGCACGTGCGTGTCGTTGCCGTTCTTGGCTTCGGTGTAGACGCTCAGGTTGACCCCCACCCCGAGTTCCTGCGCGCGGAGCACGAGAGGGAGGATCTGCTCGACGTTGTCGCGCTTGATGACCGTATTGAACCGGATGTTGTCGATGCCGCGCGCCTGCATACCGGGAATCGCGGCGAAGATCCTGGCGGCGAGGCCGGGGATGCCGCGGGCGCGGTCATGGCGCTCATCGAGGTAGTCGAGGGAGATGTTGAACTGGTGCACGCCGGCATGCCACAGAGCGGCCGCGCGCTCGGGGGTGAGCATGGCGCCGTGTGTGATGAGGGCCACATACTTGAGCCGCACCGCTGCCGAGACGGCGCTCACCAACTGCTCGAGGTCTCGTCGCAGGAGCGGCTCTCCACCGGTGAACGTGACCATCATCGGATTGAAGTAGCGCGCGGCATCGGCGAAGCTCTGCAGTTCCTGGTCCCGGGCGCCAGGGTGCGTCTTCCAATAGTCGCAGAACCCGCAGCGCGCATTGCATCGGAGAGTGACCTCGAAGTGCACGAGCACGGGCATGCGGCGGGCGACGAGCCACGCGTACTTTCCGATGAACAGGGGGACGTGCCAGGGACGGAACCGCGACGACAGCATCGATGGATCAGCGGTCGAGCATCGGGAGCTTGATGCCCTCGCGGCGCGCCGTCACCACGGCTTCCTCGTAGCCGGCGTCCGCGTGGCGGGCCACGCCGATGCCCGGATCGTTGGTCAGCACCCGTTCGAGCCGGAGGCGCATCTCCGGTGTGCCGTCGGCCACGATCACCTGCCCGGCGTGGAGTGAATTGCCGATGCCCACGCCGCCGCCGTGGTGGAACGACACCCACGAAGCGCCGCTCGCCACGTTGAGCATGGCGTTGAGGATCGGCCAGTCGGCCACCGCGTCGCTGCCGTCCTTCATCTTCTCCGTTTCGCGAAACGGCGACGCCACGCTGCCGGTGTCGAGGTGGTCCCGGCCAATGACGATGGGCGCCGAGATCTCTCCGCTGGCGACGAGGTCGTTGATGGCCACGCCGAAGCGGGCGCGTTCGCCCTGCCCCAGCCAGCAGATGCGCGCCGGAAGCCCCTGGAAGTGCACGCGTTCGCCGGCCAGCGTGATCCAGCGGCGCAGCTGCTCGTCGTGGGGGAACAACTCGAGGATCAAGGCGTCGGTGCGGCGGATGTCGGCCGGGTCGCCCGACAACGCCACCCACCGGAACGGGCCCTTGCCTTCGCAGAACAAGGGGCGCACGTATTCGGGAATGAACCCGGGGATGTCGAACGCGTTCGCCACCCCGTGATCGAACGCCACGGTGCGGATGTTGTTCCCGTAGTCGAACGCCACCGCGCCGCGTTGCTGCAGCGACAGGATGGCGCGCACATGGGCGGCGATCGACGCCTCGGCGAGGGCCACGTAGCGCGCCGGGTCACGGCCCCGCAGGTCGGATGCCTGGCCGAGCGTGTGGCCGGCCGGTACGTAGCCGTTGAGCGTATCGTGGGCGCTCGTCTGGTCGGTGACGGCGTCCGGCACGACGCCGCGCTTCACGATCTCAGGAAGGATCTCGGCAGCGTTGCCCACGAGCCCCACCGAGAGGGCGCGTCCGGCGGCCTTCGCCTCGTCGATCAGTTCCAGCGCGCGGTCGAGCGTGTGGGCCTTGCAGTCGCAGTATCCGGTGGCGATGCGCTTGTCGATGCGGGCTTCGTCCACCTCGACGCCGAGGAAGGCGGCGCCGTGCATCGTCGCGGCGAGGGGCTGGGCGCCGCCCATTCCGCCGAGGCCGGCGGTGAGGACGAACCGGCCGGCGAGGCTCCCGCCGAAGTGGCGGCGGGCCATGGCGCCGAACGTCTCGTAGGTGCCCTGGAGAATGCCCTGCGAACCGATGTAGATCCACGAGCCGGCCGTCATCTGCCCGTACATCATGAGACCGGCACGCTCGAGTTCGCGGAAGTGGTCCCACGTCGCCCACCGGCCCACGAGGTTGGCGTTCGCGATGAGCACCCGCGGAGCCCCCCGATGGGTGCGGAACACCGCCACCGGCTTGCCGCTCTGCACGATAAGTGTTTCATCATGATCGAGCGTGCGGAGGGCATCGACGATGGCGTCGAACGCCTCCCAACTGCGCGCCGCGCGCCCGGTGCCGCCGTACACCACGAGGTCGTCGGGACGCTCGGCCACGTCGGGGTCGAGGTTGTTCATCAGCATGCGCAGGGCGGCTTCCTGTTGCCACCCCTTGCACGAGATGCTGGATCCCCGCGGCGCCCGCACCGGGCGGGCGCCGGTGTGCACCGGCGAATGCTGCGTGCTCGTGCTCATGACCAACTCACGGTGGCGGGGAAATGACCGTCGGCGATCGCCGCGGCCAGTCGGGCGATGTCGCCGGCCAGCACGCGGTCGCCCTCGAGCGTCGGCACGAGGGCCCGGACCGCCGCGTGCGCGCGGGCCGCTCCGCGCCCCGGCTTGAGGGGGGCGCGATAGTCCAGCCCCTGGGCGGCGCACATCAGTTCGATCGCCAGCACGTGGCGCACGTTGTGCACGATGCGGCGCAGCTTCCAGGCTGCCGCCATCGCCATCGGCACCACGTCCTCCTTGTTGCCGTCGGTGGGAATCGTGTCCACGCTCGCCGGATGGGCCAGCACCTTGCACTCGCTGGCCAGCGACGCAGCGGTGACCTGCGCCATCATGAAACCAGAATGGACGCCGGCGTCGCGCGACAGGAAGGGCGGCAGTCCCTGATTGAAATCGGGGTGCACCAGCCGGTCGGTGCGCCGCTCCGAGATCGTGGCCAGGTTGGTGAGGGCGATGGCCAGTACGTCGAGCGCCATCGCCACCGCCTGGCCGTGGAAGTTGCCGCCGCTGAGCAGCGTGCCGTCGTCGAACACCAGCGGGTTGTCGGTGGCGGCGTTCAACTCGCGGGCCACCAGATCCCCCGCAAACTCCATCGCGTCGAGCACGGGACCGTGCACCTGCGGCATGCAGCGCAGGGCGTACGCGTCCTGGACGCGCGGATCGCCGGTGCGGTGGGACTCCCGGATCTCGCTCTGGTCGAGCAGGTCGCGCAGCAGGGCGGCCGACGTCGCCTGCCCGCGCTGCCCGCGCACCGCCTGGATCCGTGCGTCGAACGCCACCGGCGTGCCCAGCAGGGCCTCCAGCGACATCGCACCGGCGCAGTGCGCGGCGTCCCACAACTGACGCGCATCCACCAGCGCCAGCGCGGCGATCGCGGTGTGCGCCTGCGTGCCATTGATCAGCGTGAGCCCCTCCTTGGGCCCGAGCACCACGGGCGCCAGGCCCGCGGCCCGGAGCATTTCGGCGGCCGGGCCGCGCGCGGCGCCGCGAAAGAGCTCGCCCTCCCCGATGAGCGACAGGGCCAGATGCGCGAGGGGGGCCAGGTCACCGCTCGCCCCCACGCTCCCCTGCTCGGGCACGGGAGGGTAGAGGCCGGCGTTCAGCATGGCCAGCAACAGATCGACCAGATCGGCGCGGGCCCCCGAATGGCCCTTGGCAATGACGTTGGCCCGCAGGAGCATCATCGCCCGCACCTCGCGCTCCGGGAGGAGCGCGCCGACGCCGGCCGCGTGGCTGCGCACAAGATTCACCTGCAGCTCGGCCAGCCGGTCGAGCGGGATGGCGATGTCGGAGAGCTTGCCGAACCCCGTGGTCACTCCATAGGCCACGGCGCCACTCCGCACCAGATCGGCCACGATGTCGCGCGTGCGCGCCACGCGGGCGCGGGCGGCCGCCGCCAACGAGACCGGGGCGCGGCCGGTCGCCACCGCCTCCACGTCGCCGATGGCGAGCGAGTTGCCGTCCAGCACCACGGGGGTCGTCATGGGCGGAACATCTCCGGCCGCGGCAGACAATTCAAGGGCCGGGTTGGGAGTTACGGCGTCCCCGTCGACCGATACGTGCCACGGTTGTAGTTGAATTTGAGGTCGGGCTCCGCCGTGAGCGCGATCTGGAACGAGAAGGCGAAGTTCCCGTTCGGCGACTGCGTGAACGAGAACGTTGCCCGCCAGTCGTGCAGCTCGCGCACGAGCTGGATGTCCTGGCTGGCGAACTGATGCTGGACCAGGTTGTAGGTTGTGCGCCATGCCGCCGACCACTTGTCGGTGAGCGGGAACTGGATGCTGCTCCCCACCGACGACGTGGGCGGATTCAGATACACCGGACCGCCCGCCGCGGTGTTGGGGATGGGCGCATCGAGCGTGGGCGCTGTGCTCTGCTGCTGCACGCACAGGTCGTACGCCGGCGGGTTGTACGACGGGCTGCTGCGGTCGTTGAACGGCGCGCAGTAGACTGTGGGATCGGCATTGATCACCGTCCCGCCCACCGGCGGCCGCTGACGCGCCGAGCTGAAGTTGAACGATGCCGACCACGACCGAGACACCGGCGCCAGGTAGAGCGTGCTGCGCGCCTCCTGACCGGCCACGGGCTGCGAGGCCACCTGCCGGGCGAACTGCTGGTCCGCGCTCGTCTGGCCGCCCGGCAGGGGTGCGGGCGGCTTTGCCGCCGAATCGTGCGCCAGGCCGAGCATGCCAAGGATGAACCCGAACGGATTGTGCTCCTGGCTCACGGTGAAGCTGGCCGCAACCGAGTTCTGGAACGGCTTGAACACCGCCGAGTCGCTGAGGGGACTGCCCTGGAAGAGCGAATAGCCGACGTTGAGCGAGAGCCCCGGCACGAGGTCCGAGCTGACGCTGTAGGAGAAGGTCGAACTCGAAATGCCCGAAATCGCCCGGTGCGTCGCGGCCGCCCGCTCGAAGTCGTAGGTGATCGGCGAGAGGTTGAGCGACAGCAGCTTGATCTTCGGAGCCTGGCTTGCGGCGGTCGGATTGAGGGTGTCTTCGGGAGTCTTGAGCTTGGCCTCGAAGTTCTGGTTGAGGGTGAGCGACACGGCCTTCTCCGCCAGCGACCCGAGGTACCCCGCTCGGGTGCGCCCGGTGGCGGCGAGATACGCGTCGCTTACGGACGCGGGCGGGGCGTAGGTGAAGCTGATCTGGGGGCTGATCGTGTGCCGGAACCGCGCGAAGGGGCCGAAGCCCGGCAGCAGGCCATAGATCGTGGGCGAGATCCCGAGCCCGAACGTCGGCCGCTTGGCCTGGTGCACGAACTGGCCGCCGGTGTATTGGCTGCGCACCCAGAACGCGCCGGGGTCGACGTTCGAGAACCCGAGGCTGGGCGAGAGGCCCAGCGCGTTCTGGCCGATCGATGGGAGCGAGAAGTTCGGGGTCCAGTCGACGTCCGTACGGTAGGTGCTGGCGAATACGCGGCGGTAGTGGATGGTGGTGTCGCTGGGGTTGGGGTAGACGAGGTATTCCTGCGGGAAGATGTTCTGCTGGTCGTTGATCGTGAACGAGTTCTTGAGGCTGAATCCGAAGATCTCGATCGGGGTGTCGAAGCTCAACTGGCTCTGATAGCTGCTGCGCTTGACGGTGGTCGAGTCGAGGATTCCGGTACTCGACGTCCCGTAGCGCTGGCTGAACAGGCCGGCCTGGTCGATGTTCAGGCTCTGGCTCGCCGAGTAGTGGAACCCCGGCGACCAGGTGAGCCAGGAAGCGAGTTCGATCGGGGTCGCGCTGAGACTGAGTGTAGGGAAGGTCTGGTCCACCTGGGTGCGGCCGGGGTACTGCTTGCGCGTGCCGCCGACGCTGATCTGAACGGGCCCGAGCTTGTCCTGGTAGTTGACCGACGACGAGATGGTGGCCAGCGCGGCGTACGGATTGAACGTGTTCTGACGCTGCAGCTGGGTGCTCGTGACGTAATTCATGTTCAGCGTGAGCGACCTGTTGCGCGAGAACTCCTGGGAGTGGGCCCAACTCAGGGCGAGATTCGTCTGGCCATTGCGCTGCGCGGTGTAGGAGGCGGCGAGCTGCCCGGTGAGGAATCGGTTCCGCCAATGGTAGCGCCACTGGCCGTTGAAGCGGAGCCATCCCGGATCGCCCAGGGCCGACCCGCCGACGCTGCTCCGCCAGTCGAGCCACGTCGACGCGTCCATGTAGTCGTTGAGCGCCCAGTACCACCCGATGTTCTCGACGTCGCGGCGATAACTCGGGCTGTTGCGGACGATGTCGGCCACGCCGAACCGCGGGGTGAGCATGCCGCTGCGGCGGCCCGAGCGGATATCCTGGAAGAAGAACGGCAGCCACATCACCGGCACTTCGCCGATGTAGAGCACGGCGGGCCGGCCGACCATCAGATTCTTGGTGCGTTTCACCTCGCCAACCTCGAAGTGATAGTCGGGGGCGATGCTATCGTCGCACGAGGTCAGGCTCGCGCTCGTGCCGTAGATGCGGGACGGGATGTGCCTGGTCGAGTCCCCGCCCTCGACCTTCACGACTTTCGGATTCACGAACCAGGTGTTGCCGCCGTTGTCCACGGCGAGCGAGGCATCGTTTATGCGCCCCGACCGTTCGTTGAGGTTGTACGTGGCGGTGGTCTTCCCCGAGATCGGCGCCTGCCCGCCGCCGGGAACGATCACGTACCCGGCCCCCGCCGTGTCGCGGCTCGTCACGGTCACGCCGCGGCTCTGGCTGTCGTACGTGATGGTCGAGTCGGTGATCACGGTCTGATCGCCGCGCTGGACGGCGGCTTTCTTTGCCAACGCCGCCGCGAGGTCGATGCCCTGGGTCAGCGCGTCGAAGCTGAGCACGCCGCCCTCGTACCGCGTAACCGTGTAGCCCTTCCGGCTCATCAGGGCCTGCATGACGGAGTCCGCGGGACTCCACTGCACGGTCCCCACGCTGTCACGCCGCGTGGTGTCCCTGATGGCGGGGCGGCGCGCGGTGTCCCCCGGAAGGCGGCGCACCGGACGGCCCTGCGCGCGGGCCAGCGTTGGCACGGCAAGCAGCGCGACCAGCCACCACCACCGCATCATGCCTTGGCCTCGCCCTCATCCCTGTCCCCATCGGCCATCAACGCCGCATGGCGCCGCTCGCGGCGGCGGAAGATGATGTAGGACAGCACGACGCTGACCTCGAACAGGAGGTACAACGGGATGGCGAGGGCGAACGTCGTGCCCAGGAAGTCGCCCGGCGTGATGACCGCCGCGAGGGCCCAACAGGCGACGACCGCGTGCCGCCGGTACTTACTCAGGAACTGCGGCTTGACGATGCCGAGGAACGTGAGGCCGGAAATCGCCAGCGGGAGCTCGAACACGACGCCGAACGCCACGCAGAGCGTGGTTACGAAGCCGAAGTACTCGGTGGCCAGGATCATCGGCTGGAGCGCGTCGGACTCCAGGTTCATCAGGTACGCCAGGGCCAGCGGCAGCACCAGGTAGTAGGCCAGCGCCACCCCGCACGCGAACAACAATGTGCCCGCGACGACGACCGGGATGACCATCCGCTTCTCGTGCTTGTACAGCGCCGGGGCCAGAAACGACCACAGTTGGAACGCGATCACGGGCAGCGCGATGATGCCGCCGATGACGAGCGACGCCGCCATCAGGATGGAGAACGTGTCTCCGGGGTGCGTGTACCTGAGCTTCGCCCCGCCGAGATAGGGAAGAATCGGCTTCTCGAGGAACAGGATGGCGTTGAAGTGGATGACGATGAACGCCCCGATGACGAGCCCCACCCCGAGCGCGGCGATGGACCAGACCAGGCGCCAGCGCAGTTCCTCGAGGTGGTCGAGGAACGGCATCTCATCCGACTTCTTGACGGCCATCGAATTCTCGCGGATCGGCGTCGCTACGGCGCGGGCATCGACTTCAGGCGATCCGCGGCGAGACCGGCTGCCGTGGTGCCTGGATAGTCCTTGACCACCCGCTGCAGCGCCGCACGCGCGTCATCGGGTTTTCCGCTCTTGAGGAGCCAGAGTGCGTGCTTGTAGAGCGCCGTGGGCGCCTCCTCGCTCTGCGGATACTGCGCGACCACCGACTGGTACGCCGAGTCGGCAGCGGCCCCGTTCCCTTCCGCATCGTACGTCAATGCGATGTAGTTGGCGGTCGTCGCCGCCCCGAAATAGTTGGGATACTGCTTGAGCAGCGCCTGGAACGCCGTGCGCGCCGTGCTGAATGCCCCATTGTTGTATTGGTTGCGGCCGAGCACGAACAGCTGCGCCGGCCCCGGCGCCTGGTTCGCGGCGCTGGTATCCTTGGCGGACGTCGAATCGCCGCTCAGCCGAGCGTGCTGCGTGTCGAGCTGCGCCGCCAGGTCCTGGATCTGGCGCTGGCTGATCCCCGCCCGATTCTGCAGCGTGATCAGCTGCTGCCCCACTTCGTACATTGCCTGGCTGGAGTTGGCCTGATAGCTCGTGAAGCGCTCGCTCAGCGCGCGGAGGGAGTCGTGAATCGCTCCCAGCGCCACGATCGCCGAGTCCAGCCGGACCCGGGCCAGCGAATCCGCGCGGGCCCGGGTCTGTTCCTGCAACGTCGCCTGGTGGGCCTGCTGCGCCTGCATCGAGGTAAGGTCGTCCTGCAGCAGCCGGATGTCTCCCTTGGAAGCGAGACATCCGCTGGTCAGCAGGAGCGCGACCGGCGCGAGCAGCAGACGCGCGCGCATCAGTTGCCCGGCGACTTGAGCGGGACGTCGCCGCCGCCCGTGATCGTGAACTCGTCCCGCCGATTCTGCGACCAGCACGATTCGTCGTGATCGGTGCACAGGGGACGCTCCTCGCCATAGCTCACCGTCTCGAGGCGCGCAGCGGGAACGCCGTGGTCCGTGAGGTACCGCTTGGCCGTGGCCGCACGGCGCTGGCCCAACGCCAGGTTGTACTCCGTGGAGCCGCGCTCGTCGGTGTTGCCGGCGATCCGCAAGGTCACGTTCGGATTGGCCATCAGGACCGGCACCTTGGCATCGAGAATCGCCTGGTCCTCGGGGCGCAGGTCGGACTTGTCGAAGTCGAAGTGGATGACTGCGGTGAGGCTGGCCCGCATCGCGCCCTGCGCCTGCTGAGCCGCTGCGGCCCGCGCCGCGCTGTCGGCCCGCGCCTGGTCGGCGGCCGCTTTGGCGCGATTGGCGGCGTCGATCGCCGCCAGGGAATCGCGGACGTGCTGAGCTCGCAACGCGCTGGTGTCCGTCGGCGCCGGCACAGGGGTCGGAGCTACCTCTGGCTTCTTGTGGCAGGCCGAAACGGCGACCAGCACGACGAGGGCCGCAGGCAGGATTCGGGAAACGTGCATGGTTCGGATCTCCTGGACTCGAGGAAGGAAAGGCGACGTATGGACCGTTACAGCGCGCGCCGCGACCGACTCGGCACGTCCTACGGAGCCAGACGCGGCGACCACGCACCCAGCCGCGACATCGAGGCTCCGTGCGTGAGTTGCCGAACCCGGCCCGACTGCACATCGATCACCCACAACTGCTTGTTGCCACCGCGGGTCGAACTGAACACCAGGTGCCGCGCATCGGGCGCCCAAGCCGGATCCTCGTTCTGGGCATCGCTGGTCAACTGGTGCGGCGTCTGATCGCGCAGCGACATCGTGAAAATCTGAAACACCCCGGAGCCGTCGGGCACGTACGCCTGATACGCGATGGTCAGGCCGTCCGGCGACCAGTCGGGGTTCGATCGGTAATTCTGCGTGCTGAACCCGTATGCCGTGAACATACTCACGTTCGTCCCGTCCGCATCCATAATATAAATCTCGGGCGGGCCAGCTCGTCCCGACGTAAAGGCAATTCTGTGGCCGTCGGGGCTGAAGCTCGGCGTGCTGTTGTCGGTGCCTCCACCCACCGTCAGGCGCTGCGCCGGCCCGCCCGCCACCGGCGCACTGTACAGATCCGCGCCGTTCTCCCCGGCCACGGCGTACACGATCGCCGAGCCGTCGGGACTGAACGTTGGCGCGCTCACGTTGGTGTTGCGGCGGCCGCCGAATGCGCGCGACTGCCCCGTACGCAGGTCGTACACCACGATGCGCGAATTCTCCCCGAAGGTGGCGTAGGCAATCGAACTCGCATCGGGGCTCCAGGCCGGCGAGAGACCCTCGCCCACCATGGGTATGGTGATGTCGTCAGCCCCGTCGCTGTCCACCACGTGGATCGCGTGGTCCCGCACGTACGCGATGCGGGTGGCGGCGATGCCCCGCACCCCGGTGATCCACCGCTCGACCTCGTCCGACACCCGGTGCACGGCCAGCCGCCAGCCTCTCGACGCCACGTCCTGGGGCAGTGCGAACTCGTTCACGTCGATCACCTGCCTGTGCAGCACGTCATGCAGGGCCACGTGCAGCCCGCGCTCGGTGTTCCGGGCCTGCACCACGGCGAGCGCCCCCAGGGTCTTGAACACGCCGTAGTTCATCGTGCTGGCCGTGCCCGTGGAATCAAGTCCACCCCGGATCGCCGCCGCCATCGAGTCCGGGATGATGATCACGTTCACCCGATCGCCGTAGTCGAGGTCCCGCCGCAGGATCGCGGCGATCGAGTCACCGTTGGCCCCGGGCACCGGCAGCACGACCACCGCCGGCCGCACCCCAGGATCGTAGGTCAGCGTGATGTGCACCCCCGGCCCGGTCGTGTCCTGGGCGGCGAGCGGCACGGCAAAGCATAGGAGGGCCAGGGCCAGCGAAACGGAAGCCTTGATCAATGGATGATCCGCGGGTCAAAGGTGAAGATCACGGGCAAGACGTCATTCGGATACCCGGAGGGAAGCGCGCCGAACGCGCGTGCCCCCCCGGCGGCGTCGATCGCGCCCTGCGCCGACAGGTCGAACGCGTACGAACCCGACCGCTTCTGGAACCGGAAGTCCGACACGGTGCCGTCCCGATGAATGAGGAATGCCACCTCGGCCGTGAGCGCCCCGGCCCCCCCCGCGTCGAACCGCAGCGCGATCTGGCGGACG
>Ga0307373_10012525_pt1 | contig 12027 bp, 11 predicted proteins | sample OX2MG_FD_202534 | JGI IMG/M metagenome (GOLD analysis project Ga0307373, IMG submission 202534) | Soil microbial communities from Risofladan, Vaasa, Finland - OX-2 | ecosystem: Environmental > Terrestrial > Soil > Coastal area > Acid sulfate soil | place: Finland: Risofladan, Vaasa | collected...
CTCACGCGCGTGCTCGAGCTCGAGCCTGCCGACGGGCGTATCGCCGTGGCGACGGGAATCGGTTCGGGCATCGGGGCCATCTTCGGCGCGCCGCTCGGCGGCGCCGTCTTGGCCTCGGAGATCCTCTACCGCGACGATTTCGACCCCGCCGCGCTGTTGCCCTGCTTCATTGCCTCCTCGGTGAGCTATGCCATCTTCGGATCGTTCGAGGGATTCGGTCCCCTCTTCGGATATGTCGGGGCCTACCACTTCGACAACCCCGCCCAACTCGGGTGGTTCGCGCTCATCGGAATCCTCGGCGGCCTGATCGGGCTCCTCTACGCCAAAGGCTTCTATGGCATCGCTCAGGTCTTCTCCGGGATCCCCCGGCTTCCCAAGTGGGTGAAGCCGGCGATTGGTGGCTTGATGGTGGGTGCCATCGGCATCGTCATTCCCGAGGTACTCGGGACCGGCTATGGCTGGATCCAAAAGTCACTCGGACCAGAGTTGCTGGGCATCCCGCTGTGGATCGTGCTCATCGTTCCTTTCGCCCGGATCATCGCGACGGGGCTCTCCATCGGCTCAGGGGGGTCTGGAGGCATCTTCGGCCCGGGCATGGTGATTGGCGCCTTCATGGGTGCCGCCGTCTGGCGGCTCTTCGAGCCCATCGCGCCGTCGATGGGCCACGACCCTGCGCCCTATGTCATCGTTGGCATGATGTGCTGCTTCGGCAGCATCTCGCGAGCGCCCCTGGCGGTCATGATCATGGTGGCCGAGATGACCGGGAGCCTCTCGATCCTCACACCGGCGCTGGTTGGGGTCGGGTTGGCTTGGCTCATCGTGCATCACTTCGACGACACGATCTACCGGAGCCAGATCCGCAGCCGATCCGACACCGAGGCCCAGCGCATCATGGCGGGGCTGCCGCTGTTGGCCACTATCCCGACAAAGCGCGCCATGACGGCACCCCGGCTCGTGTTGACGACGTCAACCACCGCGCCGGAGGCTCGTGAACTCTGCACTGCTGCTGACGTGCCGGGCGCGCCCGTCGTCGACGCTGCTGGCCGCTTTGTCGGGACCATCTCGCTGGCTGAGCTCACAGAATCGTCTGAGCCCATGGCAACGGTCGGCGGCCTCGCCGACGCTGGTGCCCCAGCCATCTCGATGAATAGCCGGCTCGACACCGCCCTCGAGTCCATTGCGTCGGCCCATCTGTCGTGGGTGCCGGTGCTCGATGACGATCGCCATGTCGTGGCCACGTTGTCTGTCTCGGACTTGGTCCAGGCCTACCGCCGAGAGCTCTTGGCCTCGGCTGAGCGGGTGAGTGCACTCGGCGCTTCGGCGGGCGCATACGAGATCTCCGTGACCAAGGATTCCGACTTAGCCGGGCAGCAGCTGCGCTCGGCTGGGTTCCCGGAAGGCACCCTCGTGACCTCGATCGCACGTGACGGACACGTTCTCGCTCCGACCGGCGACATCGTCCTCGAACCCGGAGATCGTCTCTGGGTACTTGGCCAAGATCCAACGGACGTCGCACCCGCTGTCGCTTAAGGATCGCTCCATGCCTTTGATCGACCTCTCCCACAAGCCGACCGGTTGGCTGAAGTGGATGCTCAAGGCACCCACCTACCTATACCGAGCGCGGCTCGGGATCCTCTTCGGCTATCGCTTTGTGATGATCGAACACCGCGGACGCAAGAGCGGTGCGCGCCATTTCACCGTCGTCGAGGTGGCCCGACACCTGCCGCGGGAGTGGGTGTGCACTTCAGGAACCGGACCCAACGCCGACTGGTATCGCAATCTACAGGCGGGTGGGCTCGAAGCGTTGTGGGTCGCGTCTCGGCGTCACCAGGCGTCCGTCCGATTCCTCGAGGAGACCGAAGCCGCAAGTGTCATGAGCGCCTACGAACGTGCGCACCCGAAGACGGCGGTCAGGCTCTTTTCGATGATGGGCGTGTCCTACGACGGGACGGATGAGGGTCGTGTCGAGCTGATGGCCGAAATCCCGATGGTCGCATTCAGACCCAAGAACGTGCACACCCGCGGCGCGGTGTTTCTCTAGCGATCCGCGACGTGGTCATTCAAGCGGATTCGCCAAGGGCCGGGTCCTCTCGAAGCTGGCATCGAGCGTCGTTCGAGCAGTTCAGTCTCCTGCTCGATCTGCCTCAAATGGATGGCCCCTTCAGTCCAGCGAGCACGGGTGGCAGAAGTTGGAGCGGTGGCGGTGGGGCTTGGCCCTGGTGCTCGCGTTCCCCGACGGGATCTGGGCGACGCCGGCCCAGCTCGCCTTCACTGGCGCCGTGTTGGTTGTGGCCATCGCCTGCACATGGGGGGCGGGGGTAATCGAGTCCGTCACCAGGTGCTAGAGCGGCCCGCAGAACAGGGGAGCCCACCGCGAGCGCGTCGCTCCGAATGTCGGCGAGCAGCCCCCAGCCAGCTCCTTTCTCCGACGGGGCCGACGTGAGAAACTGATCTCAATTGCCTGAAACGAGGTGGCTATGGACCAATACCGTCTGTACCGAGACCAGATCGCCTTCGCAGCCGCCCTCGCCCTTCCACTCGGGGTCGCAGCCCTCTTGGTCCCGTTCCGAGGAGATTTTGCGAATACAGCCTCGGCGCTGATCCTCGTCGCCGTCATTGTCGCAGTGGCAGCCCTCGGCAACCGCTTCAGCGGTTTCGTGGCCACGGTGGGCGCCACCTTGTGGTTCGACGTCTTTCTCACCCAGCCCTACGAGCGGCTCGCCATCACGCACCGTCCCGACATCGAGACCGCTGTGTGCCTCTTCGTGGTCGGGATCATCGTCACCGAACTCGCTGCTCGCAACCGGCATTATCACGCCACCGCGACTGAAGAGGCCGACTACGTCGGCTTGATCTACGAAGTGTCCGAGCTGGTCGCATCGGGCGCACCCGCAGCAGACGTGCGCGAACAGGTACGCAGCGCGCTGATCGATCTGCTCCATCTGCGAGCCTGCCGCTACGAGGACGGCAGGAGCGTCCGCCCCATCATGCGTCTCGAGCACGACGGCCAGGTGCTGCTCGGCGGCCGGGTCTGGGGTGTGGAGCGCATGGGCCTCCCTGGGCCCGAGATGGAACTCTTGGTCCAGCACCGTGGCGAGACCTTGGGTCGCTTTGTTCTCACCCCGACACCGGGCTACGAGGTGCCGCTTCAACCTCGGGTCGTGGCTGTCGCCCTGGCCGATCAAGTCGGCGCAGCGCTGCGCCCCCGGCTCCGCAGCGCATAGAGCACGCACGAGCCCGGCAAGCTCAGCCGGTGGGCACAGTGATCTTCCCCGATGACCTCACGGCCGGTTGTCGCCGCCCTCTTCGGCTCGCCAGCGCCGGTAGAGCTGGCTCAGGTTCGCCTCGGCCTCGGGAGTCAGGTCTTCTGGCTCGATGGCCCCGGTCAGTTCAATGGTCATCTTGATCTGTTCGAGGTAGGCAGAGCAGTTGGGGCATGCCCGAAGATGCGCCTCGAAGCGCCGACGGCTTCGTCGTGAAAGTGTGCCCTCCAGGTAGTCGGTGACAAGCTCGACCGCCTCCTGGCACACAATGACTTTGCGTCGCAGTAAGAGCATGGTTCAGGCCTTCTCTATGTGAGTTTCGAGGGTCTCGCGCAGGCGAGCCCGGCCTCGGTGCACAAGGAGATGCCGTGTGGTCGGAGAGGTTCACGAATGAGAACCAGAGCACGCCGCTCCGGCGCCTGAGCGGCGTGCCATCGGGACGTTGGACCTGGGCCATTGGGACTTTGGACCCTGGCCGCCCACCCGCATACCCCGCCACTCTTGAAACAGTCATTGCCGGACGCCCGAATCCACGCGCCCTGCCGGAATGGAGATGAACCCCGATGCCGATCAAGAGCGCCGAGTTGGGTCGGACCCATGGACCCAACCGACGACTCGGCGCCGCTCCCCACCGGTCGCCGACGTTGATCCAATGAGTAGCGGTATCGAGTCGTCCGATCTCCCGGCGCCCGACGCCAAGGTCGACCTGAAGACTCTTCCGGTGGCCCAAGTCCAGCAAGCGCTAAGGACGTCGGACGACGGCCTCTCACAGGCCGAAGCCGAGAAGCGGCTGGCCCAGTACGGCCCGAACGAAATCGTGGAGAAGAGGGTCAACCCGCTGCTCAAGTTCCTCACCTACTTCTGGGGGCCCATCCCCTGGATGATCGAGGCAGCGGTGATCCTGTCCGGGGTGCTCAAACACTGGCCTGACTTCTTCATCATCCTTGTCCTTCTTCTGGCCAACGCGGGAATCGGATTCTGGGAAGAGCGTCAGGCAGGCAAGGCCATCGCCGCCTTGAAGGCCGAGTTGGCGATCAAGGCCCGTGTCAAACGGGACGGCCAGTGGGTGACTCCACCATCGCGTGAGCTCGTACCGGGAGACGTCATCCGCCTGCGCCTGGGTGACATCGTGCCCGCAGATGCACGCCTCCTCGACGGCGACCCGATCGAGGTTGATCAGTCGGCACTGACCGGCGAGTCGCTGCCCGCCAGCCGCCAGAGCGGTGACGCGGTGTTCTCCGCCTCAATCATCCGCCAAGGCGAGATCGGCGCACTCGTCTACGCGACGGGCGCGGACACCTACTTCGGGCAAACCGCGGAGCTCGTACAGGAAGCCCAGACCGTCAGCCACTTCCAACGGGCAGTCCTCAAGATCGGCACGTTCCTGATCATCCTCGCGGTGGCCATGGTCATGGTCATCATCGCCGTCTCTGCCATCCGCGGTGACCCGTTCTTCACCACTCTGCAGTTCGCCCTCGTCCTCACCGTGGCGGCCATCCCTGTGGCGATGCCGACAGTGCTGTCGGTGACCATGGCTGTCGGTGCCCGGGTGCTCGCGTCGAAGAAGGCAATCGTCAGCCGGTTGGTCGCCATCGAGGAGCTGGCAGGCGTCGACGTGCTCTGCACGGACAAGACCGGGACCTTGACCCAGAACAAGCTCACCCTGGGCGATCCCTACACCGTCGGCACACTCACGCCCGGACAGGTCATCCTCGACGCATCACTGGCCTCACGCGCCGATGACGCTGACGCCATCGACCTCGCGGTTCTGGGGGGATTGGCGGACGATCAGTCGTTGGACGACTACCACGTGGTCAAGTTCCAGCCCTTTGATGCAGTGCGCAAGTGCACGGAGGCCACCGTCACCAGCCCCGACGGATCCTCGTTCAAGGTGACGAAGGGTGCGCCCCAGGTGATCCTGGACTTGTCGGCCAATGCGCCGCAGGTGAAGACGGAGGTCGACGCCGCAGTAGACGGGTTCGCAGCACGAGGCTTCCGTTCGTTGGGTGTGGCCCGGGCCGAAGGAGACGGTCCGTGGAGCTTCGTGGGAGTGCTGCCCCTGTTCGATCCGCCGCGCGTCGACGCCAAGGCGACCATTGCCACCGCTCTCCAGATGGGTGTGGACGTGAAGATGGTCACCGGTGATGCCCTGGCGATCGCCCGGGAGACCGCCAAGACACTCGGCATGGGCGCGGACATCCTCGATGCCGCCGGACTGGGCGACGTCAAGCGCGAAGAGACCGCGGCCACGGCAGAGTCCATCGACGATGCCGACGGATTTGCCCAAGTCTTCCCCGAGCACAAGTTCCACATCGTCGACGTTCTCCAGCAGCGAGGTCACATCGTTGGCATGACGGGCGACGGGGTGAACGACGCCCCTGCCCTGAAGAAGGCCGACTGCGGCATCGCCGTCTCGGACGCGACGGATGCGGCACGGGCAGCGGCATCCATTGTGCTGACCACTCCCGGGCTCTCAGTGATCATCGACGCGATCAAGGAGAGCAGAAGGATCTTCCAGCGGATGAACAGCTACGCGATCTACCGCATCGCGGAGACGCTCCGCGTGCTGCTGTTCGTCTCGGCTGTGATCCTGATCTACAACTTCTTCCCGGTCACGGCGATCCAGATCGTGATGTTGGCCCTCCTCAACGACGGTGCCATCCTGTCCATCGCTTACGACAAGGTCCGCTACAGGGAGCAGCCCGAGGCCTGGAACATGCGCCTCGTGCTCGGGATCGCGACGGTGCTCGGCGTCGTCGGCCCGATCGCTGCCTTCGGCCTGTTCTACCTGGGCGACAAGGTCTTCCACCTCGACCATGCGCATCTGCAGACCCTGATGTACCTGATGCTCTCGGTTGCCGGGCACTTGACGATCTTCCTCGCACGCACCCGTGGTCCGTTCTGGTCGATACGGCCCGCTCGGATCCTCCTGCTGGCTGTGCTCGGCACACAGGCGCTGGCGACCCTGATAGCCGTGTACGGGATCTTCATGACACCGCTCGGCTGGGGATATGCAGCCTTGGTATGGGGCTATGCACTGGTGTGGTTTCTGGTCACCGACCGCGTCAAGCTGGTCGCTTACCGGATTCTCGATCCGACCAGGAGTGAAGCTGTTGCGCTCACCGATCTAACCGCGGCTCGCCCGGGGTTGCCCACCAGTACACCAAAAGGGGTCGCGGACCCGTCGACGGTGCCCGCCTATCACTCCAACGCCGAACCGCAGCACTCCGTGTACCACGACCGCAGCGACTGCCCCTACGGGCGCGAGATCAAGAGCAACGGCAACGACACGCTCGGAGCCGATGATCGCCGCCTGTGTGATTGGTGTGCCAAGGAGAGGACTTCGACCGCATGAAACTGAAGAAGGCACTTCTCGACGAGCTGATGGTCCGACCCCGGGGGCCGGCCGACCTCGACAAACGGAGCACCGAGGCGACGACGATCGAATGGAAAGGCTCGGACATAAAGAATCACAAGAAGGTCGCCGAAGACGACTTGGCGTCGTTCGTCGAGGAGCTGAGCGTGGCGCAGCGCCTGTTGTGGGCGAGCAACACCCACGCGCTGTTGATCGTTCTCCAGGCGATGGACGCCGCCGGGAAGGACGGGACTATCCGCCACGTGATGTCGGGCGTCAACCCGCAGGGCTGCAAAGTGGAGGCCTTCAAGCAACCGACGGGCGAGGAGCTTGCCCACGACTTCTTGTGGCGCGCCAGCAAGGTGCTTCCCAGGCGAGGGATGATCGGGATCTTCAACCGTTCCTACTACGAAGAGGTCCTCGTCGTGCGGGTGCACCCCGACTGCTGGCCCGGGGATCGGCCATCTCGGGTGACGGCGCCCCAGAGAACGTATGGAGTGAACGCTACGAGGACATCAATGCGTTCGAGCACCATCTCCACCGAAACGGGACCCGGATCGTCAAGATCTTCCTGCACGTTTCCAGAGACGAGCAGAAGAGACGATTCCTCGAGCGACTCGACGACCCGGCCAAGAACTGGAAGTTCTCGGTCGACGATCTGGCCGAACGCAAACATTGGGAGGCCTACATGACCGCCTACGAGGAGGTTCTCGGCGCCACATCGAGCCCGTGGGCACCGTGGTACGTCGTGCCGGCAGATCATAAGTACGCCCTGCGAGCCCTCGTCGGCGGCATTGTGGTCAATGCCATCGACCAAATGGACCTGCAACCACCGAAGCCTGGCCCCGACGAGTTGAATGCCCTGTCTCAAGCCAAGATCGAGTTGCTGGGCGAATAGGGGGTTTGCGGGCCTCGACACGACGCTCTCGACCCGGGCGATGATCAGGTCTGGTCGAATCGGAGGGATTGCCCGACCTTTCGATAGGGGATCCGCCGTTCGTTCACCAGGCGCTGGATGTGGCGCACCGACGTCGCCATAATGGCTGCGACCACGGGCATGTCAAGCAGCTGAGGCTCCTCGACGGGGGCCGCTGTTGCACGGCGACCCGTTTGGTCGCAGATCGGGGTGCGGGGATGATCCGGGCGAGACGGAGTCAGGGGGAGCGTGGCGAGGCGTTCTCGTCGCGTCGTGCGCGCTCCTTCTCTCCAGCCTCCCGGCCGGCGCCACCCAGAGGTCGTCTGGCAGCTCCACGGTCCGCCCGGCCGACGGCCGCCTCCGCGGTCAGGACTTCGCAGCACAGGTCACGCAGGTGGCCTGGCCGGACCAGGCCATGGTCAACGGACGTAGCGTCGAGGCCACCACGGGCCACCGCTTCGTGGTCTTCACGCTGCAACTCGCTGAGGACACCGCCTCCGTCAGCCCACGGGGCAGCGCTCCGCCCGTGACTGCGTCCGTCCGCTACGGGCAAGTGGTGCAATCCCTCTCGCTCACCGTGATCGACGACAACCTGGGTGAGCAGCTCGACGGGTCGACGTGGCCGAGCGCCTCCCAGCAGTTCGTCTTAAGCGTGCCGGCCAGGTCCCATGCCGTGGCGCTGGTGCTTTCCCAGGGCTCGTTCTTCCAGGCCTTCAACCTGTGGACGCTGAAGCGCGTCGGCCCGGCGCCGACCGTCCTCTACCGGGATCCCGAACGTCCCTCGGTGACCGCGGCGGTTCCCCCGTCGGGCAACCTGACCCTGTCGAACCCCGCCGACGGCTTCTCCGACACGGCCGCCGTGACCATGCAGAGCGCGACCCTGGGCTACTTCCCTCCGGCCGGCGCGCCGGCGCCAGGGCCCGCCAGTCAGGCCGTGCTGTCGGTGGAACTCGATGCCGAGTACCCCGACAATCCCGATGACCCGACCACGTCGGGGCACTACCTCGGCGCCCAGTCGCCCCTGCCGGGCTCCATGCTTACCTTCACGCCGACCGGCGGCTCGCCAGTGAGCGCCACCGGCAGCGAACCCGGGGACACCACCGGGAAGGGCAAGGCGGACGACGGGCTCTTCGATGCCACCTACTCGTTCGTCGTCCCGGGGGACGTGACGACGGGAAGCCTGACGATCAACGCCGGCACCCTCACCGGCGCCGAGTTCACTCTCTTCACTGCCGAAGCGGGGACAACGCCCGTTCACATTTCGGCTCCGCTCAGCCTGCCGCTGACCTTTCCCGCCGTCCCCGCAGCGGCCACGCAGCGCACTCCACCGTGGGTCGGCGCACCGCTGCCACCGACCGTCGGCGCAGCATCCTCTTCCGCCGGCGCCACCACGCAGTCGTCGGGTTCGAACGGCTTCCCGATCTGGCTCGCCGTGCTCCTCCTGGTGGTCGTGGCCGCTGCAGTCGTCCTCGCGCAGCGCCGGCTGTCCACTCGGGTTCGTCCCGCCGCCGGCGCCGATCCGACCGCATCAGGGGCAGCCATTGTCGAACCGACGGCCGTCGTTCCCTCCTCGACCAACGACGCGCCGCAGGAACGCCCCGTCGCCTCGGCGGCGATGACGCCAGCAAACATCGCCGATCCGTCCATTCGCGTCCTCGGGCCGGTCGAGGTCCACGGCTGGGCGGTCGAGCCCGACCGACGCGTCCTCGAGGAGCTCTTGTGTTTCCTGGTCCTCCACGACAGCTGGCCGATGAGCGCCGACCAAATCCAGCTGGCGCTGCGCCCGACCAACGGCTCGCTGCCCGAGGTGTCCCGCAAGACCTTCCACACCTACCTCTCGGGCCTGCGCCGCTCCGTCAGGGCCCGCTTCCAGGCGTTGCTCGGAGAGGCCGATCGGACCGACGGCGAGGAATCGATGGGCCACCTGCGGGCGGCACTGGGGCTCGTCCGGGGCGTCCCCTTCGAGGGGGTGACGACCGGACAGTACGAGTGGGTCTTCAACGAGCAGCTGGCGTCCGGCATGACAGGTGTCGTCGCGACCTGTGCGGTGCGCCTCGCCAACGAGCTCTTCGCCCGGGAGGACTACGTCGGGGTCGACGAGGCCGTGCGGGCTGGCCTGAAGGCCGCCCCCGACGACGCCGACCTCTGGAGTATCGGCGCGCAGGCCCTGGCGGCTCGCCAGGAGGGCCGGGCCCTGCGCCGCCATCTGGGCGATGCCGAACGGCACCTCGAGCCCGAGGAGATGGCGCGGCTGCGGACCTCTCTCGGGACTCACGCCGAGTCCGACGAGCGGTAACCGAGGGCGAACGCCCGCAGCAGCGCCTCGCCCCGGCGCCGCTCCTGGCGCACTGCCTCGTAGGACTGGCCGGTCGATGCCGCCACTTCGGTCAGGGGCCGGTCGGCGATCCGGGTGTGGTGGATGATCCAGGCCTGACGGAAGGTGAGGACACCACGCGCCAGGGCCTCGTCGAGCAGGGACGGCGCGCCCTCGACGTCCTCATCCCCGTGACTCAGCACCTCGACATCGTGAAGCGGGACGAGCTCGAGCTCACCCCGCCGGCGCAGTCCTAAGCCACTCGGCGCCCCGGAAGCAACTACCGCTACTACCGACGAGCAGAAATCGAGGCCTATCGTCTGCAGTATCTGCACGCTGATAGCGCCGTTGTAGATGTAGGTGCCGTTTTCAAGCGGGCCGCCAACATCTCCGAGAAGATTCTCGGGCGCCCAGAAGTCCATTTTCACGACTTCAGGGGAGCCGGCCTGACGTGGGCAGCTACTCAGGGCGCAACGACGAGAGAACTTATGGCACGTGCTGGACACGCCAGTCCGGCGGCGGCTCTTCGCTATCAGCACTCGGTAGAGGATCGCGATGTTGCGATCGCGGAAGCGCTGTCGGGACTCGCAGACACGGCTCGAAGCGCGTCCGCCCAGGATGCGCCCGCGGGATATTCGCGGGATGAAAACGAAGACACATCAACCGGACAGTCGGCCACACCCGTCGTGGCCTGGACATCTGAAGAGAGCGGCCGACCAGGATCGAACTGGCATCATCAGCTTGGAAGGCTGAGGTTCTACCATTGAACTACGGCCGCGAGTCAGGGAGCAGTCTAAAGGCTCTACTCTCGACCCCGTGGACACCACACTGTACGAGCGGGTGGGCGGCGAGGTGTTCTTCGTCGACCTCGTCGACCGGTTCTACCTGGGTGTGGCCGGCGACCCGCTCCTTCGGCCTCTCTACCCTGACGACCTCCACGAGTCGGCTCGTCACCTTGCGTTGTTCCTGATCCAGTACTGGGGTGGCCCAGGGACCTATGGCGAGGAGCGAGGCCATCCCCGGCTGCGCATGCGTCACGTGCCCTTCGTTATCGGACCGGCGGAGCGTGACGCCTGGTTACGGCACATGGTCGCCGCACTGGCGGAGCTCGAGTCGGCGGCCCGCATCGCCCCCGCCGACGCGCTGGAGCTGCGCGGCTACCTCGAGATGGCCGCCTACTCGCTCGTCAACGCACCCTGACGGTTCGCTCTTCAGTCCTTGAAGTCCGGGATCCGCCCTTCTTTTCGGGCCGCCACGGACTCCTCGAAATTGCGGGTGGTGATGCGGACGAAAAGCTGCGAGGTGCCCTCCGCATCCATATGAGATTGCAGGCTGCTGGCGTCGAGGCTGTTCCAGAGCTGGCGCTTGGTCAGCTCGACGCCCGCCCGGCCCCAGCCGTTGATCCGGTCGGCCAGTTCGAAACACGCCGGCAAGAGCTCGGCATGGGGAACAACACGGGACACCAGCCCGATCCGGTCCGCCTCGCCCGCGTCGATGTCGCGACCGGTCAGCATGATCTCGGCCGCCCTGGATTGCCCTACGGACCGGGGCAGGAGAAAGCTCAGCCCGAGCTCGGCGGCGGTCAGGCCATTGTTGATCCCGGCCGCCCGGAAGTAGGCCTCGTCGGAGGCGATTCTGATGTCGGCGGCAAGAGCGAGGCAGAACCCGCCGCCGATGGCGGCCCCGTTCACCGCGGCGATGACGGGTTGGTGGAGACGGCGGATGGTCGAGATGACGTCGTCCAGCAGCTCCATTGAACGCAGGGCGATGGTAGGCAAGGTCAACCCGTCCATGTTGGGCATGGCTCCCGGGTTCTCGTGGTCCGCCCCCGAGCAGAACCCCCGGCCGGCACCTGTGATCACGACGACCCGGACCGCGTTGTCATCGCCGATCTCGCGTAAGGCGTCGCGAAAAGGGATCATGACGTCGAAGGCCATCGCGTTCATGCGCTCGGGACGGTTGAGCGTCACGACGGCAACACTGGGGTGGGGCCTGGTGATCTCGGTGAAGGACATGCGCGGCATCGTAGGACGCGCCGGACCACTGGGCTCCCGCTAGACCCACTTGACAGTCTGATTCGGAACAGATGAGGCAAGTTTTGGATCAGGCAGCGAGGCGAGCGGTGCGGACCTCCTTGTCGAGTTCTCGCTCATAGGTTCTCCAAGCCACGACAAGTGGA